>Ga0315289_10002718_pt1 | contig 27012 bp, 28 predicted proteins | sample YL17G11_40_MG_FD_203452 | JGI IMG/M metagenome (GOLD analysis project Ga0315289, IMG submission 203452) | Sediment microbial communities from Yellowstone Lake, YNP, Wyoming, USA - YL17G11_40 | ecosystem: Environmental > Aquatic > Freshwater > Lake > Sediment | place: USA: Wyoming | collected...
GACGACCCGGCCCGCGGCCTCCGCCCGGCGAAGCAGGGCGAGGACGACCCGGCCCGCGGCCTCCGCCCGGCGAAGCAGGGCGAGGACGACCCGGCCCGCGAACTCCGCCCGGCGAAGCAGGGCGAGGACGACCCGGCCCGCGAACTCCGCCCGGCGAAGCGGGGCGAGGACGACCCGGCCCGCGGCCTCCGCCCGGCGCCGTCGTTCAAACTGGATTCCGCCGCCGACCGGACGGCCGCCGAGCCCGTCCTCCTGCGGGGCGCCTCCCTGCCCCATAACCCGGTGGCATCGGAGGCGGGGACACCGCCGGTGCGCACCGCCGAAACACCCGCAGCCACACACGCAGTGCGGGACCTGCGGACGCTGTGGAGTGGACCCGCAGAGACGCCTTCCCCGGCCGCAACTAAGGCCGGCAGCGCGACGTTGCATGAGCTGACGCTGGTTGTCCCGGGCCGAGTGGCCGACGGCAGGCAGCAGGGCGGCGTCGAAGTCCGGGTAGTGGAACGCGCGGGCGAAGTCAAGGTCGCCGTACACACCCGCGACACGGAACTCGCCACCACGCTCCGCGAGCGGCTGCCGGACCTGGTCCAGCGCCTGGAGCGGACCGGCTACCACACCGAGACCTGGCGCCCCGCCGACACACGCTTGGACGCCGCCCGGCCGCAGGACCTGTCCGGCCAACGCGACGGCGCCAACGCCGGTCAGCAGCGCGACCAGGAACAGGGCCGCCAGGAAGCGCACCAGCAGCGGCGCCGCCGGCAAGAGGAGCCGCACTGGGCGCAGATGCTGGCCAGCGCCGGTCTTAGCACGATTCCCGAAGGCTCGCACACCTCAGAGGAGCGTTTGACATGACCCCCGTAAGCAATTCGTTGATACCCGCCGCCACTTCCGGCGCCGCGTCTGCCGACGGAGCCGTTGACCGCCAGGCCAACTTGGCCTCCGACCCGCTGGCGCAGAAGGAAACCTTCCTGAAGCTGCTGGTGGCGCAGATCAAGAATCAGAATCCGCTCGACCCCGCCGATGGAATCGAGTTCCTGTCCCAACTGGCGCAGTTCAGCCAACTGGAGCAGATGCTCGGCATGCGGGCGGAGCTGGAAACCATTCGCAAGAGCTTGCAGCCGGCGCCCGGCGGGAATCCGACCGCGGCTGCCGGCGACCAAACCCAAGGAGTATAAGTAATGTTCACTTCCTTTTCGACCGCGCTCTCCGCCCTGAGTGCCCACTCGACCGCCGTGGATGTGGTATGCAACAACCTCGCCAACCTCAACACGCCCGGCTTCAAAGCCAGCGTGGTCTCCTTCCGTGACCTGGTGACGCAATCGCTGGGCGCCGGGCTGGGCGAAACCCAGGTGGGTTTCGGAACCGGCCGGCCCTTCACCGTCCGCCAGTTCACCCAGGGAGCCCTCCAGTCCAGCACCGCGTTGCTGGACGCCGCCGTCCAGGGCGACGGTTTCTTCGTCTCCCGCGACACCCGCGGCGCCATGCTGTTCACCCGGGCGGGCAACTTCCTGGTGGACACCTCCGGCCGCCTGCTGACGCTGACCGGCGAAAAGGTCCAGGGCTGGACGGAAGACTCCGCCGGCAGCGTGGACACCAACATGGCCATCGGCGACATAGTGGTGCCGGTCGGGACGTTGAAGGCGCCCATCGCCACCACCGCGCTCTCGATGGACCTGAACCTCAACGCCACCGCCGTGGCTGGGCAGCCCGAAGGAACTTTCTCCTCGCCGATCGAGATCGTCGATTCGCTCGGCACCACCCACGTGCTGACCGTGACCTTCACCAAGACCGCCACGGCCAACTCCTGGGATTACACGGTGACCATTCCGGGCGCCGACGTCGGCTCGACGGATCCCACCGAGGAACTGGCCACGGGCACCCTGGCCTTCGACGCCAACGGCCGAATGTCCACGCCGGCCGCGACCGCCCCGACGGTCGCCGTTCCCGTCACCGGCCTGGCCGACAGCGCGTCGGACCTGGCCTTGAACTGGGCGCTGTACACGCCGGCCGGCGTGCCACGCATCACCCAGTTCAACCAGCCCTCGGCGGTGGCGGCCAACGCGCAGAACGGCGCGGTGGCGGCCTCGCTGATCCGGATCGGCCTGGCCGACGGCGGCAGCGTGCTGGCCCAGTACTCCAACGGCACGCAGCGCGTGGTGGGACAACTGGCGGTGGCCTCCATCCGCAACCCCGAGTCCCTGATCGCCGCGGGCAACAACTCCTTCCAGGGCAGCGCCCGGACCGCTTTGCCCGCCATTGGCTTGCCGGAAACCGGCGGCCGGGGCAAGGTCATCGGCGGGGCCATCGAGAACTCGACGGTGGACATCGCCCGGGAGTTCACCAACCTGATCGTCTACCAGCGCGGCTACCAGGCCAACTCGCGCGTGGTGATCACGGTGGACGAGCTGAGCCAGGAAACCATCAACCTGAAGCGGTGAGTTTTGCCCCATGACGCCTCCCCAGGAAGTCGCCCATTTCGCCGACGTCACCGTCATGCTGGAGGCGGAACTCGACCGCAAGACCATGACGGTGCGCGATCTCCTCGGGCTGGAGACCGGCGCGGTGGTCTGGCTGACGCGCTCGGCCGGCGAAAACCTCGACATCTACCTGGGCGGGGTGCTCTTCGGCTTCGGCGAGATCGTGATCATCGAGAACACCATGGGCGTGCGCATCACCGACTTCAACGAGGAGTCGTAAGAAGGAGCGCGATGGAACTGCTGCGGCAGCTTGCGGCGGTGGGCCTGGTTTTCGGGCTGCTGGCGGCGGCGCTGTGGGTGCTGCGCGGCAAGGGCGCGGTGCGCTGGAGGCGGAGGGCCGGCGCGCCGAAGAAGGCGCGCCGCCTCGAGGCCATCGAGCGGCTGGCGCTCTCGCCCCAGCACGCGCTGCACCTGGTGCGGGCCGCCGACCAAGTGCTCCTGATCGCCACGCACTCGGGCGGCTGTACCATGCTGACGCAACTGGCGCCGCGCTCGCCCGACAGCGGCCCCGGCCTGGACACCGGCGCGACTTTCGCGCAGAGGCTGTTTCAATGAGGGGGCGGCGCGGGTCGGGGCTGCTCCTGCTGCTGGCCCTGGCCCCAGTCTGCGCCGGGGCCGCCAAGACCGTGCCCGAATCCCTGCTCGGCATCACCGTAGCCGGCGGCAAGGGCGGGGCCGCGCTCAGCGCGCCCATGCAGATCGTCATCCTGCTCACGCTGCTGACGCTGCTGCCCGCCATGATCATGTCGCTGACGCCCTTCCTGCGGATCGTGGTGGTGCTGCACTTCCTCCGGCAGGCGCTGGGCACCCAATCGACGCCCTCCAACCAGGTGCTCCTCGGGCTGGCCCTGTTTCTGACCATTCTCATCATGCAGCCGGTGGCCGCCGACATCTACGCCCAGGGTTGGGCCCCCATCGAGCGGGGCGAGATGACCCTGTCCCAGGGCTTCCAGGAAGGCGCCAAGCCGCTCAAGGCCTTCCTGATCCGCTTCGCCCGGGAGAAGGACGTCCGCCTCTTTCTGGAAGTCACCCACGCCCCGGCGCCCCGCACGCCCGCGGACCTCGATCTGCGCATCCTGATGCCGGCTTACATCCTGTCGGAACTGAAAGCCGGCTTCCAGATCGGCGCCATCCTGTTCCTGCCCTTCCTGGTGATCGACCTGGTGGTTGCCTCGGTCACCCTGGCGATCGGCATGATCCAGTTGCCGCCCGTCATGCTTTCGGCCCCGTTCAAAGTGCTGCTGTTCGTGCTGGTGGACGGCTGGAACCTGGTGGTGGGCTCGCTGGTCAGAAGCTTCTACTGAACCCGTTATGACTCCCGAAGCTGTAGTCGAGATCATCCGGCAGGCCCTGATGACGGCCTTCTGGCTGAGCGCGCCCCTGCTGGTGGTGGGCTTCGTGGCGGGCGTGGTGGTCAGCCTGGTCCAGGTGGTGACTTCCATGCAGGACTCGGCCTTCAGCACCGTCCCCCGCCTGGCCGCGTTTCTGGCGGCCCTGCTGCTGTCGCTGCCCTGGATGCTGAAGAGGATGATGGCCTACGCCATCGTGCTGCTGGGGGATTTGGAGCGGTATGCACGCTGAACTCCAGTTCCCGGTTTCCGCTTTGTGGAGTTTCCTGCTGGTGCTGACGCGCGTGGGAAGCGCCCTGGTCTTCGTGCCCTTGCCCGGCGTACGTGGCGGCCCGGAGCCGGCCCGCATCGTGCTGGCGCTGGGCTTCACCGCGGCGCTGTTCCCCTTGTGGCCCCGCCTTCCGGTGGCGCAGCCGGGCGCGGGCCAGTTGGTCGTGTGGCTGGCGGCAGAAGCGGCCTTCGGGATCACCGTCGGGCTGGCCGTTTCCTTCCTGACCGAGGGCTTCCTGGTGGCCTGCCAGAGCATCGGGCTACAGGCCGGCTACTCCTACGCCGCCATCGTCGATCCCACCACGCAGGCCGACAGCAACGTGCTCCAGGTCTTCGCCCAGCTTGCGGCGGGGCTGCTGGTCTTCGCCTGCGGCCTGGACCGCCAGGTGCTCCGCATCTTTGCGCAGAGCCTGGAGACCTTTCCGCCGGGCGCCTTCGTCCTGCGCCTGTCGTCGGCCCAGGCGATCCTGGGCCTGGGCGCGGGGATGTTCTCGACCGGGGTGCGCCTGGCCATGCCGGTGCTGGCCCTGCTGGCGGTGGTCGATATCGCGCTGGCGCTGCTGGGACGGGTGCACGCGCAGTTGCAGCTTCTGACGCTGGCCTTCCCGGTCAAGATGCTGGCCGGGCTGGCGCTGCTGGCGATGGTTTCCGTGATGATGCTGCCGCTGTTCCGCTCCGGGGCCGAGAGAACCTTGGCCACCCTCGGCGGGCTGCTCGCGCCGGCGCCAGGACCTTGAGACTCGGGAACTAGGCCATGGCCGATCGCGGACAACAGACCGAGAAACCGACCCCCCGCCGCATCGAGAAGGCGCGGCGGGAAGGCCGTTTCGTGATCAGCCGCGACCTGGTGACCGCCCTCCAGTTCCTGGTCTTCGTGATCCTGCTGGCGGTGGCGGGCGAGGGCTGGATGGCGGGCCTGATGAACGGCACGCGCCAGGACCTGGCACAGGCGTTCCGGACCCAGCTGACCGCAGGGAGTCTCGCGACGCTGGCGCGCCAGACCGTTTACCGGAGCTTCGCGCCGCTGGCGCTGGGAGCGGCCGTCCTGTTGGGAGCCACCCTGGCGATGCAACTGGCCGTCACGCGCGGGGGACTGGCCGTCACGCGGCTGGCGCCGGATTTCGCCCGCCTGAACCCCGTCTCCCGGTTGCGCCAGTTGCCGCGCCAGAACTTGACCTCATTTCGTCAGGCCGTCCTGCTGCTGCCCCTGTTCGTGCTGGCGGCTTACGTAGTGATCAAGAACAACCTCGCAGCGCTGCTCGTGCTGCCGCTCCAGGGGGTGGCCCAAGGCGCCCGCCAGGTGGCCGGCTCCATCCAGGACCTGCTCTGGAAAGCGGCCATCCTCTTCCTGGCCCTGGGCGCCTTCGACTTCTGGCGGCAACACCGGCAGTACCTGCGCGATCTCGCCATGAGCAAGCAGGAGATCCGCGAAGAAGCCAAGGAGACGGAAGGCAATCCCCAGGTGCGGGGGCGCATCCGCCGGCTCCAGCGCGACCTGCTGCGCCGCCAGATGATGCGGCAGGTGCCCACGGCCACCGCCGTGGTGGTCAATCCGACCCACTACGCGGTGGCCATCCGTTACCAGGTAGACAGCATGTCCGCGCCCAAGGTGGTGGCCAAGGGCAAGAACTACCTGGCCCTGCGGATCCGCCAATTGGCGGTCCACCATCAGGTGCCGGTGATCGAGAACCCGCCCCTGGCGCAGGCGCTCTACGGCTCGACCGAGGTGGGACAGGAGATCCCGGCGCACCTGTATCGGTCCGTGGCCGAGGTGCTGGCCTACATCTACCGCCTGATGGGAGGATGGCTGCCATGACCGCCGCCATCAATTCACCGCAGAGACGCCCAGAGCGCAGAGGCATTCGTGGGATTCAACGCTGCCTCCTCTGCGCCTCCGCGGTTGGACCAGCCGTACCGAGGTGAGTCTGATGGCGCAAACCAAAGCCTTGACCCTGCCGAAAGCCGCCGCCAGGGGCGGAACTTTCACGAGGGCCACCCTGGCCGAGATGGGCGTGCCGGTGGCCGTGCTGGCCATCGTGCTGGCCCTCATCGCCCCGATTCCCGCCTTCTTGATGGACGTGCTCATCGTCGCCAACATCACGCTGTCGGTGACCGTGCTGCTGGTAGCCCTGTACATCGTGCGCCCGGCCGAGTTCAGCGTCTTCCCCACCACGCTGCTGCTGATGACGCTGTTCCGCCTGGCCCTGAACGTCTCTTCGGCGCGCCTGATCCTGCTCCACGGCAACACCGGAACATCGGCCGCGGGCAAGGTCATCGAAGCCTTCGGAAACTTCGTCGTGGGCGGCAACCTGGTCATCGGGGCGGTGATCTTCCTGGTGCTGATCGCCATCCAGTACGTGGTGATCAACCACGGCGCGGTGCGCATCTCGGAAGTCACCGCGCGCTTCACCCTGGACGCGCTGCCCGGCAAGCAGATGTCGATCGACTCCGACCTCAACGCCGGGCTGATCGACGAGGGCGAGGCCAAGCGGCGGCGCAAGCAACTGGCCCTGGAGGCCGAATTCTACGGGGCCATGGACGGGGCCTCGCGCTTTACCCAGCGCGACGCCATCGCCAGCATCCTGATCACGGGCATCAACATCATCGCCGGGCTGCTGATCGGCGTTCTCCAGCACGGCATGGAGCTGGTCCTGGCCCTGGAGACCTACACCGTGCTGACCATCGGCGATGGGCTGGTGACCGTCATCCCGGCGCTGATGATCTCGATTTCCGGCGGCCTGATCGTGACCCGGGCGGGCACGGAAACCCGGCTGGGGACGGAGTTTTACAAGCAGGTGTTCGGCAACGCCGAGCCTCTGCTGCTGGCGTCCGGAGTGGTGGTGGCTCTGGCGGCCATCCCGGGCCTGCCCAAGATTCCGTTCCTGCTGCTGGGCGCCGGACTGGGCACGGTGGCCTGGCGGATGCGGCGCAAGGTCGTAACGGCAGAGAAGACCGCGGCGGCGGCCCCGGCCCCGACGCGCGAGAACCTCGAGGCCCTAATGAAGGTCGAGCCCATGTCGGTCGAGGTTGGCCTGGGCCTGGTGAAGCTGGTCGAGGGAGGGCCGAACTCGCCGCTGCTGAGGAGAATCGCCGCCATCCGCCGCCAACTGGCCACGGAGCTGGGCTACCTGCTGCCCTCGGTGCGGGTCACCGACAACCTCACCCTGCGCGCCCGCGAGTACGTGATCCTGCTCAAGGGCGTCGAGGTGGCCCGCTGCGAGATGCCGCAGGGCTGCGAGCTGGCCATCCAGCCGGGCAAGGTTTCGGCTCAGGTCGAAGGCATGCCCACGCGCGAGCCGGCGTTCGGCATTCCCGCCGTGTGGATCCGGCCCGAGCAGGTGGAAGCCGCGCGCCACGCCGGCTACACCGTGGTGGACGCCATCAGTATCCTCGGCACCCACCTCGCGGAGATCATCCGCCGTTACGCCCACGAGCTGTTCTCCCGCCAGGACGCCAAGAAGCTGCTGGACCGGGTGGCGGCCGACAACCCCCGGGTGGTCGAAGACCTGGTGCCCAAGCTGCTCCCCCTGGCGGCAGTGCAAAGAGTACTCCAGAACCTGCTGCGCGAGCGGGTCTCGATCCGCGACGCGGTCTCGATCCTGGAGGCCTTGGGAGAGGCGGCCAACATGACCAAGAACCCCGTGCTGCTGACCGAGTACGTCCGCCAGGCCATCCGCCGCGTGGTGGTGATGCCTTTTCTTAACGCCGCCGGGGAGCTTCCGGCCTACTTCATCTCACCCGCCATCGAGCAGGTGCTGGAGGGCGGCGCCGAACACGGCGAGCACGCCAGCCACATCCACCTGGCGCCCCAGGCGATCCGCGATATCATGGACCGCGTGCAGCGCGCGGTCGGCACGCCGGAGATGCCGGTGGCCGCGGTGGTTTCCTCGGGCGCGCGGTACTTCCTGCGCCAGATCGTCGAGCCCTCGATCGCCAGCCTGTTCTTCCTCTCCCACAACGAGATCCCTCCGGGGGCGAAGGTGGCGTCGCTGGGGGTGATTGAATGAGCGAATCGAGTCATCCGGCGACCGGGTCATGGGGCGATTCCCTAATGGCCGAATGACGGAATGGCCCGATGGCCAATGCGGAGCTAGGGATGAAGCTGAAATCCTATTTCGCCCCGACGGTGGGCGCGGCGTTGCGCCAGGCGCGCCAGGAGCTGGGAGACGGGGCGGTGCTGGTCGAAGCGCGCCGGTCGCCGCCCGAGGCGCGGCACCTGGGCGAGTGCGAGGTGGTCATCACGCTGGCGCCGCCGGTCGCCACAGACGAGGCCGGCAGCCAGGCCAGGGCCGCCGAGGCGGAACCTGGCGCAACGGCGGCGCCGGGGGCGGGCCGGTTCTCCATCGAGTTGCTGGAACTGCGCCGGGAGGTCCAGCGCATGGCGGCGACCATGGCGCGCGCCGGCTTCACGGCGCCGGGCGCCAGCCTGCTGGGCGCGGACTTGGCCGCCATCTTCTCAGACCTCATCGCGGCGGAGGTGGACGCGGAGCTGGCGCAGGATGTGGTGAGCAGCCTGCGGGCGGCGGGCGGCTCGGAAGGACCCGCGGAGCTGCGGCAGCGCCTGATCGCGGAGCTGGGGAACCGGTTTTCCGCGGATCCCCAACTAGGGCGGAACACCGAGGCGCCCCGGGTCGTGGCCCTGGTGGGGCCGCCGGGAGCGGGCAAGACCACCACGCTGGTCAAACTGGCCCTCCGCCACGGCCTCACCGCGCGGCGGCCCGTGCAGTTGATCTCCGTGGACAACTTCCGCGTGGCCGCGGGCGAGCAACTGCGCAGCTACGCCGCCATCCTCGGCGTAGGCTTTCAGTCGCTGGAGAGCGCGGGGCCCTTGCGTCAGGCCCTGGAAGAACACCGGCACAAGGATCTCATCCTGATCGACACGCCCGGTTACGCGGCGCAGGACATGGACGTGGCGGCGGAGGTGGCGGCGTTGCTGGCTTCCCACCCCGCCGTGGACACTCACCTGGTCCTAACGGCTTCCATGAAATCTGCCGATCTCTCCCACGCCGCGGACCGCTTTGCGGTATTTCGACCGCGGAAGTTGATCTTCACCCGGCTGGACGAGACGTGCTCGTTCGGGCCGCTGCTGAGCCAGGCGGCGCGCACCGGATGGGCCATCTCGTTCCTGGCCGGGGGACAGCAGATACCGGAGGACCTGGAGCACGCCACGAAAGAGCGGATCGTTGAGCTAGTGCTCGGCGGGAAGGCGGGCCGCTGAAGGTCGGCTCTGCATGGCGGTCAGGCGCGCGATGTACTGCTATCAAACCGGACAGGAAGCGGCCGCAGAGGAACGCGAGCGGCTGATCCTCGACCACCTGCCGCAGGTGCGGCTGATCGCCCGCCGGATTCGCGAGCGCTTGCCCGAGAGCGTCAGCCTGGACGACCTGATTGCGACGGGCATTGTGGGCCTGATCGCGGCGGTCGACAATTTCGACCCCAGCCTCAACGTCAAGCTGAAGACCTACGCCGAGTACAAGATCCGCGGCGCCATTCTGGACAGCCTGCGCGGGCTGGACTGGGCGCCCCGGCAGAAACGCCACAAGGCCAAGCAGATCGAGTCGGCCGTGGCGGCAGCCGAGCAGCGGCTGCACCGGACGCCCACCGAGGAAGAGGTGGCCGGCGAGTTGAAGCTGAGCGTGGACGAATACCGCGGGTGGCTGGTCGAGATCCGGGGAGTCAACCTGGGCAGCCTCGAGTACGCCAACGGCGAGGAGGGCAACCGCGACCTGCTCAAGTACATTTCCGACGACGAGGAGTCCTGGCCGTCGCGAATCGTCGAGCGGAGGGAGCTGGAGCGACTGCTGGCGGAGACCATCGAGAAGATGCCCTACATCGAGCGTACGGTGCTGAGCCTGTACTACTACGAAGAGCTGACCCTGCGCGAGATCGCCAAGGTGGTCAACCTCCACGAATCCCGCGTCTCGCAGTTGAAGTCTCAAGCGATCTTGCGGCTGCGCACCTACCTGCGCAAGCGCTGGCCGACGCGAGGGGGAGTCTAAGATGGCGCCTCCCGCAGAGCAGGACGCCACGAGCTGGGTGATGGAGGCCTGGACGGCGTCCCTGGGTAATGACCTGGAGACCGTGACCGGGGTGCGTCCGAAGGTTTCCTGGACCGGGCCCGCAGCGCAGCCCGCGAAGCTCAAGGAGGGGCTGTGGTGGGAGCAGCCGCTGAGCCTGGCTGCCGACGCCACGGTGTGGGTGGGCGCGCCCGCGGAAACCTGGCGGGAGGTGGGAGGCCACCTCCTGCGCGCCAGCGGCGTCGAGGCCGCCGAAGACGCCGACGCCAGGAGCGCGTACCTGGAGGTGCTCGGGATGTCGCTGGCCGGGCTGGCGGGGAGCATGGGGGACCGTTTGGGCGGCGAAGTCACGTGCGGGCAGGGCCGGGAGGTCGCCGGCCCGCCCGAGGAGTGCGCCCCGCTAGAAGCCAGCCTGAGTTTCGGTGGGGCGTTGCTGCTGCCTCTGGCGGTCGTCCTGGCCGACCGTGTTCGGTGGGCGCTTCAGCCCTCCGGGGCCGACCAGCAGGTGGTGGCGGCCATGTCGGCGCCCCCGCCCGCCCAGCCGAACCAGCCGCCGCGGACCCTGGAACTGCTCATGGAAGTCGAGCTGCCCGTCAGCGTCTCTTTCGGGCGCGCGGAATTGCCCCTGAAAGACGTCCTGAAGCTGACCACCGGGTCGATCGTCGAGCTGAACCGCACGGTGCAGGAGCCCGTCGAGCTGATCGTGAACAACTGCGTGATCGCGCGCGGCGAGGTGGTGGTGGTGGACGGCAACTACGGGGTGAGGATCCAGCACATCATCAGCCCGCAGGAGCGGCTGCGCACGCTGAAATGAGGGAGAACCGCTGATGCCGCTGGAGCGGGTCCTGCTGCCGCTGAGCTACTACGCGCTGCTGGTGAGCGGGATAGCCCTGTGCCTGTACCTGTTCCTGGTGGTCAAAGTCGAGGTCCGCAAGCTGGAAGCGCGCTGGAAGCGGAGGCACCAGGGACTGGAGGAAACCGTCCACCAGATGCAGGCGGAGCTCGCTGAGATCCGGGACCGCTTGCGGGAGGCCGAGGAGCGGGCCGGGGTCTTGGTGCCGCCCGCTCCCCCGCGTTCCGGGCTCAACTTGAGCAAGCGCACTCAGGCCCTGAGGATGTTCGCCCGGGGCGAGTCGCCGGAGCACATTGCCGCCGCGCTGAGCCTGCCGGAGGGCGAAGTCGAGTTGCTGGTGAAGGTGCAGAGGATGCTCGCCGAGCAGGCCCAGAACTCCTAAGGCCGTGTGTCCGCGCTGAGGCAGCAGCTTCACGGGAGACGACGTTCGTGGCAGCTTCTTGGCCCTACGCCCTCAGATAGGGCTTCAAGTAGGTGTTCAGGGCCTCGCGAATCAGCCGCTTGCCTTCCTCATCATTAGGCTGCGCGCGGCGCGGTCCGGCGCCTCCGCCGGCGGCCATCCCACCGCGAGACCGGGTGGTCTCCTTGAAGACCCCGCGCGCTACCAGGACATAGCTGTGGGGGCCGGCTATGCTGGCGAAGGCCAGAATCCTCCCGAACATATCGAAGGCCTCCTGGCGCTGGCCCCGGTGCCAGAGGTCGAATGCGGCGGCGTAAACGTCGGCCAACCCGGTGGTGGGACAGTGGCCCGAGAACCCCAGCCGCATTTCGTCGATCATGGTCCGCACGCCTTGTCCCGAAAACACCTTGAGCTGGTCGGAAGTCCTGTGGCGCAACTCGGTGATGCGCTCCCGAGGATCCCCGGCCTCGTCCTTGACCTGACGCATGGTGGGAATGGTGTGGAACATCTCGACGATCAGATCCACGCTCATGTTACCCTGACTCTGCACGAACAGCGGCAGTTCGGTCAGGCGGCCCACCTGCTGGTAGTATTCCAGGAGCGCTTTCGGATCGGTCCCGTTCGGCGGCGGCAGCGAGATGATGGCATCGGCGCCCAGCTTCGCGGCGTGCTGCGCATAGCGTGTCACCGCCGCCATATCCGGGCCTTGCACGCCGATCACGAGCGCGGTGCGTCCGCCCTTCCCTGCCGCCAGAATGGCTTCCGCGCCGTCGAGCCGTTCCTTCTCGGTCAGGGTGGTCCAGCCGCTGGCGATTTGCGGCCACACGAATCCATGCACTCGCCCGCGGTTGCAGAACCTCACTTCCGCGGCCAGGCAGTCCAGGTCCAGCCGGTCCGCTTCGGTGAACGGTGTCTGTCCGATGGGGAAGACTCCGCGCAAGGGTTTCGCAGCGGGTTTCTGGTTTGCACAGATGCCCTGGCCGGACAGCGCGAGGCCGAAGGCGCCCGCGGTCAACGCGTGCAGGAATTCCCGCCTGCCCGAACCTTCGAGACGCTCCATCATCTGCGGGCCCAAAAGGGGTCAGCCTGAACTGCCCCGTTATTACAGCGACCTGGCCCGCATCGAGGGCGTCACGAACCGGTCCGGCCGGGGCGTGGCTCGCGGGCTCTGGATCATGCGCGGGCGCGGGCTGAACCCCGGAGCGGGTTCCGGCTCCTCGATAGTGACGTTCAGCGTCATTTCCTGGCGGTTCCGCACCACCGTGAGCGGAAACGTTTTCTTGGAGCGCGCCGAACGGATGGCGCCCGTCACCTCGCCCGGAGTGGAGACCTTCTCGGTGTCCACCTTGACGATGACGTCGCCGGCCTTGATGCCGGCTTTCTCGGCCGCCGAGCCCTTGGTGACCATGCGCACCAGCACGCCTGCCTTGACGCCGAAGAATTCGGCCAACTGAGAGGAGAGCGCCTCGGCCTCGACGCCCAGCGAGCCGCTGCGCCAGCTCATCATGGCGCGGGGAACATCGGGCATCTGGAAGTGGAACTCCTGGAAACCCTTAAGGTTCTCCTGGAGCTTCTCCATCCCCTTGCGGAAGTCACCCTCCCAGCGAAAGGTCTGCGCCTTGCGCGGGCCCACCGTGGCGGTGATGGTCTGGGTGGCGCCCTCGCGGTGAATCAGCAGCTTGACCTGCCGTCCAACGGGCGTCTCGCGCACCAGGCGCTGGAACTGCTCGGCGCCCTCGACGCGCTGGCCGTTGAACTCCAGCACCACGTCGCCCTTCTTTAGTCCGGCTTTGGCCGCGGGAGTGTCTTCATCCACCCGGGTGATCTCGATGCCGCGCTCCTCGGGCAGCTTGAGGGCCTTGGCGCGCTCGGCGTCGATCTCGGTAATGCCGATACCCAGGTAGCTGCCGCCGGGGATCAACGGCATGCCTAACATGGCCTGGGGCGGGGGTGGCGCGTGCATGGGGGGTCTGGGCGGCGCCGGCTGGGCCGCCGCCAGCCACTGCTCGGGGTCTCCGGATTGCGCCGGCAGCAAGGCCGCCGTGAGCGCCATCAGCACTGTCAAAGTCAGGAAGATTCTTTTCATGGCTTTACTCCACACTACTCATTTCTGGCGACGCAGGTAGATCGTGCCGTCGCTGGCGGTCAGCCGCAGCAGCGGGCCGCCGCCGTTAAGGGCGCCCTGGGCTTCGGCCCGGCCGCCGTGCGAGTGCACGCCGGCCTGGATTTCCGGGAAGTCGGAGATGATCTTCTGAAGGCCCGGGGGATTCGAGATCGCCTGAATCGTCACCATAAAGTTAGACGGGATGACCACCGTAATGTCACCGGAGGCGGTGCTAAGCACCGAATCCTCGAGGGGCTTGCCGGCCACCAGCTCGGCGATAATGCTGCCCATGCCGGTGGCGGCGCGCAGGCTGCCGAACACGGCCTGAAGCTGGATCGAGCCGCTGCCCGACTCGCAGCGCACGCCCTTGGCCAGGCGGACCCTGATCGAGCCGGCGCCGGTCTCGGCGGCCACCAGCCCCCCAGCCTGGGCGACCTCGATCAACCCGCCGCCCGTGGCAGCCGTCACCGCGCCGCCAGCGCGCTCGATGCGGATGTTGCCCCCGCCGGTGGAGGCCCGGACCGCGCCCTGAACCTCCCGCAGATAGATCTCGCCGCCGCCGGTGGTGAATCCGGCTTCGCCGCCGATCGACTCCGCCGTGATCGAACCGCCCCCGGAGGAGCAGCGCACCCCCCGCCCGATCTTTCCGAGGTGGACGTCGCCGCCGCCGGTGCGGATGGTCAGCTCACCTTGAACGCGGTCGATCTGAATCAGGCCGCCGCCGGTCTCGGCGCGCAGGGCTCCGTCCAGATCGAAGGCATCCACCGCCCCGCCCTCGGAGTCGAGCTCGACCTCGAGCAGCTTGCGCGGCACCTTCAGCCACAGATCCGCCGAGGCGTGATTGGAGCTGGGGAAGGTCGCCGCCAGCGTCGTCCAGCCGCTCTGCCGGCTGGTTTTGACTCCCATCCGGCCCAGTTCCTGGCGCGCTCCGGATTCGCTGGAGACCCGGACGCGCTTCTTGAGCGTATAGGCGACGTCGCCCCGCTCCTCGCCTTGCAACTTCAGGGCGCCCCGGGTCGAGACCCGCAGGCGCGCGGCGCCCTCGAGCGCCACCGAGCCCGTCAGCGTCTGGACCCAGGAGCGGCCCTCGCGAGTGATGGCCGATTCCGTTTGCCCGTAGCCGGCCGCCACCAGCGCCGGCGCCAAACATAGCCAACCGAGTCTCATTAGAATGTCCCCACTGAAGCGTTCATTTCCTGAAGCGCCCGCTGGCAGCGCAGGCGCACGTAGTTGTTGCTTTCACGTTGCACCAGCTCCTGGAGCACGCCCACCAGCGCCTTCTCCCGGTGCTGGGTCAGCAGATCAATGGCCTGGATGCGCACGCCCGGGTTGTCATCCGCCAGCAGGGCGCGCACCAGGGTGTTGCGGACGTCCGTGTTCGTGGCAAAGGGTTTCAAGCCGGCCAGGGCCTTCAGGCGCACCCCGGCATTGGGGTCGTGCTCGAAAGCCGCCAGCAGCGCCCCCCGCACCTCGACCGACTCCGACTGCCCCTTGAGGATGTCCATAGTATCGCCGCGCAGCCCGGGGTCCCTGGCCTCGCGGGCCGCGGCCAGCAGCAGCCGGCGAATGGGCTGCTCCTCGAGGCGTCCCGCCAGCACCCGCTGCCGGGTTTCCTCGACCACAATGCGCACCCCGCCGGAGGCATCCGGCTGGAGGTAGCGGACCCGGGAGATAGTACCCTCCCCGTTGGGGGTCGCCGGGACGGAACCCGGCCCGGTCCAGCGCGCCGCGAAGAAGCCCAGGGCCACCAGCGCCACGGCGCCGGCCGGCTTGAGGGCCGATTGCCAGCCGGTTCCGAAAGGCCGCTGCAGCCAGGCCAGCCAGCCGACGCGCCGCGGGGCGGCCATCTCGAGGCGCCGCTCGAACTCCTGGCGGCAGCGCACCAGCAGGCCCGCCGGGGCCTCGAGCTCGCGCTGGTCCAGCGCCTGGTGCATCCGCCTCTCCGCCTCGAGCGCCGTCCGGCAGGTCTCGCAGGCCTCCAGGTGGTCCTGAAGGGCCTGCTCCGCCTCGAGCGACAGCTCGCCATAGAGGAAAAGCGACAGATCCCTCTGGAGCGTCTCGCAGTTCATAGAAAATCTCCCAGCGCGGCCCGCATTTTCTGGGTCGCGCGGAACAGGCAGGTCTTGGCTGCCTCCTCGGTGGTGTCCAGCACCTCGCCGATGGCTTTCAGCCGCAGGCCCTGGTAATGGCGCAACTCAAACACCATGCGCTCCCTGGGGGTGAGCTCGCCGAGCGCCGTCTGGATCCGCTGGCTCAATTGCCGGCTCATCAGCGCCCGCTGGGGGTCACCCTGAGCCCGGCCCTCCGGAAAGCTCTCCAAGCGGTCCCGCGGCCCATCCGCGGTTTCCACCACCGCTGACTCCTCCCGCCGCACCCTGCGCTTGCGCAGTTGATCCAGGCACAGGTTGGTGACGATGCGGTAGAGCCAGGTATGGAAGTTGCAGTCGAACCGGAAAGCGTGCAGGTTCCGGTAGACCCGCAGGAACGTCTCCTGGTAAACGTCGTAAGCATCTTCTTCCGACCGCAACAGGTTCATGGCCAGCCGGAGCACACCCCGGTCGTTAGCCCGGACCAGCCTCTCGAAGGCGTCCTGGTCACCGCGCTGGGCCGCGCGGATCCAAGCCGCCTCCTCTAGTGCTGCGGCCGAACCAACGTCCATGGGCAATGCCGCCTGGCGCTCAACCGTCACCCTGACTATTCAGACGGTTAGCTGGGAAAAGTGTAACGCAAGGATGGGTTGAAAGGAATTCGGGGACACTGCGAGCTCGATTCAGGGATCAGTCGATCAGCCAGGCCCGCAGGAGTGTCCCCGAATTCCCCGAGGGGCGCCCCGCCAGGGCCGCCGGCGCCCTTCTTCGCCTCGGATTGGGTCTGTTCTGCCAATTTTAATGTCCCGGGGGTGGAGGGGCCGCGCGGCGGGATTGGACCAGCTTCAGCTCGTGGAGGGCCTTGTAGAAGGCGCGGCGGGTGGAGCATTCGTGCCGGAGGAGCTGGAGGAAAGTGTCGCCGGAGCGGTTGTTCCAGAAGACGCGGCCGAGCAGGAGGGTGACCCGGCGGTACTGCTGGTCGGCGTCTGACTCAGCGGGTTCCGGTTCGGAAGGGTCGAGTGCGAGGTGCTCGCGCAGCTCGTCGAGGCGGTCGGCGAAGAGACCGGTTTCCAGGCGGCAGATGCGGCGGAGGCGGCACTCGGCGGCGGCCACCTGAAAGACGAGGGACTGCTCGAGGGGTCCCTGGGGCTGGCACTCGGAGCGGAAGGCGTCCAGGTGTTCCTCGAACTCCTGCCGGTTCTCCCCGGGCAGTACGATGGTGCGGGAGGAGGAGAGGCCGTGCTTGACGGCGTTGCGGCTGGCGGCGGCTTTGCCTTCGGGGGTTTTGGGGCCGGTGCTGCGGCGGGCGTTGCGGCGGTTGGCTTCGATCTGCTTCTGGCTGGCCATGGGAGGCCCTCGGCTACCAGGGTAAGGGGGCGGGAGGCGGGGCGCGGGGCAGGAGGCGGGTAAGTGGATGAGCCGGGAGGAGAAAAAGAGTTGGGAGCGGAGGGAATGACGTCCAAGGAGGGGAAACAACCCGGCGGGGCGCAGTGTTATTGACTCGCAGGTTGAGCGGGAGCACGATGAATCGTGATGTGGCCGGTCGCCGTTGGGGGTGTTCCCCGGCCAAACGGTGGGGGCGGAGGGGTTCACAGTCCCCTCGACGGGATGCGGCAGGTTGTCCGAGTCGAGAGCGGAGGAATCATGCGGACCGGCCGGTCCGCATAAGATTGCGGAAGCAGATTGCCGGATGGAGCGCAAGTCGTGGCAATGGAAGCACTGGCCGCGCGCGGGCCGGAATCACTCGCCCCGAGCAACGCCGCCTGAGCGGGGCATGCACCCGGCCGCCGCAAAGAGCGCGGCGGCGGGTGATGCCCGAGTCGTTAGGCGCCTGGCTGCCGCCACAAGCCTGAGGTTGACAGGGACTACGCCAAAGGCGTAGGATGGTCTTTTGTGTTCGCCTTCATCGAATCGCCTGCGTTCGAGCGCGTTCGCACCGTCTACCTCGATGACGATGAATATGCCGATTTGCAGCAGTCTATGATGCGGAACCCGGAAGCAGGAAACATCGTTCGCGGCTCTGGCGGCGTGAGGAAACTCCGATGGAGGCGCCAGGGTGGCGGCAAGCGGGGTGGCTTGCGTGTGATTTACTTCGTGTGCTATCAGCCCAATGAGTTCTGGATGCTGGCATTGTACGCCAAAGCCAGGCAGGAGAACGTGCCTGCCCATATTCTCAAGCAACTGAAGGAGGCGTTTCGACATGAGTAAGAAGCTCACCGGGCGGGCGCTTGGCCGATTCGAGGCGGGGCGCGACATCTGGCAGGAGGTCCTGGATGGTGTGCGCGGAATCAAGGCCGGACGGGGCAAGCGGTTGGAGGTGGAGCCACGTTCGCCAATCGTGCGAGCGCGCTTGAAATCCGGCCTTACACAGGCACAGTTCGCCGCGCTGCTGGGCGTTTCGAAACGCACGCTGGAGCAGTGGGAGCAAGGCCGCCGCGAACCCAGCGGGGCGGCAAAGACACTCATCCGAGTGGCAGAATTGCGTCCCGAGATACTCCGTGAAATCGCGGCATGAACTGCCTTGATTCAAGCTTGGCCTAACCAGGGCATCCACCCGGCCGCCCAAAGGGCGGCGGCGGGTGATGCCCGAGGCGTTAGGCGGACGGGAGACGCCGGGGGTAAAATGAGACGATGAGCATCAAGGAACTCGAAGCCGAAGCTCTCAAACTGGACCCGAAGTCTCGCGCGAGACTGGCCGGGAAACTCTTGGACAGTCTGGAAGAGCTTTCCGAAGAGGAGAACGCTCAGTTGTGGGCCGAGGAAGCCCACCGGAGGGACGCCCAGATGGACGCCCATCAGGACTCCGGGCGCCCTGCTGATGATGTCTTCCGCCAAGCCTGGTCCAGGATCAAGTGAGCGGAAAAGTCACTTTTCATGGAATGGCCGAGCGAGAACTCGATGAAGCTGCGCAATACTACGACTCAGAAAGCCCCGGACTCGGCGCCGCGTTTCTCAATGAGATCCAGCGCTCGATCCAGTCTATTCTCGATTATCCAGAAGCAGGACCTGTTCTCGCGGGGTCTGTCCGTCGGCGGCTTGCTCGGCGTTTTGCGTACGCCGTGCTGTAGTCGATCAAAGCTGGACGAATACGCGTGCTCGCGGTGATGAATCTGAAACGACGTCCGACGTACTGGGTGGGACGTGAGTAAAGCCACCTCCCGACTGCTTAACAAGCGCATGCAGCGGACGCGCGCCACGCGCCGCTGATGCGCCAGTCGTGAGGCCGCAAAACGAGAGGAGGAAGCTATGAGTGGAACCGCCAATCTATCCCCGGGATCGGTTGTCCCGAAGACCGGCAAATACAAGTGCGAATTCTGCGGCGAAGGAGGGATAGCCGATTTCATGGCGAAATCCCTGGGGGGAAGCGGGCTTGGTCTCAACACCTCCCAACTCCAGGGAGTCGGTCGCCAAAGCACTACCAAGTTCTTCGAGGCTGGCAGGACCTTCCCGCAGTGCGCGACCTGTGGTCCAGCTACCGGTTGGACGCTTCTTGAGGAGACCCAGGCGAAGACGGAGAAACCTGCTGCTCGTCATGATGAGTCAGTCGCGGAATCTGGCGTCTGCGACATCTGTAGTCAAAAGGTCTTCAGGCCAAACGGCTACCTCCTCACGACGAGAGAGGTGGTCGCCACTCCCGCGTACTGGCAGCATTACTATCAGCACCACAGGTCTGAACTGGCCGGGATGGGAGCGTCATCCTTTGGTGACTTCTGCCGTAACCTGCTTGTGCGCACCAGTTGCGCTGAAGCGCTTGCGCGTCAGTCCACAGCGTGGATGGTTTGCGAGCGATGTATTCAGATGTTCACTGTGGACCGTGACCAGGCACGATCCTACGGAAAACAGTGGTGGGAGAGCGGAAGGAAGTATTCACCACCGGGCACCGGCCCGGCTCCGCTGTCATCTGTGAACATGGGTGATGGCAAGGCGATGTTCTCAGGCGGCGATGTCGCTGCACCGAGGCAAGCCAAGCCGGGAAACAAGTGGTGGGAGTTCTGGAAGTAGAAAGGAATCACGGCCTAACAAGGGCATGCACCCGGCCGCGGCAAACTGCGCGGCGGCGGGTGATGCCCGAGTCGTTAGGCGGCCAGAGGGATCGCGACGCCTCAGCAAATCAGGCGGAGTAGCGGAAGAGGGGGCGCCAGTAGTATGATCGAGGCGTGCAGTTCGAATGGGATGCCCTCAAGGCTGCTCGCAGCCTGGCGAAGCACGGGGTCTCGTTCGATGAGGCGTCTACTGTCTTCGGCGATCCATGCGGCGGTACGATCGCGGATCCGCTGCACTCGATGGAGGAGATGCGCTTCGTGACGATGGGCAGCTCCGCTTCGCGACGGTTGCTCGTGGTTGTCCACGCAGATCGCGGCGAGGTCATCCGAATCATCAGCGCCAGGCGCGCAACCCGGCGCGAGAGAATAAGGTATGAGTCAAAGACGTAGGACCAATTCTGAGGACGACTTGCTTCCGGAGTACGACTTTACAGGCGCAGTTCGAGGTCAGTACTACGAGCGCTATCGCCAGGGTACGAATGTCGTGCTCCTCGACCCAGATGTCGCGGCGGCATTTCGGGATTCCGCTGCAGTCAACGATGCTCTGCGGCTGTTGGTCTCACTAGCAGAAGCTAAAGTGGCCCGACGGCGGACCGAAGGCCACGAGGAGCAGCGGCCTAACAAGGCGTTGCAGCCGACGGCGCAGAAAAGGCGCGGGCGACTGAACGCCTGAGTCGTTAGGCCGCATAGCCGTTGAGACTAACAGCTAGAATGGTCGGTGGGAGGCGGCGTAAAGAACCCCTCCCGGAGACCGCGAAAGAGGGTCGCGGTGGGCAGGCTCGCCGAAAGACCCCAGGCGTAGGATGGGCTGATGCATTTTGAGTGGGACGCCCGAAAGGCCCGTGAGAACTTTCGGAAACCCGCTGTCTGGTTCAAAGAGGCTTCCAGCGTGTTCTTCGATCCGGTATCCGCCACCGGTGACGACCCGGATGATTCGGTGGGCGAGAGGCGTCGCGTGACCTTGGGCGTGTCGTCGTCTGGGCGGCTCCTCGTGGTTGCGCACGCCGAAAGAGGTGATGCTATCCGAATCATCAGCGCCCGCCGAGGTAGGCGGGCGGAGAGGAAGGTCTATGAAGAAAGCTAGAAGACCTGCTACGGACGAGCTGCGCTCTGAGTACAAAAGGTCCGATTTCGACGCCTTGGTTCGCGGGAAGTACATCGACCGACTGCGAGAGAAGTCAAACGTGGTTGTGCTTGACCCAAGAGTCGCGGAACTCTTTCCGAATCCTGGGTCCGTGAACTCCGCTCTTCTGTCGCTGGCGGAGCTTGCCAAGCGATCGGCGCGCCTGCCACGGTCGCGTGCTCGCCGGCCTGAGTCCCTGGCCTAACCAGGGCATGCACCCGTCCGCCGCAAAACGCGCGGCGGCGGGTGACGCCTGCGTCGTTAGGCAGACCTCATGAGGAGCGACGAGCCAGGAGCCCATGCCACCGTTACGCCCACCCTCAGAGGAGTCTCAATCACTCGCGAAAGGAGATGTCGCTATGTCAAGCAGTTTCTCGACTTCCATCGTCGCCGTCTGCGTGTGCCTCGCCCTTTGTGAGCCCGGGGCAGCGGAAGAGCCAGGGCCGAAATCTGGGAAGACTTCCACCCGAAGCGGATTGGCGATCTACACTGTGCCGCCGGGTCTCAAGGTGTACATCTCTCCAGACACGGAAGCGGCGCCACCAGCCAAACGTGACACCGATAAGGGCACCCCCGTCGTCGAGAAACACGCGGCGCTCGACCAGGCACACTTCAAGGGCGTGACCCCACTGACTGTGGCCATACCCCCAGGAAGATATCTTGTCGCAGTGGCACCTATCATGCTCTTCGATGCCCACTACCAAATGGGAGCCATCGACCACAGCCACACCGCGAGGGCTCTCGTGTCGTTCGAACCTCTCAGCAATCCCGCCAGCTTCGAGGACGGCCTAATGGGAGCCGCCATTTACGAGGTCACGAGGGACACATCCGCAGACCAAGGCCTTCTCCTGCTTGCATGCGGCTGGGACACGCCGCTCGAAGCGCTTGAGGCTGCCTACCCCCCAGAGCCCACCTTCTCCTTCGATGACCAGCAGTTGCGCAAGGAACTCCTTGAGGCGAAGCTTCCCGAACCTCATCTTGAGAGGGTCATTCTTCTCCTCAGGCGGGGAGGAAGGGCTTGGGTGGTTCGGGGTGACCTCGGCTGGTGGGTTAGCCTGAAGCCTGGAAGCAAGTGGACCATAGACACCAAGGTCCGCGCGCGCGAGTAGAGCGGTCGCACCGGAGGGGCTGCCAAACCACGGGTTGCAGGCTGACGGGAACCCGGCTCAGTTTGTAGCACCTCAGAACATAGTTCACCGCTCTGCTGCTTGGTCACGTCGTCGGTGGGTTCCCGCCGCTGAACCCGGGAGCGTTAGGCTTTCACCTCGGGAAATGGCCCTGTTGGGCGGAAGGCTGGCGGTGGCCGGAGAGCTGTGGTGAAATCCCGTGGGGACTCCGAATCCTCACTGGCCGCTTAGTTGGCGCTTACGGGGGCCTGGGCCAGGAAAAAGGTGGATGGTCAGGATGTGTCCCGGGGTCAGCCGAGCAGCTCCAGCTCAATGCGCTTGGCGGAGGCGTCCAGGGCGGCGAGACGGAAGTTGCGGATCTGGCCGGCCCGGGCGGGCTCGGCGGAAGTCGCCTGGCCCTGGCGCCAGCGGTCCGAAAGCCTGGCGGTCAGCGAGGCCAGGTCGGCTTTCCCCGCCTCGGCGACCTGGCCGGCAGCCCCCTGCTGGGGGCGCGTCAGGCGACAGGTGGCGAAGACGCCGTCGGCCACCTCGACGCGGGCGACGCCGCGCTCGATCTCGACCACCCGCCCGGTGACCTGGTCGCCGACCTTGTGCTCGGCGATGTACTCGTCGGCGGTGGTGGGCTGGAGCTGCTTGAGCCCCAGGCGGATGCGGCGCTTCTGGCGGTCCACTTCCAGGACCAGCGCGCGCACCTTGTCGCCGGGCTTGAGCACCTCCTGGGGATGAGTGAGGCGCTTCTCGGCGCTCAGGTCCCCGATGTGGATCATGCCCTCGAGGCCCTCGGCCAGCTCGACGAAGGCCCCAAACTTGGCCAGGTTGCTGACCGTGCCCTCGACGATGCTCCCGGGCGGGAAACGCTCCGCCGCTTCCTCCCAGGGATCGCCCAGGGCCTGCTTGAGGCTGAGGGCGATGCGGCGGTCGGCGGCGTTGACGTTCAGGATGACCACCTCGACCAGTTCGCCGGGCCGGACGACGTCCTGCGCCTTGCGCGCCTTCTTCGACCAGGAGAGGTCCGACAGATGGATCAAACCCTCGACGCCGGGATGCAGCTCGACGAAGGCGCCGAAGTCGGCCACGCGCACGACTTTGCCCAGCACGCGATCGCCCGCCTTGTATTTCTCTGCCGCCAGGCTCCAGGGTTCCGGCGTCAGATGCTTGAGGCCCAACGAGATGCGGCGGCTGTGCGGGTCCACCTTCAGGATCTTGACCTCGATGGAATCACCCACCGCCACCACATCGGAGGTCTTCCCGACGCGCGCCCAGGACATGTCGGCGATGTGCAGCAACCCATCCACGCCGCCCAGGTCCACGAAGGCGCCGAAGTCCGTCAGGGTACGCACCGTGCCGCGCACCACGGCGCCTGCCTCGAGCGCGGCGAAGATGGCCTGGCGCGCCTGGACCTCTTCCTCCTCGAGCACCGCGCGGCGGTCCACCACCACGTCCTCGTCGTCCACGTCCAGCTCGATGATCTTGCAGACGATCTCCTGGCCGACCAGCTTCTCGATCTCGGCGGGGTCCTTCGCCCCGCTGCGCGAGGCGGGTAGAAACGCTCGCACGCCGACATCCACGCTGAGGCCGCCCTTGACCACGCCGGTGACCACGCCTCCGATGGCCCGCTTCTCCTCGAAGGCTTTCTCGAGCGAAGTCCAGTCCTTGGGCCGCGCCACCGAGATCTTCGACAGCAGGTAGTAGCCCCCCGGATCGCGGCCCTTGATGGACACCACCACCCGGTCGCCGACCTCGAGGCCCATCTGGCCGGAGGCGTCGCGGAACTGCTCCGCCGGGATGCTGCCCTCGGTCTTAAGTCCGATGTCTATCAAGACCGCTTCCGAGGTGATGGCCACCACGGTTCCCTGGCGGCCTTCCTTGCCCGGCTCGGCGGCGGGCCGCTGCGCTTGTTCAAACTCCGAAAGGATGTCCGCGAAGGAGGCCTGGCCGGCCGAGGAGGGCTGGCCCTCGAGTTCCGGGTCTGGGGCGAAGGAAGGATTCATGCGGATGGGATTGATCCTCCATTCTGGCACAATCCCGGATAAGATGGCACTTGGGCGGCTCGACGGAATGATTCAGGATCTCATCCTGGTGGTGCTGTTCGTGGCCCTGGCTCTGGGCGGCCCGGAGCACGGGCCGCTGGCCTACGTGATCCTGTTCGCGCTGGCCGGCCTGCAAATTGCGGAGCGCCGGACCGGGTTTCTGCTGACCACGCGCGGCAGCGTGCTGGCGAACTTCTTGAAGCTGGCGCTGGGCTACGTGCTGATCGGGTTCACCGGGGGCGTCACCAGCAGCTACTTCCTGGCGCTGCTGATCCCCGTGGTTTCGGCGGCCACCACGCTGGGGGTGGGCGGGACGGTGCTGTTCACGGTGCTCTCGTGCGCCCTGTACCTCTCGTTTCTGCTGTTCCTGGGCCCGCGCTGGGAGATCGCCCCGGGCCAGATGGCGGAATTGACCCTGCGGGTGGGGTTCCTGGCGGTGACGGGCTACCTGACGCAGAGCCTGGCGGAGGCCCACCGGACGCAGGCGCGCAAGGCGCAAGCGGTGGCCGAGCAACTGGCCGAGGCCATGCGCAGTCTTCAGGAAGCCGAAGCCGCGGTCCGGCGCTCCGAGCGCCTGGCGGCCCTGGGCCAGCTCTCGGCGGGGCTGGCGCACGAATTGCGCAACCCGCTGGGCACCATCCGCGCTTCCGCCGAGATGCTGGTCCAGCACGTTCCCAAAGAGAACGGGGTGGCGGGCGAGCTGGTGGGTTTCATCTCTGCGGAGGTGGACCGCATCAACTCCCTGGTGACGCGCTTCCTGGAATTCGCGCGCCCGCTCGAGTTGCGGCCGGCGGAAGCCGAGCTGAGCGAGGTCATCGACCGCGCCATCGCCCAACTGGAGCGCGGCACGCCGCGCTATGACGTGACGGTCTACAAGAACTACTCGCCGGACGTGCGGCCCTTCCCCTTCGACGCCGAGCTGATGGAACGCGCCATCTTGAACCTGCTGCTCAACGCCGCTCAGGCCACGCCGCCCGGCGGCGCGGTCACCATTAAGACCCGCCCGGTGGACGCGAGCGTCGAGATCTCGGTGATCGACCGCGGCGCGGGCATCGTCGCGGAGCACCGCGAGAGCATCTTCAATCCGTTCTTCACCACCAGGGCGGATGGGGTCGGGTTGGGCTTGGCGATCGTCTCGAAGATCGTGGACCTGCACGGCGGCACCATGGCGGTCGAAAGCGAGCCCGGCAAGGGCAGCGTGTTCCACCTCTACCTGCCCCTGGAGCGGCGCACATGAAGACGCGGGTGCTCATCGTCGAGGACGAGGAGAAGCTGCGGCGGGTGCTGGAGCTGCAGCTCCGCTCGGCGGGCTTCGACACGGAGCTGGCCGGCTCGGCCGAAGAGGCCCTCAAGCTGGCCGACCGCGCCGACCTCATCCTGACCGACCTCCGGCTGCCCGGCCTGGACGGCCTCGAGCTGCTGGCGCTCCTACGCCGTCAGAACATGCAGACCCCGGTGCTGGTGATGACCGCCTACGGCACCATCGAGACGGCCGTCGAGGCCATGAAGGCGGGCGCCGCGGACTTCCTTCCCAAGCCGTTCTCGCTGGATCACCTGATGACGGTGATCCGCAAGGCCCTGGAGCTGCGGGCGCTCCAGGACGAGAACCGGCAGCTCCGCGAGGAATTGGGGCGGCGCTACCAGTTCGAGAACATCATCGGGGGGAGCGGCGCCATGCAGGAGATCTTCGCCACCCTGGCCCGGGTGGCGCCCACGCGCGCCACCGTCCTGCTGGCGGGCGAGAGCGGGGTGGGCAAGGACCTGATCGCACGCGCCATCCACCACCAGTCCCCGCGCCGCGGCCGCCCCTTCGTCAAGATCAACTGCACGGCGCTGCCCGAGAACCTGATGGAGAGCGAGCTGTTCGGCTACGAGAAGGGCGCGTTCACCGGCGCGGTGACCTCGAAACCCGGCAAGTTCGAGCAGGCCGACACGGGAACGGCGTTTCTGGACGAGATCGGCGACGTGCCCGCCTCGATCCAGGTGAAGCTGCTGCGGGTGCTCCAGGAGCGGGAGTTCGAGCGGCTGGGGAGCAACAAGACGCTCCACATCGACGTGCGCATCATCGCCGCCACCAACCAGGATCTGCGGCAGGCGCTCGAGCAGGGCACCTTCCGGGAGGATCTCTACTACCGCCTCAACGTGGTGCCCGTGAACATCCCGCCGCTGCGCGAGCGCCGCGAGGACATTCCGTTCCTGGCCGAGCATTTCGTGAGCAAGCTGGCCCGAGAGAGCGGCAGCCGGGTCGAGAGCATCACGGACGCGGCGATTCAGAGGCTGCTGACGTACCATTGGCCGGGCAACGTCAGGGAGCTGGAGAACGTCATCGAGCGCAGCCTGGTGCTGTGCATGGGGAGCAAGCTCGACGCCGCCGACATCCGGCTGGATACGGCCCCGCGCGCGCGCCCGCCAGCGGCCGCCGCGCCCGTCCTGCCGGAGGGCGTGACGCTGGACGAGTACGAGCAGGCCATCATCCGCGAAGCCCTCCGCAGAGCCGAGGGGAACAAGAGCCAGGCCGCGCGGCTGCTGGGGTTAACCCGCAACGCCCTGCGCTACCGGCTGTCGCAGATGGGCCTCGAGGGAGTGTAGGGGGGAGTGAAACCAGCGCCACAGTCCACCAGGAAGCTCTCGACCAGTTGGCAGGCAGCTTGGCGCACGTCAGGATGATCGCCAAAGCCTTTGATCCAGACCACATCCGGTTCGCGGCGGAACCAGGTCCACTGGCGCTTGGCGTAGCGGCGGGTGTTGCGCTGGGCGGAGCAGACGGCTTGCTCGAGCGTGAGCTCACCTTTGAGACGCTGGAGGGCCTGCCGGTAGCCGTGTGCTTCCAGAGGCTTGGAGGTCTCGGGGAATCCCAAGGCCAGCACGCCGCGGACCTCCTGGAGCAGCCCCGCGGCGAACATGCGCTCGCAACGCCGGTTGAGACGCTCGTAGAGCGCCTCGCGCGGCGGGTCCAGGGCCATCTTCAGCGGGCGGAAGCCGCGCAGCGGCTCGCGGCCGGCGGCGAACCAGGAGGAAAGGGGGTGGCGCGTCAGCAGGAGAACCTCGAGGGCGCGCGTGAGCTTCTGCACATCGCGGGGATGGATGCGGCGGGCGGCCTGGAGATCGAAACGCGTTAGGAGGCGGTGCAGC
>Ga0315289_10002719_pt1 | contig 27008 bp, 20 predicted proteins | sample YL17G11_40_MG_FD_203452 | JGI IMG/M metagenome (GOLD analysis project Ga0315289, IMG submission 203452) | Sediment microbial communities from Yellowstone Lake, YNP, Wyoming, USA - YL17G11_40 | ecosystem: Environmental > Aquatic > Freshwater > Lake > Sediment | place: USA: Wyoming | collected...
GGCGGGGCAGGGCAGCAATGCTCGTGGTAGTCCTATTTGTCGTAATGTCCATGCTCCTTCCTTCCGGCGCTGCCTTCGTTCCACAGAGCAGACTTGCGGCGCCTTCGGTTCAGCCGTCGCTGCAGTATGATCCGACCTTGCTGTTCAAGAACGGCACCGTGTTCGATGACTTCGCGCTCCTTCTGACCATCGGACCCCACCCTGTCGACGCGGAACTCGGCGACTTCAACGGAGACTCAATCCCTGATATTGCCGTTGCTTACTCGCCTTCATACTCGATAACCTATCACGTCCAAATCTTCAGAGGTTATTCAAATGGATCATTCGAGAAGAGGCCCTGGAAAACCATACTCACTGACTCGACAGACATAAGAGACATGGCAGTCGGGGACTTCGATGGCGATGGCAACTCTGACCTCGCCCTCAGCAGAATGAAAGGAACTCAGTCGGACGTGGTGATACTATTCGAGCAGTTCAACTTTGACCCGTCGCATACGCCAAATCCTGTTTCCACATATGACCAACCCGAAGCCCTCTCGGCGGTAAGAGTGAGCGGGAGCACAAACGGATCTCAACCCAGGGACGACATTGCCGTGGTGTGCCGCGGATCGACAAGCACCAACTCCGATGATTTGGTAAACGTCATTAAGTATCCATTTTCAAGCTTGAATGACAAGATCGCAATTCCCATCCCAGATTTCACGTCGTCCTACCTGATGAAGACGGCTGACGTCAACGGTGACGGGAACGTCGATTTTGTCATCACGAACGAGTCTTCAAGGGACTTTTACGTCTTGACGAACCTGGGTGACTGGATGTTCCCCTACACGCCCTCGTGGGGATTGGAGAAGAAAATCAGCATGGACATGGCGATCTCAGCTATCGAGATTGGAGACTTCCAAGGGCTAGGAAGACCTGATCTCGCCGTCTCCAGTGGGACCAGCGGCTATGTCCACATCTATGATAACACCGGCACCTTAAGTTGCTACGATACGTTGTACTCACACCGTATTAGAGCACAGAATGGAGTTTCGGCGGTTGCTCCAGGAGAATTCTCTGGTCTATCTGGACTTGACCTGATGACGCTATCAAGTCAAGCGGCCAACTCGTCCTGTTTCTACCAGACACCGACCGGCAGCTTCTACTCGACGGCGAACATCACTTTCCCGTGTAACGGACTGCCCGTCCGTGCACTGTTCAATCAGCTGACCAACGGCAAGAGGAGCGCAGTAATACTTGCGCAAGGAAATACTGACAACGGAACGCTTGAAGTATTCCAGTTCACTGAAGCAATCAGAGGTAATTCAAATCTCAATGTCTTCTATTCTGGAATAGGCAATGGAATCCCGAGCAGTGGGCGCACGTATGGAGGTAGGAATGCGACGGCGATTCCCATCCCCACCCAGAATCGAGTAGTCATCACAGGGTTCGATCCGTATTCAGTGCACTATCTCAACATCGAAGGGTCGCCAATCGCAACGACTTTTCAAGACGTCGACGGGGACTCAATTGGCGACATTGTGGTCCTAAGCAATTCCTCGTCAACTCTGTCAATCTTCTTAGGATCATCTGACCCACTTACAGCTGTCTCGCCAGACACGACCGTAAGCCTCGGATTGACCAACCCAGTTGGTTTGGTGTCGGCGAATCTCGATGGGGTCGACAACGGTGATCTGGCCGTGTCATATGATGGGGGTATTGCGGTTCTTTACAATACAGGGGCCTTCCCGTACTACGCGACGGCAAGCTCCGAGAGTCTGGGGACTTCCATAGGAGGGCAGAGACAAGCTCTGGGCGTAGGGGACCTGAATCACTATGGTTACGGAAGAGATATCGCGGCACTCAACCTCGGATCAGACAAGGTAGAGCTCTATTTCAACAATGACCAAACGGAACTTGGCGATCATTTTCTGACGATTCCGGACGCAACGCTAATGGTCCCAGGCGCAGGCCTTGATGGCATGGTGATTGGTGACTTTGAAGGCAACGGACTCCCGGATGTTGCGGTCATTAATGAGTCGACCGGGGTCTTTGTCTTCAAGCAACCCGCGGATGGCTTCTACGACGACACGCCCATCTACACTTCTCAAGGTTTGGGAATTCCTTCATCGTGTATTGGCGCCGGGGATCTCAACGACGATGGGCGGGACGATATCGTCGTCAGCCGTTCGAATTCACCCCAAGTATCCGTCCTGATGATGCAACAGGTGTTACCTACCAACTGGGTCTTCATAAACTCCTGCAATTTCACAAGTGGGGACCTCTCGACATCCATCGTTGCCATGGATGTGAACGGAGACCGACGCTGCGACATCCTTTCCCTAGCCTCCGTCTCGCAAAGCGCGAGCTGCTGGCTGCAGAACAACCTCGTGCCGAAGGCGGTCGCGACCGCCGATGGGGTCACTAACTCATATTCGAAAGCTGAAGGGCAGAGCATCGTTTTCTCCGGAGCCAATAGCCTAGACTCGTATTCGGACAGGAGTGTTCTGCAATACGAATGGACGTTCGCGCCCGGCGACGTGCGGACAGGTATCAGTATAATCCGCAGTTACAGCGACGATGGCGTCTACCCCGTTTCACTCAAGGTCACCGACCGAGGTGGCCTCCGCAACTGGTCTAACATCACTCTGATCATTGCCGATATCACGCCCGTCGCCGATTTCACCTACTCGCCCAGCTCGCCATTCGAAGGCCAGACGGTGGCATTCAACGACGCCTCGACCACCGGACCGGACCAAATCATCAACTGGACCTGGACGGTGGACGGACACACTTACTACTCCCAGAACATCGCCTACCAGTTCGACTCCGATGGAACGTATCTAGTCTCACTCACCGTAAGAGATGATGACGGCGACACCAACCAGCGAACGAGGGTCGTTGTCGCGAGCGATACAGTGCCCACGGCAGCGTTCGACTTCACGCCATATACGGTGAACGAAGGCGGATCGATAGACTTCACCAGCGAATCGACTTATGCCTGGGATCCCATTGTAAACTGGACCTGGAGCTTCGGTGACGGTGGAGTGGGCTATGGAAGCTCGATCGTTCACAACTTTGTGCACGATGGCACCTTCACCGTCACGCTCACGATCCGGGACTCGGACGGCAGCAACTCCACCTCACACCAGGTCAAGATTACGGACATCGCTCCTGTGGCCAACTTCGTGTTCGCGCCCACCGACCCTATCGAGGGAACCACCGTCACCTTCAACGACACCTCCTCCAGCTACGATGGTCTGACAGCCTGGCTTTGGGATTTCGGAGAGGGCAACAGCTCGACCTCGAGGAACATCACACATGCATTCGCTCAGAACGGTTCATACTCGGTCAAGCTGAAGGTCTGGGAGGCGGACGGCAACACCAGCGAGATGACCAAGGTCGTGAACGTCTCCGATTCCTCCATCCAAGCGGACTTCTGGTTCGCGCCCCTGCAGCCTGTGGAAGGAACACAGGTCACGTTCCATGACAACTCCTCTGGCTATGATGAGATCGTCTACTGGCATTGGGACTTCGGGGACGGCAATTCCTCTGATGGGGAGGACGTGACGCACATCTACGGCCAGAACGGCACCTACCAGGTGAAGCTGAGCATCCGCGACCAGGATGGAACGGAGGCCAACATCACTATCCCGATCATGATCTCTGACACCGCGCCCACGGCCTCGTTCACCTACGCCCCCCTAACGATCTGCGAAGGCCAGACCGTCTGGTTCAACGACACCAGCGTCGCCTACGATGGCATCTCATACTGGAACTGGAGCTTCGGCGACAACTCCTACTCCACCGTGCGGAACATCACTCACATCTACCAGCAAAATGGCACCTACCAGGTGAAGCTGAGCATCCGCGACCAGGATGGAACGGAAGCAAACATCACCAAGTCCATCACGATCTCCGACACCGGGCCGACGGCTTCGTTCACTTACGCTCCCTCGATGATCTACGAAGGCCAGACCGTCTGGTTCAACGACACCAGCGTCGCCTACGATGGCATCGCGTCCTGGTACTGGGACTTCGGGGATGGGGACCATTCAGACCAGAAGAACACCACCCACGCATATGGCGACAACGGTACCTACCAGGTCTCTCTGCTGGTGACCGACCGGGACGGCAGCACCAACTCCACTTCCACATCCATCAGCATCCTAGACCTCGGGCCGCAGGTGTACTTCAGCCACACCGATCCGGTCGAAGGGGCTCTGGCGTTCTTCAACGACACCTCAATCACACCAGTGGACCCAATCGTCAACTGGTCCTGGGATTTCGGGGATGGGCATTTGGCATGGGGAGCCAAGGTCACCCACACCTTCAATCGCACTGGAAACTTCCTTGTTGCGCTAACGATCAAGGACGATGATGGAAGTGCGAACTCGACGAACGAATTGGTGTCAGTGGCAGATGTGAACCCCGTCGCCATGTTCACGTTCTCGCCCAGCTCTCCGGTGGAGAAGGATAATGTTGAATTCACTGACACATCCACCACCTTCAACCAGCTGGTCGAATGGTATTGGGACCTCGGGGATGGGAACCATTCCAGCCTCAGGAACCCGACCCACGTCTACTCTCGAAACGGAACTTACCATGTCACCCTATGGGTGCAGGAGATCGACGGCTCCAACTCCTCTCATTCCGTAGCGCTGGTGATCCTCGAAACGAACCCCAACATCGTCACCGTGAGCCTCCAGCCAGCGAAGTCTAGCTTCAACGAGGACGAGTCGCTCCAAGTGTACGTGTACGCGATCAAGGCACGAGAGGACATCGCTCGGTACGAATGGGACTTCCACTTTGACGGGACCTTCCAGATGGAGGCGGGAGGAAGCACCAACCACACCGGCCACATCTATCCTCAGGCCGGAACGTATCAGGTGGCGGTGCGGGTGTGGGACGATGACGCCTTCTCCCAGTCCTCGAGCTTGCAGCTCCTGAACGTGGAGGTCGTGAACGTACAGCCGCACGCCCAATTTAGCTTCCGCAACGAAAGCGCGCAGCAGGTGCAGTTCGACGCGTCCTATTCCTCGGATACAGCTAGTGACGAGCCTTTGCTCCAGTTCAGTTGGAACTTCGACGATGGTGGAGGATTCACCGCCTATTCATCGCAGCGCATCGTAATCCATTCCTTCCCGGTAGATGGCATGTACAACGTGACGTTGCGAGTGCGCGACAACGACGGTGCCATAGCAATCGCTTACCACAAGATCACCCTCGACCGGACCGTGCCCACGGTCACCTTCGATTCGAACGTTGGCCGCGTTGCGCTCGACGAGGCCATCACCGTGGCCGCGAACGTGACTGACAACGTAGGATTGGCCTCGGTCTGGCTGCACTACAAGATCGACAACGGAACCGAGGTGACGGTGCAGATGACCTCGGTCGGCACTGCCAGCCATTTCGAAGGGCAGATACCGGGGGTGAACCACACCGCTACCATCTCCTATTGGGTGGTAGCCATCGACAGCTCCCAGAACAACCGCACCACCGGACAGCACCAGATCCTGGTGATGGCTGCGCCGGTGGCCGCCCTGCAGGATAGCATCTGGCTGTGGCTAGTCGTCTTGGCGGCCCTGATAATCGCCACGTTGTTCTATCTTCGGGGCGTGGCGGCGGCGGTGGAGGAGGTCTTCATCATCTACGAGGACGGCAGGCTCATGGCCCACCAGACCCGCCGGCTCAAGCCCGGCATGGACGATGAGATACTGTCCTCCATGCTCGTGGCCATCCAGAGCTTCGTCAAGGACTCGTTCAAGGACGAATCGGCCACGCACCTGGCGCGCCTGGACTTCGGAAAGAAGAAGATATTGGTGGAGAAGGGCGAGCTGGTGATCCTGGCGGTCGTTCTGCATGGCGACCGCGTAGGCAAGGTCCCGCAGCGCATGAAGCAGGTCATGGAGGCCATGGACGAGCAGTACAGCTCGGTCATTCGCAACTGGGACGGCGATCTGGAGAAGGTGCGCGGCATCAAGGACATGGCAAGCCCACTGCTGGCAGGAACCAGGATCAAGGGCAAGAAGAAGGAGACGCAAGCGCCTGCCACCTTAGAATGCCCGGCCTGCGGAGCGAGCATCGCCCCCGAGAGCAAGACCTGCCCCAGCTGCTCCGCGGACCTGGAGAGCGGGAACGTGGACGCGCTGGAAGCGATGGCCAAGGACATCTCCGAGGAAGGCAAGAAGTGAGCGACACCTAGGGGCTAAGGTTGAAATAGCCGCCCACCTCATGCGGCCTGAATGTCTTTCCTGGAGAACCTGCTAGTGGTGCTGGTTCTGTGCGCCGCCCTCAGCGTCATCTCCTACCGGTTGAAGCTATTGACGGTGAGCGGAAGCGTGGCATCCTTCGCCATCGGCATGGTCATAGGGCTCTTCGGCTCCATCAACTGGCTCATCGTGCTCATCGCCTTCGCGCTCATGGGGTTCGCGGTCACCAGGTACCGCTTGGAGCTCAAGACCCGCAGGGGACTGCAGGAAGGCAAGAAAGGAGAGCGGACCTATCGCAACGTCCTGGCGAACGGCCTGATCCCCGCATGCGTGGCCGTCTTGGCCTGGGCCTTCTCCGTTCAGGGCGGAACGGCCGCCTCCCTGGTCTACCTCACCGCCGTCAGCGTGGCCGCCTCCGACACCATCGCCAGCGAGCTGGGTGTGCTCAGCCCCAAGACCCGGCTGATAACCTCCTTCCAGTCGGTCCCGGCGGGCACGGACGGAGGCGTGTCGATATATGGCACCGCGTGGGCTTTCGTGGGGGCCTTGGTGGCCTCGCTCGTCGGCTGGCTGGTCATCCTCAACTCCCATCCTATGAACTTCACAGTGCTGGTGCCCGTGATCTTCGGTTTCATAGGCTGCAACGTGGACAGCGTGATCGGAGCGACGCTGGAAAGAAGGGGTTATGTGGACAAGCTAGGCACGAACATCTCATCGATGGCGATAGGGACCTTAGCGGCGTTCCTGGCGGTCCTCTGGCTAGGGATCAGGTAGGTGCTCACCAAACGCATGAATTCGCCCTGCCCCAACGTATAAATACGACATCAATGTTCGAGGAGAACAAGGATGGTATGACGGCCATAGCGGCGGGGTCACACCCGGTCTCATCCGAACCCGGCAGTTAAGCCCGCCCGCGTTCCCCGTTGTACTGTGGTGCGCGAGCCCACGGGAAGCCTGGAACGCTGTCAACCTTCCTTATTTCTTCTTTCCTCCTTCTGCGTTGGCAGCTATATGCATCGGCGTCTCTCAATTCGCGTCAACGAAAGAGTAAGGCAAAAGCTTTTAGCGGGAGGAATCGAGTTCGGAGAATGTCGGTGCACCAATGGCTTCGGCGTTCGATGAGCCCGGAACGATAGCAGTCATGGTCATCTTGCTGATACTTCTGGCGATAGCGGTGTTCTTCGAGGTCCGCTTCATCCGTTCTCGAAAGTCCAAGGGCGTGGACAAGGTCCTGATAAAGGAAGAAGCCTTCAATGCCATCGTCTGCACCAAGGCGGTGGCCAACACCCTCCGGCAAAGGGGAGAGCGATCGAAAGAGGCTGACCTCCTGCTGGTCGACGCTGAAGCCGCCTATTCACGAGGGGACTACCTCTCGGCCAAGACCAGCGCCGACAAGGCAAGGGAGGCGCTCCGACACGTGAAGACGGATGAAGCCTCGGCGGTCTTCGACGAGGCGGTGACCTCCAAGGCCGACGAGAAAGACACCCAGGAGGAGGCTTGCGAGGTTCCATTCGTTGAGACAAAAAAGTTCCCCAAGGACTTGCTGGAGAGCAAGTTCATGATCTCCTCGGTCCAAGATTCGCTGCAACAGGCCAAGTCCCAAGGGAAGGACACCTCGGTGGCAGAGGACCATCTGGCCCAGGCGCAGGATTTCCTGGGGAAATGCCAATACACCGATGCACTGCGCTTCGCCATGAAGGCCAAGAGGTCCCTGGAAGGCAGGGATACCAAGGAGAAGGCGAAGGCTGACAAACCTGCGCTGGAGTCCAGGCTGGAGCCGGAACCCAAGCCCAAGACCGATTACTGCCGCAACTGCAATACCTTGGTGGACGAGGGCGACACCTTCTGCCGCCGCTGCGGAGAGAAGATGGTCAAGGTGCCTCGCTGTCCCGGTTGCGCGGATGAGGTAGGGCCGGAGGACGTGTTCTGCCGCAAGTGCGGAACGCAGCTTCGATCATTATTCTCGTGCCCGGTCTGCCAGACAGAGGTGGGCGAAACGGACGAGCGCTGTCCTAAGTGCCATACGCATCTGGGCTGAAAGTTGTAAGCCTTTTTATACGGGCCAGGGCATGCTCAACCGTCATGATGATAGTGAAGCTGGGTGGGAGCGTTATCACACGCAAGGACCGCTATCGCAGCTTCCGTCGGGCGGTCACCCGGCGTCTCGCCCAGGAGATCGCCGATTCGGGCGAGCGAGTGGTGCTGGTGCACGGAGCGGGTTCGTTCGGCCACTTGGTGGCCTCCCAGCACAACCTCGACAAGGGCTATTCCGGAACGGAGCAGATGCCTGCCCTCTCCCGGGTCATGCAGGACGTGCGAGACCTGAACCTGAGGGTGATGGACGTGCTCGAGAACGCCCTTCTGCCGGTCGTCTCCTTGCCTCCGGCCGCCTGTGCCTCCATGAAACGGGGAAAGCTCGAGCGCCTGGACGTGGAACTGTTTCGCAAGTACATGGAGATGGGCGCCCTGCCGGTGACCTTCGGGGACGTGGTCCTGGACCGGGAAATGGGGTTCAGCATCTGTTCTGGGGATCAGCTCATAAGGCGATTGGCCGAGGAGTTCCGGCCGAAGCGCGTGGTGTTCTGCGCGGACGTCGACGGCGTCTATTCCGCCGATCCCAAGAAGGAACGGGGGGCGGAGTTGCTGACCACGGTCGATCGATCCTATCTGCGCACCCTGTCCAAAGGGACGAGCTATGTGGACGTCACCGGAGGCATGTACGGGAAGCTGGAGAACATGCTGGCGATATCCTCGATGGGCGCCGAGGTCATGGTCATCAACGGGTTCGCGGAAGGTAGGCTTTCGCAGGCCCTCCGAGGTAAGAAAGTGATCGCGTCGAAAGTGGTCGGAGGCTGAGAGGATGAAGCAGATCGAGAAGCGCAAGGCGGACCACATCGAGGTCACGCTGGACGAGGACGTATCCACGGGCAAGAACTACTGGGAGGAGGTCAAGCTGGTGCATTGCTCCTTGCCGGAGGTGGACCTGGACCAGGTCGAGACCTCGGTGGAAGTCTTCGGCAAGAAGCTGGCGTTCCCGCTCATCGTCACCGCCATCACCGGTGGCTATCCCAAGGCGAAGAAGATAAACCGCAACCTCGCGCAGGCGTGCGCAGAACTGCAGATCGGCATGGGCATCGGCAGCCAGCGCGCCGGACTGGAACACGGCGAAGAGGATTCCTATTCGGTCATGAAGGACTTCGACATCCCGCTGCGCATAGGGAACATCGGAGCCCCTCAGCTGATCAAGCAGAAAGGCAAGCGAGCCTTGGATCGGACGAGCATCGAGCGATCTCTGGAGATGGTGGACGCTCACCTACTGGCAGTGCACATGAACTTCCTCCAGGAAGTGGCGCAGCCGGAGGGCGACACCAATGCCGCCGGTTGCCTGGATGCCATCCGCTCCCTGGCGAAGGAATTCCCGCTCCTGGCGAAGGAAACGGGGGCGGGCGTCTCTCACGAGATGGCCATGCGCCTTCGGGGGATAGGGATGAGAGGCATCGACATCTCCGGTACAGGGGGAACGAGCTTCTCGGCCGTGGAGATGTACCGGGCGGGGAGATCGGGCGACGCACGATTCGAGGCCTTGGGACGCACCTTCCGCTCCTGGGGCATCCCTGCGCCCGTATCCACCATCTGGGCTCAGGTGGGCGTTCCCGTCATCGCATCGGGCGGTGTGAGCAGCGGCCTGGACATCGCCAAGGGCATCGCTCTGGGGGCTTCCTGCGGAGGCATGGCCCGAGGGGTGCTCAAGGATGCGCTCGTTTCCAGCGAGGCGGTGGTCGAGCGCTTGCGGACCGTGCAGGCGGAGTTCCAAGCGGCCATGTTCCTGACCGGTTCCAGAACGGTGAAGGAGCTAGGCAGCAAAGAATTCATACTGACCGGAGAGGTCAGGGACTGGATCGCGCAGTTCGAGGAGTGATAACGATGGACATCACCAAGGACCTGGCAAGAATGGCGAAGGAGGTGGACGCGGCGCTCATGCCCTATCTGGACGTCGGCAAGTACGAGAAGCTCCGCCAGGCCATGAAGCACTACCCCGAAGCGGGAGGAAAAAGGCTCCGTCCCCTCATGGCCATCACCGTGGCGGAGGCGGTGGGCAAGCAGGGGAAGAAGGCGGTGCCGTTCGGCTGCGCCCTGGAGATCATTCACAATTTCACCTTGGTCCATGATGACGTCATCGACCAGGACCCGGTGCGCCGGGGCCGGCCAGCGGTGCACGTGCTTTTCGACGTGCCCACGGCCATCATCGCCGGCGACGCTTTGTTCGCCATCGCCTATGAGGTCATCGCCTCCACGGACGTGGATGGCGAACGCCTCCGTCGTCTGGTCAAGAGCACCTCGGAGACCGTGTACCTCATCGCGGAAGGGCAGCAGATGGACGTGGACTTCGAGAACAATCCAGATGTGAGCGTCGACCTTTACATGGAGATGGTGGAGAAGAAGACCGCGGTGCTCTTCGCCTGTGCGGCCGAAGGCGGGGCGATCATCGGCGGCGGAAGCCAGCGCCAGATCAAGGACATGAAGGAGTATGCCCGCCTGTTGGGCATAGGCTTCCAGATCTGGGACGATGTTCTTGGGCTCATGGGGAACGAGAAAGTGCTGGGCAAGCCGGTGGGCAGCGACATCCGCAACGGCAAGCGTACGCTCATCGTGGTGCATGCCCTGGAGACCCTCGGTCCCAAAGGGAAGAAGAAAAAAGCCAAGGTGCTCAAGGCGCTTGGCAACGAGAAAGCCACGGGCGCTGAGGTCAGAGCTTGCATAGACCTCTTCCGGGAGGTAGGCAGCCTGGACTTCGCCAAGGAAAAAGCGCTCGAGTACGCCCAGGGAGCGAAGGAACGCTTGGACTGCTTGCGCGATTCGAAGGAGAAGGAGTTCCTGCGAGCGGTGGTGGACTTCTCCGTGGGCCGGGAGCTCTAACAGCTGATGCCAGTCTCCACCAGCTTGAAGTCGGCCGACTTGCCTTCGGCGATGTGACGGTGCTTCTTCAGCACGGCCTTCCTTCGACCGGGAGAGACCTTCTCCAGACTGATGATGGTCTTGGCGTTGTGATGCAGCGAATGACCGCCGAGCGACTCGAAGGTCTTCCTTTCCACGTCCGTGTACACCTGCGAGGTGAGGACCACCGGTATGTCCCTCTTGCGGGCTATGCCGAGGAGCTTGACGCTCTGCGACGTCAAAGAGCGCCGCTCCGTCCTCTCCTCCTCTCTGGCGGTTAGACGGTAGAACATAGTCAGCGAATCGATGATGATCAGCTCCACGTCCAAATTGCCCTCGGCCAGCTTGATGGCCTTGTCCACCATCTTCTCCTGCTCGTCGAAGCTGTTTGCCTCGAAGAATAACACGGACTTGAGCAGATTCTCGAAGCCCTCGCCGCTCACCTGGCGAAAGCGGTCCAGGGACACCCCCTCGGTGTCCAGGTACACCACCTTCTTGCCTTGCTTGGCGACGTTGCGAGCGAGCACCAGGCAGAGGTTGGTCTTGCCCGTGCCCGCTTCGCCATAGATCAAGGTAACACAGCTAGACTCCACGCCGCCATCCAGCAGCGTGTCCAGCGCGTCGCATTCGAAGGGTAGCCTCCGCACGCCACCACAAAGGATTGGGATGGGATAATCCTTGCCTCCTTGGCGAGGCTCGCTCAGCGGAGATCACTCGCTCTGCTCGGTGGGCGCGGCGCTGCTCGACTTCTCGTAGCGCAGAAAGAAGAGCAAGATGAAGGCGGAAATCACCTCCATGACCGCCAGAAGCACCAGCCCAGAATCGTATGAGCCGGTGCTCGCCACCGCCAGGCCGAGGATCATCGGCCCCAGCACTCCCAGGCCGACCGCCAGGCCGTTCATTATGCCTGTGGCGGTGCCTACTTTATCGGTCGGACAGATGCCTTGCAGCAGGGTGAAGGCGTTGGGTGGAAGGATGCCGATGAAGAAGAACACCATGCCCAGGTAGAAAATGACCATGCCCTGGTCCTGGGCGCCAATGAGCAGAAGGATGAAGACCGATGCGACCAGCGCGAACGCCGATGTGGTCAGTACCCTCCTTCCCGTACGGTCGCTGATCAGCGAACCGAAGTAGAGGCCTACCAGACCTCCGAGGTAGGGCAAGGAGGCGGCCAGCGCCACCGTTTCCAGGCTGAACCCCTTGGCCTGGATGAGGTAGGTCGGGAGCCAGAGGGAGATGCCCCAGAAGACCAAACTGCCGGTCGCGTCGGCGGCCGTCAGCACGAAAAGCCCCTTGATATGCAGCGCTTCCTTGAAATCCGCCTTGGCCTGGCCGATGACCTCCTTCAGGGGCTTCCTCTCCGTCGGTTCGTGGTTGCCGGAAGGCTTGTCCCGGAGATAGATCAGGAGCGGTATCAAGGTCAGAATGGAGACGAAGGCCACAGCGTAGAACGCTACCTGCCAGTCGGTGCGCATGATGAGCGGGATGAGGAGCAGGGGCACCAGGAGATTGGAGACGTACATCGAGCTCAGGTGCAGGGAGTTCACCTTGGAACGGTCCTTGGGCTCGAACCAGGCTTGGGTCACCTTGCTTGCGCTCGGGTAGAGGATGCCTTGGGACAGGCCGAGCAGCAATCGGGTGCTAATGAGGGCCAGGAATATCATGCCTACGACGCCGGTGAGGAAGGTGAGCAGCGAGAAGACCACTACCGCCACCAGCATGCTGCGTCTGGGACCGAAGTAGTCCACCAACGGGCTGATGAAGATGTTCGAGACTCCGTATCCGACCAAGAAGATGCCCAGCAGAAGGCCTCCGTAGACGCCCTCCTCCGCGTTGCTCCAGCCGTAGTCCGCACCGATGAACGGAAGCGCTACGGAGACGTTGACGCGGGCGATGTAGGCGGAAAGGGTGACAAGGAAGAGGATGGTGGCGATGCCCACGGCCGTACGCCGCTGGCGGCTGGGAGATGGCGGAGGGTCCATGACATGGCGGGGATTCCAGCCTCGGCTTAAGTGGTTTTCCCTGAGAGGTTAGCCTACTTCTATTGACAATCTACTGCCTTGCTTCGCCCTTTGCTCCGGACATGGAATCGAGCGCTTCCTTGCCACCGAAGATGGAGCACGCCCCCATCGACCTCTTCCCGCATGCAGACCTCCGACCGGGCCAGGATCTATTCCTGGAGGATGCGCGTTCTTGTTTCGCCAGCGGCACTCACCTCCTGGCCCACGCCCCCATAGGGATGGGCAAGACCGCGGTCTCCCTGGCTGCCGGACTGGAAACGTCCTTGACCACGGGCGCCCACCTGCTCTTCACCACCGCTCGCCAGTCCCATCACACCATTGCCATGGACACGATCCGTCTGATCTGGCAAAAGAAACGTTTCTCGGCCATCGACCTCGTGTCTCGGAACGACATGTGCCTGGCACGAAAGAAGGGCTGGCCTTCCTGCATCTCCTCGGGCAAATGCTACTTCCTCAATCGAAAGGTGGAAGAGGCGGCGGAACGCCTGCTCGCCTATCCTCTGCACGTGCAGGAGGCCATGCGCCTCTGCCTGCGCCTGGGTGCCTGTCCCTACCTGGCGGCGCAGAAGGCGGCGGAGCAGGCGACCGTTGTGGTGGGCGACTACAACCTACTATTGTCTCAGGGCGCCTCCCAGAGTAGCGGGCCCTCTTCAAACCGGACCGAACAACTGGCCATCGTGGACGAAGGACACAACCTTCCCGCTCGGATCGTGGACGCGAACAGCGGGGAGCTGACCGGGGCCTTGCTGGAGCGATCGATCTCCTCTCCTTCGCTCCGCCGCTATCGGGACGACCTCATCACCCTGGAACGAGAGTTCCGTCGATTGACCTCGGGCAAGGGACGGGCAAGGATCGATCCCTGGGAGTTGGATGAGACCTTGGCCCAGAACTGCGGAGCGGAGAGCGGCCCCTTGGCGGAGGAGTTGCGCCTCGCCCTCTCGCCCTTGGACGTGGAACGACACCGCCCCTTACTGGAGTTCCTGGAATGCTGGAGCGCCTTCGGCAGCAGCAGCGTGCGCTTCTCGGAGCCTCTGCCTGCAAGGCTCACGTGTAGATTGCTGGAGCCTTCCCTGGTCGCTGGACCGATATTCGACCGAGTATCGAGCGCCCTCATCATGAGCGGCACCCTGCACCCTCCGGAGATGTTCGCTGACGTCCTTGGTCTGGCGGACAGATGCGCCCTTCGCCGTTATCGTTCGCCCTTCCCGACCGAGAATAGATTGGTGCTGGTGGCGGGCGATGTCAGCTCTCGCTTCCGACTGCGAGGCGAATCCATGTACGCCAAAATCGCCCGGAAGCTCGTTCAGGCAAGCGAGGCGGTGCCAGGCAACCTCGCCGCCTTCTTTCCCTCCTACGATTTCATGAACGGCGTGGCGTTCCAGATGCGCAAGCTCGAATCTCCCAAGCGGATGGTGAGCGAGTCCAGGGAGCTGAGCAAGAACGAGCGGGACGCCATGGTCATGGACCTGAGGCGCGAGCGGGACGCCTTGCTGATGGCCACTCTGGGCGGATCGTTCGCGGAAGGCATAGATTTCAGCGACAACCTGCTCTCGGCGGTGGTGGTGGTCGGGTTCCCGCTTGGCCCGCCCAGCCTGGAAAGCGAAGCCCTGCGGGCGCGTCTGCAATCCAAGCACGGCCTGCAGAAGGCCATGCTCTATTCTCAGACCTACCCAGCCGTCTCGAAGGTGCTCCAGGCGGCGGGGAGGGCGATCCGCAGCGAGAAGGATCGCGCCGTCATCCTCCTGCTGGACGACCGCTACCTCCTGCCCTCGGTCAGAAGCTCCTTTCCTGATGACTTTCGACCTCTGCCCGCGGAGGACCTGAGAGCGAGCTTGGAATCGTTCTTTTCTTCGTCCCAAATGGGCACGCGCCAGCGCAATGAAGAATTTATCTAATCCGCAGGTGCTAGGGCTGGACGTGGACATAGTAAGGCGTGGAGCGGAAGCGGAGATAAGCCGCGGGGCATGGATGGGCCGCCAAGTCATGGTCAAGAGTCGGGTGCCCAAGGCCTACCGACACGTGGAGCTGGATTCTGCGCTCCGAACCAGCCGAACGAAGAACGAGGCGCGACTGATCCAGGAGGCCAGGCGGCACGGGATACCTACCCCGGTCATCTATGACATCGACCTGCAGAAGGCGGAGATCGTGATGGAGGAGATCATCGGTCCGAGGGTCAAAGATGCACTCCTCACAGCGTCCAGGGACGAGGCGGAGGACATCTGCGCTGAGATAGGCAGGCTCACGGCGCTGCTTCACAAGGCGGGCATGGTCCATGGCGACCTCACCACCTCCAACATGATCTTGCAGGGGCAGAAGATCTACTTCATCGATTTCTCTCTGGGCTCGAGGAACGCCGAGATCGAGGAGATGGGCGTGGACCTGCACCTGCTCAAGGAGGCGTTCCAGTCCGCGCATTCGGAGCGTTTCGAGCTGTTCCAGACGGTGCTCGGTTCCTACAGCAAGCATTTCGACCAGGCGAAGAAGGTGGTGGCCAAGATACGGGAGATCGAGGAGCGAGGTCGATATACATGAACGAGGTCAGATTGGTCACGTCCAACCCTGGCAAGCTGAAGGAGTTCCGCCATGCGCTCGAGCCTTTGGGGTTCAAGGTCGAGCACCTGCCCGAGGAGGTGGACGAGATCCAGGCGGACACGCTCGAGGAGGTAGTGCGAGGCTGCATGCGCGAGCTGGGGGGCAAAGGCGTGCGCAACTTCATCCTGGACGATTCCGGCCTGTTCGTCAGCGCGCTGCACGGGTTCCCGGGCGTCTATTCGTCCTACGCCTTCAAGACCCTGGGCAGCGAAGGCATCCTCAAGTTGCTGGAGAATGAGAAGGATCGGAACGCCACCTTCCGCTGCTGCATCGGCTGTTGCATCGAGGACATGGACGATATCATCGTTTCAGAGGAGGCGACCGGCACGATAATCCATGAGAAGCGCGGGACCGGCGGCTTCGGCTTCGATCCCATATTCGTGCCGGAAGGCTACACTCTGACTTTCGCAGAGATGCCTTTGGAGAAGAAGAACGTCATCTCGCACCGGGGCAAAGCGATTAAGAGCTTCGCCGCCAATCTGATGGCCAGGACCGAAGGGATGCGTAGATGAAGCTACGAGGAAGAAAGATCATGGTCACGGGCTGCGCGGGATTCATCGGCAGCCACATGGCCGAAGAGCTTTTGCGCAAGGACAATGAGGTCTTGGGGGTGGACAACCTCTCCGCTGGAAGAAGGTCCTTCCTGGCCGGCTGCGAGGAGTTCGAGGACTTCAGCTTCATCGAGGGCGACCTCTTGACCATGGACCTGAAGCCGGTATTGCATCGGGTGGAGCTGGTCTGCCACTTCGCCGCCAATCCGGACGTGCGCTTGGGCGCTTCCAACACCCGCATCCATTTCGAGCAGAACATCGAGGTCACCTATCGGTTGCTGGAGGGCTGCGCCGAGCATGACGTGAAGGACTTCATCTTCCCTTCCACCTCGACGGTGTACGGAGAGCCGACGGTCATCCCCACACCGGAGGAATACGGTCCTCAGGTCCCGATATCGATCTATGGGGCATCCAAGCTGGCCTGCGAAGCTCTCATCTCCAGCTACTGCCACACCTTCGACATGAACTCGGTCCTCTACCGTTTCGCGAACGTGGTCGGGCCGAGGAGCACTCATAATGTCCTGCATGACTTCATCCGCAAGCTCCGGGAGCAGCCGAACTACCTCGAGATACTGGGGAAGAAGCCGGGCACCAACAAATCCTATGTGCACGTGTCCGATTGCGTAGATGCCATGGTGGTCGGTGCTGAGAAGGCGAGAGAGCAGGTGGAGATCTACAACATCGGCTCGCGCGATCAGCTATCGGTGCTGAAGATCGCGGACGTCGTGGTGGAGGAGATGGGGTTGGACGATGTCGATTATCATTGGACCGGGGGAGTCAAAGGAGGCCGGGGCTGGATCGGCGACGTCAAAGAGATGCTCCTGGCCGTGGACAGGCTTGCGGGCGTAGGCTGGAGGCCGAAGCTGAACAGCGAGCAGGCCATCCACCGGGCGGTGCGCGAGATTCTGGGCAAGAAAGTGAATTAGAACAAATGCCAGGACGCCTGTGCACCGGTCACGTCAGCGGTCTTCAGCCAGGTAGAGCTCTCAAAGGCCCAGGCGTCGGAATAGTAGGCATGGTGCGCAGGCTGGGAGAGCGACGGCATCCCGCCGCCGTACATGAAGCCGGCCGGATCGACGACCATCCAGTACCCGAAGTCGTCATGGATGTAGCTGATGCGAAGAGTGCCGGTCGACACGTGATAGTAGGATTCGACCGAGCCTCTGACCGCGTTCAGGTGCAGTGGGTCTGCCGTCACGAAGACGGTGGCGAAGGCATGCCCGTCTATCAAGTTGAAGCGCGCGTTGCCGCTCAATTGCCAGATGATGGAATCCATGAGGAGGGCGAAGTCCTCGCAATCCCCGGTCCGCAGCTGCAATGTTTCGTTGGGCGATTGCCAGTGATCTCCACCCACGTCCTTGGTGTAGTTGACGTTGGTCCGCACCCACTCGTAGGCGTCGAGGGCCTGCCAGATGCTGAAATCCCCGCTGTTGTTGGCCCGGATGGCATCGGCGATGGGCTGGACGACGGTCCGGTTCACTAGACCGTTCACCTGGTTGTATAGGTATAAGGGATTCTCCTTCACCGAGTAGCTGCGCGCTTCGGTGAAGTTCTTGACGTTCATGGTCTGGCTGACGCTCGCCACATCTCCACAATCGAACCAGTGCGAGCCGTCGAGGGTCGCCACCGCCAGGTCCATCCGGATCTGGTAGTTGTAGGAGCCCTCAGGCCAAGGACCGGGGAATGCCAGGAGACCCAGCTCGGCCTCCAAGCCCGGCTCGATGAGCGTAGCCGCCTGACGTTCGAAGGTGCTGTCCGAGCCTTGATACCTCAACCCGAAGCCGTAGACGTAGATGTTGTGGGTCTCAGTGTTCTTCAAGCTCAACCTCAGCACTCCGCCATAGTACTCGTACACCTCGGTCATAAGCCATTCGATGGAGTAGCCGTAGGTTTGCCTGACGGAGGTCGATGGAGAGGGGGGCGTACCCGCGGGCCATTCGACGATCGGCGTCAGCGGCTCCACCAAATCCTCCTTTCTGAAGCCGGGGACCGTAGGCTCGTAGAAGACGGCGAACAGCGCGAGTGCCAGGAGCACGGCTACGACCGCCACCGCCAGGAACTTGTACAGCCGTTTCATCTGCAGGCCAATCACGCCGCCATGCTAGATTAATCCTTCCGCCTGCCCTTCCGGTTACGCTAATATACGCCCACGTGTCTTTCGGAACGCCGATGGGCGATGGGTCTGTGGGGTAGCTTGGTCCATCCTACGGGCTTTGGGAGCCTGAGACCCCGATTCAAATTCGGGCAGACCCACCACTCGTCTTATCCAGCACTAATATTTTCCCCTGGAACTAGAAATGTTTTACCATCATGATCATGCCCAGTGTGCAATGTATTCGGATTGCTGGCTGATCCTCCTGACAGCTGCGATGACGGCCATTTCCGTGATGACGATAGTCGCACAATAGAGATTGACACGGACCTATGGCCAAGAGATCATTCCACCATTTTGTTCTCGTTTTGCATCAATCCACTGGGTGAAAGCCCGTGCCTTGTCCAGCCAAAGGACTATCTATTATGACTTGGAACTTGATGGGCGTGCGGTCAATCTCTCAATGTGACCCAAGCGACGAATACATCTCAGATAAGAGTCCTAGGAGCCTTGAGACCAAGGAGTCGAGTATCCGTTCGTCCTCTTCGGTTAATGGGCCATAGCGTTCTAGACGCTTGGGTCGTAAATCGAAGATCGTCGTCCAAATTTCGGTCAGCGCACCGTTTACGCGTCTCATCGAGTACTCTTGCTGCGGTAGCAAACCATATTCATGCTTGATCGATCTTATCTCTTCGAGCATGATGGAAGCGTTATGCAGAATTGCAGTTTTCGTATCTTCTCTCACATCATGTATCACGGAATGAAGAATAGGTTCGACTTCCGCTGGATCGAATTGCAATTCTCTTCTGATATAGTCAAGATTCTTTTCCACGCAATGGAGATAGACGCCCAATACCCGGATATGGTTTTCGTTCATCCTATGCGACCTCACAGCTTTATGCGCCCAGTTATTTAGCCAAGTGTTCCAGTCAGGGAGGTATCTGTAATCAAGCCTCCTTTGGTGATTTTGGAACGTGCATGAGCCACATGATTAGACCGAATGCAACAATACTCAGGACCGCTGAATACAACAGCCCGACAATCGGTGAGAAGATCACCCAAAGAATGCCAACCACCGTACTTGAGATGAGGTCTCCGATTCCGTCGATGAATTGGAGAGCGCCATACCCTGTTCCACAGACCCCCTTTGGCAACAGCTCAGCGGCCAGGGCTCCCTCTGTGGTATCGGTGAAGGCGAGCTGGAGCCCCACGGCGACAAAAGCTAGTCCAATGAGCAGAATATTATTGGTCCACAATGACAGAATGAGACAGGCCAAGGCATTGAACAAATACCCCGCGCCCAAGAGCAAGGGTTTGTTAAATTTGTCTGCCAGTACTCCAACTGGAAAAGATACGAGCGCATAGGTTACATTCAGGAGAACATAGAGGCCTACTGCCGCAGAGGCGGCGGCCACCGCCCCTAAGGAAGGGGTCAAGATGTCAAGCGCCGCCAATATGAAGAGGGCGTTGGCGAAGTTACTAACTCCGAAAGCTGCCTGTGCTGCTAGGAGGTGTCTAAACCTCCTTGGCAGCGATTTGAGGCTCGTTCGGAAGCCCAGAGCTTTGGCCGAGATGGATCTTACTCTAACCTCTTTGATGAGGATTATGACGACAAGGACCGAGAGCGCGCCTGGGATGATTGCCACGAATATGGTGTTGCGAACCCCAAGGACTGGTAAAAGGAGGAATACCAGGATCGGACCGATGATCGCTCCCAACGAATCCATCGCCCTGTGCAGTCCAAAGGCCTTCCCGTAGTGCTTTGGCTCAACGGACTCCGAGAGGAGGGCGTCCCTAGGCGGACCTCGCAATCCTCTTCCCGCCCACGCTGACATCCTTAATACGGCCAGCTCAGCAACGTTGTGAATATAGGCGATAGCGGGGAGCAGCACGGCTGTGGCCAAATAGCCGAAGACCATCCACGGCTTCCTTCGCTTTGTCTTATCACTAAAATATCCAGAGATCGGCTTCGTTACGCTGGATAGCCCATCCGAGAGCCCTTCGATTGTGCCCAGCACGGCGGCATCGGCACCCAACCCCCCCAATGCCGTTCCCAGAGTGATGAAGATGGGTAAGAGAGCGGTGACCATCTCATGACTGGCATCACTGAGTAAGCTGACCAGGCCGGTGCCGAGGACGTTCCTGTTCAACCAGTCCCGCTTCTTGCGCAATCTCATTGCTCAAGTCTCCCATTTGACGCCAGAAGCCATCAGTCTCATTCTTCCAGCTCCACAAGGATCTTCTTGAGAGACGCGCTAGCTTGGGACAGCCGAAATGCCTTCGTTCGTACTTCTTCAGCGGTCTTCTGCGTAATCGAGAGGCCTGAGGAGATGGCGGCCTCCGTCGCTGCCACAATTTCCCGGAGAATCTCTTCGTACTCTCTCTTCAGCCTGGTGACGCTCTTCGAGAGCCCGCAGGCCATGTCGTATCTGAACCTCCCAGCGTTCTTCTCCAGTTCTTCGTGGATCATCTTGAGAGCCTTCCCTTCCACAAGGCGTGCGAGCATTGGTCTGGGCAAAACCGCCTCGACCTCGCCGACGAATAGCATATCGTAGGGTATCAGTGGTCTTATGTCGAGGTCGAACCCACGCCTCTCCTCTATCGGCATCTCCATGGTTATGCTGGTGATTTCCAAATCAAAAGCGTCGGCGACGTTCTTCCTTACCCCGTCCAGGACCTCCAGGGCTTCAGTTCGGAATCTCTCCTTGACCGAACCGAATCTCTGGCTCACCATCTCTTGCTCCTGCTCCGCGAAGGGCGTAAGCAATTCGATGATCGTTTCCCTCACCGCTGTTGCGACTGCCTCAATGTACTCAGCGCGCCTCGACGACCTGTCGATTCCAGCGAGCTTCCCCTTGAGGTTCTCAGTCACTCTTCCTTTCTCGCCTTCGGTGAACCTGGCGAGGTCCTCCTCGAGAGCACTCAGGATCTCCTTCTCCTTCCCATCTATGAGGTAGGTGGCTTCCTTCATGCGTTGGGCAGATCTCTCGTTCTCAATCCTGAGTCGTGAGATCCTCTGCTCCAGGTCTGCCATCGGGCGTTCAACGATGCTATGCTCGACTTGGATGACCACCATCATGTCGGAAGCGATGTGAGAGAGTCGCGATGTGGCGTTGGCGATTATCGCGGCACCCTTTTCTTGAGCGAGGAACCTATCAAGATCCTCTTCAAACGCTTCGATTCCACTCCGGCGCACGAGAATGGAATCTCCCCTCATTCTTCCTTCAAGAGCGGATCTCGAGGAGAGGGGATAGATCTTCACTTCATCCGTTCTTAGTGCTTCAGCTACGACATCCGATGAGAAGTCAAGCGACTCCTGCCACTCCTCTTCTCGAACGTAGTCAATCTTGTTCAGGATGAAGAACGTCCTCGCTACCAGCGGGCGAACCATTCGGACGAACTCAAGTTCGTTCATGCCTATCGGCGGGTCCACGGTGAGAACGAAGATGGCCGCGTCCGCGCGCCCCACGAACTCGTGTGTGACCCTCGTATTCTCTTCGTAGGTTGAACCGGTCCCGGGCGTGTCGACGATGGTGACCCCGTCCTTCAGAAGATTGGAATTGAAGAAGACGTCCACTTCCGCGACGCCCTTGGAGTTGCCTGGGTTGCCCCTTTCCGTTATGAAGAGAGCAAGATCAGGGGACTCAATGGTCTGCTGGCGTCCATCGAGGAAAGAGACCACAGCCGTGGCCTTCTCGCCATACCTGACCTTCGTGACAATGCTGGTAAGGGGAACAACGCCTGATGGGAGCAGCTCAGCGCCGATGAGGGCATTCACGAACGTCGACTTCCCACGCTTGAAGCCACCCAACACTGCTAGGTTGAATCTTTCCTCAGCCAGGGCGGTCTGAGAGGCAGTGATCCTCCTTCCACTTCCCGGTTGGTCTACAGCCACTGACAAGTCAGACAGTCTTCGCGCTATCGACAATAGGTCTTCCTTCCGGATCTGGAAGTCCTTAAGCTTCTCCGTTGTGCTCATGTGCCGACCTGTTCTTGCTCCTTTGAGATCATTTGACTATCAGCACGGCATAGCCAGTGCTCCTTGACACCGCCGTCGAAACGCTCCCGAGGATCGCGCCCCTCGCGCCGGACAGTCCTCTGCTTCCCAAGACGATGAGATCGGGCTTGATCTCGTCAGCATACCGAACGATCTGTCCCGCTGGATGCCCCTTCCGGAGCACCACTTCCGCCTTGACGCCTTTCGCGAGCGCCAGTTTCATGCTCATGCCCAGCGCAAGTCTGGCATATTCCTCGCTTTGCTCGTTCTGTGCCTCGGCCATTAGGGTCGGGATATCGCTCAGCTCTGAGACGCTTATGAAGTCTATGCTCGCGCCCACCGCCTTCGCGATGTTCAGGGCCATCCTTACCGCCCTGATGCTCTGCGGTGATCCATCCACCGCCACCAGGATTCTCCGGATTTCGCCTTCTCCACTCGATTCCACTTGTCTCACGCTCCTTTAGGAGTATAGTATCTCTGGGCGATTATCGTTGGAACGATCGCCGTGAGGAGTACAGTCATCACCAGGATAGAGAACTGCGAAACGTCTATGATTCCGGTACTCAGCCCGAACTGCGCAGAGATCGTACCGAACGTGAGGCCAGTGCTCATCAGCAGCGTGGTGTACACCGCTTCCCTTCGGATGAACCTGCGAGTGACCGGCAGCACCCCCCCGAATTTGAATCCCACCTTCACCAGGAAGAGAACGAGCACTATCCCGATCCCTGAGGCGACGGCCGTGAGGGAGACATAGGTGCCAGCAGTGATGAAGAAGAACGACGTGAGGAAAGCAAGCGCGATGGTCCTCATCCTCACCAGGATCTCCCGGTTTTTGCTCATGAGCCTCGCGGTCAGGAGACCGAGAATGTAGGCTGGCAGCACGGCATGGACGCCGGCTACCTCTGCGAGTGCTCCCAGGAGGACGACCACCAGCAATAGGGCTTTGATTTCCAATTCACCGCTCCTGCCCTTCGCTTTCTGGAAAAGCCACGCTAGCGCCCTCGGCACGATCACCGTGGCAAGCACGAGGGCTACAACAAGGACAATCATGTACCAATTCGGGGCTGTGAAAAGCATACTCAGGGCGATAGCGGTGCCGAGGTCGGTGATGAAGCAGGCAGAGAGTATCACCTTCCCAGTTGCCGTTCGGGCGATCTGCGTCTCCGTTAGGACCACATACACGACGGCAACCGAGGTGGTGGACAGAGCCACCCCTGTGATCAGGGATGCATCCCAGCTCCATCCCAGGACGTAGTAAGCGAACAGCAGAGCTCCGAGGAATGGCGCCAGGAAGGAAATCATGCCGATGCTGGTACTGGCTTTCCAAGTCTTCTTCAGAGCGTCAGGGTCTATCTCCGCCCCGGCGAGGAATGTCAGGACTATGCTTCCGAGGCCAGCCAGGAAGACCAACCATTCGTGGTCGCTCGCGGTCAGCCCGAAGAAGCTGCCGGCAATCATCCCCAGAACGATTTCGATGATTGCCACCGTCACCCCCAGACGTAGCGAGAACAGCGCGGATACTACGGTGATGGTCAGCACGAGCGCCAGAGTCCATGTGTCGATCATTGAGCGCACCTTCAAGTGCGGTGCGATTGCAGAACAGGAACCATCAGCTCGCACCGGGCGGTTGCATGGTGGGCTCCATCACCAGTGCTCGCTGCAATGTAAAGACGATTTAAAGCCTTTTCGGTGAGTGAATGGGGCACTGCCATGGCCCAACAACCCTGGTTGTGGATCCGAGCTTCTTGGGGTTCCCAAAGCAAACGACATGCTCTTGCTTCACCTTCAAGAAAGGATCGCCTCATCGAGGTGGGAGCGGAATCACCATTTGACTGCGCTTGGCTCGGCCTTCTTCCTGAACAGGTATTTTCTCGTCAGTTCTTCGAAGTCCGGCAGTTCCCCGGGGCTTATGTCCATCGAGACTCCTCTCTTGGCGAGAAGTTCCTGAAGTCTTTTAGCCTCCGCCCTCTTCCCCGCGTAACTTATGAGGTTTGTCGTGAGATGGTTGAACTCCTCGAAGCTGTTGAAACTCTCAGCCACTTTCTCACTCCGAACGTCCATCAGCCTTTGAGTAAGCGCGCGCTTCTCGCTCCTAAATGAGTCCAGTCTATCCAGGAGGCCTTCCCACTGGGCTTGTTCCCTCCATGAGTCCCGAGCCTCAACAGCCTTCTTCACACCCTCCGCGTGACACCTGCTTGCCGCCTCTTCAATGCCGATGTGGAACCTCCTCGCCACCTGCCTAAGCTCTTTAAGCAGAGCGTCGTCTAGAATGACCGTGATTCTCCCACCTTCGCCGACCGAGTCACCGTTCATCGCTCTCTTTGCCTCTCCTCACTATCGCTGATTTCAGGTCTTCGACGATGATCTGCATGACATCCTTGTAATACTGAACGACGCTGCTATCCTCTCTGTATTTCATGAGCCTGGAGCGTTCCTCTTCAAGGTTTGCGAGAGCCTCCTCGATTTCGGTGGCAAGCCTGTCAACTTCCGCTTGAAGCCTCTGTAGCTCCTCTTTGGGACTCCTTCTGAACATCGATTCCGGTTCCGTCGCCTGCCCCAGCAGGCTCCTTGCTCCTGATCGGAGAAGAGCATTTAGAGTGAGGTCGACTGGCTCTTCGTCCGCAAGCATTCGGTTGTGGATCGCGTTCGCTCGCGGCGGTACGTTATAGCTTGTGGCGAGTCCACCCTTCCTCCAATCCAGCCGCATCCAGTACTGCTTGGGGAATCTCATTTAGTCTACATCCCGCTTTCGCTTCGCCCGATTGCCTGCCAAGTCACCGCTGTCACCAGTATGAATCGATGATCGATCGGACGTCCTTGTCCAAGTCGTTCAGCAACCTCTCGATGCGGCGTCTGAGCCGTTCGAGTTCTCTGTCGGGGTCGCCCCCCTCGGCGAGCGATCGGCGAGTCTCTTCCAGGCCTTCGACGATCTTCTTCTTGACATCCTCGACGATGGAGACCGTGGATTCACCAGCCTATCTGATGAATGCTCGGCGGCCCGCGAATCTGGCTCTCTCACCGAGCTGTTCCTGAATTCTGAGCAACTGGTTGTACTTCTCCACGCGTTCACCTCTGCAAGGCGCGCCGGTCTTGAGGTGCCCGGTGCCCATGGCCACCGTGAAGTCTGCTATGAATGTGTCCATCGTCTCGCCGCTCCTGTGCGACATCATCGCCCCCCAGCCGTTTCCTACGGCGAACCTGACCGCCTCTTTCGTCTCGCTAATGGTACCGATCTGGTTGGGTTTTATTAGGACCGCATTGGCAGCGTTCTCTCGCAGCCCCCTCCTGATCCTCTCGATGTTGGTAACGAACAGATCGTCCCCTACGATCTCCAGTCTGCTCCCGAGCGTCGCAGTCAGGCTTCTCCATCCTTCCCAGTCGTCTTCGGCCAGGCCGTCTTCAAGGACAATGAGAGGATATTTGTCCGCCAGCCGGTGATACATGTCAATCATCTCCTCAGAGTTCAGTTTTCTCATCTCTGTTCGCAGCTGATACTTTCCGTCCGAATAGAACCCGGTCGCAGCCGGATCGATGGCGACCCCTATATCCTTACCTGGCTGAAACCCCGCCTCCTCGATAGCGCCGAGTATGAACTGAAACGGTTCCTCGTTCGACTTGACCGCCGGCGCGAACCCGCCTTCGTCTCCGACGCAGGTCGCTAGATCTCTCCTTCTCAATGCGTCCTTGAGGGTCTGATATATCTCTGCTCCCCAGCGAAGGGATTCGCTGAAACTTGAGGCGCCGTACGGGACGATCATATATTCCTGGAAATCCGCTCCCTGCCAGTTGGCATGGACCCCTCCATTGAGCACGTTCATCATCGGGACTGGCAGAGTTACCGCCCCTGTTCCGCCCATATGCTCGAAGAGACTTCTGTCAGTAGCTGAAGCAGCGGCCCTCGCCACCGCGATCGAGACGGCGATGAGGCTGTTCGCGCCCAGCTTCTCCTTTCTCCTAGTTCCGTCGACCCGCACCATCGTTGCGTCCACGGTCTCCTGATCGAGCGCGTCTACACCAAACAACGCTCCAGCGAGAATGCTGTTGACGGCGTCGACGGCCGAAAGAACGCCCCTCCCCTTGAACCTGCTCCTGACCCCATCGCGGATCTCGACCGCCTCGTGACTGCCCTTGGATGCCCCGGAGGGCGCGGCTCCTCTGCCTGTCGCCCCGCCCCTGAGGCCAACATCGACTTCAATCGTCGGATTCCCTCTGGAATCCAGTATTTCTCGCGCTCGCACCGAGACTATCTGTGTTTCCGTGTCAACCCCCCCCCCTGCCATCGCATGTCAACCTCACGGTCGCCGAAGGCGTTCTAGGATGATTATCTGCTCCGTGGACGCCACCATGGAAATGGTCTTCACAACTGTGTCTGGGTTGAGCGATATCGAGTCGATGCCAGCGCGCACCAGAAATTCCGTGAACTCCGGGTAGACGGACGGCGCCTGCCCACAAATCCCGACCGGTACGCCTTTCTTGTGAGCCGCGTCGATGAGCATCTTGATGGCGCGTTTGATGGCGTCGTAGCGCTCATCGAAGTATCCCATCTTGCCCAGGATCTCGGAGTCCCGGTCCGCGCCCATGATCAGCTGCGTCAGGTCATTGGAGCCGATCGAGAAGCCGTCGCAGACG
>Ga0315289_10002720_pt1 | contig 27007 bp, 23 predicted proteins | sample YL17G11_40_MG_FD_203452 | JGI IMG/M metagenome (GOLD analysis project Ga0315289, IMG submission 203452) | Sediment microbial communities from Yellowstone Lake, YNP, Wyoming, USA - YL17G11_40 | ecosystem: Environmental > Aquatic > Freshwater > Lake > Sediment | place: USA: Wyoming | collected...
CGTAGGCGGTGAGCATGGCGATCTTCTCGCCCCGCTTCTTCATCGCCTTGAGGTCGTGGATGGATACGCGCTTCATGTCGCCCTCCCTACACCACCGCTTCCTGACGCTCGACAGCGGCGCCGCCCAGTCGCACGATCCTGTTCTCCCCATCGACGTAGACCAGCCTGGGTAGCCAGTGCTGCGACTCCTCCTCGCTGACCGAACTGTAGGATAGGACGATGACCAGGTCGCCCTTGTGGACAAGGTGAGCGGCGGCGCCGTTGATCGCCACGTCGCCGCTACCGCGCTTGCCCTCAATAGCATAGGTCTCCAGGCGAGCCCCATTGGTTATGTCGAGCACATGCACCCGCTCAAAGGGCAGGATGTCCGCCGCCTCCATGAGAATGGGATCTAAGGTAATGCTACCCTCGTAGTGAAGATCGGCGTCGGTGACGTGCGCCCGGTGAATCTTGCTCTTGAGCATGATCCTCATGTCGGTCCCCCTCTACTGACTCGCCCGGCACAACAAAAGCCCTCTCGGACTGCAACCGAGAGGGCGTCACAGGTAGCCGCTACCCAACTCTATGTGCCGTCTCGGTCGGTTGCCCGATCCAAGCGAGCTCTCGCTTCGGGATATAGAAGACGCTCGCCGCGTCTTTGCTTACCGCCCTACGGGTCGGTAGCAACCATAATATACACAGTCGGCCGCCAAATGGCAATACCCCTTGACGCAATATTTGAAACCAGATTCAATAGAGACACAGCCTTCGCGCCGCTGCAACTGCGCTCAGTACCTCCCGCTCGCGATTGGATGTCCCTGCGCCTTTGCTTGGCGTCAACGCTTACGATCTAAAATGACCTCTCGCTCTCTTGGAGTGCTTCTGCTCCTCGGCTCCGTCTGGGGAGCCTCCTTCCTGTTCATCAAGGTAGTGGTGGAGGAGACCTCGCCGCTGGCCCTGGTGGAGGGGCGAATCGCCTTTGGCGCCCTGGCCATCGTCGCCGTCACGACCTTCGGCCGTCGTCGTTCAGGCAGGACGTCTCCCCGCCTGTGGGCAATGGCGGCGGGCCTGGCCGTGGTGAATAACATCATCCCATTCCTTCTCATATCCTGGGGTGAGACCCACATCGAGAGCGGCAGGGCGGCCGTGCTCAACTCCACCGTGCCGCTGTTCACAGCCCTCTTTGCCAGCCTCATCTTGGTGGACGAACGGTTGACCTGGCTCCGGCTTTCCGGCCTCCTTCTGGGCTTTCTGGGAGTGGCCATCCTGGCCGGCGGCGATAGCGCGGATGTCACCCGTTCCAACGTTCTGGGGCAGATGGCGGTGGTCGGCGCAGCAGTCTGCTATGGTGCCAGCGCCGTCTATGCCCGACTACTCCTCCACTCCGAAGATCACCTTAGTCTAACCAGGCTTCAGCTAGTGGCTGGAGCCCTCATCCTGGCGCCAGTCCTCTTCGCCGTAGAGGGAGTCCCCGACTACGACCTTAGCCTGAAGGCTTGGCTATCTCTCATCACTCTGGGTGTACTGGGGACTGGCCTGGCCTACGGCGCCTTTTTCTGGCTTCTGGACACGATAGGCAGCGTCAGAGCCTCTTTGGTGACCTATATCATCCCCATCGTGGGGCTGTTCCTCGGTTGGGCCGTCCTGGACGAGTCGATCGGCATCAACACCATCTTCGGGTGTGGGCTGATCATCCTGGGGGTAACAACCGTGATGCAGCGCGATTGAACGCCGCCAGCTAGCGCCGCCACTCTACCAGAGAGGGCACGCCCGCCAGCCCTCGCGCCTCCGTCACCGCCCGCACGATGGCTCGCTCCACCGCCCGAGCGGCCAGCGCCCCCAGCGCGGTGAGATCGGCCGCCGTCTCTGTGACCCCCGTGGCCAGAGCGAAGAAGACGTCGCCATCCACAAGCGTGTGAGCAGGGCGAACGGCCCGCGATAAGCCGTCGTGGGCCATCACCGCCAGGCGATAGGCCTGCTCCCTGCTCAGGCGGGCGTTGGTGGCCACCGCGCCGATGGTGCTGTTGGTGAAGCCCCCAGTCAGCGCCGAGGCAGGCCGCCGCCGCAGGATGTCCAGGGTGCTCAGGAAGGCGCCCTTCTCGTCTCGCGGGCCGGCCAGGATGCGACCGCTATCGGGGTCAATCACCTCGCCGAAGCAGTTCACCGCCACCAGCGCCCCGACGATGATGTCGCCCGTCGCGCCCTCGCTGGCGGTGCCGATGCCACCCTTGACCGCTCGCTCCATGCCCAGAGCCTTGCCCACAGTGGCGCCGCTGCCCGCGCCGACGCTCCCCTGGGAGATTCGACCGCCCTTGGCCACCTGGCAGGCGGCGTAGCCAGCGGCGGCATCGGGGCGCACGTCCGAGCGGCCGATGGACAGGTCGTACAGCACGGCCCCCACCACGATGGGCACCGGCCCGCCGGGGGTGGGGAAGCCAACGCCCCGCTCCTCCAGGTAGCGCATCACGCCGCCAGCGGCGTCCAGGCCGAACGCGCTGCCGCCGCTAAGGAGGACGGCGTGGGCGCGCTCCACCAGGTTGCCGGGGCGTAGAAGGTCAGTCTCGCGGGTGCCGGGGGCGCCGCCGCGCACATCGACAGCAGCGACGGCGCCCCCTTCGCACAGAACAACGGTGCAGCCGGTGGCCGCCCGCCTATCGGTCCAGTGGCCGACGCTTAGGCCGGGGATGGCGGTAATGGCGTCAGGCGGCACTACAACCAGTTTCAAAAATCGCTTCCGACCCCCGCCTGATGGCATCCAACTATTTAGATTCACCTCTGCGGGATGAATCCCGCAGCTTCCCCAAAGCTGAGGGTTCCTCCGCCAGAGGCGGATCCGCCTTCGGCGGAAACCCTCAGGGGTGTTCTCATTTTCTTGATCACCATAAGGCGAGGGCATCGATGCCGCCCCGTTTACGGGGCGGTGCCGTCGGGATTCTGAAATGCCTTCTAGTGCTTGCTAGTACTTCTCCCGCTCCCAGGCCAGGGACATGCCCATGCCGCCGCCTATGCACAACGTCGTCAGGCCCCAGCGGGCACCACGCCGCTCCATCTCGTAGGCCATGGTGCCCACCATGCGGGCGCCAGTGGCCCCCAGGGGGTGGCCCAGAGCGACGGCGCCGCCGTTGGGATTCAGCCGCTTATCCCATTCGTTCGAGCCCAGCTCGCGCATCACTGCCACGACCTGGCAGGCGAATGCCTCATTGATCTCGATGAGGTCGAACTGGTCAAGGGTCATGCCCGTGCGCTTGAGCAGCCTCTGAGTGGCAGGCAGTGGGCCGATGCCCATGATCTCGGGGTCGGTGCCAATGGTGGCGGCAGCGCGGAAGGTGAGCAGTGGCTTGTAGCCCAGCTCCTTGGCCTTCTCCTTGGACATCAGCAGCACCAGGGAGGCACCCTCAGTGCGAGGGCAGGAGTTGCCCGCCGTCACCAGGCCGTCCTCCTTGTAGGCTCCCTTCAGCGAGGCCAGCTTCTCCAGGGTGCTCTCGCGGCGGGGGCTCTGGTCCTTGTCGACGGTCACGGTGCGCCCATCAAGGTACTCGATGTTGACAGGGACGATCTCCCGATCGAATTTGCCCGTGTCCTGAGCAGCCACCGCCCTCTCCTGGCTCGCCTGGGCGAACTTGTCGGAATCCTCGCGCGAGATCTTGTAGACCTCGCTTAGCTTCTCCGCCGTCTGGCCCATGTTCAGGATCCAGTGCTCCTTTACGTTGAACCACTGGGGCAGCAGCTTGGCCTGCTTGTCCGGGTACATCTGCCAGTTTTCCCGCTTCATGAACTCCATCATGACCTGGGGGTTGTCCACGGACAGAGCATCGCCCCCTGGCGGTATGGGGCCGACGCGGTCCATGGTCTCCACGCCACCGGCCAGGACAATGTCCGACATGCCGCACATGATGGCGTGAGCCCCCATCGTTATCGTCTGTAGGGAAGAAGCGCACTGCTTGTTCACGTCGGTGGCGGAGATGGTGTCGGGGAAGCCCGCCTCGAACACGTACATACGAGCGCGGGTCAGGACACCCACCAGTTGCGACGAGCCTATGGAGATCTCGTCTATCAAGTTCGGATCCAGCTTGGTCCGCTCGACGATGGCCTTCATCAGGGGCACCACGAACTCCACGTGAGTGATGTCCTTCAAGACCCCCCTGGCCCCCGCCCTCCCGAAGGGCGTGCGCACAGCATCAACAAGGACCGCCTCTGTCATTCTCCTCCTCCTTTCAGCGGCCTACATGCTTGATTCACCGCTGACAACGCGGGCAGAAGTGAGTGCTCCGCCCGCTCAACTTGATACGCTCGATGGGCATGCCGCAACCGTAGCAGGGCTCGCCCGTCCGTCGATAGACCCTTACGTGCCACTGGTGCTGGCCTCCCCGGCCCTCAGCGTCCACATAGTCGCGGAAGCTGCTGCCGCGATGGCCCATAGCCTCCAGCAGAACCTCCCTGATGGCCTTGCCCAGCCGCCTCAGCTCGCCGGTGGCCAGGCTCTTGGCCGACCGGCGGGGGTGGATGCCCGCCAGAAAGAGCGCCTCCTCTGAGTAGATGTTGCCCAGGCCGGCCAGCGCTCCCTGGTCCATCAGCACTGCCTTTATGCTAGCTGATCTGCCATCTGTGAGCGAGCGCAGGGTCTGCGGGGTCACGCCCTCCAGGGCATCGGGCCCCAGCTTGCCCACGATCGCCTCCGGTTCCTCCACCAGCCACATGCTGCCCAGCTTGCGTACGTCAGTGTACCGCAGTTCGCTGCTATCATCCAGAGAAAAGCAAATCCAGAGATGGGGATCATCTGGTGCGTCCTTGCGTCGATGGAGCAGGGCACCCGTCATGCGGAGGTGGACGATGAGGTAATGACCGCCGGAGAGGCGAAACAGGAGGTATTTGCCCCGGCGGGAGACATCCTCAATGCGTCGCCCGGGCAGGGCGCTCGCAAACTCGGCCGGCGACGGCCAGCGGACGATACGCTCCGCCCCCGGCAACACCCGAACGCGGCTGAAGGTTCGCCCCACCACTCGCGATAGGAGATCGCGGCGTATCGTTTCCACCTCGGGTAGCTCGGGCACCTCTGCCCCCTCCGTGCGTGCGGCGGACGCTCTCGCGCTCACTGCCGCCTGGCCAGCGCTATCATTCACGGCCAGCCCAGCGCCACCAACAACCACCCGACGGCGCTGGCCAAGGCCAGGGCCGTCGGGGTAGTGCTGTCGACTATGCGCTGTGCAGGCTCGATATTGGCGCGAAACGCTAGCTTATCGTAAAGTGCAGGCTCGTCAAGTACTCGTAACCGCTGCCACTGTCCACAGACAGATCGACCGTATACTCTCCGTGGATGTCGGCCCACTCCCAGCCAGCGATCTCGTACCAGAACCAGAATACCACCCCCCACTCTCCAGGCTCGGGTGGCCCGTCCTGACAGTACCAGTCGTAGTCGTAAAACGAATCGTCAGGGAGATACCACTCCACTTGGACGCACAGCTCAGGCACCGTGATGTGCTCGAAGTGCATCCAGGCGTACACGCGGGGATCCGTTTCGTCGAAGTCGTCCGTCTCGCCGATGGGCTCCTCTGACCATTCGTCAACATTCCGAGCTGTTAGGGCCTCAACGAGCTCGAAGTCCTCTGCCGTCGGCGTAGGCGTTGGCGTAGGCGTTGGCGTAGGCGTGGGGCTGTGCGTCGGCGAAGGCGTAGGGCTGTGCGCCGCCGTCGGCGACGGGGCCGGCGTTGGAGTCGGTCCTAGCGCCGACGTCCCGATCGGTATGTTGCAGCTCACCGGCGCCGTCACCAGGATGAGGAAAGCGTCGTACTGGTTCAGGTTCGTCATGTTGGAGGTCCGGCCCGGGAAGTAGCTTTGCCAGGCGCCGCCCACCAAGCGGTAGGCCGCCGCGTACTTGCCATCGGCGCAGGCGAAGGCCTCCGCCGGCGTCTTGCCGTCGGGGCCGGTCCAGCCCACGTTCTGCCAGCCCGCGTCCCACTGCAACGTCCGGCTCGCGCCCGGCGCCGCTTCGAGGGGCATCGCGCAGGTGACGGCCTCCGTGATAAGGATGAGGAAGGTATCGTACTGAGCGAGGTCGGTCATGTTGGAGGTCCGGCCCGGAATGTAGCTCTCCCAGGAGCCGTTCGCCAAGCGGTAGGCCACCGCGTACTTGCCCTCGGCGCAGGCGAAGGCCTCTGCCGGCGTGCTGGCAGCCCCCGTCCACACAACGTTGTGCCAGCCCGGCTCCCACTCCAGCGTGCGCGTTGCCGCCGCCGACGGCACCAGTTGGATGTTCAGGTCGGTGACGGGCGGTGGAATGACCACGGACCGGCTGGTCTGCGTCGCGTAGCCCTGCTTCTCCACCACCACGCGGTAGGTGCCCGCCGCCACATCCCAACCGTAGTGGCCGTCGCCGTCGGTGAGCTGTGGATTGACCTGAGGCTTTATGGTAGGCAAAGGCGGATCGCCGGCGGTCTCGTAAGGGTTGACGTCTGCCCAGGTACCACCGCTCAACCTTTGCAGCGTCACTGTGGCCCCGGGAATCGCGGCGCTGGTGACGGAGTCGGTCACGAAGCCGCTGGGATCGATGAGGGTGAGGCTGCCGATGTTGACGGTGATGATGGTGCCGGCGCAGTTGATACGTAGCGTTAGGGTAAAGGTATCGCCTTCGTTCCCGGGCGGCGTGGGGAAGGTGACCTCCCAGACGGTGCCGCCGTCCTTGGTCATAGCGTAGGTCTGCAAGTAGTTGTTGGGGCCAGAGACGATGAGATCGACACCAGTGGGGTCTTTGCCATCAGGACAGACGATGGGCACCGCGATTGTGTTGGTGCCCGTACTGGGCGGACGGGTCAAGAAGATCGTCTGCGTCTGGGAGCTCCGGCTGGGCGGAAAGCCGTTCACCTTGATCCCCGAGTAGTCAACCACCCCCGTAGCCAGCGCTTGCTCCGCCGAGTCTATGTAGACCCAGGTGGCGTAGCGCTCGTCGTACGTCCCGCGTGCGCTGAAGGAGAGGCGGGCCGGCTTCCCCTGATATCCCGATGTGTTTATCTCAACGATCTGCCAACCAGAGGTCTTGCGCGATATGTCTTGGGACAGACCCCAGGCCTGTCTCTGGTCGGTGCCAATGACGGTATCCGTGTCAGTTAGACGCACCTCCCAGCGAAACTCGTCGAACCCCGTGTAGTCGTAGGTCCAGATGTTGTAGGCGAAGCGAAGGGCGTTTTCAGTGATGGTGAAGTCCTGGTACAGCTCGTTGGGCCCCATATACTGGGACTCGTCCGCCGACGGCTCCGACTTGCCCAGCCGGGCCATGTAGTTGCCCTCCAGAGGCGTCGCCACAACACCAGGGGCGATGGTGTCATCGCCCACCACCGTCACACTTTCGACAACCGTCCCTTGGCTCCAACCGGTCAGATCCCCTGTCTCAAATCCCCGATTGGTGACGGCGGCCGCGGCCGGGTGGCTGCCGACACCCGATACGACCAACCACAGGGCCAAAGCAGAGAGAAACAGGAGCGGCAGCAAGCGAGTCCGCGACCTCAGCGCCCCCCTTGCGCCGGCATCCCTGATCTTGCGCAGCCGGGCGCGCAAGAGAGAAAGCGCCCGTTCTGGCTTCCGATTATCCATATCTGCCTCCTAATACGCTGCGGGCCGGGAACCAGAGCTTCCAAGCCCGCGACAATCGACGAACAAAGGATAACGTGCAGGGGTGATCGTTGGTTAACCTACTCCATCTCCCCCCAGTTCACGCCGCTCTTGATGTCCACCTTCAGGGGAACCTTCATCTCCAGCGGGCGCGGCATGATGTCCAGCACCAGCCCCCGCACAGCGTCGAGCTCGCTGGCCGGGCACTCGAAGATCAGCTCGTCGTGCACCTGCAGGATCATGCGGCTGGCCAGCCGGCGCGCCTGCATCTCAGCGTCGATGCGGTTCATGGCGATCTTAATGATGTCGGCGGCGGTGCCCTGCACCGGCATGTTTATCGCCGCCCGCTCGGCGGCCTGGCGGACGTTGACGTTGGGGGAGTTGATCTCGGGGATGTAGCGCCGGCGGCCCAGGAGCGTCTCGGCGTAGCCACGCTCGCGCGTCCGCTGCACCGTCTCCTCGCTGTACTTGCGGATGCCAGGGTACTTGGCGAAGTACGTCTTGATGAACTCCGCCGCCTCCTCCCGCGAGATGCCCTCCCGCTGGGACAGCCCGAACTCGGTGAGGCCATAGAGCACGCCGAAGTTGAACACCTTGGCCCGCCGCCGCATCTCCGGCGTCACCTCGGACAGTGGGGCGCCGAACACCTGGGAGGCGGTGGCGGCGTGGATGTCCTCGTCCTGCTCGAAGGCGCCGACCAGCCCGGGGTCTTCGGTGATGTGGGCCATGATCCGCAGCTCGATCTGGGAGTAGTCAGCCGAGAGGAGCAGAGGGTCGGGCCCGACGTCGCCGGCGACGAAGGCCCGCCGCACCTGGCCCCCCAGCTCTGTGCGCACGGGGATGTTCTGGAGATTGGGGTTGCTGGAGGAGAGGCGGCCGGTAGCGGTCGTCGTCTGGTTGAAGTCGGTGTGGAGGCGGCCTGTGCGAGGGTTGATCAGGCCGGGCAGGGAATCGACATAGGTGGACTTGAGCTTGGTGAGCTCTCGGTATTCATGGATCTGGTCGATGACGGGATGGAGCCCCCGCAGGCCCTCCAGAGACTGGGCGTCGGTGGAGTGGCCCAGCTTGGTCTTGCGCGTCTTGGGCAGCCCCAGCTGCTCGAACAGCACCTGGCTGAGCTGCTGCGGCGAGCCGATGTTGAAGCGGTGACCCACCTGCCCGTAGATTCCCTCCTCGACTCTGGCGATCTCGCCAGTCAGCGTCAGAGACATCTCCCGCAGCACCGCCACGTCCAGCGCCACCCCCGCCATCTCCATGCGGGCCAGCACCGGCACGAGGGGCATCTCCACCTCCACAAACAAGGGCCAGAGGTTCTGCTGGCGTAGCTCCCCCTCCACCAGCGAGCGCAGGCGGCCGGTCATGTCGGCGTCGGCGCAGGCGTAGCGGCCGGCCGTCTCCACGTCCACCACGGCCATGGAGATCTGCTTGCTCCCCTTGCCGATGAGCTCGCTGATAGGCGTCATCTCGACGCCCAGTCGCTTGGAGGCCAGCCATTTGAGGGAGAGAGCGCCCTCGCCCAGGCGATAGCTGCCGCCGCCGCCCTCGCCCAGCAGATAGGCGGCGATCATCGTGTCGAAAGCCAGGTTGCGGGTCCAGATTCCCTCGCCGGCCAGGATGAGCATGTCGTACTTGGCGTTGTGCGCCACCTTCTCGATGCCTTCGTCCTCGAACAGGGGCCCCAAGCGCCGCAGCACCGTCGCCAGCGCAAGCTGGTCGGCGGCCAGGCGGTGGCCAACGGGGATGTAGTAGGCTTGGCCTGGCCCCAAGGCGATGGCGATGCCCACCAGCCGCGCCCGCATAGCGTCGATGTCGGTGGTCTCAGTGTCGAAGGTGAACGACCGCCCGGCCTCGATGCGGCGGGCCAGGGTCTCCAGCTCCTCCGCCGTCTGCACCAGGCGGTAGTCCACCCCAGCGGCGGCCTCTCTCGCCGCCGGCGCTGGCCCTGTCTCCTCCTCCGCCATCGGCTCCAGGTCGGGCAGGCGGGGGATCAGGCTGCGGAACTCCAGCTCGCGGAAGAGGCCGAGCACCTTGTCGCGCTCGTAGCGGTCGAAGCGGCAGGCCTCCAGATCGAGGGTGACGGGGGCATCAGCGACGATGGTGGCCAGGGCCTTGCTCTTGAGAGCCTGCTCGCGGTGGGCGCGCAGGGCCTCCCGCAGCCGCTCCGGCTCCACCTCGTCGATGTGCTTCAGGACGCCCTCCACACTCCCGTACTGCTCGAGCAGCTTGGCGGCCGTCTTGTCGCCCACGCCGGGCACGCCCGGGATGTTGTCGGAGGCGTCGCCCTTCAGGCCCTTGAGATCGGTCATCTGCTGGGGCCATACGCCGTAGCGCTGGTGCACGTCCTCGGCGTCTTCGTAGATCACCGTGTCGCGCTGGTAGGGGCGAAACATGAACAGATGGACGCCGGGCCGCACCAACTGGGCGATATCGCTGTCCAGAGACACCAGGTAGGTCTCGATGCCCTGCTCCACTGCCTGGCGGGCCAGGGTGCCCAGCACGTCATCGGCCTCGTAGGCATCCAGCTCGTAGATGGGAATGCCGAACGTCTCGATGAGCTCGCGGCAGCGGCCGATCTGGGCCCGCAGGTCCTCCGGCATCTCGACGCGGTGAGCCTTGTAGTTCGGGTCCTGCTCGTGGCGGAAGGTGACCCTGCCCTTGTCCAAGGCCACCGCCAGGTGGGTGGGCCTCAGCTCCTGGAGGACGGAGAGCAGCGTATTGGCGAAGCCATAGGCCGCTGTCACCACCTCGCCCGTCTTGCGCACGGTGAGGGGCTCCTTCACAGCGTGATAGGCGCGGTGGATGATGCCGTGGCCGTCTAGAAGAACCAGCAGAGGCTTGTCGCGCTTCTCGCCCACAAGGGGATTATAGCATCGGGGGCTTGGCGGCACAGCGTGCCGCGAACGGCGCACCATTCCCCTCCACTGCGACATCCCTTAGCATGCAGCAGGAGGTAGTGCCTTGCCGAAGCTGTGCTGGCGCGAGCGAGAGCTGGTGCGCCGCTTCTACGGCCCTTCGGCCGTGGGCGAGCTGGAGCGGCGCTTCCGGGAGGCCGTCGAGGGCCTGGTGCGCCCCGGCGATCACGTGCTGGACGCCGGCTGCGGCAGCGGTCGCCTGTTCACCTACGACCTGCGAGGCCGCGCCAGCCTCATCGCCGGGGTCGACCTGACCTCGGACGTGGCCCACAACCCCAACATCGATTGGCCGCTGCGGGCAAGCCTGACAGCCCTCCCCTTCGCCAGCGAAACCTTCGACCTCATCATCTGCAAGCACGTGCTCGAGCACCTGGCGGAGCCCGAGCCGGCCTTCCGCGAGCTGGCCCGCGTTCTAAGGCCCCAGGGGCGACTGCTCGTCCTCACCCCCAACCGCTTTCACTACGTCCCCCTCCTGGCCTCGCTCCTGCCTCCTGCCCTCCAGCGGCTGGTGGCCAGCGGCCGCGGCCTCGCGCCGGTGGAGGTTCACCCCACGCTGTATCGAGCCAACACGCCCCGCCGCCTGCGACAACTCGCGCGGCAGGCCGGCCTGCGGGTCGCCGTGCTGCGCCTGTTCGAGACGCCGCCCGTCTATCTGGCCTTCCACCCCCTGGCCTTCGCCCTGGGCGTGACCTACGAGCGGCTGGTCAACCGATTCGAGGCCCTGGCGCCGCTGCGGGTAAACCTGCTGGCGGTGCTGCGCAAGCCCTAGCGGTGCCAGTCCAGCAGCTCGCTCCAGTCCACGTACCCGTGGTAGCCGAACCACACTTCGGACAGGCCGTCGACCAGCTTGCGCTGCTCGCTGCGTCGGCCCTATTATCGCTCCTTGGCGACGGTTGGCAAGGGGCAGCGAGCTCTGACCGCGAATAGCGAACGAACAAGAGGGCGGGGAATCGCCTTGAACCAGGCCAGGCATCAGCTATAATGTTTGCTGCCGACTGCCCATGGAAGGAACCAATGGCCGACCCCGCTGACACGCCCCTCGCCCTTGATGACGTCCGCGTCCTCGACGTGGCGGGCGAGCCAGGCATGTACTGCGGCAAGCTGCTAGCCGAGCTGGGGGCGGACGTCATCAAGATCGAGCCGCCCGGCGGTGACCCCGCCCGCCGCATCGGCCCCTTCTTCCACGACGAGGTTGACCCCAATAAGAGCCTCTACTTCTTCGGCCTCAACTCCAGCAAACGGGCCATCACCCTCGATATCGCCAGCGCCGATGGCCTGGCCCTGCTCAAACGCCTGGCAGCCACGGCCGATGTAGTGGTGGAGACCTTCCCGCCAGGCCATCTGGAGAGCATCGGCCTGGGATACGACAGCCTCAGCCAGATCAAGCCCGATATCATCCTCTGCTCCATCAGCGGCTTCGGTCAGTGGGGGCCGCACAGCCACTACAGTGCGCCCGACATCGTCGCCGTCGCCATGAGCGGCATGATGTACCTCGCCGGCTTCCCCGGTGAGCCGCCCGACCAGCCCTACGGCAATCAGGCCTACTACTGCGCCTCCATCCAAGCCTGCTCGGGCATCCTCATGGCTCTCCTGCACCGTGACGCCACCGGCCAGGGCCAGCAGGTGGAGGTGTCCATGCAGGAGGCACTGCTGATGAACCAGGAGACGGCCATGCAGTACTGGGACATCCGCAAGGAGCTGCGTGGGCGAGTGGGGAACGAGCGGCGGCTGCCGGCCGTCGGCGTCTACGAGTGTCAGGATGGCTACGTCGCGTTCATGGTGGGCATACCGGGCTTCGGCGCCCCCTGGCCAGCGCTCACGCGCTGGATGGTTGACGAGGGCAAGTCCGAGGACCTGCTTGAGGAGCGATGGCAGAATCTATTCGGCCAGCTCGACATGCGCCTGATTGCCGAGATCTACTTCGGCCATGAAGAGGAGGTGGCAACCTGGGTGCCTCGCCTGGTCCACATCGACGAGGTCCTGGTGAGGTTCATCAAGAACTATGCGAAGGCACAGCTCTACGAAGAAGGACAGCGGCGGGGCCTGCTGGTGGCGCCCGTAAACACGCCCCAAGACCTGCTGGAGAGCCCTCAGCTCAACTACCGCCGCTGGTTCACTCCCGTGGAGCACCCGGAGCTGGCGACCACCATTACCTACCCCGGCCCGCCCTATCGCCTGAGCGAGACGCCCTGGCGTATCCGCCGCCCGCCCCGCATCGGCGAGCACAACCAGGAGGTCTACTGCGGCGAGCTGGGCTTATCCCAGGAGGAACTGGCGGCCCTCACTGACGCCGGGATCGTCTGAGGCCGAAAGAGATTAGCCCAATGCAGACCAATAGGCTACCGCTGGCAGGCATCCGAGTGGCTGACTTCACCTGGTTCGGTGCTGGGCCCATCTATACGGAGATCCTGGCCAACCACGGCGCCCAGGTCGTCCGGGTGGAATCGCAGGCGCGCATCGACGGCCTCAGGGTTGCCCACCCCATGCCGGAGGGCAGGTACACCCTGAACGTCAGTGGCTACTACAACAATTTCAACGCCAGCAAGCTCTCCTTCACTCTCAATATGAAGCACCCCAAAGCGCTGGACGTAGCCCTCCGCCTGGTGGCCGTCAGCGACATCGTCGCCGAGAACTACACCCCCGGCACCCTCGAAAAGCTGGGCCTCACCTACCAGCGGCTTCAGGAGGTCAGGCCCGGCATCATCATGGTGCGCGCGCCCATGCAGGGCGGCGATGGCCCCCATGCCGACTTCAGCGGCTTCGGCGCGGTCATCTCCCCCCTGGCAGGCATCAGCCATCTCACTGGCTCCCCCCAGCGAGCGCCGGTGGGCCTGGGCACCAACTACACCGACTACGTTATCAATCCCGGCCACGCCGTCATCGCCACCCTGGCCGCCCTGCGCTACCGCAACCGCACCGGCAAGGGACAGCTCATCGAGGTGGCCCAGATCGAATCGTCCGTCTGCGTCGTCGGTACGGCCATCCTGGACTATGCTGTTAACGGCCGCGTCCAGAACCGGCAGGGCAATCGCCTGCCCTACGCCGCTCCCCACGGGGCCTACCGCTGCCTGGGCGACGACCGCTGGTGCGTCATCGCCGTCTTCAGCGACGACCAGTGGCGGGCCCTCTGTCGGGCAATGGGCGACCCCCACTGGTGCCAAGAGGAGCGCTTCGCCACCCTTCACGGCCGCAAGGAGAACGAGGACGAGCTGGACCGACTGGTGGAGGGCTGGACCAGGACCAGGACAGCCGAGGAGGTGATGGAGACCCTCCAGGCTGCGGGCGTGGCCGCTGGCGTCGTCCAGAACGCTCGGGACACGCTGGAGAACGACCCCCACCTTAAGGCCCGCGGCTACTACGCCCGCCTGGATCACCCCGAGGCCGGCCGCACCGCCTACGACGGCCCCGGCTTCCGCCTCTCCAAGACGCCCGGCAAGCTCCAGTCACCAGCCCCGATGCTCGGGGAGCACACAGACCACGTGTGCCGCGAAGTCCTCCAGATGGACGACGAGGAGATCGCCCAACTGGTGATGGCCGGGGTGCTGTTCTAGATTCCCCGCCCCTCGCCAATCAGGACCTCTCTGCTACGCCGGAGGCGTATGCCTCTGGCATAAGGATCCTTGGCCTTGTCCCCGCTGATTGCCGTAGAGCCAGAAGTCCAGTAATATCCCTCTTGACGTTATGCCTGTTGGACAGGGGGCAAAGACAGCAGTAGTGGAGGGTCAGCATGGATGTCCAAGACAAGGTAGCCGTGGTCACCGGCGCCAGCCGCGGCATCGGCAGGGCAATAGCCGTCGCCCTGGCTGCCGCCGGCGCCGACGTCGTCTGCACCGCCCGCTCCAGTGAGGCCAGCCCGTCGAAGCTTCCCGGCACCATCGACCAGACGGCCCGAGAGGTCGAGGCCCTGGGCCGTCGCGCTCTGGCCATCCCCATGAACGTCGCCAAGGACGAGGAGATAGAGGCGATGGCCCGCCGCACGCTGGCAGAGTTCGGGCGGATAGACATCCTGGTGAACAACGCCGCCGTCAGCGCCCCCGGCTTCTTCCTGGACGTTCCGGTCAAGCGCTGGGACCTGGTGATGAGCATCAACGTGCGCGGCGTCTACCTCTGCACCAGGGCCTTCCTGCCCACCATGATCGACCAGCGCAGCGGCTGCATCGTCAATATCTCCTCCTACGCCTCCCAGGCGGTGGGAGATTGGGGCCTGGCCTACGCCGTGTCCAAGGCGGCCCTGGAGAGACTGACCACCGGCCTGGCCGCTGAGGTGCGGTCCTATGGCATCGCCGTCAACGCCCTTCAGATCGAGCGCTTGGTGGCCAGCGAGGGGTTCGTGTACCTTACCCCCGGCACCGATCACTCCACCTGGGACGACCCTCAGGTAGTAGGCGAGGACGTCCTCTGGCTAGTCAGACGCGACCCCACCTACACCGGCCACGTAGTGACCCTGGGCGATATCGAGCGCCAGATGGCTCAGGCCTGAAGGAGCAACTCCATGAGGCGGGAGAGGACAACGCACAGCCCGCGGACCGGAATGCGCTAGCGATAGGACGCGCCCGCTCCTCGTCCTATTCTTCCCCCGGCCACATGTCGCGGAAGACATACCACTGGTCGGGGTAGCGCCGAACAAAGCGCTCGAAGATGTCCACTAGCTGCTGAGTCACATCGCGAATATCTTGCTCGGCGTCCTTTGTCCTGTCAGAGAAAATGGGAGGGCTGCCGTAGGCGATGAAGCGATTGCCGGGCCGTCGCACTGCCACCCCGAACACGATAGGCGCACGGCTGATGCGGGCCAGTCGCGCCGGGCCAGCGGGGAAGTAGGTGGGGTGACCCAAGAAGCTCACTGGCACGCCACCGTTGTCCCGATAGCCCACGTCCACCACCAGAGCCACCATCTCCCCCCGACGGAGGGCTCGCAGGAGTTGGCGGCCGGTTCCGGCCGTAGGCAGGAGGGACACCCCCATCTTCGCCCGGCAGGTCACGATCCAGTCCATCATAACCTTGGGCCGCAACTGCTCCATGACGGAGGTAATGCGAAAGCCCTTCAGCCGAACAAGAGCACTGCCCACCTCGATGCTGCCCATGTGAGCGCTGGCGAAGATGACCCCTTTGCCGTGCCGCAGCGCCTCGTCGAAGTGCTCGTCGCCCTGGATGGTCACCCGCTGGAACTGCCCCGTCGACCAGCCCTGCACATGCAGCAGCTCGACGACGTACTTACCAAAGTTGCGGAAGGAGTTGCGGGCCAGGCGCTGAACCCTTTCGTCATCGGTCGAGCAGCCCAGCATGCGGGCGTAGTTGCGCAAGGCGCCCTCCCGCTTGCTGGCCCACAGCCAGTAGAACAGGTCAGCGATGGGCAGGGAGATATGGTAGGCCAGGCTTAGAGGCATCACCCTGGCCAGAGCCACGTTCACCGGGTACAGCCAGGACTCCAGGTGCCTATTCTGGGACAGTGCCACTTTCTCTTCGATGTTGGTTGCCATCCTCGCTCCAGCGCCCTTCTGGTCAAACGGCTGATCGACCTGGCCAACGCCACGATGTCCCGCCACTACGATCGCCCCTCGGCGTGTGCCTCCTCCGACTCCGACCCCAGCTCCCGCACCCTTTCGTCGGGCAGTCGCATGAACAAGCCACACGACTCCGCTATCAGCCTTCCTTCCTCGTTGCGGATCTCGCCTCGCACCTCCAGCCAGCGGCCGCGGTTCCGTGTGACCTCCGCCGAGACCATCGCCTTCTGATGCAGCGGCAGCGGCCGGCGGAACTTGACCTCCATCTTGCCAGTCATCGTCCACACGCCGAACGCATAATACATCGCCCAGCCCATGGCCTCGTCCAGAGCCGTAGATATCACGCCGCCATGCATAAGGCCGGGATACCCCTGATGCCGCTCCTGAGGCAGGAAATCGGCCACCGCCCTATTGCCCTCGAAGCGAAACTCCAGCTTTAGACCGGCGGGATTGAGGTCGCCGCAACCGAAGCAATGCCGTCTAGCAGCGATCTCCTCTGGCATGCCCTAGTCCTCGCAGGCTCTGAAAACGGCCACCGCGTTCTGTCCGCCGAAACCAAAGCCGTTGGCCATGGCCGTCCGCACTGGCACTCGACGGGCCACGTTGGGCACATAGTCCAGGTCGCACTGGGGGTCTGGCGTCTCCAGATTGATGGTCGGCGGGATGATGCCATCGCGGATGGCCAACACGCAGGCAATGGTCGAAATGGCCCCCGCAGCGCCCAGCAGGTGCCCCACCATAGACTTGGGCGAACTGATCGGCACCTTGTAAGCGTGCTCCCCAAACACTTTCTTGATGCTCATGGTCTCCGAAACGTCGTTGAGAGGGGTGCCCGTACCGTGAGCACAGATGTAATCGATGTCTTCCGGGCTCACGCCAGCCGACTTAAGGGCGCGACTCATGGCCAGAGCTGCCCCATAGCCGCTGGGCTCGGGAGCGGTTACATGATAGGCGTCGGCAGTGAGGCTCCCCCCCAGTATCTCGGCGTAGATCGGCGCACCCCGCCGTCTGGCATCCTCGTAGCGCTCCAGGATCATGACCCCCGCGCCTTCGCCGGCAACAAAGCCGTCGCGGTGCAGGTCGAAGGGACGGCAGGCCTTCTGCGGGTCGCTGTTGCGGGTGGACAGAGCCCGCATGTTGCAGAGGGCGGCGAAGACCACCGGAATGAGGGCCGACTCCGAACTGCCAGCGATGACCGCCTCGGCCTCGCCCGTGTCGATGAGGCGCTTAGCCTCCACCAAGGCATAGATGCCGCTGGCGCAGGCCTCGATGGACGTGATGACCGGCCCGTGGATGCCCCACAGCATCGATACCTGACAGGAGGCCATATTGGGGATCAGGGCAGGTATCAGCAGGGGACTGACGCGACCGGGCCCCTTAGTAAGGAAGACCCTTTCCCCTTCCACCACGTCAGGCATGCCGCCGCCGCCGGTGTTCATGACCACGGCCACCGAGTCACGGTTGTGGTCATCGATGGTGAAACGGGCGTCAGCGAGGGCCATCTTGGTGGCAGCTACGGCGAACTGGACGAAGCGGGAGGTGCGGCGAGCAGCCTTAGCGTCCATGTACTGGGCAGGCTCGAAGCCCTTCACCTCGCCGGCGATGTGACAGGTGAAGGGGCTGGCATCGAAGGCGGTCACGGGCCCCACGCCGGAGACGCCGTGGGTCAGGTTGTGCCAGAACTCCTTCACGGTGTGGCCAATGGGGCTTACCACCCCGACACCAGTGACCACCACTCGGCTCACAGCTTCACCTCCGCCTGACCCGCAATCAGAACCTCGCCCTGCTGGTTCAGGCACTCCACTGAGCAGACACCCCGCTGGCCTTCCACACGCTGCACCCGTCCCCGAGCCGTCACCAGATCGCCCGGCCGCGCTGCCCCCCTGAAGCGCACCTTCAGCCGGCCGCCAGAGAGCCAGGCCTGGCCGAAGGCGGCCGTCAGCATCTCCGACAGGTAGGCCAGCAGCAGCATACCGTGGGCGATAGTCCCGCCGAAAGGCGTCTGGGCGGCAAAGGCCGCGTCCACGTGGATGGGGTTGAAGTCGCCGCTGGCACGAGCATAGCGGTCGATCTTCTCCTGGCTGAGCGTCCTAGCTACGGACGGCACCTCCGACCCCACGACCCAGCGCTCCTTACCTATCGCTTCCTGGCTCATCAGGGCACCATTACAGTCGACCGTCCCGCCAGCACCGGCTGGCCGGCCTCGTCCGCCCCCTCCATCTCGACGGTCAGGACCCACCACCCACTCCGCTGCGAGCGATGGCTCAGCCAGGCACGGCAGGTGATCCGCTCGCCCGCCTCCACCGCCCGCACGAACTCCAGCTCCTGAGAGACGTGAATAGAGCCGGCCGGCAGCACCATCTCCTCCATCAGCGACCGCAGGGCCAGAGCGGCCACCGCCATGGGCGGCACCCAGGCCTTGCCTTCCGCCTGAGCCAGGCGTGGCAGCGCTTCGTCCTCCACCGCCTCCACATAGCGGGCCACCGCCTCCTCGTCCAGAACGAAGGACGTAGCTGAAAACTGGTGGCCCTTCTCCAGCGCTTCCATGGCCCTGTTCACACTCTAGATTCCTCTTCCCCTTGAGGCAAGGCCCCCAATATGAAGGGCACAAGAGACGAACCATCAATGACACTACGTGGGTTATCCTATTGCCCCCTCGCGCCTGCCGCGAAGCGGCTGACATCGATGACCCGCCGCTCGTGGGTGCCCTCGCCGATCTTCATTCCACCTTCGTTGTAAGCCTCCACGGCAAACACACAGCGGCGGCCTTCCACCTCCTGCAGCGTCGTCCTGATGGTGACCTTCATGCCGATGGGCGTCGGTGCCGTATGGGCGACGTTTATCCGAACGCCCACCGACTGCTCCCCCGGCTCCAGGAAAGGCAACAAGCTCTGGAGGGCCGTGGCCTCGATGTGTTCCACCATGGCCGGCGTGGAGTAGAGGGACGCCACCGGCCCCAGGTGGCGGATGCCCATCTCCGGCGTAGTGACAATGGTCATCTCGTTACTTTGTCCCACCGGTATCTCTTTCATCTCCGCTCTCTCCCTTGGCCAGCATGCCCGGCCCGACGGCCGGGTAGGAGGCCCGCTAGCCCACACCTGCCGCTATCGCCTTGAGGCGATCGACGTTCTCCTTGTCCGGCCCCTCGGCCTTCTTGCCCTCCTTGGGGAAGCCCGGCACCTCCAACAGGAAGGGCAGGTCGCGGAAGGCGGGATGGGCCAAGATCACCTCGAACCCCGCGCGGCCAATGTGGCCATCGCCGATGTTCTCGTGGCGGTCGACGCCACCCCCCAGGATGCACTTGGAGTCGTTGGCATGGATGGCCACCAGGTGGGCCAGCCCCACCTCTCGCTCGAACTCGTCCACGGTCGCCGCCAGGCCGCTCGCCGTCGCCACATCATAGCCGGCGGAGAAGGCATGCTGAGTGTCGAAGCAGACCTTCAGCCGCGGGCTGGCCACCTCCTTCATGACGGCCGCCAGCTCGCCGAGCTTGCGGCCAACGCTGTCGCCCATGCCGGCGCTGTTCTCCAGGATCAGCCAGGTGTCTTCAGGCGTCTCGGCCAGCACACGGCGAACTGAATCCACGATCTGGCCGAACACCTTTGCATAGCCCACCCCTTTATGGCTGCCGATGTGGAAGATGAGCCCCTTGGCTCCAATGGCTGAGCTGAGCACCATATCGGCGATGAGGGCGTCCTGGGACTTGATCAGGTTCTCGGGGTTGCTGGTAGCCAGGTTCACCAGATAGACAGCGTGGATGAAGATCGGCCAGATGTCGGCGGCCGCTGCCCGCGCCCGAAAGGCCTCGGTCTCCTGCGGGGGATACCCCTTTCTCCGCCAGCTCTGAGGTGGAGCCCCGAAGATCTGGATGGTCTCCGCCCCCATGGCCTGGGCCCGCTCGATGCCCTTTTCCAGCCCGCCCGCCGTGGAAACGTGGGCCCCGATCCTCATCCTTTGCCCTTCTCCTTCTCCCACCTGACAACAGTGGCTACTATTATATCCGCCAGAAGCGGTCTGCCAAGGCCCTGCCCGAGAGCGATTGTCATAAGATAGGCCTTCCATCTAGACCCCCTACCGAGGCCATTGTAAAATAGCGATGTCGCGGCAAGCCTTGGCGAGAGGGACAACCATGGCGGACAGGCTGCAGCAGGAGATCGAAGAGATCCTTGGCAGGTACAACAGGTTCCCCCTGCGAGAGCCCATCTGGCGACGCGTCCGCCGCAGGCTGTCGCGCTGGCTCAGCAGGCTGGGTCGGTGGCCCGCCTCCCACCTGTCGCGCATCACCGTGGGCCGGGTGATGTTGGTGGGCATAGCCCTGATCATAGCGGCCTATTTCTTCAGCTTCGGCAGCGACTCCATCACCCGTTCGGTGATTGTCGCTGGCCTGATCCTGTTCGTAGCGGCGTTCATCTTCTCGCTACGCCGCCGCTCTCCTTACGTCGAGAAGCGCTGGCGAGGCCGAACCTTAGACGTCGGCGAGCCGGGTGTGGGCGAGCGCCTCCGCTCGTGGTGGGGTCGCTGGCGCTCACGGGGACGAACCCATCGCTAGCCATTCCTTCCCGAACCTCCTAGTGGCCGCCAGGCTCGCTCCCCCTCTATTCCGCTTCTCATTTCTCCCGGCCCTCATCCTCGGCTGCCTCGCCCTGGCGGCCTGCCAGGACACAGAGCCAGCCGCCCAGCCCTCCTCGGCCGCCAGCCCTACCGCCACCCTCACCCCCACAGCCGCCAGCCCTGCCGCCACCCTCACCCCCACAGCCGCCAGCCCTGCCGCCACCCTCACCCCCACAGCCACCTCCTCCCCACCACCCACGCCCTCCCTCATCAGCGGCGACCAGGCCTACCACCATGTGCTGGCTCTGGCCCAGGACATCGGCTCGCGGCCGGCCGGCAGCGAGGCCGAGCGCCAGGCCGCCGAGTACATCTCCCAGCAGCTCACCACCTACGGCTATGAGACACAGATGCAAGAATTCGGCTGGGAGTATTATGTCGAGGAGGCCCCTGTCCTGGAGGTAGTGACGCCCACGTCCCTCTCACTGAACCCGAGCACCCTTCGACTGAGCGCCTCCGGAGAGGTGACAGCAGAGCTGGTGTCGGCAGGTTTGGGGAGACCCCAAGATTTCCCGCCCGAGGGGTTGGAGGGCCGTATCGCCCTCGTCGAAAGAGGAGAGCTCTCTTTCTCGGACAAGGTGACCAACGCCGCTGCCAACGGCGCGGCGGCGGTGGTCATCTACAACAACGTTGATGGCCCCCTCCGAGCCGAGCTCCAGGAGGAGAGCCCCATACCAGCGCTTTCCCTATCGCAAGCCGAAGGCCGCCAGCTACAGGCCCTGCTGGCGGAAGGCCCGCTGACAGTGCACCTGCTCGCACAGTCAGTCCAGGAGGCCAAGACCTCCCAGAACGTCATCGCCCGCCCGCCGCAGGAAGATTGCCAGGTCATTGTGGGCGCCCACTATGACTCGGTGGCGGCAGGGCCGGGAGCCAACGACAACGCCTCGGGCAGCGCCATCCTCCTGGAGATAGCCCGCGTGCTCGACCTGAGGGGCCAGGAGGAGGGGGTGTGCTTTGTGGCCTTTGGCGCCGAGGAGACAGGTCTATTCGGCAGCCGCCACTTCGTCGCCACACTCGCCTCCCAAGGTCAGCCCAGCCCACAGGCGATGGTCAATCTGGACATGGTGGGGGTGGGCAGCGAGTGGCAGCTCATGGGCTCGCCCAGCCTGGTCGAGAAGATCGACCAAGGGGCAGCAGCGTTGGGCCTAGACCCGGTGCCGACCGAACCTGGCCGTGAAAGCGACCACATCAACTTCATGGATGCGGGCATCCCAGCCGTCCTCATCTATCGCTCTGAAGACCCCCACCAGCACACGGAATCCGACCAAACCGAGTTCGTCCAGCCACAGCTCCTGGAGGAGGCGGCGAAGCTGACCCTCCTGGCCCTGGCCGAACTGCCAAGGCCCTGAAGCATGCCGCGAAGGGTCTCTCAATACTCCTCGGCCCAACTCCTTGCCGCTGGCCACCCGTTGCTGTAATATGCCTCTGAAACGCTTGGGCAGGCAGTGCCAGTGGGGGGAAGGATGATGGTATTTATCAAGGTTCTTTTGCCAGCGTTCTGCGTAGCTGTCATCGTCCTAGCTCTAGCCTGTGGCGAGGAGAAGACGAAAGGTGGCGGCGGCACCCAGGGTCTCACCGACCCCCGCACCGTTGCCACGGCTACGCTTTGGGCGACGCCTCCACCTGTAGTCTACGTCGAAGAGGGCGAGGGGGGCACAGGACCTGCGAGGCCAGCGGGCGGAACGTACACCGTCAAGGCCGACGACACCCTCTACGACATCGCCCAGCGCTTCGGGGTGAGCGTGGACGACCTCATGGCGGCCAACGAGATCACCGATCCGGCCAGCCTGTCCATAGGGCAAAAGCTGGTCATTCCCGGCCAGGAGTCCGGCGGGGCACCGGTGGAAACCCCAGGCCCAGAGGAGGAGGCTACCACTGCCACGCCCACGACCACCGCCGAGGGGGTCTACGTCGTTCAGGAAGGAGACTATCCCAGCTCTATCGCCGAGAAGTTTGGCATCTCGGTCGAAGAACTGATGAAAGCCAACGATATTACCGACCCCACCAGCCTTAAGGTGGGACAAGAGCTCACAATACCCACACCCACGCCCTGACGTTGACAGGCAAAATGCTCGGACAGCGCTGGGCCGAACGTCCTTGCGCCATATGCGGAGGCATGCTAGCATCGAAAACTCCATGGGAATCGCGCATTTCTCCTGAGAACCAATGGCTACCGAAGACAAGTTCGCTGAGCTAAGCAAGCTGAAGAAACAGGCCACGCTGGGCGGCGGCAAGGAACGTATCGAAGCCCAGCACGCTCGCGGCAAGCTCACAGCGCGAGAGCGCCTCACCCTTCTCCTGGACGAAGGAAGCTTCGAAGAGATCGACTCCCTGGTTGTCCATCGGAGCAGCGAGTTCGGCATCGACAAGCAGCGCTTCTACGGCGACGCCGTAGTTACCGGCTACGGCAAGATCGACGGCTGCCTTGTCCTGGTCTTCTCCCAGGACTTCACCGTCGTCGGCGGCTCCCTGTCGGAGGCGGTGGCCGAGAAGATCGTCAAGGTCATGAACCTGGCCATGAAGGTGGGCGCCCCGATTATCGGCATCGACGACTCAGGGGGTGCCCGCATCCAGGAGGGGGTGGCCAGCCTCAAGGGCTACGGCGATATCTTCCTGAACAACGTTATGGCCTCGGGGGTCATACCCCAGATCTCGGTGATCATGGGGCCCTGCGCCGGCGGCGCCGTCTACTCCCCTGCCATCACCGACTTCGTCTTCATGGTAGAGGGCAGCAGCCAGATGTACATCACCGGCCCCGATGTCGTCCGCGCCGTCACCGGCGAAGAGGTGACCCACCAGGATCTGGGCGGAGCCAAGGCCCACGCCAGCCAGAGCGGCGTCTGCCACTTTGCCATCGCTGGCGAGGAGGCCTGCCTGAGCGAAGTGCGGCGGCTGCTCTCCTTCCTCCCCTCCAACAACATGGAGGACCCGCCGCGCCTGGAGCCCAGAGACGACCCCAGTCGGACAGCCGATGACATGTTGACCATCGTGCCGACCGACTCTACTCAATCCTACGACATGCACGAGGTCATCCGCCGCATCATCGACGACGGCGACTTCATGGAGGTGCACGCCTCCTGGGCGCAGAGCATCATTGTCGGCTTCGCCCGCATGAGCGGGTGGCCAGTGGGCATCGTGGCCAACAACCCCCAGGCGTTGGCAGGCGTGCTGGACATCGAGTCCTCCCGCAAGGGGGCGCGCTTTGTCCGCTTCTGCGATGCCTTCAACATCCCCATCGTCACCCTGGCCGACGTCCCCGGCTACCTGCCGGGCACCGCACAAGAGCACGGCGGGATCATCACTCACGGCGCTAAGCTTATCTACGCCTATGCCGAGGCCACCGTTCCCAAGGTCAGCGTCATTGTGCGCAAGGCCTACGGCGGCGCCTACATCGTTATGGGCAGCAAGCACCTCCGCGGCGATATCAACTACGCCTGGCCGGCCGCTGAGATCGCCGTCATGGGGCCCGATGGAGCGGTGAACATCATCTTCAGCCGAGAGATCGCGCGCAGCGAGAAGCCTGAAGAGAAACGCCAGCAACTCATCGAGGAGTATCGGGCCAGGTTCGCCAACCCCTATGTCACCGCTTCCCGCGGCTTCATCGATGATGTCATCGACCCGCGGCAAACCCGCTACCAGATCATCCGCGCCCTGGAAATGCTCCAGAACAAGACCGACACCAACCCATCCAAGAAGCACGGCAACATACCCTTATGAGTCCCGGCTGCCCTCAGTAGCGCTCCGGGATGAGCGGTCAGGGCCGCGGTTCTTGGCAGACGGTGAACCCCAAGGGAGCGGAGAGAGGTTCCACGCGCATACTGAACGCTAAACGGGACGCCGGGCCATCCGAAGAGGGTGGCAGATCTTCTGCCTAATGGCAGCTACGTGGGACACCCTATGGAAGATAACAGAGGGGTAACGGCCGCCATCACGGCCGCCGTCATCGCTTACCTGGAAGAGGAAGAAAGGGCTCGTTTGGCCGTAGCGCCACAGCCCAGGCCTCTCGCGCCAATCAGCCAGTGGCGGGTTGTTGGCCGCCGGGAAGTGATGAGACCGCGCGCCTTGTGGCAGCAAAGGATGGCGTGGAGAAGGGCAGGGAGGAGGACAGAAAATGATTCCGGCAAGCGAATTGACCACTGAAAAGGTCAAAACCAGACCGAAGGCACAAAACCCGGTCAAGGTCTGTGATATCACCCTTCGCGATGGCCATCAGTCCCTCCTGGCTACCAGGATGCGCACCGAGGACATGGAATTGCTCGCCGACGAGCTGAACAAGTGCGGCTTCTACGCCATGGAGGTCTGGGGGGGAGCCACCTTCGATGTCCCCCATCGCTTCCTGGGCGAAGACCCCTGGGAGAGGCCGCGAATCCTCAAGAAGCTCATGCCCAATACCAAGCTCATGATGCTGCTGCGGGGGCAGAACCTGGTCGGCTATCGCAACTACCCCGACGATGTAGTCAGAGCCTTCTGCCATGAGGCGGCTGAGGCGGGGATCGACATCTTCCGGGTATTCGATGCCGTAAACGATGAGCGTAATCACGAGATGGCCTACAAGGCTATCAAAGAGACCGGCAAGCACATTCAGGGAGCCATATGCTATTCACTCACCCAGCCCCGTCTGGGTGGGCCCGTCTACAACATCGAGTACTTTGTGAACAAAGCGCTCATCCTTCAGGAGATGGGGGCTGATTCCATCTGCATCAAGGACCAAGCCGGACTCATATCGCCCTACGATGCCTATGACTTGATCAAGGCGCTCAAGGAACGCCTGCGAGTACCCGTCCAGCTCCACACTCACTACACCAGCGGACAGGCCAGCATGGCTCACCTAAAAGCCGTCGAGGCCGGCGTCGATGTCGTTGACACCTCCCTGGCTCCGTTCGCCCACCGTACTTCCCACCCGGCGATCGAGCCGCTCGTGGTAACCCTCTATGGAACAGAGCGGGATACCGGGCTCGACATCGATCAGCTGATCAAGTGCGACCGAGCGCTCGAGCAAATCGCCCCCAAGTACAGGGACTTCCTCGACACCTCAAGGATGGCGGTCATCGATCCGGAGGTGCTCTCGCACCAGATCCCTGGCGGCATGACCTCCAACTTCATCTCCCAGTTGAAAGCTGCCGATGCCCTTGATCGCCTGCTCGAATGCCAGGAGGAGACGATGAGGGTGCGCGAGGACCTCGGTTCCCCGCCATTGGTTACCCCCACCAGCCAGATCGTGGGGGTCCAGGCAGTGCAGAACGTCCTCGCCGGGCGCTACAAGATGATCACCAAAGAGGTCAAGGACTACTGCTGGGGCCTTTATGGCAAGTCGCCGCTCCCAATTGACCCCGAGGTGCAAAAGACGGCCCTCAAAGGCTATGAGCGAGGCGAGGAGCCGGTCACCGTTCGCGCCGCCGACATGCTTGAGCCGGAGCTGGATAAGGCCAAGGAAGCCACCAAGGATGTCGCCAAGAATGTTCCTGATGCCCTCATATATGCTCTCTATCCCACGACCGGAATGAGATTCCTGAGACTGAAGTATGGCCTGGATAAGGAAATCCCCAGCGATTGGAGGCCGCCCAATGCGCCAAAGACCCTGGAGGAAGTGAAGAAAGAGGACGAGCTCATCGAGATGGCCAAAGCGGGCAAGCTGGTGGAAAAGTCCGAAGTGGCGCCGCCTGAAAAAGGCCCTGGCATCCGCACCTTCAACGTGTTTGTCGGCGATGAATACTATCAAGTGGAGGTAGAAGCGGTTGGAGGCTCCCCGGCCCCACCTGTCGCCTCCTCGATCGCCAGAAACCCTGCGCCCACTGCGGCAACGCCAAGGCCGGCTCCACCGCCGAAGAAGGCGGCTCCAGCAGCAGCCGCGGCCGCAGAGGTCGCCGCCGGAGAGGCAGCGATTGTGGCACCCATGCCGGGGATGATCATTCGCTATGAAGTCAGCGTAGGCGACCGGGTCAAGGCTAACGATGTGGTTGTTATCTTCGAAGCCATGAAGATGCAAAACAATATTCCCAGCCCCATTGACGGAACGGTCAAGGCGATAAACTTTGGCCCCGGCGATCCCGTACCCAAGGGTGCGGTCATGGCGATAATCAGCCCCTAAGGGCGTTGCCAGGCGGAGTCCGGGAAGAGGGCCCGAAACCTTGGCCGAGAGTTTGACCTACAAGATCCTGGAAGAGCACCTGGTCTCTGGGAAGCTAGAGCCCGGAAACGAAATAGGTATCCGAATCGATCAGACCCTCACCCAGGACGCTACCGGCACCATGGCCTACCTTCAGTTCGAGGCCATGGGCATCCCGCGAGTGCGCACCAAGCTCTCCGTGAGCTACGTCGACCACAACATGCTCCAGGCCGGCTTCGAGAACGCCGATGACCATCGCTTCCTCCAGAGCATCGCCGCCAAGTACGGCATCTACTTCT
>Ga0315289_10002721_pt1 | contig 27002 bp, 26 predicted proteins | sample YL17G11_40_MG_FD_203452 | JGI IMG/M metagenome (GOLD analysis project Ga0315289, IMG submission 203452) | Sediment microbial communities from Yellowstone Lake, YNP, Wyoming, USA - YL17G11_40 | ecosystem: Environmental > Aquatic > Freshwater > Lake > Sediment | place: USA: Wyoming | collected...
TAGTCGGAGATCACCAGCTTGTCGCAGGCGGGCAGATGCCGCCGCACCGCCGCCAGCAGCGCTTTCTGAGTGCGCGGCTGGAGGGGCCGGTTGTCCAGCCGGTCCCATTGCAGCAGCTTGTAGCCGCTCACCCAGAAGCGGCTCTTGACCGTGGTCTTCCGCCCCGTCTCTCTGAGGAACAGCTTAGTCAGCCTGGGGTGCCGGAACTCCAGGGCATGCCGCTCGTAGTGGTCGTCGCCAAGCAGCGTCACGAAGAGCACCTGGCCGCCCAGCGCCAGCAGGTTGCGGCATAGCAGGCCGGCCCCCCCCAGCGAGAAGCTGGTGGTCTGGTCGCACGCCACCAGGGTGGGCGTCTCCGCCGAAAGGCCCAGCGCCGTGCCTTGGCGGTACTCGTCCAAAATCAGATCGCCTGCCAGCAGCACGCGGGACCGGGCCAGACTTCGCGCCATCGCGGGTGGTGGGATCATGGTTCCGCGCATGCCCGCACCTTCTGCACCAGCGCGGTAGTCGAGCACCTGGCCCCGTCGGCTTCCCGGACCAGCGGGAAGACCCGCACCTCGATATCCTCCGGGGTGCCGTCCCTGCGCCGGACCTCTTCGGCGGTCCACTCGGCGCCCTTCACCACTATGTCCGGATGCAGCTCCCGGATCAGGGCGGTGGGCGTGAAGTCGTCGAAGACCAGGACCTGGTCCACGCAGTCCAGGTTCTCCAGCACCGCCTTGCGGTCCCGTTCGGCGTTGATGGGGCGGTCGGGTCCTTTCAGCAGCCGGACCGAGCGGTCGGAGTTGATCCCCACCACCAGCTTGCCTCCCAGCGACTTGGCGAATTGCAGCAGCGCGATGTGGCCCTTGTGCAGCAGGTCGAAGACGCCGTTGGTGAAAACCACCTTTTCCCGGCTGTGAGGTTTGGTCTTCTCGACGCGCCGCACGTGCCGGCCCTCGCCAAACGCCGCCTCCAGCCAGGTGCGCAGGATCTCCAGGTTGCGCTGGGGCGGGTTCACCCAGGCCCCCAGGCACAGCACGTTGGCGTCGTTGTGCTCCCTGGACTTGTACGCCACCTCCGGGCTGTGCACCAGCGCGGCGCGCACGTTGGGGAAACGGTTGGCCACCATGCTCATGCCGACCCCGGTCCCGCAGATCAGCACCCCCCAACGCGCGTCGCCGGCGTCCACGATGTGGCCCACGGTCTTGGCGTAGTCCACGTAGTCCACTTTCTCCTCGGCGGTGTACGGGCCCACGTCCACGCAACGGTAGCCGCACTCTATCAGCAGCGCCTTGGCTTGCTCCTTGAGTTCGACGCCGTTATGGTCGCTGCCCAGCACCACCACGCCGTCGGCTGCCCGACTTGATTCTGGCATGTGTCCTCACCTCCTTCCGGAAGGCTGCTTGGCCCGTGCACCGCCTGGCGAGGTGCTCCTTCACCGCGCGCCCGGGCCGGCGGCCGTCGGGGGCGGCTGCGCCGCCTCGTCCGCCTGGGGCTCCGCCCCCCGGCCGGATTCGCCCGCGCCAGCCCGCGGCTGGTCTTCTGGCCCGGCGCCACCACCCGTCACCTGCCGGCAAATCTCCACAATCGCCCGCGCGGTTCTCATCCAGTCGAACTGCGCGGCCCGCGCCAGCCCTCTCCGGATCAGGTCGGATCGCAGTTCTGTGTTGCGCAGCGCCTCGGCCATGCCGCGGCGGATCTCCTCCGGCTGGTAGGGGTCCACGTAGAGCGCCGCGTCCCCGCACACTTCGGGAACCGAGGTGCGGTTCGAGGCCACCACCGGGACGCCGCAAGACATGGCCTCCAGGGGCGGCATGCCGAATCCCTCGTAGAGCGTCGGATACACGAACAGCTCGGCGCGCTGGTAGAGCCCCGCCAGCTCCTGGTCGGAGAGGTTCCGCAGCAGCCGGACCGAGTCCTGGAGCCCCAGTCTCTCGACCGCCGCATGAATCGCGGGGCTGAACCGCGGCACCGGCTGGCCCACCACCACCAGGCGGTGCGGGAAATCCTGCTTGAGACCGCGGTAGGCTTCCAGCAGCCCGAGTATGTTCTTGTAAGGGTAGTGGCTGCTGCTCACGTACAGGATGAAGGGGAGAAAACCGTCCGGCGAGCCGGCTGCCACTCGATCGGCCACGGGATGGTAGCCGTTGGGAACCACCCACACCTTCTCGGCGGGTATCCCGAGAATCCGCAGCAGATCCGCGCGGGTGTGTTTGGAGACGGTGATGACGGCCCGCGCCTTGCGGATAGCGGGAATGAACAGGAGCCTCCACATCCACGCGGTGATCGGAAAGTGCTCGGGAAACACCAGAGGAATCAGGTCGCGCACGATCAGCACCTGCGGCACGCCGCCCGTCCACAGCAGGCTCTCGCTGTTGAAGGGGCACAACAGGACGTCGCAGCCCCCGGCGCGCAGGCGGTGCTCGAAGGTGAGCTGTTCGTAGAAATAAGCCGCGGCTTTGCCCGCCAGGCTCGCTCGCGACAGCGGGTTCGGGATGGCCTCCACCCGCAGCCCGTCGATTTCGGAGAAGCCTTCGTGGGAGGAGAACACCACCACCTCCGGGTGCGCCGCGTGAATGGCGCGGATGAGGTTGGCGGCCTGCGTGTGCTGGCTGCCGCCCCGCGTGTGGTCCGGCGGGCAGAACTTAATTCCCAGGTGCATGATTCGGCAGCTCCGGCGGCGGTGCGGCGGTGGGGGCGCCACCGGCCGGCGCGTAGGTTCCGCGCGCGCCGAGCGCCCACTCCCGCACCCTCCGGCGCCAGCGGGCCGGCAAGCGGTTCAGTCCCCCGGTTTGCAGGCGCCCGAGCGCCAGTGCGAATTGCTCCCGGCGCGTCATCACCGGCCGGCGGCTCAGATCCGGTTCCACGCCGAGCCGGCGGACGCGGGCCAGCGCCGAGCGGTCCCACTTGCCTTTGATCACCGTGTTGACAACTTCCAGCCGGGGCCCGTAGGTGGCATAGAAGCCGTCATAGGCGTCCGAGCGGACGCTGCCGGCGATCTCGAATTGCCAGGCGCTCTCGCCGGGAACCAGCAGATCCAGGAGCGTCTGTTTTCTCCACATCGATAGCACCGTCGAGGTGCGGTAGAGCGTCCCGGGTGAGACCACGCCGAAGGTCGGCTCCAGGCGCCGGTCCGGCCTGGGAACGCCGTTAAGGCGCAGGCAATGCCCCCCCTGTCCCGCGAGCCAATCGAACCGCTCCGCCAGTTCCTCGCTGTTGACCGGGCGGCACAGGAACAGGTCGTCCAGCCACAGGAACACGTAGTCGGCCCAGAGCGCTTCCAGGCCCCGGCCCAGGCAGTCCGACCAGGCGCTGTCGGGCCCGCTCCGCAAAGTCCGTATCTCGGGCCGCGGGGAGCCGAGCGTGTTGCTCAACAGGTACACCGGGTAGGGACAGTCCGGCCAGAACCGCGCGAACAGCGTGAAGAAGGGCTCCCACATATCGCTGTAGCGGTCACAGGAGGCTACCAGAATAGCGAAGCGTTCGGCGGTGCGCATGAGTTTGTGGGAAGCCAGGCGTTAAGCGCGCGTGGGGACGGCCTCCAGCCGCTCGCCCAGGGCCGCCAGCTCGTCGTCCACCATCAGCCGCGTCAGTTCCTCGAAGCTCACCCGCGGGCGCCAGCCCAGTTGACGGTGCGCCTTGCGCGGGTCGGCCACCAGGTGATCCACCTCGGCGGGGCGGAAGTAGCGGGGGTCGATCTCGACATGGTCGCGCCAGTCCAGGTCCACGGTCTCGAAGGCCAGTTCGACGAATTCCTCCACCGAGTGCGAAACGCCGGTGCCGATGACGTAATCCTCCGGGCGCTCCTGCTGGAGCATCCGCCACATGGCCTCCACGTACTCCGGCGCGTAGCCCCAGTCGCGGCGCGCCTCGAGGTTCCCCAGGTAGAGCTTCTCATCCAGGCCCAGCTTGATGCGCGCCGCCGCCCGCGCCACCTTGCGCGTGAGGAAGGTCTCGCCGCGGCGCGGCGACTCGTGGTTGAAGAGGATCCCCGAGCAGGCGAACATGCCGTAGCTCTCCCGGTAGTTGACCGTCACCGCGTGCGCGAACAGCTTGGCGCAGCCGTAGGGGCTGCGGGGATGAAACGGCGACGTCTCGCTTTGCGGCGGGGAGGTCGAACCGAACATCTCGCTCGAGCTGGCCTGGTAGAACCGCGTCCGCACCCCGGTCTTGCGGATGGCTTCCAGAAGGCGCAGCGCGCCGCAGGCCGTGATGTCGGAGGTGTACTCCGGGATGTCGAAGCTCACCCGGACGTGGCTCTGCGACGCCAGGTTGTAAACCTCCTCCGGACGCAGGTCGTAAAGCAGCGTCCATAGACTGCTCGAGTCCGCCAGGTCGGCATAGTGCATGAAGAAGCGGGTTCCCGCCTCGTGGAAATCGCGGTAGATCCCCTCCAGGCGCTCGGTGTTGAAACTCGAGGAGCGGCGCTTGATGCCGTGCACCTCGTAGCCCTGACCCAGCAGCAACTCCGCCAGGTAGGACCCGTCCTGTCCGGTGACACCGGTGATGAGCGCGCGTTTCATGGTCCGTCTGTCTTTCTGCGGCTGAGCGGCTAGTCGGCCTGGGGCTTGTAGTATTTGTAGTACTTGCCGTAGTAACCGTAGTAGTAATAGCTGTCGCTGATCTCGCGGTGCACCTCGTTGAGCACCAGGCCCACCACGTTCGCCCGCAGCCGCTGCAAGGTGGTCAGCACCGAGGCCACGGCCTTGCGGTTGGTCTGCCCGGCGCGGGCCACCACGATGACCCCGTCGACGGCGGTGGCCATCTGGAGCGGCTCGGCGAAACCCAGCAGCGGCGGGGCGTCCAGCACCACCAGGTCGTACTCGCCGGCCATCTCCTCGACCAGTCGGGCCAGCCCCGGGCCGATCAGGTCCGCGGCCCGGCGCGAGGGCGGACCGGCCGGCAGGATGTCCAGCTCCGGCAGGGCCTCGAGCTTAACCACCACCTCCCGCCAGGGAGTCTCCGAAACCAGGACGCTGGACAGTCCCAGGGCGGAGGGGATCTGGAAGCGCTTATGCACGCTGGGCCGCCGGAGGTCAGCGTCGATCAGCAGGGTCTTGTGCTTCTGCTGGGCGTGGGAGACCGCCAGGTGCGCGGCCACCGTGGACTTGCCGTCGCCGGGTGCGGCGCTGGTGATCAGCACCGAGCGCAGGCGGTGGTCGAAATCGGCCAGCAGAATCGAGTTGCGCAAGGTGCGGATGGCCTCGTCGTAGCTCGAGACGGTGCGGTCGGTGGACTCCGAGGCCGGCACCAACTCGCCGCGGCCGTTGCTCGAGGCCGTCACGGGCGCCAGCCGTCCCCGCCAGGACTTGACCATGGGGAGGTTGCCGACCACTTCCGTGCGCAGCGTGCGCGCCACCTGCTCGGGGTCGCGCACCGTGTTGTCCAGCACGTCGCTCATCACCGCCGCGCCCACCGCCAGGATGCTCGACAGCAGCAAGGCCAGCAGCAGGTTCAACCGGAGATTTGGGTAGACCGGCTTGAGCGGCGGCCGGGCCGGGTCGGCGATGCGAATCGAGCTGTTCTGGAAGCCGGCGTTGATGCCGGCTTCCTTGATCTTGCGCATCAGCTCCTCGTAGAGCTTCTTGTCGGCCTCGGCCTCGCGCTTGAGGGACTGGTACTCGAAGGAGCGGACGTTCAGGCGGTCCCACTCCGCCTTGGTTTCAGTGACCGTCTTGCGCAGCATCGCTTCGCGGTTGAGCGCCTCGCGGTACTCGATCTCAACCCGCTGGGCGATGTTCTGCCGGGTCCTCTGGAGCAGGGCCTGGGCCTCGGCCAACTGCGCGGCGGCCTTGCGGTGCTCGGGGTGGTTGGTCCCGTACTGGAGCTTGACGTCGGCGAAGCGGGCCTGCGCCTCGTCCACGCGCTCGACGATCTTGCGCAGGGGTTCTCCCTGGGTGGAGACCTGGGCCGCCTCGAGCGATCCGCCGCGCACTGACTGGAAGGCGACCTCCTTGCGTACGCGGTCGGCCTGGGCGTGGGTGAACTCGGTGTTCAGTTGCAGCAGGCGCGCCGACAGGATGCTGGTCTTCTCCTCCGGGTTGATGACGTTCAATTCCCGCTCGAATTGGAGCAGGGCGGCCGAAGAGCGCTCCATCTTGGCTTTCAGTTCCTCGAGCTGCTTCTCCATAAAGGCCGACAGGCTGGCCGAAGAGCGGTAGCGGATGTTGTAAGTGTGCTCGAGGTAGGACTGGGCGGTGGCGTTGGCCACGTCGGAGGCCAGCCGCGGATCCCGCGAGCGGTAGCTGATCAGCAGCAGGTAAGTATTGGGCGGGCGCGCCACCTTCAGCTTCTTCAGGGTCACCGGGGCGTCCTCGGCCTCGGCTGGCTTGAAGGCCCGCGACGCCCCCGCCTCCTCGGTCTCCAGCAGCTTGAAACGCTGCGCCACCGGGCGCAGCACCGAGTCCGACTGGATCAGCCTCACCTGAGTGGCCAGGAATTGGTCGGCGTCGCTGATGCTCGATTGCATGGCTTCCTGGCCCAGAATGCCGGTGGGCATCCTCCGGTCGATGTCCACCGTTGCCGTGGACTCGTAGATGGGCGTGAGCCGAGAGGACACCACCAGGGTGGCGATCACCGTGGTCACCACGAAGGCCAGTATCTTCCAGCGGTGCCGCCGGAGGATCCACAGGTACTGCGACAGGGTCATCGCGGACTCCTGGGGCGCGTCCTCAGGGGCCGCGTAGGAGACACGATAGGTCTCCGGCGCCGCCGGCAGGTTCGGCGCGGGGAGGCTGCGTTCGATTCTCTGTTCAGGCATGGTTTCTGGCACGGGCGGCTAACGCCGGTAAATCAGGATTCCCGAAGTGGTGCTCGCTCCGAAGCCGGCGATCCTCTCCAGGGCCGTCAGGGCGGTCCGCCGGCCGGTGTTGTCCGGGATGTAGAAAATGTCGTTGGCTTGCAGCGGGACGTCCGGCGCCTTGCGCTGCATGATCTGCCTGATCTCGATGGGGATCTCGTGGCGAACCGTCGAGCCTTCCTCGCGGCGGTACAGGTAAGCCGTCTTGGCCGAGTAGGGCGCCAGGCCCTCGGCCAGGGCCAGGACTCTGAGCACCGAGGTCTCGGCGCCGTCCCGGATGGGATAGACGCCGGGCTTCTTGACGTTGCCCACCACGAAGACCTTGCTGGCCTCCGGCACACGGATTTCCTCGCCGCCCGACAGGCGCAGATTGAGATCCGGATCGGCCTGGTCGATCAGACCCTTGACCGGGATGCGCTGGATGAGGACCGTCGGCGCGCCCCCCTCGCCCGGCTGCGCGCGGCTCACCAGGATTTCGCTGCCGGCCTCCAGGCTGAAGCCGCCGGCGCGGGTGATGGCGTCCAGCAGAGTCACGGTTCCTACGGCCTGGAATGTGATCGGGTTCCTCACCGCGCCAGCCACGCTGATCGGGCGGCTGTGATACTCCACCATGGTTACCGTGACCACCGGATCGACTACCAACTGCTCGGCCTGCAAGGCTTCCCCCAAAGCGGTCTCCAGGTCGGCCGGCAACTGCCCCTGCGCCTGGATGCGGCGCTTGAGCATGGGCAGACGGATCAGGCCGTCGGCGCCCACCCTCACCGTGCGGGTGAACTCCGGGGCGCCGTAGACGCTGACGGCGATCAGGTCATTGGCGCCGATCCTCTGGGCCGGCAGGTTGGCGCCCATCGTTTCCCAGGCCGGCGCCGGACGGGTCTGGGCTGCGGCCAGGCCGCACCCCGCCAGGAGAGCAATTACCGCGAACATAAGACCTTCCTTAGGCTGCAACAAGTGCCGCATCTCAGGTTTCCATTGCGCTGGCCGCCGCCAGCGGCGGCGGCCCGCGGCGCGAGGCGCCGCGCTCGGCGTCGCCCGCGCGCGCCAGCCGCCTCAGGCCGGCTTCCAGTTGGGCCAGCCGCTGGTCCAGGTAGGCCAGCCGGTTGTTCAGCGCGCCCGCCGGCGAGGACTCCAGCTCGACCGTGCGCAGGATCGCCGAGCGGGCGAAATCCGAGATGCTGGGAGCGCCCTTCTGCGCGCACACGGCCGCCAGCCGCTCGTACTCCTCCTGGGTGAGCCGGAAGTTGACCAGGCGTTTTCTGGGCTTCAGCACGCCCATCGTCTCACGCGCAAGTGCAACTGACCGCCGGCCGCGCCACCGGCTGCGCCGCGCTGGCCACCGGCGAGAGCGCGTCGCGATCGATTTCCACGGCCACCGACCGCTGCAACAGCTCCACGTTCACCACCACCCGCCAGTAATCCTTGCTGCGCACCAAAATGCCTTCCAGGCCGCCCAGCGGGCCCCGTTCGATCCACACCCGCTGCCCGGCCCTCAGGTACGGCCACGGCTGAAGCCGCAGCCCGGAGGTCAGCATTCTTTGAATCGCCGCTAGTTCCTCTTCGCCGACCGGCGCCGGGTGGCCTCCGAAACCCACGATGCTCACCACGCCGGGCGTCAGCAATACCTTCAGCCGTTCCTGAAGCCCGAACCGGCCGAACACGTAGCCGGGGAACAACGGCAGCTCGATTTCCTGGACCCGGTCGGACCAGCGCCGCCGGGAACGATAGAGCGGGAGGAAGCTCTCCAGGCCCTCGGCTGCCAGCACGCGAGCGGTGCTCTTCTCGTGCTGCGCTCTGACGGTGAGTGCGTACCAGCGCGGCTGTGAATGCATCTGGAAACTGGCTCCTGCGGGGTGGATCGGGCCGGAGCTACCGCCTTGTGAGTCCCATGACAGGTCCCCGGGCCACACACCTGCCTGGCCCCATCCGCTGGCGCCTTGCCTGGCCGCCGCTCGATCCGCCCTGTACTACGGCTGCTTTACGAAGCGATTGTTTTTTCTCTCTCGGAGATCGTCGCGTGGGGGGGAAACCGAATCAGGCGAACGCCCGAGTTGGGGGGTGAAAAAGGCTCCAGGTCAGTCGCTCAACGACTCCAGCTCTTCCTCCAGCAACTGCCGGCGGTAGAGATCCGCGTAGTAGCCCCCGGCCGCCAGCAGCTCAGCCGGCGTGCCCTGCTCGACGATGCGCCCTTCCTCGAGCACCAGGATCCGGTCGGCGTGGCGGACCGTCGAGACCCGGTGGGAAATCAGGATCGCGGTGCGGCCGCTCAGGTGTTGCTTGAGAGCTTCCAGAACGCGCTCTTCGGTGAGGGTGTCCACGCTGGCCAGCGCGTCGTCGAGGATCAGGATCCTGGGGTTGCGCAGCAGCGCCCGGGCGATGGCGGTGCGCTGTTTCTGTCCGCCCGACAGCGTGATGCCGCGCTCCCCGACCAGCGTCTGATAGCCCTCCGGGAAGGCGGCCACATCGGGTCCCAGGCCGGCCGCTTCGGCCGCCTGACGGACCTCCTGTTCGCTGGCCTGCTGGACTCCGAAGGCGATGTTCTCGGCCAGGGTGGCGCTGAACAGGAAAGTCTCCTGCGGGACGAACCCGATCTGGCGCCGCCACCGGGCCAGTGGCAGCGCGCGCAGATCGACGCCGTCCACCAGCACCACTCCCTCGGCGGGATCCAGCAAGCGCGGAATCAGCCGGACCAGGGTGCTTTTCCCGCTTCCCGTACGGCCCACGATGGCCACCGTCTCGCCGGCTCGGATGCGCAGGTCGATGCGGTCCAGCGCCCGGCCCGACGGGTGGACCACGCTCACGCCGCGGAACTCGATCTCCCCGCGCAGCGGAGCGGGCAGGGCTTGGGGAGCTTCCGGCTCGGCGATGCTGGGGCGCTCGGCCAGCATCTGGTTGATGCGGGCCAGCGAGGCGGCGCCGCGTTCCATCAGGTTGACTACCCAGCCCAGGGCGATGGCGGGCCACACCAGCATGCCCACGTACAGATTGAACATCACGAAGCTGCCCAGGCTGAGGTGGCCCGCCAGCAGGCGGTAGCCCCCCACCCAGAGGACCGCCAGAAAGGTCAGCCCGATGAGCAACTGCAAGGCCGGCATGAACAGGCTGGCCGTGCGGGCCAGCCGCAGGTTGTGGTGGACGTATTCCCGGTTGAGCTGCTCGAAGCGGCGCAGTTCGGCCTCTTCCTGCACGTAGGCGCGCACCACGCGCACCGCCGCGAGGTTCTCCTGGACGCGGCTGCTCAAGTCGGAATACAGCGCCTGGATGCGCTCGAAGCGGGCGTGGATGATGCGGCCGAACAGCCGCACGGCCAGGGTCACCAGCGGCGCGGGCGCCAGCGCCGCCAGCGTCAGCACCCAGTCCACCGACAGCATCACCGTCACGGTCATCCCCAGCGTGACGGCGGTCTCCAGGCAGTACATGATGCCGGGGCCGAACATCATGCGCACGGCGCTGAGGTCGTTGGTGGCCCGCGCCATGATGTCGCCCGTCCGCGTGCGGCCGTAGAAGTCGCCCGACAGCGTAATCAGGTGGTTGAAGAAGTCGTTGCGCAGGTCGTATTCGATGTCCCGGGAAACCCCGATCAGAATCACCCGCATCCCGTACTGCACCACGCTCTTCAGGGCCGACAGCCCCAGCAGCACGCCGCAGAACAGCAGCAGGGTCTCGACCTTCCAGCCCCGGGTGACGACGTCGATGCCCCGGCGCACCAGCAGCGGCATGACGACCGCCAGCAGGTCCTTGAACAGAAGCAGGCCGGCCCCCAGGGCCAGGGCGCCCCGGTAGCGCCGCAGGTATGGCCAGGCGGTCCTGAGCGTCTCGCGCATCCGGCTATATCCCCAGCCACCCGGCGATGGTCTTCTGCCATTCCAACGCGAAGACCTTCCGGCCGCGGCGGTTGCGCCACCAGCCTGCGGGCGTGAAATAGGGGTCCGCCACGGCCACCACCCGCAGTTCCGCCGCCGGCGCCAGCGCCCGGTAGACGGCGCGCGCCCGCCGCGTGTGATAAGTGCTGGTGACGACCAGGAACCGGCGGACCTGGCGGCGGCCGAGTTCCTCAAGCACGATCTTGGCCTCCTCGCGGGTCGAGTCTCCCGCGTGGGGCAGCGCGATGAACCAGTCCTCCGGGTAGCCCAGCTTCACCGCGTAGCGGATGGCCACGTCGCACTCGTGGAAACCGTACCAACCGGCCGGGCCGCTGACCAGGATCCGCGGGGCGTAGCCCTGGCGCACCAGCTCCGCGGCGCCCCGGATGCGGTTGCCCTGCCCGTCGCCGGCCGGTACCACCACCATCTGGGCGGGGAAGGGTTCGTCGGCGTTCACCAGAAAGCCGCCCAGGGCGCTGAGCCACACCGGATGGAACCATATCAGCAGGGCCAGCCCCGTTAGGGGGACGAGCCAGCGAACCAGGCGGGACTTGGGCCAAAGCACGGGCTATTCTTCGTCGGCGGAGCTCTTCTGATCGAGGTGGCCCACGGCTTTCAGTCGCTGATACAGACGCTCGACTTCGGCTTCATCCTCCGCGCGCAGCAGGGGGCAGCGCGGCGAGCCCCGGTCATCGCCGCCCGGCGGCGGCGGGTCTCCCCAGAACCGGCGGTGGGGCACGCCGTCGATCAAGGCGAAGCGGGGCAACCGGCGCAGATAGCGGAGCAACCGGCGGGCCGCATCCGGATCCCCGGGGTAGAGGACCACCAGGCGCCGGTCGTCGAACAGGGTGAGGTGCACCACCAGCGGCGACAGCCACCCGGCGTGGTCCACGCGGCGGATGTCGGCCCAGGGGATCGGCTCTTTGCCGATGACCAGGTGGGTTTCGTGAACCTCGATGACCGGCCGCAGCGCCAGTAAGACCAGCGCCACCGCGCTGGCCAGGAATACCACCGCCGGAATGAACGCCAGCGGCCAGCTCAGGCCGCACCAAGTCGAGAACGCCGCGCCAGCCACGGCAGTCAGACCCGCATACAGGTAATGTCTGGACGGCACGAAGCGGGTCATCTCGCTCTCTCTTCTAGCCTACGACTCTGCCCGGCCCGCGTCAACGTTCCCCCGCCGTGCTTCCCGGCCGGACTGCCCCCCTTTTTTCGCCATTCGGCCGCCTCGCCCGTCACCACCAGGATGAGGGCCTTCTGCGAGCCTTCGATGCCGGTCTTGCCCACCACCACCTTCTGGCCCTCCTTGAAGTCCACGCCGGCTTCAATCAGCCAGTTTCCCATGGCCGAGGCCGGCCGGCCATCTCGGATGCGCATGACCGGGGTGTCCAGGAGACGCAAGCCCTGGAAGCCGAAGGCCGCCTTCAACTGCTTGGCCACCCCTTGCCGCTCGGCCGGCACGTTGACAACGGATCTTCAGGCGCGCCGTGCTCACTTGGGAGCGCACGGTCGCCTCCGACGATCCCAGAATCCCCGCCACCTCGCGGGTGGAGAAACCCTCCAGGTCGCGCAGCACCAGGGCCACACGCCTTTTCTCCAGCAGCCGCAGGGCCATGGCGAACACCCGGCGCTGGTAGAGGTGGAGAGCTTTTTGGGGCTGACCCGTGCCGCGGGTCGCTACCGGCGCAGCGCGCGCACAGTCGGACTTTCCACCTGCTTGAAGCCGGCCGGGACCTCGAACTTCGAGGGGTCCAGCGGAGCGGTCGAGAGGCTGGTTACCTCGGTGGTGACTTCCATTAAGGCGCCGGAGGCGCCGCCCGGCGGCGGGGCGGTTTCCGCGGCCGGCGGCTGCGGCTCGGCTTGCGGTTCCGGCTTCTTGCGGCGCCCGAGGCCTCCCAGGCCGCCGAACCGTCCTCCCAGGCGCCCCAGCGCGCCGCCCACGGACGGCTTCTCCTGCTCCTCGGCCGGCTGCTGAGCGCGGGGCTGGGCCGGCGGCTGCTGGCCCGCCTGGGCCGCCTCGCCCTGGAAGCCCATCTTCACGACCTGGTAGACGGGCACCCCGTCCAGCTTGGAGGCTTCCTTCTGGAGGTCCGCCATCCCGCGCATGATCTCCGAGCGCCCCTGCGCGAACATGCCCGAACCGGGCGTCCAGTTGAGCTTCTGCGCCATGCGCTGGTTGAATTCCCGGACCTCGTTGTAGGCGGGGTGCTGCGCCACCCACATGTCCGAGGTGACCACCATGAAGACGCCGCGCTGGCCCGATTTCTGGTCCGTGCCTTCCATCTCCAGCGTCATCACCAGCTCGCGGGCGGTCAGGCCCAGGATGGGCTTGCTCTGCCCAGTGTCCTTGACGGAGACCTTGACGCTGATGTCGGCCTCCTCGCCTTTTTCCGACTTGAGCTTGGCGTCAAGCTGCTTGAGGGAGTCGGCCATCTCGGCGAAAGTGATCACCGAGTAGGTGCGCTTCTGGAAGTCGATTTCGGTGATGGTTTCCTTGTCCAGGTCGATGATGTGGGCGCTTTGCGGGCTGAGCTGGGCCATGCGCTGGCCCTTGATCAGCACCGAGGTGCGCATGGGCTCGCGCGCCTGCTTCGAGAAGGCGCCGGCGATCTTCATGACGCCGGCCATCATGCCGCCGCTCATGCGTGAGGTCTGCTCGTAGCTAAAGTCCGCCAGCAGGCAGGTTGCCCCGAGCGCTGCCAGCGCTGCAATCCGTCCGATCATGATCCCTCCTGATGGCCCCATGATAACAAGAGTGGCGGGTGCGCGATTCCAGTAGAATAACGGAGTTGGAGCGTTCACATGCCGGATATCGTCATTCACCCCACCAAGCGATGGATCAGCCTCGGCTACACGGCCGTTTTTCTGCTGGTCGTAGTCGCCGTCTTCGTGCACACCAATTCCCTCCGTGGCCGGGGGTGGCCCGACTGGTGGCCTCTGTTGCCTGGCGCGTTGTTCCTCTGGCCGATCAGCCGGGGCATCCGCCGGCGGTTCACCAAGATCATCATCGCGAGCGACCGGCTGCGGTATGAGACCGGGATGCTTTCCAGGAGCACGCGGACCATTCAGCTCTCGAAGGTCCAGGACGTGCAGGTGGACCAGACGCTGTTCCAGCGCCTGTTCGGCGTGGGCAACCTCTCGATCGAGACCGCGGGCGAGACCAGCCGGTTGACCATCGCCAACATCGACCAGCCGCAAGAAGTAGCCGACGAGATCATGGATGCCGCCCAGGGCAAGGCGCCGAAGCCGCAAGGAACGAGCGAGTGAAGAAGCTGGAAGGGCGGGTGGCCCTGGTCACGGGCGCCAGCAAAGGTCTCGGCCAGGCCATGGCGCTGGCGCTGGCCGCAGCCGGGGCGCGGCTGGCGCTGGTGGCCCGCTCGCGGGAGCCGCTCGAGCAGGCGGCGGCCGAAGCCCGGGCGCTGGGCGTGGAGGCCGAGGCCTTCCCCGCCGACATTGCCGACGAGGCGGCCGTGGCGCAGCTCGCCCACGACGTCATCGCCCGGTTCGGCCGCCTCGACATCCTCATCAACAACGCCGGCGTCAATGTGCGCAAGCCGCTCACCGAGTTCACGCTGGAGGAATGGCGGCTGGTGCTCGACACCAACCTGACGGGCGCCTTCCTGATGTGCCGGGCGTTCGTGCCGCACATGCAGGGGCAGGGCTACGGCCGGATCATCAACATCTGCTCGAACCAGAGCCACGTCTCGATGGCGCACCGCAGCGCCTACGGCGCGAGCAAGGCCGGCCTGCTGGGTTTCACGCGGGCCCTGGCCCTGGAGCTGGCGCGGGAGGGGATCACCGTGGTCGGCATCAGTCCCGGAGTGTTCGACACCGAGATGAACGAGGTCCTGCTGCGCAACCCCGAAGTGCGGCAATGGTTTCTCGACCGGATCCCGCTGGGGCGCTTGGGGCGGGTGGAGGAGATCGGGCAACTGGCCGTCTACCTGTGCACCGAGGAGGCGGGCTTGATCACCGGCACGGATGTGCTGATCGACGGCGGCTGGTGCGCGCAATGACCGGGTCCGCCGTCATCCTGAGCGAAGCGCAACTGCGGGAGTTCACCGAGCGGATGCTGGAGGCCGCCGGTGTGCCGAAGGAGAAGCTTCCGGCGGTGGCCGACCCCTTCGTGGCGGCCAATCTGCGCGGCATCGACTCTCACGGCGTTCAACTGTTGCCGCACTGCGCGGACCAGCTCGCGGCCGGGGACGTGGACCCGCGCGCCGAAGGCCGCGTGGTCAGCGAAAGCGGAGCCTGCCTGCTCTATGACGGGCAGCACGGCCTGGGGGCGTTGACCTCGGCTATCTGTTGCGGGCACGCGGTGCGCCTGGCCCGGCAGCACGGCGTTGCGCTGGTGGTGGCCCGCGAGGTTTCTCACTTCGGCCCTGCTGGCTACTGGGCGCAGAAGATCTCCGGCGAGGGTCTGATCGGCATCGTCCTGTGCGACGCCTCGCCCACCGTGCCGCCCTGGCAGGGCCACGCCGGCCGCCTGGGCACCAACCCCATTTCGGTCTCCGTCCCGGCGCCCGGAGGAAGGGGCTGGCTGCTCGACATGGCCACCACGACGGCCGCCTACGGGCGCCTGGAGAAGGCCCAACTCGAGGGCAAGACCACCGTCCCCGAAGGCTGGGCGCTGGACCGCGATGGACGCCCCACGACGGATGTGGCCGCGGCGCTCCAGGGCTTCCTGATGCCGCTGGGCGGCTACAAGGGCAGCGGCCTGAGCGTGATGGTCGAGATCCTGTGCGGCGTGCTGAGCGGGGGCGCCATGGCCACGGAGATCCGCGGCATCCGGCAGCACGGGCGGCACTCCCGCGTGAATCATGCGTTTCTGGCCATCGACGTGGCGCGCTTTCTGCCGCTCGAGGAATTCCACGCCCGCATGGACTGGCTGGTGGGCGTCATCAAGTCCGCGCCTCCCGCGGCGGGCTACGACGAGGTGCTGGTGGCCGGCGATCCGGAGTGGCGCAGCGAGGACCAGCGCCGGCGCCACGGCATCCCCATCCCACCCGGGTCCTGGGAGGCCCTGGCGCGCACCGCGGAACGGCTCGGGGTTCCGCTGCCGACACAGGCATGAATGCCTGTGCCACCGGTGCGCACCGCGGAACGGCTGGGGGTTCCGCTGCCCCCTGGGATACAATGAACTTCGATGGCTGAGACGCCTGAGCAGGAACCCCGGCCGCCGAGCTTCGAGGCCTGCCTGGACGAACTCGAGAAGGTGGTCAAGGAACTGGAAGCCGGCGATCTGCCGCTCGAGCGCTCGCTCGAGCTGTTCGAGCGCGGCATGGCGCTCAGCGAGGCCTGCCGCCAGCAGTTGGAGGAAGCCGAGACGCGGGTCGAGATCCTGCTCAAGAAAGCTGGCAAGATCCAGGCCGAGCCCTTCCGCCCGGATAAGGCATGAACCTGAGCGACTACCTCGCCGAGCGCCGGCGCGAGATCGACGCGGCGCTGGACCGGCTGGCGCCCGCCGAGACCACGGCGCCCGAACTCATCCACCGCGCCATGCGCTACAGCCTGTTCGCGGGCGGTAAGCGGGTCCGCCCGATTCTGTGCCTGGCGGCGGGGCGCGCCGTCGCGGACAAGGTCCCGGGCCTGGCCAGCGTGGCCTGCTCGCTCGAGCTGGCGCACACCTATTCGCTCATCCACGACGACCTGCCGGCGCTCGACGACGACGATTTCCGCCGGGGGCTGCCCACCTGCCACAAGCAGTTCGGCGAGGCCATGGCCATCCTGGCCGGCGACGCTCTGCTGACCCTGGCCTTCCAGGTGCTCGCCGGAGCCGAGGGCGTGCCGGGGGCGCGCCGGGCGCGCCTGGCGGCCGAGCTGGCCGCGGCGGCCGGGACTGTCGAGGGCATGGTCGGCGGGCAAGTCTGGGACCTGGAAGGCGTGAAGCAGACGCCTACGCCGGAGCTGCTGGGCCGCATTCACCGCGCCAAGACCGGGGCGCTGCTCACCGCCAGCGTCCGCATGGGCGCCATCTCGGCCGGGGCGGGCGAGGGCAAACTCGAGGCCCTGACCTGCTACGGGCGGCACGTGGGGCTGGCCTTCCAGATCGTCGATGACCTCCTGGACGTCGAGCAACCCTCCGAGGCGCTGGGCAAGACCGCCGGCAAGGACGCCCAGCAGGGCAAGATCACCTTCCCCGCGGTTTACGGGCTGGCCGAGTCGCACCGCATGGCCGAAGAAGAGGCCGCCCGGGCGCGGGCTGCGCTGGACGGCTTCGGCGAGCGCGCCGCCCGCCTGCGCCAGATCGCGGATTTCATCGTCTGCCGCAGGAGATGAAGACGCCTGGCCGCCAGCGGCTGGACCGGTTACTGGTGGAGAGAGGTCTGGCCGAAACCCGGGCCAAGGCGCAGGCGCTCATCCTGGCCGGGCAGGTCCGGGTGGACGGACGCCCCGCCGGCAAAGCGGGCCAGGAAGTTCCTCTTTCCAGCCTGCTCCGCGTTCTGGAGCGCCTGCCGTACGTCAGCCGGGGCGGGTTGAAGCTGGCCGCGGCGCTCGACCATTTCGGCCTCGAGGTTGCGGGCCGCGTGTGCCTGGATGTGGGCGCCTCGACCGGCGGCTTTACCGACTGCCTGCTCCAGCGCGGCGCGCGGCGCGTCTACGCCGTCGATGTCGGCGCCGGGCAACTGGACTGGAAGCTGCGCACAGACCCGCGCGTGGTAGTGAAGGAAGGGCTCAATGCCCGCTACCTGCGCTCGGAGGACCTCGGCGAGAACGTGGATCTCGCCGTCTGCGACGTGAGCTTCATTTCCGTGACCCTCATCCTGCCGGCCTTGACCTCGCTGCTCACAGAGACCGGCGAAATGGTTATACTTGTCAAGCCGCAGTTCGAGGCGGGCCGCGGGCAGGTGGGCAAGGGCGGGATTGTGCGCGACGCGGCGGTTCGGCAGGCGGCCGGTGAGCGAGTGGCGGAGGCGGTGCGGCAACTCGGCTTCACCACGGGCCTGATCGAGAGCCCTGTGCCGGGCGCCGAAGGCAACCGGGAGTATCTTCTGTATGCCCGACATTAAGCGGGTCGGCATCATCTCGAAGCCGCGCGCCGTACAGGTGCGTGAGATCGTTCCGGAGCTGGTCCGGTGGCTGGAGGAGCGCGGCCTCGAGTTGCGCTGCGACCAGGCCACGGCCGAGTGCGCCGGCGGGCGCGCCGGGCTGCCTCGCCAAGAGGTGCCGGAAGGCTGCCAGTTGCTGGTGGTGCTGGGCGGCGACGGAACGCTGCTGGCCGCCGCCCGCTCCTTGCACGGCCGGAACATGCCTTTGTTCGCCGTCAACCTGGGCGGGCTGGGCTTCCTGACCGCCATCTCGACCGACGAGATCTACCCCGAGCTGGAGCGCGCCCTCCGGGGCGAGCACCGCATCGGCCAGCGCCGCATGCTGCAGTGCGAGCTGGTGCGGGCCGGAGCCAAGATATCCGAGTACGAGGCCCTCAACGACGTGGTGCTCACCAAGGCCTCCATCGCGCGCATGATCGACCTGGACGTGTACGTAGACGCGCAACTGGTGTGCGCCTACAAGGCCGACGGGCTGATCATCAGCACCCCCACCGGTTCGACGGCCTACTCGCTCTCGGCCGGCGGCCCGATCATCTTCCCCCAGGTGGCGGCGCTGTGCCTGACCCCCATCTCGCCGCACACCCTCACCAACCGGCCCGTGATCGTGCCCGACACCGGCGTGATCCGGATCATCAACCATGCCGAGGACGGCGGCACCTATCTGACCATTGACGGCCAGGTGGGCGAGCCCCTCCGCGGCGACGACCAGGTGATCTGCCGGCGCTCGCCCCACCTGCTGCAACTGATCCGGCCCCCTCGCTCGATGTTCTTCGACGTGCTGCGCCAGAAACTCAAGTGGGGGGAACGTTGAGGCGTCTGGGGCTGACCACCTGGATCTTCATCGGGATGGCCGCCGGGATTGTGCTCGGCCTGGCGGCCCCGGAGCACGCCCGGCACCTGGGGGTGGTAAGCAGCATCTTCCTGCGCCTGATCAAGTCCATCATTGCCCCGCTGCTGTTCGGGACGCTGGTTTACGGCATCGCCGGGGGCGGCGACCTGAAGGCCATGGGCCGGATCGGGCTGAAGGCCATCATTTACTTCGAGGTCGTCACCACGGTCGCGCTGTTCCTGGGGCTGGGCGCGGTGAACCTGGTGCGCCCGGGCCAGGGCATGCGCCTGGAGCGCACCGCCCAGGAGGCCGCGCTGGCGCAGGCGCCGCCGAGCGCGAGTGCTGTGCTGGAACACGTCTTCCCAGTGAGCATCTTCGACGCAATGGCACGGGGCGAGGTGCTGCAAATTGTGGTGTTCTCGTTTCTGTTCGGGGCGGCCTGCGCGGCCATCGGCGCCAAGGCCAAGCCGGTGGTCGCCTTCGCCGAGTCGCTGGCCGAGGTGATGTTCCAGTACACCCGCTACGTGATGTACCTGGCGCCGTTCGGAGTCGGGGCGGCCATTGCGGTGACGGTGGCCAGTAAAGGCCTCGGCGTCCTGGTGGGGCTGGGCAAGCTCATTCTCACCATGTACGCTGCCCAGGCGATCTTCGTGGGGGGAGTTCTGGGCGTAGTGATGCTCATCGCCGGCATCCCGGTGGGGCGGTTCTGGCAAGCCGCCCGGGAGCCGTTCCTGATCGCCTTCTCGACCGCCTCGAGTGAAGCGGCGCTGCCGCGGGCGCTCGAAAACATGGAGCGCTTCGGGGTGCCCAAGCACATCGTGGCCTTCGTGATCCCCACCGGCTACAGCTTCAACCTGGACGGCACCACGCTGTACCTGTCGCTGGCCTCGGTCTTCGTGGCGCAAGCGGCGGGCATCCAGATGTCGGTGGGCCAGCAGTTGCTCATGATGCTGACCCTCATGCTCACCAGCAAGGGCGTGGCGGGCGTGCCGCGCGCCGCCCTGGTGATCCTGGCCGGGACGCTGGGCCAGTTCCAACTGCCGCTCGAGGGCGCCGCCGTGTTGCTGGGCATCGACGCGGTGATGGACATGGCCCGCACCTCGGTGAACGTCCTGGGCAACTGCCTGGCCACGGCGGTCATCGCCCGCTGGGAAGGGCTCCGCCTGGAGCCGGCGCACCCCCGCTAAAGCCCCCCCTCCTACCTGCCGAAGAAGGGATTGGAGGTCTCGTGACCCAACCGAAGCTCCTGGTCTGTCTGCTGGTTGTGTGCTTCGCGCCGGCCGGCCGAGCCGCTCAACAGCCGCGTGACTTGACCGAGATCAGCCTCGAGGAATTGATGAACATCGAGGTGGTCTCGGTCTCCAGGAAGCAGCAGCGGCTCTCGGAAGTGCCGGCCGCTGTGTACGTGATCACCCAGGAGGACATCCGTCGCTCCGGCGCCACTAGCATCCCGGAGGTCCTGCGGATGGCGCCGGGAGTTCAGGTGGCTCGCATCGACTCGAGTCTTTGGGCCATCACCGCCCGCGGGTTCAATGGCCGTTTTGCCAACAAGCTGCTGGTCTTGATGGACGGTCGCAGCGTCTATAGCCCGGTGTTTTCGGGGGTCTATTGGGAGGTGCAGGACACGCTGCTGGAAGATATCGACCGGATTGAAGTGATCCGCGGGCCGGGCGCCACCATGTGGGGCGCCAACGCCGTCAATGGCGTCATCAATATCATCACCAAAGCCGCCGCCCAGACCCAGGGCGGCCTAGTCACAGCGGGCGGCGGGAATGAAGAACGCGGGTTTGGCGGGCTGCGCTACGGAGGGCCGCTCGGGTCCAACGCCCACTAGCGGGCCTATGCAAAGTACTTTCAACGGAACCACTGGTTCCAGGGGACCGGCCAGGGGGCGGTCAATGACTGGGGCCTCCTCCGCGGAGGGTTCCGCATGGACATGAACCTGTCCAAGCGGGACTCGCTGCCCGTGCAGGGGGATGTCTACCGCGGCCAGGGCGGACAGCAGGCCGGACTCGCTTCTCTGTTCCCGCCGTTCCTCGAAGTAGTCAACGATCAGACCAGATCGGCCGGAGGAAACGTCCTGGGCCGTTGGAAGCATTCCTCGGCAGGCTCAGAAACCGCCCTGCAACTCTATTACGATCGCACTTTCCGCAGGGATGCCTTGATGGGGGAGGTACTGAACACCTTCGATCTGGACTTCCAGCACCGTCGCGCTCTGGGCTCCCGGCACGACCTGCTGTGGGGCTGCGGATACCGTTTGGGGCGCGACGAACTCCAGAACAGTTTCAGCCTCTCGTTTGACCCTCGTCACCGGCAGGATCATCTGCTCAGCGCGTTTCTGGAGGACGATATCGAACTGCTCGAGGACCGGCTCCGGCTTACGCTGGGATCCAAGTTCGAGCACAACTCCTTCACCGGCTACGAAGTGCAGCCCAACCTGCGCCTCATCTGGACGCCGCATCTGCGCCATGCCGGTGCCCGCTGGGAAGATGCGATGCTTCACGGGGACAATCCCGGCCACCAGGTGGGCCTGCGCTCCTCTTGGGACCTCTCCCGCACCGTCCAGTTCGACTCGGAGTTGTACTACGTGGGCGCGCTGGCCAGCCTGGGCGTTCCGGCTTACACCCGGGTGGATGCGCACCTGGGGTGGCATCCGGCGCGCCCGGTGGAACTGAGTCTCGCCCTGTCGAATCTGCTTGACCCGCGGCATCCGGAGTACATTCCCGAGGACCGCGACTGGATGGCCGAGATTGGCCGCAGCATCCACGGGAAGATCACATGGCGCTTCTGAGATGCCCGCCGCCGCTGCGGGTCTCGCGACAGGGCCTCCTGCATCCCCGCCTCGGCCAGATCGTCGCGCTGGCGGCCGGGTTGCTGGCGGCCTGTGGCCAGAGCTGGGCGCAATCCGGTTCATTGTGGGTCCAGGAGTACCAGGTCAAGGCGGCGTTTCTGTACAACTTCGCCAAGTTCGTGGACTGGCCGCCGCCCGCCGCCGGTCCCAAGGCGCCTCTGGTGATCGTGGTCTTCGGCCGGGATCCTTTTGGTCCAGTGTTGGCAAACACCGTGTTTGGTAAGACCGTCAACAACCGCCCGCTGGAGGTGCGTCGCGCCAGCCGGATCGAGGATCTGCTGCCCTGCCACCTGGTGTTCATCAGCGCCAAGGAGCGGAGGCGGGTGCCGGCGATCCTCAAGGCCGTCGAATCGGCTGGGGTGCTGACGGTCAGCGAGACGGACGACTTCCTGGACCAGGGAGGGGCGGTCAGGCTCGTGATGGAAGGGCGCAAGGTTCGCTTCCAGATCAACCTGGAGGCGGCCCGGCGGAACGGGCTGACGGTCAGCTCGAAGCTGCTGAGCCTGGCGGTGGAGGTCAAGAACTGACGTGAGGATGGGGCGCTACATTCCGTGGATCGGCAGGCTTTCCATCCAGCGAAAGCTGACGCTGATCATCATGCTCACCAGCAGCCTGGCGCTGCTGATGGCGGCGGGAGGCTTCCTGGCCTTCGAGGTGCTGCGGGCGCGCACGGCCGCCACCCAGGAGATCTCGACGGTGGCGGGGGTCATCGGCGCCAACAGCACGGCGGCGCTGACCTTCTGGGACCGGGGTTCCGCCAAAGAGATCCTGAGCGCCGTGCAGGCGGACCAGCGCGTCACCGCGGCCTGCACCTACGACGCCCAGGGCAAGCTGTTCTCCGCCTACACCCGCAACGAAGGCGACGCGCCCGTTTTTCCGCTCCAACCCCGGCCCCCCGGGGCGTACCACGAGGGTGGCCGGTTGCTGCTGTTCCGGCCCATAGTTCTGCACGGGGAAACCATCGGCACGGTCTACGTGCAGGCCGACCTGGGAGGGGTGCGGGAGCGGCTGAAACGTTACCTGCGCATCGTGGCGCTGCTGATGGTGGTTTCCTCGTTGGCCGCCTGGGTCCTCTCCTCCCGGCTCCAGAGGATCATCTCCCGTCCGCTGCTGGAGCTGGCGGGCATGGCCCGGCAGGTCTCTTCCGAGAAGAACTACTCGGTCCGCGCGGTCAAGCGCAGCTACGACGAGGTGGGCACGCTGATCGACGCCTTCAACCAGATGCTCGGGCAGATCCAGGAGCGCGACACCCAGCTCGCCCGCCAGCGCGATTACCTCGAGGAGCAGGTGAGCGAGCGCACCGCCGACCTGGTGCGGCTGAACTCCGAGCTGCTCGTGGCCATGGACAAGGCCGAGGAGGCCGCCCGCCTGAAGAGCGAGTTCCTGGCCAACATGAGCCACGAGATCCGCACCCCCATGAACGGGATCATCGGCATGACCGAACTGGTCCTGGAGACGGAGCTGACCGCCGAGCAGCGGGACCACCTGCGCATGGTGAAGAGTTCGGCCGAGGCGCTGCTGACGGTGATCAACGACATCCTGGACTTCTCCAAGATCGAGGCCGGGAGACTGGAACTGAACCCGGCGGAGTTCGACCTGCGGCGGATGGTGGGCGAAGCCATGAAGGCGCTGGCGCTGCGGGCCCACCAGAAGAACCTGGAACTGATTTGCGACCTGCGTCCCGAGGTGCCCGACGTAGTGGTGGCGGATCCGGCGCGGCTGCGCCAGATCCTGACCAACCTGGTGGGCAACGCCGTCAAGTTCACCGAGCGGGGCGAGATCGTGGTGCGGGTGGCGGTGGAAGCGCGCGGGGAATACCATGTGGAGTTGCGTTTCTCGGTCTCCGACACCGGCATCGGCATCGCCCCGCAGCACCAGCAGCGCATCTTCGAGGCCTTCATGCAGGCCGACGGCTCCATCACGCGCAGCCACGGCGGCACCGGGCTGGGCCTGTCGATCTCGGCGCAACTGGCGCGTCTTATGGGTGGCCAGCTTTGGGTGGAGAGTGAAGCGGGCCGCGGCAGCACCTTTCACTTGACCGTCCGTGCCGGCCTGCCGCAGGCCTTGCCGGAACGGCCCGCGCCGGTGGATGCGGAAAGCCTGGTGGGGCTGAAGGCCCTGGTGGTGGACGACAATTCCACCATGGGGCGGCTGCTCGAGGAGCTGCTGCGGGGCTGGCGCATGCGGCCCAAGGTGGTGGCCGGCGGCCTCGAGGCGCTGGCGGCCCTGCGGGCGGCCCAGGCGACCGCCGCGCCTTTCCGCCTGGTGCTCATCGACGCCCAGATGCCCGACATGGACGGCTTCGCTCTGGCGCGGCGCGTTCGGGAGACGCTGGCCGAGGCGCCTCCCGTGATCGTGATGTTGAGCTCGAGCGGCCGCCAGGGAGACGCCGTCCACTGGCGTCAGGCGGGCATCGCGGCCTGCCTGACCAAGCCCGTGACCCGTTCGGAGCTGTTCGAGGGCCTCATGCAAGCTCTGGGGCTGGGGGGCGCGGCGGAAGCGCAGCCGGCCGCGGCGGAGGGGACTCCCGTTCGGGATTGGAGGGTCTTGCTGGCCGAGGACAACCTGATCAACCAGCGCATAATGGCCAGCATGCTGGGGCGATGGGGCTGCGCGGTTACCATCGCGCCGGACGGCCAGGCGGCACTCGAGGCACTCGAGACGCAGTCCTTCGACGTGGTCCTGATGGACGTGCAGATGCCCCGCATGGGCGGCTTCGAGGCCACCCGCAGGATCCGGGAGAAGGAGCAGCGCAGTGGCGCGCACGTTCCCATCGTGGCCCTGACCGCCCATGCTATGACCGGGGATCGCGCGCGCTGCCTCGAGGCGGGGATGGACGATTACCTCTCCAAGCCGCTGCGCTCCGGGGAGCTGCTGGAGAAGCTGGACGCGCTGCTGCCGGCGCCAGCCGGCCGCGAGGCCTGACCGGCAGCCCAGCGCCACCGCTCACGCCACGGGTGGCTCAAGCCCCAGCTTGGCGTACCAGGGTCTGGCCGGCCCCAGCGCCGCGTTGACCGCGTTGATGCCGTTGACGCCGCCGCTGGCCAGCCACTCTTCCAGCGCCGGCAACCCGCCCGCGGCGTATCTGGGAACGCCGTCCTGCCAGGTGGCCCGCCCGCACAGCACGCCCGAGAAATCGGCCCCCGCCTCGGCGGCCATCGCCAGCGACTCGACGAACTGCCGGTTGCTGACCCCGGCGCTCAGGTAGATGAAGGGCTTGGTGGCCGCGGCCGCCGAGCGGCGGAAGTGCTCCAGGGCCTCCTGGCGCGAGTACGCCTTCCGGCCCTGGTAGACTCCGCTGCCTTCCACGAACTGGAGGTTCACCGGGATCTCCACCTTCAGCACGTCCACCTTGTACTGGGGCTGGGAAAACTCCGCCATGCTGCGCGTCACCACCTCGGGCTTGATCCTGGCGTAGTCGAAACCTTTCTCGTCCCCGCCCGCGGGGTCGTAGCCCACGAACTCCAGAAAGAACGGGATCTGGTAGGTCTCGCACTCGGCGCCGACGCGCTCCACGATGGCGTGCTTAACCTCGTTGATCGGGATGCCGTCCAGGCGGGCCTCCTCGAACGGCGTGTAGTGCAGGAGGACCTTCACGGCGTCGGCTTGGAAGTCCTCCGCGATGCGCTTCACCGAGACGTTGTCCAGCAGGTCCGGCAGGCGGCCCGGCCGCTCGTTGTCGTAGCCGCTCTTCTCGTAAGCCAGCAGCAGGCCGGTGCGGCTGCCGCGCGCCGCGGCCGCCCCCAGGCCGAACTCCGGGTCCAGCAGAATGGCGCTGGCGTGCGGGCTCAGGTGCTTGGTGACCGCCGCCTTGAACTCGGCCATCATCTGCGGCGTGATGTCCTTGCGGTCGCAGCCCTTGGCCTGGGCCAGCATCTTCTCGAGGCTGCCGCGCTGGTCCATGGCCAGGGCGGCGATGACGCCGCCGGGCCGGGCCAGCCGCTTCATGCGCTCCAACTTGCCGGGGGAAAGATTCATCCTTGCTCTCCACCGGCATTATACCCAAGGGTTCAGCGCGACTTTTCCAGCCGCCGGAGGCGACGATCCCGGTGTTGTGAGTTCTCGCGGCTCACTCCGCCAGCCCGATGCGGCGCAGCAGGCTCTGGAAGCGAGGGTCGGAGTGGAACCGGTCGAGCATCGGCCCCGCCACGAGATAGGCGAGCGCATTGGAGCGCTCCTGGTAGGCTTTCTCCAACCACGCAAAACCCTGAGCGCTGTCGCCAAGTCCGAAATAAGCCCAGGCTACGGAGGCCGGCGGGACATACCGCCGCTTCGACAGCTCTGTCAGTTCCTTCAACAGCCTTCGTGCTTCGGCCACGCGCCCGCCCGCGCCGCAGGCGTACGCGAGCGTCCCAAGAATGGCCGGGCTTCTTCCCGACACCACGGCCGCCTTTTCCAGCGTCCGGATGGCTTCGTCGAACATGGACTTGTGCGTGTAGACCTCGCCCAGTTGCCAGAGCGCCCAGAGGTAGTTCGGGTCCGTCTCCAACACCCTCAGGTAATACTGGATCGCTTCGTCGTAGCGCCGGGCGAAGCGGAGTATCCAACCTACCTGCGTCGTGACAATAGGCGACAGCGGATCTAGTTCCCGGGCCCGGCCGGCCTCCCGGATAGCGTCCTCGGTTCGGCCGGTGCAGATCAGATAGCTGGCGTGCCAGATGCGCACCGACGCGTAGCTGGGATTGAGTTCGATAGCCCGGCGCAGGCTCTGCTCGGCGCCGGACCAGTTCCAGTCGTAGAGCTTGGCAAAACCCAGCGCGGCGTGGGCTTCGGCCAGTTCGCTGTCGATCTCCAGCGCCTTCGCAGCCGCGGCGACGGCCAGCGGACGTGTCTGCGAAGGCGGCTGCGAGCCGATCAGCACGGTCCCGAGCTGGTTGTAACAGTCGGCCAAGCCGGCATAAGCCGGGGCGTAGGCCGGATCCTCGTCAATGGCTCTCCGAAAGTAGTCAACGGCCTTGTGGATGGCTTCTTCGGTTCGCTTGGTCAACCAGTGGCGGCCCCGCAGGTAATCCTCGAAGGCGTCGCGGTTGACCGGGCGCGCGCCGGCCAGCCGGGCGGCTTCCGCCGGGGTGACCTTCAGCTTCACCTGGCGGGCGACGGCGGAAACCACTTCACTCTGCCAGGCGGGCACCTCGCTCAGGTCGCGCTCGTAGGTTTCGGCCCACAATTGCCGGTTCCCTGGGATGTGGATGAGCTCGACGCTGACCCGGACACGGTCCCGGAACCGCGCCACTGAACCCCGGGCCACCGCATCCACCTTCAATTCTTGGGCAATCTCGGAGAGCGGCTTCTTCGTGGCCTTGTATTGCATCGCCGACGCGCGCGCGATCACCCGCAGGGCGCTGATCCTTCCCAGGCTGCCAGTCAAAGCGTCGGTCAGCCCGTCGGCGAGGTACTCCTGCTGAGGGTCGCCGGAGGCGTTGGCGAGCGGCAGCACCGCCACCGACCGGACCGCGGAAGGTGCTTCGGCGGGAGCGCCCTGACGACGCAGCAGGTAAAGCGGGATCGCGATCGCCACCAGCGCCGCGGCCAGCATCCATCGCCTGGTGGGTTTTCGAGCCGGCTCGCTGGCCCGCTGGAGCCGCTCCAGCTCGGTCTTCATTTCGGAAGCACTCTGGTAGCGGAGGGCGCG
>Ga0315289_10002722_pt1 | contig 27000 bp, 14 predicted proteins | sample YL17G11_40_MG_FD_203452 | JGI IMG/M metagenome (GOLD analysis project Ga0315289, IMG submission 203452) | Sediment microbial communities from Yellowstone Lake, YNP, Wyoming, USA - YL17G11_40 | ecosystem: Environmental > Aquatic > Freshwater > Lake > Sediment | place: USA: Wyoming | collected...
GACTCAGGCCGCCGCTGGGGCGGTGAAGGTGAAGCCACTGACTGGAATACGATCCGTCCTCTGTCGTGTACCGGGCCTGCATCGTGCCGCTGTCGTTCAGTTCCTCCAGCACGCGGTCACCGTTGTACAGGTACCGATAGTACGTGCCGGCGAGCCGCGCCCGGTAGCGCTGGCCGGTGTACTTGTAGTAGTAGAGATCGGTCACGCCTCCGTAGGTCAGGGAGGTCAACCGGTTGTCGTCATTGTACACGAGGGTCTTCGAGCCGTACATGGTGCCGGAGACCGAGGTCATACTGCCGTTGTTGTCATAGCCAAACGACGCGGATTGACCACCCCCGCTCGCGGAGGTCATCTTGTCATTGTCATCGTAGACGTAGGTCACAGTCACCCCCCCCCAGGGTGCGGGTGGTGCGGTTCCCCACCGCGTCATAGCCGTAGCCCAGGCTGTAAACCACGTTGTTGCCCGAGTCCCGCTTGGTCTCCTCGGTCTGCCGGTAGACGTGATCGTAGCGGAGGGTGGTGTTGTAGATGCTCGCGGCCAGGTTCTCGGTGCGCTTGAGCGGGTTGCCGGTATGGTCCCAGAGCGCCCCGTCCTGGTAGTAGTAGGCGGCATCATACCGGGTCACCCCGCCGGTGGTCCGGTTCCGCACCTCCGTGATCCAGTCCCGGGCGTTGTAAACGTACTCGATGTAGCTGCCCGGCCGGGTCACCCGCGTCCGCCGGCCGCCGTTGTCGTAGGTGAAGCTGACCGCGACGCTGTTGGGATTGGTGATGGTGTCGAGCTGGTTGCGGGCGTTGTAGGAGTAGGTAAGGCTGCTCTCTCCGGACACCGCCATGTCGCTCGCCAATCCCATGCCATTGTACTGGTAGGTGATGGTCTTGCTGCTCCCCGCGCTCACCGTGGTGGTCTTCAGCCACTGGCTCGGATAGTAGACGTTCGTGGTGGTCCCGCTGGCATCCACCACCTGGGTGATCAGCCCGTCCTTATCGCGAGAGCTGTTCGCGTCCGTGTCGTTGGGATAGCTCATGGCATGATCCGTCTGACTAGCAGTGGTCACTATCCCTATTCTCCCAGATTCTCCCTGCCAGGAGGCTGGATCTACGATTTCCCCCTCTTCAGGATCACAAGTGCCATGGATAACGAAACAAGGTAGAACGAGACGAAGAGAGCAAGCATAGCAACTGTTGCCACAGTCAGCAGGCCGCTCTCAAGCCACAACCGCGCATGGACTGCGCTGCTCGCGGCAGCGAATGTTCGTGACACGAGCAACAGGACCACCGCTCGGACAACACCATGACGTATGCCGCGCATCGCCCATGGCGCTTCCGCGGTGATCCCCGGTGCGCAGCCTCCAGATCGTCGCAGGCAGAGCAGGCCGGTGCCGGACAGCGTGAGAATCGCCAGGAACGGGACGGGGCCAAGCCTGCCCAAGAATCCCAGGCCCAGTAGCTCAGCCAGAAGCACCACAAATGCACCCTGCACAGCCCAGAGAGCGGCCAGCGACCAACGCAGGAGTTGCTTCGCGTCGTCATCGAGCGGCAGCGGACCGGAGGGCGCCCCACCAAGTAGACCTCGGAAGACCGCGATGGCGCCAGCGCCAGCGACCACCGCCGCCCCTGATGTGACAAGCATACGCCCAACCGCGATCCTCTCCAGAACGCCTGCAATACCCCCTACCGCCAGGGCAAGTGTGCATATCCCGAAGAGGAGCAATGATAAGCTCCGGAACCGGCCCGCCAGGGCTGCACACGACCATCCCAGACACACGGCCAAGACGCTAGATGTCCAGAACGTGCCAGCGTATCTGCCCAATCCTGCTAACGCCCATAGGCAGGGCCCGAGCAAGACCAACATGAACGTTGTGGTAAGTTCTAATACGAACCACAGGTCCGCCCGTCCTCCTTTGCTTTGTCCAGACAGGCCGGCGTCTTCCAATGCCTTGCTGACCTCGCCGAACCACCACCACGCATACCTCCGCCCTCTGCCCGCAGTCTGCTCGCGCTGTCCCGTTGGCGTACCCTTTCCTACACCGCTATGGACGGCATTCAAGCGCGTCGTTACACACGATCACGACAAGTGCTTCGCAGCCGATCATGCAGCCGATGAAGGCCAAAGGACACTCGCCCAGGGTCAAGCCACACACTATACCACACGCGATGGTGCCCTCCACATAACAGAGCCAGCACGGCATGTGGCGCCAGAAGAGGCCGCTCGGATCCGTCCCAGTCACCGGGTTGTTATCCGCGTAGACATACCAGTCCCGCCCATGCCCTATTGGATCCTGGCTCACAAACCTCCCCACCTCCGGCCAGTAGAAGCGCGCCCCGAGTTGGAGCAGTCCGCTTCCCGGCGTATCGGTGATATAGCCCCAGGCCCCGCCGAAGCGGTAGGGGTTGGGGGTGGAGCCCGTGGGCGGGTACTCGTACCCGAACGCCGAGTGGGTGTAGTAGTCGGTCTTCGCCCCGGAGTCGTCGGCCAACCGTCTTGCCGTCCCCTGGGCGTCGTACAGCGGATACCGGCTCAGGCCGCCGGAGGCGACCCACAGGTGCAGCAGGGGCTGATAGAAGCTGCTGCTCTCCGTGGTGTAGCGGGCCTGCATCGTGCCGCTGTCGTTCAGCTCCTCCAGCACGCGGTCACCGTTGTACAGGTACCGATAGTACGTGCCGGCGAGCCGCGCCCGGTAGCGCTGGCCGGTGTACTTGTAGTAGTAGAGATCGGTCACGCCTCCATAGGTCAGGGAGGTCAGGCGCTTGTCGTCATTGTACACCAGCGTCTTCGACCCGCACAGCCTACGCGAAATGCTGACTGCATCCCTGCCCTCGCGTCGCGTCCACATGCGCACTTGAGAGGCAGGGATCATAGCCGCTTCGCTAGGAACCAAGCGACGAGAACGACCACGACAAGCCAGGCAGCAATCCCCACGAGCAGAATGGCCTCGTGCACCTGAGGTGGCCCCCACGAAGAGGGATGGGGCAGCCGGTCGGCGTGCTGCCATGCGAGGACAATCAGGAGGTCTGGGGAAACAGCTAACAGCAGCACGAATAGCAGGATCGTCGCCACCAGGATGGCGATCACCAGACGCAGGAAGCATCGGGCATCCAGACTCGGTCTCACCGATTCTCCGCCGCCTCTTTGGGGACCCGAGGCCACGGTCCCCCTCCGGAAGTGGCGCCGTCCGAGACGACGCCCTCTCGACTGGACCCTTCATCGCTGCCCAGCGCGACCCGCAGCAACTGCTCTCGCAGTCGCCAAGGCGGTTCGCATGTTGCCGCCTGCGAGGACCGCTCAGACGGTCGGGGCCACAACCGGAAGCCCCCGAGGCCTCGGCGAGTGCGTCACATAGACACGCAGGCCATCGTCGCCCGTTGAGGTAGCCCACACCCCCAGGCATCCTCGGCAGGGCCGTCTCACAGGCGTTTCAGTTCGGCTGCGGACCCGGCAGAAGCTGTGGTATGGTAAGTACCTCGCAGTCGTACTTCTGGCAGCACTTCAGATACGCGACCTGATTCAGGAGTACGGCCGCGCTGACGTTCGTCGCCTGGAGCCCGGTGGCCCCCAGGCCGAGGGCGCCTCCGCACCCAGGCTTTCCTGTGGCTGCGCCAACTCCTGCGGCTCCCCCGGTGCGGGCAATCAGGCCGGGGACGATGCCGGAGCGGATTGCCTCCCACCCCTGCAGGTAGATCGAGTCGCACTGTTGGCATTCCGAGGACCGCGGGGGTTTGGGCAGGGTCGGGCAGCTCGTTCCACACCCGTCTGGACCCCCTGCCCCGGTCGCTCCGCCCGCCGGGGATCCCGCCCTGCCGGCTCCCCCTCCTCCGCCGCCTCTGCCTCGCTTCGGTTTGGCCGGCGGACACGCAGGGTCACCGTGGCAGGTTGTTCCTATGCAGCCGCCCCCGATATGCCAACACCACAAGCCGGTAGGATCCGATCGCCCGACTGGGTCCCCATCTGCATACACGTACCAGTTGGGGCCATCGCCAGTCGCATCCTGCCCCACAAACCTCCCCACCTCCGGCCAGTAGTACCTCGCTCCGAGTTGGAGGAAGCCGGAGGGGTCGGTGATATAGCCCCAGGCCCCGCCGAAGCGATACGGGTTCGGCGTGGTGCCGGAACTGCTCACTTGCCCCCCGAAGGTGTCCAGCTCGTACCAATCGGTCGCGGTCCCGCTTGCATCCAGCAGGCCTCTCGCCGAGCCGATGTTGTCGTACATGGGGAAACGGCTGAGGCTGCCGCTGGGGCGGTAGAGATGCAGCCACTGCCCGTAGTAGCTGTCATTCTCGGTGGTGTAGCGGGCCTGCATGCTGCCCGCGTCGCTCAGCTCCTCCAGCACGCGCTCGCCGTTGTAGAGGTAGCGGTAGTAGGTCCCGGCGAGTCTCGCCCGGTGCCGCTGCCCCGAGTACCTGTAGTAGTAGAGGTCCGTCACCCCACCATACGTCATCGAGGTCAGACGGTTGTCGTCGTTGTACACCAGCGTCTTGGACCCGTACATGGTGCCGGAGACCGAGGTCATGTTGCCATTCGAGTCGTAGCCGAACGTCGCGCTCTGCCCGCCTCCCGAGGCTGAGGTCAGCTTGTCGTTGTCGTCGTAGACGTTGGTGATCGTGACCCCGCCGAGGGTGCGAGTGGTCCGGTTCCCCACCGCGTCATACCCGTAGCCCAGGCTGTAGATGACGTTGTTGCCCGAGTCCCGCTTGGTCTCCTCGGTCTGCCGGTAGACGTGATCGTAACGGAGGGTGGTGTTGTAGGTGCTGCCGGCCAGGTTCTCGGCGCGCTTGACTGGGTTGCCGGTGTGGTCCCAGAGCGCCCCGTCCTGATAGTAGTAGGTCTCATCATACCGCGTCGTGCCGCCCGTGGTGCGATTCCGCACCTCCGTCAGCCAATCGCGAGCGTTGTAGACGTACTCGATGTAGCTGCCAGGCCGCGTCACCCGCGTCCGCCGGCCCCCGTTGTCATAGCTGAAGCTGACCTGCACGCTGTCAGGATTGGTGATCGTGTCAGGCTGGTTGCGGGCGTTGTAGCCGTAGGTGAAGCTGCTCTCGCCTGACACCGCCATATCGCTCACCAGCCCCATCCCGTTGTACTGGTAGGTGATGGTCTTGGAGGTCCCCGCGCTCACCGTGGTCGTCTTCAGCCAGGTGCTGGGGTAGTAGACGTTCGTGGTCGTCCCGCTGGCGTCCACCACCTGGGTGATCAGCCCGTCCTCGTCCCGGGTGATCTGGACGTCGGTGTCATTGGGATAGTCTATCGCCTTGTAGCTCCCCGATCCGGCCGGCCGGTCATCCGCGTCATAGCGGTAGGTGATGGTCCGGCTTCGGCCGTCGGTGTGCGTCCACACTCGGCCATCATCGCGATAAGTCCAGGACTCGGCGGTGCTATCGGGATAGCTGGCCTGGATCTTGCGGTCGGCGGCATCGTAGGTGTAGGTGGTGGTCTTGCCCCGCGCGTTCTTCACCGTCTTCAGATTCCCCACCTCGTCATAGGCGTTCTCGGTGACATAGTTGAGGCCGGCGTAGTCCTCATGTGTCTTCCATAGCCGGTGAGTGTACTGGTCATACTCGTACTTGGTGACGATCCCGTTCTCGTCGGTGACGCTGTCCAGGCCGCAGCAGGTGTACGTGGAGGTCTTTGATCTCTGCCCCGCTCCGATGTCGGGATAGGTGATCTGGGTCTGGCGATGGATGCCGTCGTACTGGTAGCTGGTGGTGTTGCCATTGCCGTCGGTGATGGCGGTGACATCCCCGACCGAGTTGCAGGTGTACTGGAGGTTGTTGCCCAGCGGGGGATCAACGTAATCGAGGTAGCAGTTGCTATCATAGTAGTACGTGGTCACGTTGCTGCGGGCGTCCGTCGTCGTCTTGACCTGGAAGCCATAGGTGGCGTCCCAGTAGGTGTAGGAGGTAATGCGGTCCACCGGGTTGCCGTTGACATCCTGGTCCCGGACGATGATCTGGTAGAGCCGACTCGTGCCCGCGTAGTAGGTGTAATCGGTCACCCGTCCTTCGGGCGTCGTCTCCTCTGTCTTGTTACCGCGGCTGTCGTACTGATAGAGGTAGCCGGGGCAGGTGGGCGATGGAGTGCCGGTATCGTTAGGATTGGCGTCGGAGTTCTCCGGGTCTATGTACTTCGTCACGCGCGTCGGGTTGTTGGCGTCGGTGTAGTAGTAGAAGTGTCGGTGCGCCTTGCCTCCAGTCTCGGGCTGATAGCTGTCGCGATACCTGACCTTGCGGAAGCTGGAGTCGTAGGCCCACCCGCGCGTAGCGTTGAGGTGGGGCGAGGCGCCGGGATCCACGATGATGAAGAGCAACGTGCCAAGGTAGCGCCCATTGGCGGCGTCATCCGTATTCTCGTAGATGTGCCGGGTGACGCGATTCGCCCCGTCCTTCGTCTCGGTGATGTCCACGTAGAGCTGACCATTGGTCTGGGGGGTATAGGTGTAGGCCTTGGCGGAGGTAGGCAGCCCCGTGATGAAGGTGCTATCGAGCTTCCCGTCGGCGTAGTAGGTGTACTCGACCTGCCGGCCGGAGGAATCGGCAAGGCTCACGACGCGGTTGCTCGCATCGTAGCCGTAGGAATAGGCATAGCCCGCCGCGTCAGTGACAGTGGTGAGCCGCGGGGGCGTACTGGTGTCATACGCGAAGTTGGCATGCAGATTGCCGGGGACGGTGACCTGGGTGAGGTTGCCATTGGTGTAAGAGAAGGTGGTCTGCCGCCCCCTGGGGTCAGTCACAGTCGTGAGGAGGCCGCTGGTGTAGGAGAGGCCCCAGGAGAGACCCTGAGAGTCGGTGCGGCCGGTGAGCTTGCCCGCGGTGTCGAACCTCAGGTACTCCTCGTTCGGGCGCGTGAGTCGCCAGCCGGTCCAGGTGCCTTGCTGGTAGGTCTTCTGGAGCGCGTCCGGTACCCACGCGGAGGAGGTGTAGTAAGGTGAGCCCGGGGTGGGATCGCCGGAGAAGTACTCCTCCCACCCGTTGCCCTCGATCACGATGGCGCCGTAGGGAGCGTCGTTGATGATGTAGGTGTTGTAGCTGTGGGTCCACCGGTCGCCCAAAGGGCCGGTGCGGGAGGAGTCAGCGTTGTAGCTGATGGTGAAGGGGAAACTACCCCCGACGCTCTTGTAGGAGACTGGGGTGTCCGTAATGGCGAGGTCGCCGTTGAAGGTGTTGACTTCGTCAACCGGACTGCCAAAACTGGTGGGCGCGTAGGTACCGCAGCTGCTGCACCCACTGCCGAGGCTGCCGGGCCCTGTGCCGTTGAAGCAACGGCCCGGGCCGGCCCGTGGCGAGTACCACGCGAAGCCGGGCACTGCACTCGAGAGCAGCAAGACAAAGACAGCAAGGAAGAACAGCCATGATAGCCTAGCGCGGTGCATGGTCTCTCTCTCCTTTCGGCTCAGATCTCGGGGATGGACAACAGCTCGTGCCCCACGAGCTTGGCGGTGAGGTGGCTGCCGGGGAACTCGGCCGCCATCCGGGCGATGATCTGGTTGCGGGTGATGGTGTCGTTGAGCTGCTGGGCCAGGTCCGCTGCCAGGAAGAGATCGACCGCCTTGCCGTCCTGGGTAGACTCCACGTCCGCCGCCTCGAGATAGCCCTGCATAGCCCCCCGCAGGTCGCCTTTGGCCTTGGCGCAGGCGGCCAGGCCTACCAGCGCTTGGGCGTGGAGCGGCTCGGCACGCGGGGTCTGCTTGATCAGGTCCAACAGGAGGCTATACTCCGCCTCCGCCCCCGCGACATCGCCTTTGCGATAGGCGTCCATGGCAGACACCAGATGCGCCCGGGCGCGGTGGTACTCGCTGCTGCTGGGGTAGGTCAGATAGGCCCGCATGTCGGCCACCGCGGTCTCCCAGTCGCCTTGCTCCTGCGCGGCGATGGAGCGCAGCGCGTAGGCATGACCGGCGCTAGGATGAGTGGGGTAGCCGGCGATGACCTGGGAGAGAATCTCGATGGCGAGAGCACGCTGGCCATCCGTGGTGAGCATGTCGGCGAGACCAATGAGTGCCCGCACCTGCAGGCCGGGGGTCGAGACGGTGTTGAGGGCCTGCTGGTAGGCGGCTATCGTCTCCTGTACGTGGGCATCGGACCAGTTCAGACTCTCGGCCAGCGACACCAGCGCCTCTTCCGCGACGGGCCCGGTCCGGTAGTCGGCCAGGATGCCCTGGAAAGTGGCGATAGCCGCGGGGTAGTTGTCGCTGGAGAAGCGGTAGAGATCACCCAGGCGGAGCGCGGCCCAGCCGGCGGTGGCGGTGCCCCGCCACCGCTGCGAGTAGTCCACCAGCGCCTGCCCCTGCACGTCATACTGCTGCGCGCGCTCGGCCGCGTTGACATTGCGTACGAGAATGGCGAAGGCCTGTACCTCTGCGTCCGTGTAGCTTGCGAGTTCCTGATTGAGCGCGCCGGCCTGAGCTTGGTCACCTGTCGCGGCGTAGTGATCGGCAAGCAAAGCCAGCGCCCGCCCGGCCTCCTTGGTGCCGCGGTAGGAGGAGATGACCTGCTGCAGGTACTGCCATTGGTGGTTCCAGTCGGTGTAGAAAGCGTAGTCGTCGGCGGCCTGTAGGAGTTCCGTGGCAGATGCGGTGACCGGCACCGGATAGGTCAGTTGCGCTACGGTCACGCTCTTCGCGGCGGCCGCAGGGCTGCGGAGCGCGGCAGAGGGCGCCTGAGCCTTGGCCGGGCGCGCGGCCTTGGCATCAGCCGCTGCCGGCGAAGGAGGAGCCGGCCCGGCGCGCGCTCGGCCCCCAGCCGCGGCCAGACATGAGAACGCGAGAAGCAACAGCGCGAGGAGGCGGACGACAAGCCGAGGAGAGACGCGAGGAACAGCAGTGCGGCCACTAGCCGATGACCGACGTCCCATCTGAATCCCCCTAACAGACAGAGACTCGGCGGCCTCAGCAAGGACTCACAGAGGAACGCCGCCGGCCCTCCAGGCGGCGCTGCCACAGCGCCCGGATCATTCTACACCCAGGCGTATAGCTGTCAAGATCTAAAGGCGCGCATCGGCGGCAGAGCCTCCTGACTCACCCTGGAGCAGGGCTTGGCCGGCAGTGGTGGGGTCTGGGGCGACGGCTCCCAGCGGACTTCCGATAAGACACTAGGGCGGATGTTGGCCAGGAAGTCAAGGCGCCACGGGGCCGCCCAGACGCGGCGACGGCGCCGTGTTTGGCGATGAGGCGAGGGATTACGCCAGCCCGCCGCCGAACGGCCGACACAGGCGCACGTGGCGCGCCCTTCGCGGCCGCGTGGAGAGGTGGTGGCATCGGAGTGGCTTCAGTCCAAGGCTATCCACACACCAACTGCCGCCCTCGCTGCGGTCTCAGCAGGGGATTCAGGGGGCCTCGCCGAACCCGGACAAGGCTCGCGAGCCGACCTGCGACCCCTCCTATCCTGTGCTCGCAAGCGAGGGGATGTGTCGCTCTGGGCGCTCGCTTACGCAGCACGCTGCGCGCTCCGAGACGATCCCCGAGGAGGGCGGGATGAACGTTCTGGACGCAGTCCACGCCGTACTGAGCGAGGCCGGGCAGCCCCTCCACTGCCGTGCCATCACCGAGCGCGTAGTCGCGGGCGGCCTATGGACGCCAAAAGGGAAGACTCCCGAGGCGACAGTCACCGCGCAGCTCGCCGCGGACACCAAACGGCACGGTCTGAGTTCCCGGTTCCGACGGGTCACCCCTGGTGTCTACGCCTTGAGCGAGTCGGGGCCCGTGGATGAGGGCACCAGCCCTCCTCGGCCAGCTTCCCCCGGCACGGTCTCCTTCGCCAAGGCCGCTGAGGTGGTGCTCGACCGCTTCGCGGATCGGAAGCCGATGCACTACCGGCAGATCACGGAGAAGGCCCTGGAACTCGGCTTCATCTCCACCGCCGGCCGGACGCCGGAAGCGACGATGTATGCGCAGATCCTGATGGAAATCCAGCGGCAGCAGCGCCGACTTGAGATGCCCCGATTCACTCGGCACGGCAAAGGCTTTGTGGGTCTTGCGCGGTGGGAGTCGAGGGGCCTGGCAGGCGAGATAGAGCAGCACAACGATCACGTGCGCAAGGAACTCCTCCAGCACATCCGTCAGATGCCGCCCGCCGAGTTCGAGGCGCTGATCGGGAAGTTGCTAGCCAAGATCGGCTTCGACTCGGTCGAGGTGACGCCTCGCTCTGGCGACGCCGGGATAGACGTTCGCGGCGTCATGGTCATGGGTGGAGTGGTCGCGACCCGGATGGCGGTGCAGGTGAAGCGCTGGAAGCACAACGTACAAGCTCCGGTGGTGCAGCAGGTGCGCGGAAGTCTCGGCCCGCATGAACACGGCCTGATCATCGCCACGAGCGACTTCAGCGACGGTGCGAAGCAGGAAGCGACGAAGGCAATCGCCACCCCGATCGCCTTAGTGAACGGAGAGGAACTGGTGAGCCTGCTGATCGAGCACAACATCGAGGTCCGGCGCACCACACATGATATCATCGAGCTGGGCGAAGGCACGGAAGAGGAGTGAGACGCGAATCTGGTAGAGGTTACGGGCTGCTCCCGTATCCGGACAACCGCGCTGCTTCTCTTGCACTGAAGGGAGTGCGATGCAGGTGCCGCCATTGAGGACAGCCCTACCTCAGGTAGGTTCCATCGTTACAGCACGTGAGCGCGACTGGGTCGTGCTGCCGTCCGACGATCCGGACGTGCTCCTGCTGAGACCGCTGAGTGGGAGCGAGGACGAGACCTGCGGCATCTACGCCCCCCTCGAAGCCGACCAGATCGGGGTAGCGCAGTTCGCACCGCCTCAGCCTGATCAGGCCGGTGACTTCATAGCTGGTCAGCTCCTGCGAGACGCCGCCCGCCTGACATTGAGAAGCAGCGCCGCTCCTTTGCGCTCGTTCGGACGCATATCAGTGCGTCCCCGGCCATACCAGCTCGTACCCCTCATCATGGCCTTGCGACTCGACCCCGTGCGCATGCTGATCGCCGACGACGTCGGGATTGGCAAGACCATCGAGGCCGCGCTCGTCGCCCGCGAGCTCCTGGACCGCGGGGAGGTTCAACGCATATGCGTCATCTGCCCGCCGCACCTCTGCGACCAGTGGCAGCGCGAGCTTGCTACGAAGTTCCAGATCCGCGCCGTGGTCGTGCGGACTAACACAGTGGCGCGGCTGGAGCGTGACCTGCCGCGGCCCGACGTCAGCATATACCAGCACTACCCGCATCTCGTGGTCAGTATCGACTTCGTCAAGAGCGATCGGCGACGCGACCTCTTCCTGGCGCATTGCCCCGACTTCGTGATCGTTGACGAAGCCCACTCCGCCGCGCAGCCTGGCGGCCCAGCCAACACGAGCCAGCAGCAGCGCCACGCGCTGGTTCATCACGTTGCCCAGGCCCAGAGTCGGCACCTGCTTCTCCTGACGGCGACTCCCCACAGCGGACTTGAGGAAAGCTTCCGGTCACTACTGGGTCTGGTTGACGCGAGGTTCGAGAAGTGGGAGATGGGCAGCCTTGCGGATGCTCAACGCCGGGCACTGGCGCGGCAGTTCGTGCAGCGCCGCCGCGCCGATGTGCTTCGCTGGATGGACGCCGAAACAACCTTCCCTGAGCGCGAGCCGAAGGACGAACACTACGACCTGAGCCCGGAGTACGACCGACTCTTCCAGGATATCCTGAAGTTCACGCGCGAGACGGTGACCGCACCGGGCTTGGCCCAGCCTCGACAACGCGTGCGGTACTGGGCAGCCCTCAGCCTGCTGCGCTGCGTGATGTCCAGCCCGGCTGCCGGAGTTGCGGCACTGCGAAAGCGCGCCGGGGCATCCGTGCCGACCGACTCCGGCGCAGAGACCGATGACGAGGTCCGGCAGTGGGAGGTGCTTGATCCTCTGCGCGAGGAAGGCGCTAACGATACCGTGCCGGACTCCGTTGTCGCGGCCGGCGAAGAGGACCTGCCCGACTCGGAGCGGCGCAAGCTGCGCGACTTCGCGAAGAGGGCGCAGGCGTTGCTGGATGCCGACGAGGACCTGAAGATCAGGAAGGCGGCGGAGCTTACTGCCCAGCTCGTGCGCAAGAAGCACCGCCCCATCATCTACTGCCGTTTCATCGAGACCGCGAAATACGTTGCCGAGCAGCTACAAGCAAGGATCTCCAAGGAGTTCCGGGACATCCGCGTTATTGCCGTCACCAGCGAGACCGGCAGCGATGAGGAGCGCGAAGTTCGTGTCGAGGAGTTGGTCGAGTCGGCTCGACGCGTACTCGTCGCCACCGACTGCCTCAGCGAGGGCGTGAACCTCCAGGACCACTTCGACGCTGTCATCCACTACGATCTTCCCTGGAACCCGAATCGGCTGGACCAGCGCGAGGGTCGCGTAGACCGATTCGGGCAGACCACCCCTATCGTTCCCGCCGTTCTCATGTACGGCAGAGACAACCCCATTGACATGATCGTGCTCGAGGTCCTGATTCGCAAGGCGCGTGAGATCTACCGGACCACAGGCGTCCGAGTGCCAGTCCCCGTGGACAGCGAGACCGTCATGCAGGCCTTGACTCTGGCCTTCTTCGAGCGGCCTGTTGCGGGACGCGAGCAGTTGCGGTTGGATATCGGCGAGTTCGAACGAGAGCAACGGGTCAACACGCTCCTCGCGCAGTGGGATCGCGCCGCCGACCTCGAGAAGGAGAGTCGCACCCGGTTCGCCCAGCACGCGATCAGGCCTGACGAGGTCGCGGCCGAACTCACGGTGACCGATGGCGTCGTGGGTGATCCGCACGCGGTGAGACGCTTCTTCCTCAACGCGGCCCAGCGCCTGGGACTGTCCGTCCAGGAGCGTGACGGTTATCACGTCGTTGACCCCGCCAGCCTGTGGCCCTCGATACGCGGCCATCTGCGGTGGCGGAAGCCAACCCGCGTGGTGTTCGAGGGGCCGGTGCCGAGGAGTGTGGGGGAGGCGGACATCCTCGACCGCAACCACCCGCTTATCGCCGCCCTGAGCGACCGGATTCTCGGCGAGGCCTTCGCGCCGACGGTTGACCCGGCCCGCAGGTTCGCCCGGTGCGGCGCGGCGTACTCGACTGCTGTGGGGAAGCGGACTGCCATAGTCCTGCTCCGGCTGCGCTACCGGCTTGAGACTCGAAAGGGCAAGTCGCTCTTCGCCGAGGAGGTCGTTGTCGCCGGCTTCCGCGGCGGGGGTGGGTCCCAGGAGTGGCTGGAGACGAACGGCGACGAAGTAGTCAATCTGCTTGGTGCCACTCCGTCCGCGTCCATTTCACACGAGGAAAGGGTGAGACAGGTAGAGTGGGCGCTTCACGCGCTCGGCGGTGCCGGGGCGCGCCTTCGGGCGCTGGCCAAGGACCGGGCGGCCGAAGTCGAGGCATCCCATGATCGCGTGCGCAAGGAACTCCAAGGCCGCAAGCTGCGCGTGGTCCCCTACGATCCCGACATTCTCGGCGCGTATGTGCTCGTGCCAGGGGGGCGGCGGTGAGCACGTACACGGCGATACGGTCCGAAGGTGGCCTCATCCCGCCCGATACCCTCGAGAAGATCGCCCAGGAGCAGGTTCCGGGCCAGAGGGCCAGGGACTTCGGCCTGGGTGATCAGCGTCTCAGCGATGTGATCGCCCGCGCCTGGAGCGACGCGCTTGACTACTGGCATATCTTCCTACGGCGGGCGGAGGCACTATCGGCGGATGATCCGGGCACGACTCTCACCCGCGATCGGTGGGTCGCCGCGCTGCTCAACGATCTCCTGGGCTACGACCTCGCCTTCCAGCGTCCCGCGCCGCAGATCGAGGGCAGGAGCTACCCGATCTCCCACCGGGCCGACCCCGCCGAGGATGCTCCGCCCGTGCATATCGTCGGGTTCCGCCAGAGCCTCGACCACCGCGCCGAAGGCTACCGCCGCCTCAGCCCGCAGGCCCTGGTGCAGGAATACCTCAACCGGAGCGAGCCACAACTCTGGGGAGTTGTGACCAACGGCATGCAGTTGCGGCTCCTAAGGGATAGCACGCGCAGCTCGCGGCCGACCTACCTGGAGTTTGACCTCCAGGGCATCCTCGACGGACAGCGCTTCAACGAGTTCGTGCTGTTCTTCCGGCTGTGCCACCGAACCCGACTCCCGAGGACTTCGGACGAGTCCGCGTCCTGCCTCGTGGAGCAGTACTACCAGGCCTCCATCGAGGAAGGTGCACGAGTCCGTGACCATCTGCGGGACGGCGTCGAGAAGGCGCTTCTCGCGATTGGCAACGGCCTACTCCGCCACCCGGACAACGGCCGCCTACGTGAGGCCGTCCGCGCCGGCGCGCTCACCGAGAACGCCTACTACCAGCAGCTCCTCCGGCTGGTCTACCGTCTGCTCTTCCTCATGGTCGCCGAGGAGCGACGCATGATCGTGGCCGGAGGCCCGCAGACTGAGCGGGCGCAGCGGATCTACGACGAGCACTACAGCGTTCGCTCTCTCCGCGACCGGGCCGAGCGCCCCATAGAGGAAGGCCTCTTCAGCGATCTCTGGATCGGCCTCCAGCAGACCTTTCGGCTCTTCGACAGCAGCGACAACCCGCTCGGCGTTCCTCCGCTGAACGGCGACCTCTTCGGGCCGGACGCCATGCCCGACCTGATGGACACCGGCCTCTGCAACCACGACCTCCTGCTGGCCATCCGGCGCCTCAGCCTCTTCCCGGTGCGAGGGGTGATGCAGCGGGTGAACTACGCCGGGCTCGACGTGGAGGAGCTCGGCTCGGTCTACGAGAGCCTGCTTGACTTCCAGCCCGTCATCCGCGAGGAGGCGGGCAGCTTCAGCTTCGACCTCGCCGCCGGTATGGAGCGGAAGTCTACCGGCTCCTACTACACCCACCCCGATCTCGTGGGCGAGCTGGCCAAGAGCGCGCTCGTGCCGGTGATGGAGGAGCGCCTGGCACAGGCGAAGACGGCGAAGGCAAAGGAGGAAGCGCTGCTCGGGCTCACCGTCTGTGATCCCGCGAGTGGGTCGGGCCATTTCCTTCTGGCCGCGGCGCGGCGAATCGGGCGAGACCTGGCGCGGGCAAGGACTGGTGAGGAGGAACCGACGCCAGAGGAGTTTCGGAAGGCCGTCCGGGATGTAATCCGCCACTGCATCTACGGCGTTGACGTGAACCCACTGGCGGTTGACCTCTGCAGGCTCTCCCTCTGGATCGAGGGGCACAACGTCGGCCTGCCACTTACCTTCCTCGACCATCGGATCAAGTGCGGCAACTCACTCATCGGCATCTTCGACGCACGTCCGCCGGAGGTCCCGGACGAGGCGTTCACGGCCGTCACCGGTGATGACAAGAAGGTTGCCACGGCGGCGAGGAAGCGAAATCGGTACGAGCGGTCACCAAAGGGCGCTCAGCAACTGCAACTCGTCCAGCCGGAGCCAGTTGACCGTGCTGACGTCAACAGATACGCCGCCGTCGCCATCCTGCCTGACGATAGCCCCGACCGCGTTCACGCCAAGAAGCACGAGTACGAGGAGTGGCAGAACTCAGAGGCGCATCAGCGCCGGAAGCTGGAGGCCGACATCTGGTGCGCCGCGTTCTTCTGGCCGTTCACCGAGGAGCAGGTGGACGGCTGGATCCCGACTACAGGGAGTTACCTCCAGGCGCTGTCCAAGCCAAGCAGCGTGCCTGAGGCGGCAAAAGTGAAGATCGAGGAGTTGTCGAGGCGCCACCGCTTCTTCCACTGGTGCCTGGAGTTCCCCGATGTCTTCGCCCGCGGCGGCTTCGACGTGGTGCTCGGCAATCCACCGTGGGAGCGCATCAAACTCGAGCAGGAGGAGTTCTTCGCCGCTCGCGAACCTGAGATAGCACGGGCACCCAACAGGGCTGCCAGAGAGCGGATGATCAATGCCCTGCCCAAACAGAACCCTCGGCTCCACGCCGACTACCAGGCGGCCTTGCACGATGCCGAGGCGGAGAGCAGATTCGTGCGGCAGGGAGGGCGGTTCGCCCTAACCGCACGAGGAGACATCAACACCTACGCGCTCTTCACCGAACTCGCCCGCTACGTCCTCGGGAACCACGGGCGGGCAGGTGTTATCGTCCCTCCAGGCATAGCGACCGACGATACCACCAAGGTGTTCTTCTCGGACCTCATGGAGAAGAGCAGCCTCGTTGCCCTACTTGGAATGGACAACGAGGCCATGATCTACTTCACCGGGATAGACCACCGCAACAAGTTCTCTCTCCTGTGCCTAGCTGGCCGCGATGCAGGGGTGGCTGAGCCGGTGTTCACCTTCTCTTGCAGCCGGCTCGAGTACACGGCCTTGCCACAGCGCCGCTTCAACCTCTCCTCGGATGACATCGCTCTCCTCAACCCCAACACTCGCACCTGCCCGGTTTTCCGCACCCGCGTGGATGCGGAGCTCACCAAGACCATCTACCGACGAGTGCCGGTGCTGGTGAGGGAGGCGCACGAGAACCGGCCGCAGGAAAACCCGTGGTGCGTTTCCTTCCAGCGGATGATCGATATGTCGAACGATTCCGGCCTCTTCAGCGCGGCCGGCGATCTGCAGGGTGGAGGCAACAGCTCTTATCTGCCTCTTTACGAAGCGAAGCTCCTGCACCAATTCGACCATCGGTGGGCGACTTACAAGAACGCCAGCGGCGAAGATCTCAGGAAAGGCTTGGCACGCGACTTGACCGACGATGAGAAGCGCGATCCGCGTTGCGCCGTTGAGCCTCGCTATTGGGTGCCACGAGACGAGGTGGAGGCCCGACTGAGCGATCGTACCGACCGCTCCTGGCTCCTCGGCTTCCGGGGCGTAACCAGCAGTGTCGTTGAGAGAACCGTCATCTCGTCTGTACTGCCCAGAACGGGGGTTGGGAATAGCGCTCCACTGCTCTTGACCCCCGCTCGGACGACCGAGTCTGCCGCATTGCTGGCCAACCTAAACGCGATCGTGCTCGACTATGCCGCTCGCACCAAGATAGCCGGTCCTAATCTGAATTTCTTCTATATGACGCAGTTCCCGATCATCCCTCCGTCGGATTACGGTCAGCCCGACGTCGACTTCATCGTTCCGCGCGTCCTGGAGCTGACCTACACGGCCTGGGATCTGAAGCCCTTCGCCGAGGACCTGGGATACGACGGACCGCCGTTCACCTGGGACCCGGAGCGGCGGGCGATCCTGCGGGCCGAACTCGACGCCTACTACGCCCGCCTCTACGGCCTCACCCGGAAGCAGCTTCGCTACATCCTCGACCCGCACGGCCTTTCCGCCAAGGAACTTGAGGACATCCTTGACCCGTGGGAAGACCCCACCTGCTCCGGCCCGCACCTGCTGCCAGCCGAGCCGGCCCTCGACTTCCCCGGCGAGACCTTTCGGGTGCTGAAAGAGAAAGAAGAGAGACTCTACGGCGAGTACCGTACCCGCCGCCTAGTCCTTGCCGCTTGGCAGCGGTTGTTTGGAGGAGACTGATGGGCGATAGTCAGCGGGCACGAGGCAAGGGAGGAGAGAATGAGCCTGATTGACGACATTTCGACCACGCTCAGCCAACTCAGCGAGGAACAGATCAGCGCGGCTGTTGGACAGGTGGATGAGCAGCAGTTCAGCCGGCAGCGCGAGCCCCTGGATTTCGATACTGCCGTTCAGCGCCTTCGCGCCAACCGGGACGTTCTTCAAGGAGCGTTGGCAAGCGGGCTACTGGCGTCCACACCCCCGAGCGTTCAGAGGGAGCTTTCGGCCTTGCTGAGTGCGGTTTCGACTGACCTAGCGGGTGTCGTGGGGGGGAGCGACCTGCTCGATTCACTGGTGTCCAGCGTCGACCAGCTGGACTCCTGTGTGTGGCGCACCGGCATCGCTCCGGCCCGCCAACTGACAGACCTTGCCGAGGGGTTATCCCGCCTCGGAAGCCTGGTGGCAGAGACGGAGAGAATGAGCAACGAGGTCAGCACTGTACTCGCTCAGTCCGCGGACCTCCAGACTCTGACCCAGCAGGCAAGGGACGCTGCCAGCGCCACATCTCAGGCGGCGGAGACCGCCGTGGCAGCCCGTGCACAGATAGACCAGCTCGCCCAGCAGGCAAGCGAGGCGGCGAGCACGGCTACGGCGGCACAGCAGAATGCCCAGAGCTACCTTGCGGTGGTCAACGAATCTGCGCAGAAGTCTCGTGAGGCGGCCGAGAGTGCAGCCCAGTCACGCCAGAGCGCTCAAGAGGCGCTCCAAGCGGCAAGTCAGTCGGCGCAGCAGGCGCAGACAGCCCAGACTGAGGCAGCCGAGCGCAACACCAACACCAACACGCTGCTTGGTCAGGCGCAGGCGAGCAGGCAACAGATCGCCGTGTTGGAGGCCGAACTGAGGGCGCTTCGGGACGCCGGGGATGGCTTCCGTCAGAAGATGGCAGACACCGAGAGCCAAGCCAAGGCGACCATGGCTGAGGCCCGGCAGATCGCAGACAGCGTCATCACGAACAACACGCAGCGCACAGAAGAGCTGCTTGCCGAGCTGAAGGCCAACGAGGATCGCATCAAGGACGCTCTGCAGAAGGCCACGGGCATTTCGCTGTTCTATGCCTACCAAGACCGGCAGAACCAACTTGCCCGTGGGAAGTGGTTCTGGTTTGCGACTGCAGTAGCGCTGATCCTAGGAGCGATCGTCTGGACGGCTTACCTCGTCATGACACGTGACAGCATCACGTCGGCCTTCTACTTCAGGCTGGGCATTGCCGTACTGGTAACGCCGCTGGCGTGGTTCTCCATGGCTCAGTACAGCCGGGAGCGACGGCTCGAAGAGGAGAATGCCTTCCGCTCGAACATCAGCCTCTCCCTCGTTCCCTACAAGGAGCTGGTAGAGAAATCCGTCGTCGCCGACGATGCCTCGGCCAGAAACCGATACTGCGAGTTCCTGATCTCCTCCATCAACAAGGTGTTCACTCCTCCGGCCGGTGACCGTGCCGAGGTCGACCTGTCGGCCCTCAAGTCCCTGGGGACCGACCAACTCAAGGAGCTCACCAACTTGCTGGCTGCATTCCAGAAGATCGTGCGGCCATAGCCGCTGTCAGGGAGACCTTGGATGGACGTCTTCGCCCTTCGTGACAAGGTCGTATCCGACTACCGCCGCTACATCGAGAGCTTCGTCCGCATCCGGGACGAGCGGATCGCCGCGCACGTCCAGGAGCAGTTCGACACCGGGACGTTCTGGCCCGACACCATACTCCAACTGAACCCGGCCTACGAGCCGGGGCCGATGCTGCCTGAACTAGCGGCCCGGGGCGAGATCACCAGGACCACGGCCGGGTTCTTCCAGCGACGGACAGGTGGGCCCCTGCGCCTCTACCAGCACCAGCACGAGGCCCTGCAGGCCGCCAGGCGCTGGGAGCCCTATCTGGTGACGACCGGCACGGGCTCCGGGAAGACCCTGGCCTACCTGATTCCGATCTACGACCACATCGTCCGCAACCACCCTGAGGAGGAGAAGGTCCGGGCGATCATCGTCTACCCTATGAACGCCCTCATCAACAGCCAGTACGAGGCCCTGAAGCAGTACACCAGCCAGTACCCCGAATCGCCTGTCACCTTCGAGAAGTACACCGGACAGGAGCGACACGAGACCCGGCAACGCATCCTCGACAACCCGCCGCACATTCTCCTCACCAACTACGTGATGCTGGAGTACATGCTCCTGCGGCCGACCGAGCGCCACCTTTTCGACCGGGCCCTGTCCGGCAACGTCGAGTTCCTGGTGCTCGACGAGTTGCACACCTATCGGGGGCGCCAGGGGGCCGATGTTGCCATGCTCATCCGGCGGCTGCACGAGCGGATCGGCAATCCGAGGCTGCTGCACGTCGGCACCAGCGCAACCCTGGTCAGCGGCGGCAACCGCGAGGAACGACGCGCCGGCGCCGCCCGGGCCGCCTCCCAGCTCTTCGGCGTTGAGGTCAAGCCGGAGAACGTGGCAGACGAGGCCCTTCGCAGGATCATCTACGTTCCGGCGCCGGCCGACCAGTCTGCGCTCAGGCTGGCGGTCGAGGCACCGCTGCCGCCGAAGACGCTCGACGGCATCCGCCACGATCCCCTTGCCGCCTGGATCGAGGAGACGTTCGGCATCGAGGAGGAGGGGGGCCGGCTCGTGCGCCGGCGACCGATCACCTTCGAGGAGGGAGCGCACAAGCTCAGCCAGGACAGCGGCCTGCCTGAGGGCACCTGTCGGGAGAAGCTCCAGGCGCTGCTGTCGCTCGGAAACGAGCTCCTCAACGACGAAGGCGACCCGGTCTTCGCCTTCCGCCTGCACCAGTTCCTGGCCGGCGGCGGGGCCGTATACGCGGGGCTGCGCCCCTTGGCTGAGCGAAACATCACCCTGGAGGGCCAGCAATACGGCCCCGATGGCGAGTCACGGCTCTACCCACTGGCCTTCTGCCGAGAGTGCGGCCAGGAGTACTACATCTCGTCCCTTCAGAAGTCCGACGGCGGCCAGATGCTCCTCCCCGGTGAGCCCTTCCTTGATGACCCCGAGGACGACGACAGCGGAGCAAGCGGCTACTTCTTGCTCGATGAGGAAGGGGTGTGGACCGAAGACCGCGCCACGACTGACCTGCCCGACCACTGGTATGAGACACGGAAGAGCGGCCAGAGAGTCAAGCCAGACTACGCGAAGCACCTGCCGAAGAGGCTGAGAGTAGGCGCCACGGGAGCAGTCGCCTCTCTGGAGGAGACTGCCGTCGAGGGTTGGTTCCAGCCCAAGACTTTCCTGCTGTGCCTGCGCTGCGGCATCGCCTATGAGAGAGCCGAGCGGAACGACTTCCGTAAGCTGACCCGGCTGAGCCACACTGGCCGCAGCACCGCAACGACGCTGGTGACGACGTCCACGGCGGTTCACCTGCGACACGATCCGGAAGTGCCGGAGCAGGCGCGGAAGCTGCTGAGCTTCACCGACAATCGGCAGGATGCGTCGCTCCAGGCTGGGCACCTGAACGATTTTGTGCAGGTGGCGCTCGTGCGAGCCGCGTTGTTCCGCGCTCTGACCGATGCCGGGGAACTCGACCATGCCACAGCCGCGCCCGCCCTGTTCCAGGCGCTCGACCTGCCACAGCACCTCTACGCTAGGGAACCTGCGGACTACGGCCCGGGCAAAGACCGTAACGAGAGCGTCTTCCGCCAGCTCCTGGAGTATCGCCTCTATGAGGACCTGCGCCGGGGCTGGCGCATCATCCAGCCCAATCTGGAGCAGTGCGGACTGTTGCATATGGACTTCCAAGGGCTCCCGGAGTACTGCCGCGAGGACCGGCCCTGGGCGGGGCATAGGCTGCTTGCAGAGGCCACGCCCGGAACCCGCGAGCGCGTTGTGCGCGCGTTCCTCTTGCACGTACTGCGCGAGAAGGGGCTTGACGCTCGCCCGCTCCAGCCGGAGGCGCAGTTGGAGCTAAGGAAACGCGTCGAGCAGGCGGTGCGGGAGCCGTGGGCGTTCGAGGAGGGGGACAGGCTTGTTTCCAACTGCTACTTCCTGCTCCCTGGGCAGGCCGCAGCAAAGGACCAGCGAGAGCGCAGTCTAGGAGCTACCTCGAAGGTTGGGAGGTACCTTCGCGCACGGGCAACCTGGGGGATAGGGCAGGACGTGAGTACCGGCGACTATGAACGGCTTGTCTTGGCGCTGACGGAGGCTCTCCGTGGGCAGTTCATCATGATCGGCGCGACTCCGTCTGGGGGCCGAGGCATTCAGGTGCTGGCTAACTGCCTGCGCTGGAAGATCGGTGACGGGACACCGCCGCCACCAGATCCGATCACGACCCGGTGGGGGCGCACCCCCGAGATGGAGCAGAGGGAGCGCCGCGCGAACGAGTTCTTCGCCGAACTCTACCGAGAGACCGCACAGCACCTGGCCGGGGTGGAGGGCCGGGAGCACACAGCCATGGTTCCGGCCGACATACGGCAGGAACGCGAGGCGCGCTTCCGCGAGGGCAAGCTGACGGCGCTCTACTGCTCGCCGACTATGGAGCTGGGCATAGACATCTTCGACCTGAACGTGGTGCACCTGCGGAACGTCCCGCCCACGCCCGCGAACTACGCGCAGCGAAGCGGACGCGCCGGCCGAGGGGGACAACCAGCGCTGGTGGCGACATTCTGCGGAGAGGGAAGCCCTCACGACCAGTACTTCTTCCGCAGGCGGCCGGACATGGTGTCCGGGTCGGTCGCCCCGGCACGCCTTGACCTGGGGAATGCTGAGCTTGTCCGCGCGCACGTCCACTCGGTATGGCTGGCGAGGACTGGAGTGGGCCTCGGCCGCAGCGTGGCAGAGGTCCTCGATCTTGACCAGCCAGGCTACCCACTCCTCGCCGAGCATCAGGAACGACTTGGGCTCAGTCAGGAGAGCCGAGCTGACGTGCTCGACACTTGCCGGAACGTACTCGCGGCATGTGGGAGTGATATCACGAGTGCGCTCTGGTACACGGAGGACTGGCTGGAGCGAGCCATTGACGGAGCCCCCGGGGCCTTCGACCGCGCCTTTGACAGATGGCGCGAGCTCTACAGAGCAGCCGTCCAGCATCGGGATGAGGCCAGGCGGATCATCGACAGCCACAGGGCTGGCAGGCGCGAGAAAGCCGAGGCGGCGCGCCGGGAGGCCGAGGCGAAGCGCGAGGTAGACTTGCTGCTGAACCAGAGCGACGTCTGGGCCGAGTCGGATTTCTACCCGTACCGCTACCTGGCCGGCGAGGCATTCATCCCCGGTTACAACTTCCCGCGCCTGCCAGTGAGTGCTCTTGTCCGTCACGAACAGGCCCAGCACAACATTGATCGCCCGCGCTTCCTCGCGATCTCCGAGTTTGGCCCCCGCAATATCCTGTATCACGAGGGGCGGAAGTACCGCGTCGTCCGATGTCTGCTCCCTCCAGGTGGAATCGACCAGCGGCTGACCGTCGCCAAGCTCTGCGAAGCATGCGGCTACTTTCATGAGGGGCAAGGGGCGCATGTTGATCAGTGCGATCATTGCGGGGCGCCCCTCGATGCCGAGCGCAGCGAGTACATCAACGCGCTGTTGGAGATGTCTACCGTCTACGGCCAGCAGGTCGAGCGGATCACCTGTGACGAGGAGGAACGCGTGCGCCAGGGATTCCACATCACAACGCACTACCGCTTCGCACAGGGCTCCCACGGCCAAACACTTGTGGAGGATCTCCATGCCACAGGTTCTGATGGCGAGCCGCTCCTTGAGCTGAGGCATGCTCCCCAGGCTACGCTGTGGCGCGTGAACCATAGATGGCGGAAGGCCCGGCAGCCTGGATTCACGATGGACGCCAGGACGGGGTACTGGGAGAGACGACCGGGCGAGGTGACGGCCGACAGGGACATCGAGGGGCCAAACACCCGCACAGGAATCCGGCTGTTCGTGCGTGATACGCGCAACATCGTGCTGGTCCAGCCGAGAGCCCAGTCCCAGCATACCACCGGCGCTGACCGCGAGGGTTTCCTGGCGAGTCTCGGCTATGCTTTGCAGCGCGGTATGCAGGAGCTGTACCAGGTGGAGGAGCGCGAGCTCGCCGTCGAGCGCATCGGAGACGACGCCATGCGGCAGCTTCTGTACTGGGAGCAGTCTGAGGGGGGCACCGGCGTCTGGCCGCGCCTCATGGAGGACCCGACCGCACTCGCTCAGGTCGCCGGTGAGGCACTCCAGATCTGCCACTTCGACCCCACCACAGGGGATGACCTGCCAGACGCCTGCAGCCGTGCCTGCTACAGGTGCCTCCTCAGTTACTCCAATCAGCGCGACCACGCGATCCTGGATCGCCACTTGGTTAGGGGCTTCCTCCTGGCACTTGCCGGGAGCGCCGCAACGCGGCGGGTCGCTCAGCGTTCATGCGAAGAGCAGTATGCCTGGCTCGCCGAACGCTTGGACCGTCGATCCGACCTTGAGAGGGCGCTGCTCGCTTACCTCTTCGAGAGCGGTCACCGCCTGCCCGATCGTGCTCAGTACCGCCCCGAACCGAACGTCTATGCCGAGGCGGACTTCTACTATGAGCGGCCGGGCATCCCGGGGGTCGCCGTGTTCTGTGACGGCCCCGATCACGACCGACCGCAGCGTAAGGCGCACGACGACGCGGAGCGGGCCAACCTCGAGGACCTAGGGTACCGCGTGATCGTGATCAGGTACGACCAGGACCTAGCGGCCCAGGTGTACCGGCACATGGAGGTGTTCGGCCCCGGCGCGTCATAGCGACGGGAGGGGCCAGGTGGGCGTCCCGGTAGGCGCAGAACTGGCGTTATCGGCCCGCTCGCGCGCTCAGATGGCACTCCGCACTATTCCGGGCGCACAGCCAGTCCCCGGCAGGACTGCCGCCCATCCCGCCGAAGCATCCTTGCTCGACGGCCCCGGGCACCCCCGACTCCGGCTACCCCCTCGGCTGGGAGTCAGTGGACGGAGCTCCGTCGCGTGTGGCGGCGTGCTTCGCGCCGGTCCGGCATCGCGCTGGCTCCGGCGCTCGGGCATACCGGGTCGGCGGCGGCCGTCCGCTCGCCGACCGGCATCGCCACTGCGGGCCTTGCGCATGCGACAGTCGCCGGCCACCGATGACGGACTGGCCTCGCCCCAGCGTGTCCGTCTAGATAGTGGTCAGCGGCAGACGGCCTCGGCCAACGCGTGCCCCAGCCCGCGTACAGCGTCTGCGTCGCCGGGCCCAGGGGCACTCTGGCACATCATGCCGGGCCGCACCTGCGTCAACCCCATGGCTTGCGACAGGCGCTCCAGGCTGTCCAGCGCTTTCCCCCCGCCACCGTGCGTGCCAAACGCAACGTAGGGCCTGCCGCTCAGCTTCCCCTTGTATGCCAGGGCATCGTCGAAGAAGGTCTTCATATGCCCTGCCATGTAGCTGAAGTAGTCGGGAGAGCCCAGGCAGTAGCCGTCAGCGCCAAGCGCGGCCTTCATATCCAGCTCTGGCAGCTTCATCATCATCACCTCAGCCCCGGCCACTTGGCGACATCCCTCGGCCACCAGTTGAGCCATCTTCTCCGTGTTCCCTGACTTGGAGTAGTAGATCACAGCTATCTTCGCCACCGCAGCAACCTCCTGTTGTCTTCGGGACTTCCGCCTCGGCAGTTCCCGGAGGCATCCTTCATCTCTGGCTAGGTGCTTTCCTGTGCCTGAACGGTGCCAACCTGGGCCCGTCTCCGGGGTTAGGGTCACTTCCCGTCCATTAACCGGCACCCCCGACTCCGGCTACCCCCTCGGCTCGGGGTCGCTGTTCGGGGTTCCGTCGCATATTGGCGCCGACTCGGCGGTCGAAGCCGCCGCGGGAAGGGCGCCGCGAACACTAACGCGACGCCCTGCCCTATGGCTCTGCCCTACATCGGCAGATAAAGAGCTCTCTGCACGTACACCGCCATCGCGAGCGGCGGCGAGCGGCGCGGAGACACAGCCGGACGAGCTACCATATGGCCGGTCCGGTGAAGCCGCAGTCAGAGGTCGGTCCCCAGTGGCAGATCTGCATGGTATCGTTGCCCCAGCAGCCGGAGCGGGTGGTTTCCTTGGCCTTCGCGATCAGGCCTTCAGAGGTCCACCAGTTCGCATGACCGTCGGCAAATCCGATGTTCGTCCCGCCCAGGTGACGCGCGTAGGGCTTGCGCAGTTCGCGATTCAGCAGGAAGTTCGTCTTCGGGTCGGAACCGCCGCGCGCATGGTTCAGCGCGCACTCCGGGCACCCACTCACCTGCTCGTCGTAGCAGCCGCCGTCCTCGCGCCAGTCTGCGCAACTGCAGTTCGCGCACTCCAGGTTGCACAGGTCCGCGTAGGCAAGCAGGCCCAGGCTCATCATCTCCGTCCACGGGCCGCCGTCGCCGCAGACAATCGCGCTGGACGCGTCACTGATCGCGGAGATGCTCTTGCCCCGCAAGGTCCCATTGCAGCTGATGGTCTGCACGAACACGGCCGAGTCCCGGCTGCCGGAACCCGTCGCGAACTCGTACGGCGCCGCCCCCTGGAGACAGGAATCGGTGACCGCGCCGCCCCAGCCGGGCGGGAAGCAGTTGTCCTTGATGCACAGGTCCTTTCCACTTCCCCACTTGCCCTCGTTGTTCCTCAAGTAGGTGAGCCAGTCGGGGGTGGCGGGGTTGATGAAGTAGGGCCCGCCCTGCATCTTGGCACTGGGGCAGCGCCAGATGTCGCGGTTCTTCACATACTCGTCGAGGATCACCGGCCAGCGCAGGTAGGGGTTGGCGTTGTCGGCGTTGTGCTGGCAGGAGCTCGGCGGGTTAGCGGCCGCGCCCCACATAGTGCCGCCGCCAGGGTTGTCGTACATGTAGTCGAGAACGTCCTGGCGATGTTCGTTGGGCAGAAACCGGTCGTAGTCCGTCAGGTAGATCTGGATCGCGATGGCGATGTTCTTCACATTCGACAGGCACTGGATCTTGCGGGCCGATTCCCGTGCCCGTGCGAACACCGGGAACAGCATCGCTGCCAGTATGGCGATGATGGCAATCACCACTAGCAGCTCAATGAGGGTGAAGCCTCGTCGGTGTCTCATCTAAGGAACACCTCCTGGTATCCGCTTCCTGTCGGTCCTCTCACACAGGCGACCCACAGCCCAGCGGTCCTCCCCGATCGCGGCGTCGTCACCTCCCTCCCTCTGAGAGGCCGCCAGCAACTGTCTCAGGCCGTCATATTGTACGTCGTCAGCGTTTCTGGGACAAGGTGCGGGTGTCGGGCGCTCGTAGGACCGTCTTGAGTGCGGTCTGGACTTGCCCCGGCTGACTCCCTCCCGTGTCATCTGGGGCCGGTAGGCGGTGCCTTCGGGTGCTGCCTGATGCCCAGGCGTCAGCACGCGTGGTGACCGTTGCGAACGTCCCCGGGCGCCCTCGACTCCGGCTACCCCCTCGGCTTGGACTTACCGCCCGAGGTTCAGTCGCGGACCATCCGCTGCCGGTCTTTCCCTGACGCGCGAGCCACGGCTTCCCGGCTGGCGGTGTGATGTCAGGGTGGCTCCAGGGCCTCTGACTTGTTACGTAACCTCCAAGACGCTGCAGGTTTGTAACTGCAAAACGCTACAGGTTGGCGACCGAGTAGTGGGCTATGGTTTGGTTGTTCACGCTGATCCTCAGGTCATCGCCCAGCAGTTGCAGCC
>Ga0315289_10002723_pt1 | contig 26999 bp, 28 predicted proteins | sample YL17G11_40_MG_FD_203452 | JGI IMG/M metagenome (GOLD analysis project Ga0315289, IMG submission 203452) | Sediment microbial communities from Yellowstone Lake, YNP, Wyoming, USA - YL17G11_40 | ecosystem: Environmental > Aquatic > Freshwater > Lake > Sediment | place: USA: Wyoming | collected...
ACGCACTGATGCTGTCCGAGCAGATCGACTTCCTCGGCGGAATTCCGACCGTGGATGTGGAGAAGCGGGAAACCTCGAAGAACAGCCTGAAGATGTTGAATCAGGATCTCGCCAGCGAGGAGACGGCCATCAACCGCTACAAGGAGCGAATTGCTCAGGCCGAGGAGCGGCGGGAGTACGGTCTTCGTCGCATCCTTGAAGATATCCTCATCCAAGAGGAGGAGCACAAGCGCGACCTGCTTACCGTCGTTGGGAGTCGATAGAAGAATAGGGCAAGCTTGTGTCTTGAAACGACTCAGTTTTTGCTTTCTTTTACTGCTTTTCCCCGCTCTATCTGCCCTTGCTGCCGATTATGTCTGGGCTGGAGCGGGTGTGCAGACGCCCGAGAAAGGCAACGGTGCGCCAACCATTGAACTTGGCGGTCAGTGGCCATGGTGGTATATGGGATTTGCGCTTGCTGCCTATAAGAACAAACCTGACAATTTTTCGACGGCGGCGCTCGCGGTGGGTTTGACGCCCTTGAACTTCACAACGACTGGTCTGGGCTCACGCGGGATTGCTCTGTCGCTCGGTGTGGCCTTCACTCTGCTGACCGTAGCGGCAAAAACCACCAACTACGGCGGTTATGTCTATTATGACCCCTATTATGTGCCGGAGACGGAGAGCGAATTCCATGTCTTGGGCGAAGCTTTGGTGCGTGTGCCATTCATGAAAATCGGTCGCGGCCGCGCAGGCACGCCCGACCGCCTCTTCGTGCAAGGGCGCGTCTTTGGCACGCCTTTCGAGGAGGATTTGCCTCGTGCGTTCACAGGCTTCTCTGTCACAGTGGGCTGGCAAGGTCGGGCGGGATGGTAATGGAAATGACGCTGACTGCTGATACAGCTCTTCAAAAAAACCGAACTCGGAGGTGTGACATGCGAAAGACATTTGCAGTTTTGTCTATTCTTCTCTTCACGGTCATTGCACAGGCTCAAAATCAGCCGCCCGACAGCCTTTGGAGCGGCATTTTCCATTTTACCGCCACAGATATTTGCTATTCTGTCTGTGAAGCTGCGGATGGCGGCTATCTTATGGGTGGAATGACAAACGATGGCTCCGCGCCCAATCTTCGCCTTGTGAAATTGAACGAGAGCGGCGACAGTCTTTGGAGCCGCGCCTACGGAGGAAGTGGTTCCGATATCTGCTTCTCCGTTTGCCGAGCGTCGGACGGGAACTACTTGGCGGGAGGATTGACCGCCAGCCGCGGCTCGGGGCACTGCGATTTCTGGCTGCTGAAAATCAATGCAAACGGAGATAGCCTATGGAGTCGCACCTATGGCGGACTCTATCATGATCACTGCTATTCCGTTCAACAGACTTCCGATGGTGGCTGCATCCTTGCGGGAATCACGGCATCTTTCGGCGCGGGAGACTACGATTTTTGGCTGGTGAAAACGGATGCGAACGGCGACAGCCTCTGGAGCAACGCATTCGGAGGCAGCAACAATGATGAATGTCGATGTGTGCGGCAAACCTCGGATGGAGGCTATGTTTTAGCAGGAGAGACCAGATCCTTTGGCGCAGGATACTCGGATTTTTGGCTGGTCAAGACGGATGCCAACGGCACGCAGCTCTGGAGCAACACTTTCGGAGGCGAGTGGGATGATGTGTGTCATTTCGCGGAGCAGACCTCCGATGGCGGTTACATCCTGGCAGGCTACACCTATTCCTTCGGCGCGGGATATGGCGATTTTTGGCTCGTGAAAACGGATGCGAACGGAGACAGCGTTTGGAGTCGCACCTTTGATGGAAGGGGAACCGATATCTGCACGGCGGCTCAGGTGACCGCCGATGGAGGTTATGTCCTCGCCGGATGGACAGGCCAGTACGATCGGCAAATCAATGCGCAAGACTATTGGCTCGTGAAGACAGACGCCACGGGCAACTATCTCTGGAGCCGCATCTTTGACAATGAAGATTGGGAGGAATGCAACGCTGTTTGTCAGACATCGGACGGAGGTTATATTCTGGCCGGATGGACCTATTCTCCTCATCCATTGGAACAGGATTTCTGGGCGGTGAAGACGGGACCGGAACAAGGAATTGAAAAGCCTCGCAATCTCACGGTCTTCCTGAATGACCCCACCGCGAGTCCAATTTTGCGCTGGATTGCGCCTGTGGAATGCAGCTATCTTATTTACTCGACCACGAATCCGAACCATGACGGCAGTCCTCCTGGCGCCGACTGGACACTCGAAGCGACCTTGCCGAATGTTCCCGCGGGCCCGGCGGAATGGATTCATGTTGGCGGTTTGACCGAACCCTATCGAAATTATGTTGTCATCACGAGCTATCCGTAACTTTCCGTCGAGTCGAGTCTGGAAAATCACGACGGCGCTGATTCCGAGCAGACTTCATGATTGAATTCTTCCAAGCTCATCCGTGGCTATTGATTCTTGGAATCTTCCTCATCCGCATCGTGGACCAGACGCTCGATACGCTGCGCGTTATCAGCATCGTGCGCGGCTATCGCTTTTTGGCCGCAGTGGCGGGATTCTTGGAAGTTTTCATCTGGATCAATGTCATCGGCCATGTGATTCGCAATCTCGAATCATGGCATTTAACTTTCGCCTACGCAGGAGGATTCGCGGCGGGACAAGCGGTGGGCATTTGGGTGGAATCGCGTTTGGCGTTAGGACATCAGATGGTGCGCATCATTACGCGCAAGGAAATCAATTTGGCCGACCAATTATGGCAGAAGAACTACCCGGTGACAGAAATGGAAGCCAAGGGACGCAAAGGGCCGATTGATGTGGTTTTTGTGACGGAGCGGCGCGAAAATATTCCGTCGCTCATCAAACTCGTTCGGGAAATTGATCCGGATTGCTTTTATACGATTGCGGATGTGCGGCATGTGGCCGGCCGTCGCAAAGCCGCCCGCGCCTTCGATCCCTTCTTCTGGCTGCGCGGCTCGAGCGCGGAGAAGAAGAGATGAAAAAGGCTCGCGGCAAATCCTCAATCACGGTGTCGGCTGCTTGCAGCCAACCCATGCGGAGGGCAAGAACCGCCACGGCGATTTCGTAGGGGCGCGCCAATGTGTGCGCCCGCAACAACCATTTCACCGCCACGGCGAATCTCAAGGGTTCGCCCGATACTAAACCCGCCGCGGCGAATCTCCCGATTCGCCCGGTATTTCGATGACAATGTTACGACGCCACCAAAGAATTGCATTTGCAAATAGCATACTCTTCGCCGCCGCGGCGAATCTCCTGATTCGCCCGGTATTTCGATGACGATGTTACGACGCCATCAGAGAATTGCATTTGCAAATAGCATTCATTTTGTTACCTTAGTCACGCGCGAGCGTGGCCAATGGTTCGTTGCTTCGCAGCTTTGCCGCGAGATTCTGCCCACCTTCGAGCGCTGTCGCGCAAAGCAGGATTTGGAATGCTTCGGCTATGTTCTCATGCCGGATCATCTGCATGCGCTTCTTCGCCAGCGCAACGAAGGTTCTCACATTCCGAAGCTCGTGCAGGATTTCAAGAAATTCACTTCGCGCTTTTGGAAGCCGAATTCCTATCCGGATGTCACGCTCTGGCGGACGCGTTACGATGATGTCCCTGTTCCCGGTCCCAAAGCGGCTGCGACCAGGCTGGAATACATGCATGCTAATCCGATTCGCCGCGAGTTCGTGACATCGGCTGAAGATTACCCGTGGTCCAGTGCACGGGATTATGCAGGATTGGAAAAGGGAATCGTAACGATTGCTCCGCTCTAATACGGGGCGAATCAGGAGATTCGCCGCCGCGGGGATAATAAGTCGGCGGCAAGTAGCCGACATCTCCATAAGCGCAGCGAGAAAGGAGAGTATTCCATGGCCCAGCCCATTTCGACGATCGCAGAGTTCCGCAACTATCTGCAATTGGTAGAAGAGCGAGCCCAACATCACGCCAAGAATGTTGACACGGTCATCCTGGCACTTGCCGGTGCGGTAGTGATGCTAAGTGACGCGGGTAATCAGCTCGAGGTCAGGCAGTACCGCGGCCGTACAGTTAACGTCCTATGGCTCAAGAAAAGAGGGCGCCGGTTTGCGTTCTCCTATAACCACGACGCAAATGCCATAGAGCTACGCGAGAGAAGCGTTACGGGTCCCGCAATTTCACGTTTCACGAATCGCTCAACGCTTCGCGAGGTGCACGACGCCATATCGCAACTCTGAGAAGTGATAGAGCTGGGTGCTTCCGCATCTGGTGTTAAGAGAAGAAAACAAGTCACTCAATGGGGAGTAAGCATGACTCTTATTGAAGATGTCAAAAGGCCTTTTAATCTGATCATCCTTGCAATCGCTCTTCTGGCGATAGCCTTGGCCGTGTATTTCTTCAAAGCGTCACAAAAAGAGCGAAGACTTGCTTACTCGGTACCTAAAGAGCCTGACATCGTGTTCAACAGTAAGAAATCAGGACCGAGTATCCGGGTCTTAGATAAGGATTCTACCGTTGTCGAAGACGATGTCTTTCTCTTCACAATGGCGATTTGGAACGCTGGCAATATGGAGATAGAACCCGCTGATATTAGAAAGCCACTTCGTCTAGACTTGCCAGATTGCCGGAAAATACTTGATTATGTAATCACATTTCAGTCGCACCCAGATATCATGAAGATCAGTGTTTCTGAAGTACGGTACTCCAGGGGCACTGACAGCAAGCGTCTGCAGTTCTCATGGGATCACTTGGACCCCGGGATGGCCTTCAAAGTCCGTGTTATCTATGCGGGCTCCAAAGAGTCCAAGATCATGATTTCGGGCAACATTATAGGCATTAGGGAATTCGTTAAGGGGAAGGAACACAAACAGACAATATGGGATTACCTGCTTACCTTCTTCGCATGGACTTCGGTTTTCGCCGGTTTCACTCTGATGGCGAGTAATGTGTTCTCAGAGCCATTTGAAAAGATACTGCCCCTTGAAAAGAAACCAATGGCTTTGCAGATTGTTTCTTATTACGCGGTGGGCGCAATTCTTGCCGGAGCAGGGATGTTGGTGTACTACTGGATTTTCGGCGGTGTGCAGCCACCATTCGAGTAAGCATGACGGCAGACCAAAATGCGCCAACACGCTTTGTGAGATTCTGGTGTGTCGCAATTGACAATTCCGCTTCCGAAACACAAATACGACGACAATACCATGCTTCAACCTGTACCACAGAAACTTGATTTGGTGAAGGGCGAGAAGGAGATTCTCGAGTTCTGGGAGAAGAAGAAAATCTTCGAGCGCTCGATTGCTGAGCGGGAAGGGCGGCCGGATTATGTGTTTTATGACGGGCCGCCGGGGACGAATGGCAAGCCGCATATCGGCCACATGATGCAAAGCGCGCTGAAAGACTTGTGGCCGCGCTACAAAACGATGCAAGGCTTTCGCGTCTTGCGCAAAGCGGGATGGGACACGCACGGGCTGCCGATTGAGCTGACCGCCGAGCGTGAACTTGGCCTCAAGTCCAAACGCGAAATCGAAACCTTCGGCGTGCAAAAATACATTGACTATTGCCGCTCGACGGTCTTCCGGTACAAGAAAACATGGGAAGATGCGATCCGTCGCATCGGTCGCTTCTTGGACCTTGAAAATGCGTACGCCACCTATGAGACTTATTACATCCAGTCCGATTGGTGGACGCTGAAGCAGGCGTGGAATCTCGAACTCGAAGAGGGCGACGAGCGCGAGGCGGCGCTGAAGCGAGGCCAATCGCCGCGGTATCTGTATCGCGATTACCGAATCTTGCCCTATTGCGCGCGGTGCGGCACTTCGCTTTCCAGTTTTGAAGTCGCGCAAGGCTACGAAGAAATCACCGAGCTTGCGCTCTTCTTGAAATTCAAAGTTCGTTGGGCAGAGAACACTTTCTTCACCGCATGGACGACGACGGCATGGACGCTGCTTTCAAATATCGCGCTCGCGGTCGGGCCCGATGTCGAATATGCGACAGTGCACATCACGCAGCCCGGGCCGGCGACAAAAGGAGGCGAACGACTTGTTGTGGCGAAAGTGAGACTTGAACTCTTGCGCCCGCTTTTGGGTGAATTTGAAATCGTCGAGACGAGAATGGGACGCGAGCTCGAAGGTCTTGCCTATGAACCGCTCTTTGATTTTCTCGAGCAGCCGGGTGAAACGGCGCATCGCGTCTTCGCCGATGACTATGTGACGACGGAAGAAGGCACAGGGATTGTGCATTTGGCGGCATACGGCGAAGACGACTTTCGCATCATTCGACAAAAGCATCTTCCGATGGTGCAGAATGTGAATGCGGACGGGCTGGTGAATCCCGAATGCGGGCAGTTCGCCGGGCGCCATTTCAAAGACCCGCAGCTTGAAGAGAGTATTTTGAACGACCTCGCCGAGCGCGGATTACTTTTGGGCCGCGAAAACTTCACGCACACTTATCCTTTCTGCTATCGCTGTGATGCGCCGCTCGTCTATTTTGCGCGGCCGTCGTGGTTCATTCGGACATCGGCGCTGCGGCCGATGATGCTGAAAGCGAACAGTCTCATCGGCTGGCAGCCCGAACACATTCGCGACGGGCGCTTCGGCAACTGGCTGGAAGGCGCTATTGATTGGAATATCACGCGCGAGCGCTATTGGGGAAGTCCGTTGCCGATTTGGAGCTGCACGGAAGCGGATTGCGACCATCAAGTTTGCGTCGGGACGCTGCGCGAGCTTGACGAACTTGTCCGCACATCGGGACAGCCACCGCTTGCACCTGATTTCGATCCGCACAAGCCCGCGATTGATGAAATTGTGTTGCGCTGTCCGAAGGGACATGTGATGCGTCGCGAGAATTTCGTGCTCGACAGTTGGTTCAACGCGGGGCTGATGCCGTGGGGGCAATTTGGGTATCCCGCGGAGCCCAAAAGCGAGAGGCTTTTCGAGAATCAATATCCGTGCGATTTCATTTGCGAAGCGATTGATCAGACGCGCGGGTGGTTCTATACGCTCTTGGCGTGTTCGTGTTTGGTTGCGGCGGCGCAGGCGCAAGAATGCCGCAAGCGTGGTGATGAAAAGCGCGCACAATTTTGGGAAGACCCGCGCAATTGGTCGTCGTATCGAAATTGCATTTGCACCGAACTCGTGCTGGACCCCGAAGGATTCAAGATGAGCAAATCTCGGGGCAATGTCGTTGACCCGATGCAGCTTTTCGAGGAGCACGGCGCTGATCCGGTGCGCTGGGTTTTTTATGCGTCGAATCCATGGAATACGAAACGCTTTTCGGAAACGGAGATTGGCGATTCGATTCGCACGGTGATTTTGCCGCTTTGGAATGCCTACAGCTTTTTCGTCACCTATGCACGGATTGATGGATGGCGGCCGACCAAAGACGAGAAAGTGTCTTCGAAAGGGCTGATGGACCGATGGATTGTATCGGAGTACCAGAAACTCGTGGCCGAAGTCGTCGCGGCGCTGGATAACTATGATGTGGCGACGGGGGCGGGAGCCGTTGCGCATTTCCTCGACCTTTTGACCAAATGGTACATTCGGCGCTCGCGGCGGCGGTTTTGGAAGTCGGAGAGCGATGCTGACAAAGCAGCGGCCTATGAGACACTCTACGGTGTGATGAAAGGTTTGACCTCTCTTATGGCTCCCTTCTTGCCGTTTTTAACCGAGCGCATCTACCAGAATCTGGTTCGCGGCCTTGACAAAGAGGCACCCGAGAGTGTACATCTTTGCTCCTATCCAGTTTCGGACAGCAGGCTGCGCGACGCCAACCTTGCGGAGCGGATGGAGCAAGTCATGAGGGCGGCAAGCCTTGCGCGGGCGATTCGACAAGAGCATAACCTGAAGGTGCGGCAACCGCTCGGAGCCCTTCATTGGGTTGTGCCGGGCGGGAAAATGGATGAGGAGGCACTGGCCCCGTTTTTGCACATTCTTGGCGACGAATTGAATGTGAAAGGGGTCACTTTTCATACGGACGATACTGGGCTGGTTACGCTTTCTGCAACAGCCAACTTCCGCCTATTGGGGCCGCGAGTCGGCAAGAAAATGAATGAAGTGGCGGCGGCGATTGCCGCATTGCCCGAAGAGACCATCGCCCGCATCGAGGCTGGCGCGACCCACGATTTGGGACCAGTCGTGATTTCGCGCGAGGACATTCAGGTTCGGCGCACCGAACAGCCCGGCTTGGCGTTGAAAAGCGACGGCTTCATGACGGTTGCGCTGGATACTCGCTTAACAGACGATTTGGCCAGTGAGGGATTTGCGCGAGAATTCGTGCATTTGGTGCAGAACGAGCGGAAGGCAGCGGGTTTGGAATTGACGGACCGCATCCGCCTGAGGGTCGTTTTGCCGCAAACCTCTGCGACATTGGCCAACGCGATTGAAGTGCACCGCAGCTACATTTGCCGCGAGACTCTGGCGACACAACTTTCCGTGGCAAGTGAACTGCCTGAGGGAACTAAACAGATGGTCAACGGGTTAGAATGTGTTCTACGGATAGAGAAGGCTTAGTTGGAATTCCGGGCGGGTCTGGAGACCCGCCACGGCGAAAAACAAAGACATGGAGACTCGCCTCGGCTCTCTGCAACGCCGCGCAGGGTGAGGGCACCCTGCGCGAAACTGAAAAGGATAATTGATGGCTGAAAAAGCGAAATCGAAGACGACTTCGGGTGAACCGGAGCTGTATCGTCCTGAAGACAGGGAATTCTTCAGAAAGCTCATTATGCGCAAGCGTGTGGAGCTGATGAAGGAGCTCGGCTACCTGAAGGAGACATCGCTCGAAAGGACGATGGACGAATATTCGGGCGAGAACTCGACCTACAGCTTCCACATGGCCGACCAAGGGACGGACGCTCAAGAGCGCGAGAAGGCATTTATGCTTGCCAGCCGCGAAGGAAAGTTCCTGGCTCATCTCGACCGGGCGTTAGAGCGAATCGAGGATGGAACTTACGGGTTGTGCTCAGAATGTGGCCAGCCGATTGCCAAAAAGCGATTGGAGGCCGTGCCGCACGCGCGCATGTGCGTGGACTGCAAAACAAAACTGGAACAGAGTTAGTGTCGCGCACTCCCCGAATGATCAGCCTCGCTCTGGCGCTGACCGTTCTTGACCAGGCGAGCAAAGCGGCCGCGCGTCAGTGGCTTCAGTCAGGTCAGCCCGTACCTGTTCTTGGAGATGATTTTTTTCGTCTGACCTTGATCGAAAATCCCGGAATTGCCTTTGGACTCCGTTTCGCTCATCCCACCTTCCTTCTTATTGTTGGCCTGTTTGCGTCCCTCCTGCTCTTCTTTTACTTGGTGAACCTTTGCCGCAAGGATTCGCCTCTTCGGTTTCCTGTCGCACTCCTGCTCACGGGGGCATTCGGCAACTCGATAGACCGCATTATCTTTGGCCGCGTGACCGATTTCCTCGACTTTGATTTCCCCGACTTCATTATGGAGCGATGGCCGGTGTTCAATGTGGCCGATAGTTGCGTCACCGTCGGCATGACTCTGCTCATTGTGCTGTCACTTTTCTTCGTTCATTCTCCTTCCCACGAAGTTTCAGAACCTGCCGCGCAGAATTGAATTCCGGGCAGGTTGAGAACCTGCCTCGGCGAAAAGAGTCAGAATCAGGGCGGGCACAAGAGGCCGCCCGTCCTCTCTTTGACACTTGTTAGGGTGTTGACAATGTAGGACGAATTCTGTATATTCTCTACAAACAATCAGGAGTTCGCCTATGCCCAGAATTGGTGAAAGAATTCGTGAAGCGCGCAAGGCGGCGCATCTATCGCAAGAGATGCTCGCCGACCGGATTGGGGTGAATCGCTCCTATCTATCGCTCGTGGAAAATGGAAAATCATCCCCCACCTTCGAGTTTGTCGGGAAGATCGCCGGCGGGATGGGGTTGCGGGTCGAAGATGTTGTGTTGGGTGAGAAGGGGCGGTATTTAGTTTACGACACAGACGATGAATCCCCAATGTATGACGGATTGGCCGAGCTTCTGCAGGATGAGAGTCAACGACTGATGATGAATATCACGGAGGAAGAGGTCGAGCTCTTGCGCACGATTCGCCTTAACAGCCGCATTCGCCCATCAAAACAATTCTTCATTCAGGCTCTCCTCGATTATCGCAAATCGAAGCAGCCCGTCCGGTGAACTTTCTTCTCGAGATGACTCGGCGCCACGACATCGAATTGCACCTGAAACGGCTTGCCGATGGCGTGCGCGGATATTCAGTCCCGGAGAGAACCATTGTCATTGATATGGACCTTTCCGAGGAGCGGATGAATTGGACATTTTGCCACGAACTCGCTCATCTGCTTCTGAAGCATGGTAGCGCCGAGCGCCCTATTAGCACCCAAGATGAAAAAGAGGCTCATGAGCTTGCACAAGATCTTCTGCTTCCGCCCGAGACTTTTCGCGCCGATGCACACCGACTCTCGCTGCCGAAACTCAAGGCGCGCTACCCTCAGGCAAGCTGGGAAGTGATTGCGAGGACGCGCGTGCGGCATCGTCCCGCCATTCTGACAATCTTCGATAACGGTCGGCGCACGCTACGCATGGCTCCTGCTCCGATGAATTGCCCCGCACGACTACATCCCTTGGAGAAAGCAATCAGGCAAACGCTGGAAGCGGGCGAAACCGCCGCAGAACTCCGTAGCGACGGAATTCATGTCGAGGGAGTTTTTGTTGACGAGGGTCGCGATATTCGGCGCATTATCCTTATCGCGGAATCGGAGGAGTCGTGACAAAGAGCGTTGTTGGTATTCTACTTATCTTGGTGATAGCTGGAATCCAGACGCTGCGAGGTCAGCCGGGCGATTCACTCTATCGGCATACGAAGGCCGAGGCGGTTCCGAATTTGGCTACCATCGAAAGTGGTCCGGATTTTCGCTTGTGCTGGCACCCGTTCAGAGGGCCGGAAGCGAAACAACCCGCCTATCTCATATTCATTCGGACGAATGAACAATCGGATTGGGCTTATTTCCACTATGTGTGGGATACCTGTTTTGTTCATTATGGCGCGGCACTTTTTTATCCGGAAATCGCCTATGAGGTTCACGCCTATTACGGCTCGGTGCGGGCGTTGCCGGGGTATCCGCGCGATCCCCAAGATCCGCGGCTGCCTGGGGAAGCGATTCGGGATTCTTGGGAACCTCCTTTTTTCGATCCTCAAAGGAAATAGAGCGACCGTTGCCCACGCGACGGCGCGAGCTTGATCAGTTCATGCATGAAATCATTTTCAAAATCTAACATCGCACAGGAGAGGACTCTATGAGACTAACGACCGAAAAACGGGGCGATATTCTTCTGATCGCTCTCAAAGGGAAGATCATGGGTGGGCCGGAATCCGCCCAATTTCATGAGCAGCTCAAACAAGCGATTGCTCGCGGAGAACGAAAAGTGGTGCTGGACCTTGGAGGCGTCGAATGGATGAACAGCTCCGGCTTGGGATTGCTCATCAGCGGCTTCACCACTCTGCGCAATGCGGGCGGCGAAATGAAATTGGCGCGCAGCACAGACAAAATACAGAGTCTGCTCGTTATTACAAAGCTGAACACGGTCTTCGAAGCCCACGACACCGTCGAGGCCGCAGTCAAAAGCTTCTGATACCCTTGAACCACACTCCCGATTTCGGAGGCATCGCTGAGCGCTTAGCGGAGCTCGGGCATCTGGCACATGAGACCGCCGACAGCCTTCAGCGTGACCAAATCAGCACGGAGCAACTCAAGCTTCTTCTTGAGGTTTCTCGCGAGACCCTTCGAGGTGCCGTCGTGCTGGATCTCCTGCGTGAAGCCGACCACAGGCGGCAGGAAAATGAGACTTTCCTTCGCATTGGCACGAAGCTTTCCAGCATGCTGAATCTCGATGAATTGCTGCGCACGATTATCGAATCTCTTCGCCAAGTCGTGGATTATGGTGCCGCGGGAATCTTCCTGATCAATCGTGAGACCAATCAGATCGAGGCCGATTTCCTGCTGGGATATGAAAAATCAGACCGCCAACAGCTTCAGAGAAAATTCAAGGACGGTGTTCCTATCGGCGAGGGAATCGTTGGGTGGGTTATCCAGCATAGCCAACCGGTGGTTGTGCCGGATGTCCTACAAGACAAACGCTATATTTCGGCACGGGACGCCACCCGCAGCGAAATTGCCGTACCGATTATCGCGGGGCGCGAAATCATCGGCTGCCTTAACCTTGAGTCGAATGAATTAGGCGGTTTCACTGAAAAAGACCTTGAGCCATTGCAGACTTTCGCCAGTCTGGTCTCCGTCGCCCTGGAGCGCGCCCGCTTTCACCGCGAGAGCATCGCGAAAAAGCGGCTGGAAGAGGAGCTCTCGATCGCACGACGCATCCAACTCTCCTTTCTTCCGACGAAAATGCCTCAATTCGAACCTTACGACCTCGGCGGCCTCAATTTCCCAACGCTTGAAGTGGGTGGAGACTATTACGACTTCATCCCGATTACGGAAACCGATCTGGGCGTGGCGATTGGCGATGTAGCCGGCAAGGGCGTCGGCGCGGCGATACTGATGGCGAGTTTCCGTGCGAGTCTCCGTCTTGAATCCCGCTCGAATTACGCCATCTCAATCATTCTCCAGAAAGTGAATCGTTTCCTCTGCGAATCGAATCCTCCGGAGCAATTCGTTACGGCTTTCTACGGTGTCATTGACCGACGCCACCATATCTTGACTTACTCCAATGCCGGACATAATCCGCCTTTCCTCTTGCGGAATGGCCAGGTCATCCCGCTGGACACCGGAGGATTGCTGTTGGGCTCATTCTCCGACGCCGAATATGAGGAGGCGCGCGTTGATCTTTATCCGGGAGACATCATGGTTTTCTACACGGATGGAGTTACTGAGGCGCGCAATGAACAGGAAGAGGAGTTTGGAGTTCGTCGACTGCTCAACCTTGTCCAAACCTATCGAGATTTGGGAGCGATGGATATGGTGCGGCGTATTAGCCGTGAAGTTCAGCATTTTGAGTGCGATGCCTTCACCCAGGACGATTTGACAATTTCAATTGTGAAAGTCCGATGACAGCGCCCATTTCAAAACAAATGCTGACGATTCGCTCGTCTCCCGACCAATTGCGGGTCGTGGACGAATGGACCGAGCGCGTTGCTCGCGAGGTGGGTTTCTCCGAGAGTGCCATTAGTGATTTGGCCATCTGTGTGACTGAAGCCGTGAACAACGCGATCATCCATGCTCATCGCAGCGACGCGCGAAAAGTCATTGTGATCTATTTCGAGCGAGAAGCGGGCGGATTACAGGTCCGCGTCTTGGACGAGGGCAAGGGCTTCAGCCACAGGGGTTTGCCCGATCCCACTCTGCCGGAAAATCTTCTCAAAGATGGTGGGCGGGGCATTCATGTCATGCGCCATCTCATGGACCGAGTCGAAATCCGTGCGACTGAGAGAGGAACAGAGATCATCATGTTCAAGCTCAAAGCAGAGGGAACATCTTGAAAACCGCTATCTACCCCGGCACATTCGATCCGATCACTCATGGTCATATTGATGTCATTCGTCGAGCACGAATGATTTTTGACCGTATCATCGTCATCCTGGCCAAGAATCCGGAAAAAGTCCCGCTCTTCTCTTTGGAAGAGCGTCGGGAATTGATTCAGCTCTCGGTTCAGGATATTTCGGGTGTTGAGGTGGTGGATTTCGATGGACTTTCGGTGCGCTTCGCGGAAATGGCGGGAGCCGTGGCGATTATCCGAGGCTTGCGAGCCGTTTCCGACTTCGAATATGAATTCCAAATGGCTCTGACGAATCGCAAGCTGTCGGCGAATATCATCACCGTCTTTCTGATGCCTCATGAGCGATTTACCTATCTCAACAGCAATATTGTGCGTGAGGTCGCTCGGCTTCGTGGAGATGTGAGTCCCTTTGTGCCTGCGTGCGTGGAGGAAGCCTTGAAAAAGAAATTCGAACCCGCACTTCGATAAGCCAACCGCGTCACGCTTCACTCAGTCGGTTATTGTTGAAAGCAGATCGCATCCTTCAAATAGAATGATGAAATTCAGTTGTCCCGGCGAAATTGGTTAGCGAGGGAGTATTGGAGTCTGTAAACAGAAAATTCTGGCTTTGGATGCTGCTTCTTGTGGTGTTTGTTGCGGCAATTTATGTTCCCTGCTTTCGTGGAGGATTCGTCAATGACGACCGTCAGCTTATTCAAGACCGCGCGCTTCTTTTCTCTACGCCGGGAGCCTACCGCGTTCTGCCGTTCAAAGTCTATTGGTGGGGCACACCCTACGATGCGGACGCGTGGCGCTATTATCGGCCGTGGGTTTCGCTGACCTATTGGTTCGAGTATCAACTGGACGGACTGAATCCGGGCCTTTATCACCTCTCCAACTGGGCGGTTCACCTGGCTAACACCGCTCTCGTTTTTGCGCTGATGCGATTGTTTGTCGGGAATGGTGTGGCACTTGGCATTGCGGCTTTGGCGGCGGTTTGCCCCACAGCCCTGACTTCCGTAGGCTGGATAGCCGGTCGCACAGACCTGTGGGCGACTTTTTTCGTCCTGCTCTTTCTCCTCGCTTTTCGCGCGGCTCGACGAACCAAGAATCGTTGGCCCCATATCGCCGCTTCAGCCGCTTTTTTCGGCGGACTCGCCTCGAAAGAGGTGGCCATCGTCGCTCCCGTTATCGCGTGGGCTTTGGATAGATGCGGGCAGAATACGAGCGATTCTGAAGATGGCCAGCGTCGTCCGCCGTGGCATTATGCTCTGCTTGTTATTCCTCTAGCGATTTATTTTGTCCTTCGTCGGATTGCCGCAGGGGAAGTGGTGCCACCATCTGTCGGCCTAATCACCTTCTTGCGTGCGCTTCCTTACCTTGCTGAGCAATATCTGCGCGCAGGGTCGTCCATGCTCATTCCATTGCACTATAATTTCTTTGCGGATTTGACTTGGAGCGTACCGGGGATGCGCGGCGTGCCTTTCCTTTTGATATGGCTTGTTTTCCTGGCACTCATTGTCTTAATCGTGTTAGGTCTGCGTCGGCGGCAGCTTTGGGCTGTCGGCGGTCTCTGGATGGGCATCGCGCTCTTTCCTGCCTATGGTCTTAACCGCCCCTTTGCTCCTTTGGCGGATTTTTACACCTATCTTGCCTTGCCCGGATTTTGGCTTTTTGTTATTCACGGGCTTCGAACTCTGGCGTCCAGCGTGCTGCGTCGCCGGGAGATAGCTGACCGTGGACTTGCTGTTGCCCTGCCCATCGTTTTGATTGTCTTCGCTTCGCTGACCATTCGCCGTTTGCCCATATTGGCCAGCGACCTCACCCTCTGGTCGCACATGGCTCAACGATTTCCTTTATCTGAGTTTGTCGCCACGAACTTGAGCGAAGCGTATCACAAGCACGGCGATGATGAACGGGCATTTCGGTGGATGATGCGGGCGGCGGCCATGGACTCAACCAATTGGGTGCTTCGCGTCAATCTCGCCACTTACTACCTCGACCGCGGTGATATTTACGGAGCAATGCCCCATGTGGACGCCTTAGCGGAAATGGCGCCTGATCGTTATAGGGCTCAGGTCGTCATTGCTCGCTTCTACTATACCGCAGACCACTGCAGCGCCGCTGTGGAAACCTACCGTCGGGCTTTTCAGTTGGGCCCGCCGACAGCCGACGCTGTTTTTGGCTTCGGCAATGCTCTCTTTTGTTTGCAGCAGTACTACGACGCTCTTGAAGTCTATCGGACGGCACTGCTCCTCAAGTTTGATCAGGCAGCAATCTACAATAACATGGGCCTTTGCTATGAGAATTTGGGAGAATTCGACCAGGCGATTGAAGCCCAGGAAGAGGCACTGCGCCTCGACTCAACCATGATACTCAGCCGGGAGTCGTTGGTGATTCTTCATCTGCTTAAAGGGGACTCTGCCGGAGCACAACGCGCTGCCCAGGATTTTATGGCCCACAATCCTCCACCTGAGAGAGTTCGGGTACTTGCACAGCGTTTCACGAAGGCTGGCATGGACACAACCTTGTTATTGCACGAGGAATAGGGAGAAAAAGCGATGCGATTAGGCGTTGACCTTGAGCCTTTGGCCGATCTGGCACATCTTTGGAAGCATTTTTCGCTCGACCTGCTTGATTTTGCCTATGCCGCCGCTTCTGCCGGAGCGCAAATGCTGATGGCACCCGAATCGAAAATCGAACGAACGGAGATTGCCCTGTTGGCCCGGCCCGGCTTGCCGCTCTTCGTGTTGAAAGTGCGTCAAGGGGAATTCACGCGCACGATGCAGTTGGCGCCTCCGGCTGACCGCTTTTTTGTGATTGCCGACCACGGCGGAGCGCTCAAGGAAATGGACGATTTCACCAGATTCAGCAAAGAGGCAATGGATTCGACCATTTTGGGAGCCTGCGTCGAGGCGGAGCTGGGAGCGATCAAGAATGTGGCGCGAGCCGGAATGAGTTGGATTGTTTTTTCGTCCGATTCTTATGCACACGCCTCAACACCCAAGGAAGCGGAAGATGAACTGGCACGCCTTTCGACGGCGGCTTTTGCCGCGCAGAAATTTGGATTGCGCATCGCCGTCATGGGAGCGATGCCACCTCATTTATTGAAGCCGCTTTTGGACATTGAGGGAATCGAAGAGCTCTACCCCGGCCCGGAGATTTGGCTTAGAGCGCTGCGTGTCGGATGGGACCGCGCCTTGGCCGAATATCGCGCGGCCCTGGGCAGACCATAAGTCGCATTCTATCATTCGATGCTTAAACAGGAGCACATCTCAAAATTATCATAGGAGAGTCAAAGGCGAATGGCGACGGCGAATTGCCCGAATCATCGCGTCTTGGAACCGACTGGATTCGGCAAGAAGAAACCCCTTCTGGCTTCCCCTACTGAAGTAGGGGAAGAACCGATCACGCGTCCCCCCTACTTCAGTAGGGGGACAACAGGGGGTTCGTTCCTGACTTTGCCTTGCTTGTGCAACGGAACGAAGTATCACTCTGGTATTCTTGAGATACGTTGAGGTCACCTATCCTGCCAAAATTGAAAAGGAGCCGCTTGCATGAAGGAAGAACTACTTCAGAAGATTCCGGAGATAAATGACATTGTCAATGCAGACATTCGCGAGAAGACTATCGCCGCTTTTTTGGACGCCCTGACCATGGGCGGATGGAAAGTGGCTGACCTTGAGCGGATTCCCTTCACACTGCTCATTCCCAATAATCCCGTCAGCCTCTTGACGCACACTCGCGCTGTGACAGCCGTCGCTCTGAAAGCGGCTGAAGTCCTGAACGAATGCTATGGGAGCTATTTGCAGATTGACCGTGACATCCTGATTTCCGGGGCAATTCTCCATGATGTCGGCAAGCTACTCGAATTTACCGAAACGCCGCAGGGCTTTCGCAAGAGTGCTCATGGACGAATCCTGCGGCACCCATTCTCCGGCAACGGTTTGGCGGCAAAGCATGGCCTTCCGGCGGAGGTTCAGCACATCATTGCGACGCATGCGCATGAGGGGGACGATGGTTTCCGCACACCCGCGTCCGTCATCGTGCACCATGCCGATTTCATGAATTTCGATCCCCTTCGCGATCTGCTCAAATAGACGAACACCCTCATCCAAATAGACACGATTCGTTCACATGAAATTCCCTGCTGAGCCTTTCAAAATCAAAGTCGTTGAACGCATTCAGACGACGACACGCCAAATCCGAGAGCGGTTGCTGAAGAAAGCCGGCTTCAATATCTTCGGTATTCCCGCCGAATTCATCTATGTGGACCTCCTGACCGACAGCGGCACTTCCGCCTTGTCCGACAATCAGTGGGCAGGCCTGATGCTCGGCGATGAATCCTACGCCGGCTCACGGAATTTCTACCATTTGGAAAAAACCGTTCAAGACCTCACGGGATACAAATTTGTCATCCCGACGCATCAAGGCCGCGTCGCAGAAAATCTGCTCTTCTCGATACTCTGTTCACCAGGGAAGATTGTCCCGAATAATACCCACTTCGATACCACGCGCGCCAATGTCAAAGCCAACGGCGCGAGGGCAGTGGATTTGCCCGTCCCGGAAGCTCTCGATCCGGCCGTGGAGCGTCCCTTCAAAGGCAATATGGATGTGGCGGCGCTCGGAGATCTCCTTCGCAAAGAGAGAGAGAATATCCCTATCGTCGCTTGCACCGTAACCAACAACAGCGCGGGCGGCCAACCCGTTTCGATGGAGAATATCCGCGCGATTTCGAGACTCTGCCGTCGTCATGAAATTCCTTTCTTTCTCGATAGCGCGCGCTTTGCCGAAAATTGCTATTTCATTCGAGAGCGTGAACTGGGCTATAAGAACAAATCGGTCAGGGAAATCGCCCACGAAATGTTTTCCTTTACCGACGGCACTTGGATGTCGTGCAAGAAGGACGGCTTGGCCAATATCGGTGGCTTCATCGGGCTGAATGATGAAGAACTCGCCAATCGGTTGAAACAGAGACTGATTCTCATCGAAGGATTTCCGCACTATGGAGGACTTGCCGGCCGCGACCTCGAAGCGGTTGCGCGCGGTCTTGTGGAAGCCGTGGACGAAGACTACTTGCACTATCGAACCTCGCAAGTGAAATATTTGGCGGATAGCCTCGATCGCGGCGGCGTACCCATCGTCAAGCCTGCAGGAGGTCATGCGGTTTTTCTTGATGCGTGCCACTTTGCCCCTCACATTCCGCAATCGCAATTTCCCGCTCAAGCGCTGGTGGTTGCCATGTATCGTGACGCCGGAATCCGTGGCGTTGAAATCGGTTCACTCATGTTCGCAGAAAAAGATCCCGATACGGGCAAAGTGCGCTATCCCGGACTGGAACTGGTACGCCTCGCCATTCCACGCCGTGTCTATACGACGATGCACATCCACTATGTCGCTGAATCCATTTTGAAGATATTTCGCAAACGCGACAAGATACGAGGGCTGCGAATCGTCTATGAAGCGCCTATTTTGCGCCACTTCACTTGTCGTATGGAGGAAATATAGATGTCCCTGCAACTTCTTGATGAGATGTCAAGCGCTGAGCGTGCGAACATCCTTCGCGCATTTTTCAAAGAAGGCCCCGACGGCCCGCTGCACAGCTATCCCGCTCATCACAAGAAGAAACTGGTCGTCCTGGCCCATCTTGCCAGCATGTTTGAATTTGAAAGACCCTACAAAGAAATCGAAATAAATCTCAAGTTAAAGCCGCGCTTCGAAGATTTTGTCCGATTGCGCCGCGACCTCATTGATTTCGGTTTCTTCGAGCGGACCCCCGATGGCAGAGAGTATCGGCGACTTGCCTGACCGCGTCCTTATCACAGGCTGTTCGACGGGAATCGGCGCAGCGACAGCGCTGCTCCTCGCCCAGCGCGGCAAACATGTCGTTGCCACAGCTCGCCGCATTGAGACCCTTGAGCCGTTGGAGCAAGAAGCGCGGCGGCTGCGCGCGACTCTCCTCGCCACAGCGCTTGATGTGACCGACGATGTGTCACGCCGAGCCGCGTTTCGTTTTGCCGAAGAAAAACTCGGCAGCGTGGATATTCTCATCAACAACGCGGGCTATGGACAAATGGGGCCGGTTGAAGCCGTGCCCTTGGAGCTTACTCGCACGCAATTCGAGACGAATGTCTTCGGTCTTCTTGCAATGTGTCAGCTTGCACTGCCCGGAATGCGCGCCCGTGGCCATGGCAAAATCGTCAATATTTCCTCTATCGTCGGAAAGATTTCGCTTCCAATGGGCGGTGTATATTCGGCCAGCAAGTTCGCTGTGGAAGGGCTTACCGATGCCCTGCGAATTGAAGTGGCTCCGCTCGGCGTTCAAGTGATTCTGATTCTGCCCGGCCCAATTAAGACACAATTTCCCCGCACAGCCGCTCTTTCCGTTGAACCGATGCTTCCCAACATGGAAAATTCTCCTTATCGGCCCTGGGCGGAACCCATGCTCGCTCGATGGAAATCAGGAAAGCCGCGAGCCGGCGAACAATCCGCCGAGATGTGCGCCCAAGTTATTGCACGTGCTATTGATGACCCATGTCCGCGCGCCCGCTATCTCGTGACGCCGCGCGCGCGCTTTCTCTACTGGATGCAAAAGCTATTGCCGGATTCTGCCAAAGATGCTTTGCTCCGCAAATTGCATCATCTACGCATGAAGGGCGCGACGAACTTATGAATCCGATTCGCGCCGTTCTCTTCGACTTGGATGGAGTGCTGATTGACTCGATGCCTTACCATGAGCGAGCTTGGCGTCAGGTGCTGTCTGAGATCGGCATTGAGCCGCCGCCGCTCTACATTCGTCTGCACGAAGGAGAAAAGGCGGAGACAACAGTTCATAAACTGCTGCTGGAATGGAATCGAGAAGCACGCGACAGCGAAGTGGCCGCACTCATCGAGCGCAAGCGCGAGCTCTACCGCAAAACGGCGCCGCAGGGTTTGATTCCTGCAGCGCGCCGCACTGTGGAGAAATTGCGCGCCGCGGGAGTTCACTGCAGTATTGTCACGGGATCCGTGCGCGCCAATATGAACGGCGTGATGACCACCGAAGAGATTGCTCTCTTTGCTCCGATTATTTCTGCGGAAATGTGCCATCACGGCAAACCGCATCCTGAGCCTTATTTGAAGGCTCTCGAAGCGCTCCAACTGCCCGCGCATGGGTGTATCGTTGTCGAAAATGCTCCGCTTGGGATTCAATCGGCCAAAGCCGCAGGCATCAAGGTCGTGGCTCTGACCGTGACGCTTCCACGCGAACATCTGGAGGAGGCCGATGTGATTCTGGATCATCATGAAGAACTTCTGGATATTATCGAACTAAAATAACAAAATGCCCAAGGAGGAATGGCCATGGCTGGAATTATAACAATCGAGCGACATATTGTTGAGCAAGAACGCAAGAATCCGGGTGCAACCGGAGAGCTGAGCGATTTGCTCTATCAAATCGCGCTCGTGGCCAAGATTATCAGTCGGAGCGTGCGCCGCGCCGGCCTTTTGAATATTTTGGGCACGACCGGCGAAATCAATGTGCAGGATGAGGAGGTGATGAAGCTCGACGAACTGGCCCTCCAAACCATGATCAACGCCTTTGACCATTCGGGAGCTCTGTGCGTCATGGCCTCCGAGGAAACGCCGGACATTATCCCCATTCCATCGGAATTTGAAGTCGGCAAGTACACTCTCGCCTTTGACCCGCTTGACGGTTCATCCAATGTGGATGCCAATGTCAATGTCGGTACGATTTTCTCCGTGCATCGGCGCGTGAGTCGGGGTGGACGCGGCACGAGAAACGACCTGTTGCAGGTCGGGCGAAAGCAAGTCGTCGCGGGCTATGTCATGTACGGCTCTTCGACCATGCTCGTCTATACCACCGGTCAAGGTGTTCACGGATTCACGCTGGATGCGACCGTCGGCGAATTTCTGCTTTCCCATGAGAATATTCGCATTCCTCCCAAAGGGAAAACCTACAGTATCAACACGGGCAACCGCCGCTATTGGACCGAAGGCATCAAGAGGTATATAGATTATCTCGAAGAGGAGGACAAGGCGACCGACCGACCCTATACGATGCGCTACATCGGCTCTCTCGTGGCCGATTTTCATCGCACGATGCTCTATGGTGGAATCTTTTTGTATCCCAAAGATATGAAGAATCCCAAGAAACCGAGCGGCAAGCTGCGTCTCCTCTATGAAGCTTCGCCGCTGGCGATGGTGGCGGAACAAGCCGGAGGCCGAGCCACCGATGGCGAAATGAATATCGTGGACATCGTGCCCAATGACCTCCATCAGCGCGTCCCGCTTTTCATCGGCTCCAAAGAAGATGTAGATCAAGCGGAAGAATATCTGCGGAAATACGGATAGGTTTTCCAAGAAGAAGGCGGGCGCAACGCCCTGCCCCCTACCAGATTACTACCCGCGACCTCTGGTCGCGGATTACACTCCGGGCAGGTCAGGCGACGCGACGCGGCGGGAAAAGGGATGTTTTCAGAGGATTCCATAGATTCGCGCGCTCCTCTTATCCTGAAAATAGCGGGAGGGCAGGAGCGGGAACGGCTCGACCGATACTTGACGCATGCTTTGCCGCAGATTTCGAGGCATAAGGTGCAAGAACTCTTGGAAGCGAGGCTGATTACGGTGAATGACCGCGTTCCCAAGAAGAGTCACAAAGTCGCGCCCGGCGAGACGATTGCCATCTATTTCCGCGACCAGACGCCGCAGGAAGTTCGACCCGAGGCGATTCCTCTCGATATTGCCTATGAAGATGAGCATTTGCTCGTCGTCAATAAGCCAGCCGGCATGGTCGTGCATCCGGCGCACGGTCATTTTGAAGGCACGCTGGTCAATGCGCTGCTGCATCACTTGGGGCGCGATGACGCGGGGCCGACGATTCGTCCAGGGATTGTGCATCGCCTCGATAAAGGGACATCGGGTCTTTTAGTGGTCGCCAAGAATGAGATTGTTCATCGGCACCTCACGGAACAGTTCAGCCGGCGCACGGTCGAGCGCGAATATGACGCCCTCGTGTGGGGAAGATTCAAAGAAAGTGAAGGGGTAATCGAAGCGCCATTGGGACGACATCCGGGCGACCGCAAGCGGTTCAGCGTCGTTCGCGGCGGGAAAACTGCGCTGACACATTATTTCGTACGAGAGACTTTTGATTTGTGCAGTTTGCTCACGCTGCGGCTTGGGACAGGGCGCACACACCAAATAAGGGTGCATCTTTCACATATTCATCATCCGGTCTTTGGTGATCCGGATTACGGCGGGCGAGCCAAACGGCTTGGGGGATTGCACGGTGAGCGCCGCCAGCTGTTGGAACGCCTACTGGAACTACTCGACCACCCCGCGTTGCATGCACGGACTTTAGGATTCATTCATCCTGTGCTGGGGAGGGCTGTGGCCTTTGAAGCGGCGGTGCCAAAGGACTTCCGTAAGGTATTGGAAATGCTGCGCTCACGCGGTTACAAAGAGCTTGACAATTAAGGAAATAAAGTGTATATTAAAAATTCGATTTTGATTGCTACTTCAAGCGAGTGCTGAGAAAATGCTGAAATCCATTCCCTTCCGGATTGTTGTGATCGTGGCCCTGCTGATTATCGGGGCGATTTACCTCCGCCCTACCCTACGCTATGAGCAGCTTTCAAAGGAAGAAACTCAGAAGCTTCATGAGCTTTCCGCACTGACGAACATTCCCCTCGCCACGCTGGGCATTGACATCTATCGCGACGATGTGGACCTCAAGGGGGAAGTGGAAGAATCCGACATTGATGAGGTCAAGAAAACCCAGGCGCGTAAGTTGATTGACTACTTGCGCGGGCCTTTCCGCGAGAAAATCAAGTACCATCGCGCTCAGGCGATCAAGCGTGGTTTGGACCTCCAGGGTGGGATGTACCTCGTGCTGGAAGTGGATGTCGTAAAGCTCGTGGAGAACACGGCGAGAAACAAGGACGAGCGATGTGAAGCGATTCTGGCCGAGCTTCGCGACCGGGCGCAGGCGGGCAATGTGGACATCTTGGAGGTATTGCAGGAGATTTGCCGACGAAGGAGTATTTCTCTTTCAACTTACTGGGGTGAAGCGGGCCAGACGGATGAATCCATCCGCAAGGATCTTCAGACCTCCGGCGAGGATGCCATTGATCGCTCTCTTGAAATTTTGCGTAACCGCATTGACCAATTCGGAGTCTCAGAGCCGACCATCACCAAGATGGGATCGCGACGCATTGCCATTGAGCTACCGGGAGTCAAGGATCCGGCGCGGGCTCGGGAGCTGATTGGCCGCACCGCCCTTCTCGAATTCAAGCTACTCATCGAGCCGGAACGCACTCAAGAAGTGCTGCTCAAGATTGACAACATCGTCAAGGCGAGCATGGGGATTGACACGACGACGGCTCTAACTGATAGCGCTGCGCTTGCCCAGGCCAAGGCTGACACTGCCGCCGCGGCCGCTGACACGGCCAAAACAGACACCGGAGCAGCGGCGGTCAAAGCGGAAGAGCTTTTTGCTGAGGCTGGCACGAAGACAGAAGAAGTGGACAGCGCCACCCTTCAGCATCCCTTCCTTGGCCTTCTCTTGGGTGGGCGGGGTGACATCATCGTCCCTGCAAAGAATAAGTCGAAGGTGAGCCGCTACATCGCTTCTCGTGAGATTCAAAGAACCTTGCCGTCGGATGTGCAATTCCTGTGGTCCAACGCTGCCGAACAACGCTCGCAGACGGAGGAATCGTATTGGACGCTCTACCTTGTCAAAAAGCAGGCCGAGCAGACGGGGGCGACTTTGGCGGATGCGCGCTCGACGATTGGATCCGGTTATGAGCCCGACCAGGCGGGCAAACCGATTGTGGAAATGGAGATGACGCGTCCGGGAGCACGCATTTTCTCGCGGGTCACGGGCGCGAATGTTGGGAAACGCCTTTCGATTGTGCTCGACGACAAGGTACACAGTGCGCCACAAATCCGGGGCAAGATCCCAGGCGGCAACGCGGTCATCACCGGAATGCGCGATATGGAGGAAGCCCGCGACTTGGCGATTGTCTTGCGCGCCGGTGCGCTCCCTGCGCCGGTGCAGGTGATCGAGGAACGCAGCGTCGGGCCTTCGCTTGGTCGCGATTCAGTTGAAGCGGGCCAGCTTTGTCTGATCCTCTCATTTTCCGCCGTCATTCTGTTCATGATTTGGTATTATCGTGCGTCAGGGATTATCGCCGACCTGGCGATGATTTTCAATGTGTTTTTGCTGATGGCGGCCTTGGCGCTTTTCCAATTCACGCTGACCATGCCCGGCATTGCAGGTATCATTCTGACTATTGGTTTGGCGGTGGATGCGAATGTGCTTATTTTTGAGAGAATTCGAGAAGAATTGCGCCTGGGCAAGACGGTGCGGGCGGCCATTGATACGGGATTTGATCGGGCGCTACTCACCATCATTGATTCCAATACGACCACGGCGATTGCCGGTGTCGTTCTGCTGATTTACGGCACGGGTGCGATTAAAGGATTCGCGCTCACGCTGACGGTCGGCATCATCATCAACATGTTCACGGCGATTTTCCTGACACGGCTAATCTACAATATCGCCACACACAAACGACAACTGAAAACGCTGAGTGTCTAATGCCACAATTCTTTGCCAACGCCCATTATAAGTTCGTTGCCTATCGGTGGCGGACCGTTACGATTTCCGGAATTATCATCCTTGCCGGACTTGTTACGATGGCTGTCCGTGGACCGAATTGGTCGGTGGATTTTCGAGGCGGAATGGATATACAAGTGCGCTTTGCGCAACCGCTTAGTGATGGGCAGGTTCGCTCGGCCCTTGCGGATATGAATGTGGGGGAAGTCAAGACGATTTCCGGGCTCGGACAAAAAGAGGACATCCTCATTCGCCTGAAAGTTTCTGAGAACAGTGAAGAGACGCAGCGACAGGTTCAGCAGAAACTGGAGGCTTCGTTTCCCGGAAATTCCGTGGAGATTCGCAATGTGGCGGCGGTCGGACCCAAGGTTGGCCGCGACCTCCGAAGATCCGCCCTCCTGTCGGGAATTCTGGCCGTGATGATGCTGCTGATTTATATCTCATGGCGATTCAAGTTTGAGTTCGCTATCGGCGGCATTATTGCGCTGGTGCACAATGTGGGAGTGACGATGGCCTTTCTGGTGTTCTTCAATTATGAATTGTCGCTCTCGGTGCTCGCGGCTTTTCTTACTCTGATCGGCTATTCGATCAATGACACCATTGTCGTGTTTGACCGAATCCGAGAAAACATGAAGAAGCGGCGTGCGTTGAATCTTCGGGACATCATGGACCTCAGCATCAACGAGACTCTATCGCGGTCGGTGATTACTTCGGTCACGGTATTTCTCACGGTGCTGGTTCTCTTTATCTTCGGGGGCGATGTGCTGCGCGGATTCAGCTTTGTGATGATGGTGGGAGTGATTGCATCGGCCTATGCGACCGTATTCGTATCCGCTCCCATCGTTGTCGAATGGGCGGAGAAACGGATGGTGAAAGGCAGGAAACCGCGGTAAGCTTCGCGGTCTTGCGGGCAAGCAGGGAAGAAACCCCGAGCGGCTCGGGGTTTTTTGTTGGAGTGGGTGTCCGATTTGGGCGGGCGGAATACCCCTGCAAGGAATCCAAAAAAGAAACTGGTGGGATAGCATACATGTCCGTGACAATTCTCATTGGAGCCCAATGGGGGGATGAGGGCAAGGGAAAGATCGTTCACTACCTGAGCCGAGACGCCGACATTGTGGCGCGCTATCAAGGCGGCGCCAACGCGGGGCATACGGTAGTGGCGAACGGGCATACTTTCGTGCTGCATCTTCTGCCTGTCGGTGCACTTTGGCCGCATGTCACTTGCGTCATCGGAGCCGGCGTTGTCGTTGATCCGAGCGCCCTTTTTGACGAAATCGAGCAGCTTAAGAACGCAGGATTCGACCTTTCGGGGCGACTGTTCATCAGCCATCAGGCGCACCTGATTATGCCCTACCACAAACTCTTGGACCGCATGGCTGAAGAGAAAAGCCCCCACGAGAAAATCGGAACGACCGGACGAGGCATCGGGCCAGCCTATGTGGATAAGGTGGGTCGGACGGGGATCCGCATCGTGGACCTGCTTGACCACGACATCCTTCGCGCCAAGCTGCGCCGGAATATCGAAGAAAAAAATCTCGTCCTCTCGCGCATCTACGAAACGGAGCAGCTCGACGAAGACCGGATTACCGGGGAATATCTTGAGTTTGGTGAGCGAATTGATCCGTATGTGAAGGATGTGTCCGTTCTCTTGACCGATGCAATCCAAGAGGGGAAGAGAATCCTTCTGGAAGGGGCACAAGGAACGCTATTGGATATTGACGCAGGAACCTATCCGTTCGTGACTTCATCAAATCCCACGGCAGGCGGGGCATTGACGGGTTTGGGCATCGGGCCGCGTTGTGTGGATCAGGTTGTTGGAGTTTTGAAGGCTTACACGACGCGCGTGGGTCATGGGCCATTTCCAACGGAGCTTCCGGGCGAACTGGGCGAGCGGCTGCGCGAGACGGGGACCGAGTACGGCGCAACAACAGGGCGACCGCGGCGATGTGGATGGTTCGATGCGGTCGTCGCACGATACA
>Ga0315289_10002724_pt1 | contig 26987 bp, 18 predicted proteins | sample YL17G11_40_MG_FD_203452 | JGI IMG/M metagenome (GOLD analysis project Ga0315289, IMG submission 203452) | Sediment microbial communities from Yellowstone Lake, YNP, Wyoming, USA - YL17G11_40 | ecosystem: Environmental > Aquatic > Freshwater > Lake > Sediment | place: USA: Wyoming | collected...
CAAATCCAAAATCTAATTCTTCCAATCTTAGTATTCCTGATTTCTTTTGGATTGTATTTCTATACTGCTCCAAGGGTTTCTACTAATTTTGCAGATTCTAATGAGATGATTGCAGCCTCCTATACTCTTGGAATTCCTCATCCTCCAGGATATCCTCTTTATTTAATCATTGGGAAGCTCTTTTCTTTTCTTCCTATTGGAGAAATTGCTTTCAGATACAGTATATTTTGTGCATTTTTTGGAGCACTCACCGTAGCCCTGGTATATCTTACTATTATTAAGATATTGGCGATTTCTGAAACCCAAAAAGAAAATCCACTTTCTCAATTTACCTCAATTGTAGCCGCTCTCCTGGGTTCTCTTTCTCTTGCTTTTTCTTATCTTTTTTGGCTCTACTCAATTATTCCTGAAGTGTTTTCTCTTCTTAATTTCTTTACAGCCCTTTTGATCTATACCGGGGTAAGGTGGTATGAGGAGGCAAGAAAAAAGCAGCAAGAGACAATCGGGCAAGGGGTAGAACAAAAAATAGGACAAAGAGTAGGACAATCCAGCAATGAACAGGTAATAAATGACAAATATCTGTTTATTTTGGCAATTCTTTCGGCTCTTGGATTCCTTTCCCAACAATTGATTGTGGCCTTGGTTCCACCTGTCTTTTATCTTGTTTTTGTGATAGACAAAAAAGCTTTTATTCCTTCCGGACGCTGGTTAAAGATAATTTTTGGATTTTTAATTGGCTTTTTGCCTTTGATTTATTTTCCTCTGGCAGCTCAGGAAAAACCAATAATTGACTATGGAAATCCTACTTCCTTGCAAAGGATGTGGGATTATCTCTCTAGAAAAATTTATAGTGATGCTTCTGGGGGTTCTGCTTATGTTCGGGCAGGGTTGAGCTTAAAAGAAAGCTTAATGGGCATCCCACGCTATTTTTCGTATCTTGTAGGCCAGTTTGGCTTGGCAATTGTTTTAATAGGGATAATAGAAATAATTTCAATCTTAGTTATTGCTATTTCTATTTACCAGGAGACCCGGATTCCTGGCTTTAAAAAACGAGGAGGTAACATATTTGGTATTTTCAACCAAAAGTTCTCGCAAGCAGAAATATTCGTATTAATGTGCTTTATTTTCTCAGGAGTGCTCTTGTCAATGTATATGACCATTGATATTGCTGATTTTGGCTACAATGTCAGAGGCGCTCATGAAAGAATGTTCATTTTTTCTTTGGTGAGTTTTGCAATTTTGATTGGCTTGGCTACAAAAAAAATCCTAAAATTTATTGAAAAACTTAACTTAAGCATTCCAATTATCTCTATTGTTTTGCTGGGGCTTTTAATTATTCCTTTTAAAGCGAATCTTAAGACCAACGACAAGCACAATTTTACCTTAGGTGAAGACTTTGCTTACAATCTTTTTGCAAATTTAGAGCCGAATGCAATCTTTTTCAGCAGGGGAGATATGCCTTCATTTGCCGCCTATTACTATAAATACGTAAAAAAGCAACGCCAGGATGTTACCATTATACCTTTTAGCTTAAGAGAATGGGCAATTGAAAGACTACACGCAAAAGAACCTACTCTTTGGGATACTGAGAGTAAAAGATTTGCCTTAATTATTCGAGACATTGTTCAAGATAATATTGATAAAAGACCAATTTATTTTACCGGGATCCCGGATGATCAAATTATTGGGTTTGGCCTGGCCGTAAATCCTTTTATTTTGAGCCCCAGAGGCCTGCTCACTCAAGCAGGTCGCGACTTTGATCCCAAAGAAAATGAGGATTTTTGGGGAAAAATGCGCTGGCAAGGGTCAAGAAATATCGCAGATTATTATGATTGGTATTCAAAAGAAATTTTTGAACAGTATGTAATTGGAAGTTATAACTCACTTTTGCATTATCAAAAAAGAGGATATTTTGATTTGGTTCAAAAAGAATTAGATAGATTAAAAACCCTTGATCCTTATCATACGGATACCGAAAAAGCAATGATGCAGTATAGATTGGAGGGTGGAGGAAAAGAAAGGAAAATAATTCCAGTAGTTTTGCAAAGCAGTGAAGATTATTTGAAATTGGGATATAAGTACATTAAAGTAAAATGGGCATTGGCTGCAATGGCTGAATTCTTAATGGCAAAAGAATTAAATCCAGAAAATGTAATCCCTAGAATTCAATTGGGGAAAACCTATGAATTATTAGAATGGTATCAAGAGGCGCAAAAAGAATACGAGGAAGTGTTAAAATTGGACCCGAATAATCAGGAGGCAAAAGATAGATTGTTGGTATTAAGTGAAAAATTATAAAATAAATAATTGAGTTTCCCACAGTTAACAAGTATTTTAAAAGTACTTTAAAAATAAACTGTGGTATAATACTTATATACAAGAAGAAAGAAATAAGAATTGCAAAGAAAATACTCTTTTGTCTTAAAGGAAATTTTACTATAATTATGATATAATAAGAAAAGATTGCTTTGCCTCCTTTTGATTTTGACAAGGAGGGGTCGGCGAGCAATTTAAATTATATAAAAATTTTAAAACAATAACTGAAAGATAAAACAAAAACATGGCTAGATTAGTTAAGAAATTTAAAAGAGAAATTTTGACTCTTGGCCTGATTTTAATAGCAGTTTTGGCCTACAAGGGAATCCAGTATGTGTATGCAGATGCAATGGAAAATGAAAAAGATGTACTCTCCACGTCTGCACCCACTACTGCTGCAAATCATGAAATTTGGGCCAAAAAAACAACTACCTGGGCGGTTGACGATACCTTAGTAGTTGAAATTGATGAAGATGGAACTGCCTTCAATCTTACAGGCATAGATTATACTGACATAGACCTTTCTTATGGTGTAAATGGAACAGAAACTGAAGCAGTGCTTTTTACCGCAGCAGGTGCTTCCACCTGGAAGGTTGAAGTAAACACTACTACTGATAAGATTACCTTTATTACTCCTAGTTCACTACTCATTCCTGCACAAAACGATAAGGTAAAAATTGAGATTGGGACTAATGCAATAGGAGGAGTCGCAAATGCTCAAATTACCAATCCTGACAAAGTTCTTGGACCAGGGATTGCCGATATTTACAAGATTTATTATACCTATGATGATGGTGGTGGTGGCGCAGCTGAAGATACGGGGCGTGCCATGGTAGCAATTATTGAAGGAATAACGGTTTCGGCGACAGTGGCTGAAAGCCTTAGTTTTTCGATTACAAATGTAGCTTCGGGTGACTGCGATACGACATTTGGTAGTTTAGCTGATGCAACGGTTAGTAATACCTCTGTGGATTTTAGTACGCTAACAATATCCACATTTACCCATGGTTGTCAGGATTTAGGCATAGGAACCAATGCTGGAAATGGTTATACGATTACTTCTCAAGAAAGTGACCAGTTATTTAATGGAGTAAGTACAATTGTAGATACGCCTTGCGACGAAGGACCTTGTACTGAAAGCTCTGCTAAGCCCTGGGCAGGCCCCGCGAATTATGGATTCGGTCACACCTGTTCAACCATAGATGGAACGGGCTGTAATACTGCCTATAGTACAGGCAATTCTTATCGTCAGTTTGCAAGTATTGCTGACGCTGAAACCGCGCAGGCAATAATGACTAAGGGCTCAGTTCCTACTGTGGTTACTGAAAAGGGCCGGGTAGAATATAAGATTACTGTAGGTGCTACTCAACAAGCTGGGATATATAATAACACGATTACTTACATTGCTACACCGAATTTCTAAATTAAAAGAAATTCGGTGTAGTCTTAAGGAAACGATAAGTCTGGCGAGCGAGTCGGTAAAATCTCAGGAGGGATTTTAACTGAGTCGCTTCTATTTCAGGTATGCAAGAAAAACATCCTCCATTTTCAGTAATTGGGATAGTAATTACGGGAGTAGTCCTGACTTTACTGAATTTTATTCCTGAGGCATTGGCACAAGCTCCTTCAGTCCTGAATATTTCTCCTCTTAATTTTGAAATCACTATTAATCCCGGAGAAAGCATTTCCGATGTGGTAAAAATCTCTAATTTAGGAGATTACCCAATTCAAGTAAAAATGGAAGCTGAGGATTTTACGTCAGCAGGAGAATCAGGAGAAGTGGTAGTAAAAGAAGAACTGAACACAACCTATTCTTTGGCAAAGTGGATTACTGTTACACCCGAGACCATTGAGCTTGAACCTCATAGCCAAACATTGGTGAGTTTTGCTATTTCAGTACCTGTTGAAGGAGAACCTGGAGGACATTATGGAACAATTCTAGCATCTATTACTGGAGGAGGAGCTCTGGGTGGAGCAATGGTAGTACAGAAAGTAGGATCACTTTTACTAGTCCAGGTAGCCGGGGAAACTAAAGAACTTCTCTGGGTAAAAGAATTTAAGGCGCCTTATTTTTCTGAATATGGTCCAATCCAGCTTACCACTCGCCTTGAGAACCAAGGTACAGTCCACCTAAAACCAAGAGGATTTGTTAGTATTACTAATTTGTTTGGCAAAGAAGTTGCGAATCTGCCGATTGATCAAAAAAATATTCTCCCGCAATCTATCAGGACAATTAATGCTACCTGGAATAAACACCTTTTATTCGGCAAATATACTGCTACTTTAGCTGCAATCTATGGTTTTTCAAACGAACCCTTATCTGCAGTGATAAGTTTTTGGGTTGTTCCCTGGAAGATTCTTGGTGTCAGCATTTTGATTCTTTTGGTACTAGGAATTTTCTTGTACAAAACTCGAAAGAGATGGAAGTTAGCCTTAAAAATCTTGGTGAAAGGAGAGAGTTTAATCAAGGAAGAACCCAAAAAAGCTGGATAGAAAACTTGGAATGGAAAGGAAAGACAGTTTGAACATAATATCTTTTTAATATTTCAAAAATTCAAAAAACCGCGCATCCAATCTGATTTGGGGCGGTTTTTTGGTTAATATACCTGATGAGCGTTTTGTTATATAATAAATAAATGAGCATTTTGCAAGAAAAAAAAGAATTGGGCGGATCAAAGAAAAGCTTTTTGTCAAATTCTTTTATCTTAAAGTCTCTGATCTTATTTTGCGTTATAGGATTTTTATTTTTCACCAGCAAAAACGGATTCGCTGCCCAGCTCATCAATCGCAAGGTTACTCTTTCTGATTCAAAACAGAGTATTGCAAACACAAAATATACTTTTCAATGGACGGGCACTCTTGGCAATTTAAAATGTTTTAAAATTTTATTTTGTAGAAATCCAGGAGGCGTTTGCAATACTCCTGCTGGCTTAAATACTATTTTGTCTACAAAAGGAACATGGGTAGGTCTTACTTCTGCAAATTGGACTCTGGATAATACTGTCAATGGCACTTTGAAATTGCTAAATTTTGCAGGAGAAAATCCAGTTGCGAATCTAACTTTAGAATTCCGTGGAATAACTAATCCAGCCAATGAGGGAACATATTATAATAGAATTACCACATATTCTGATGGGAATTGTTTAGTTCAAGTAGATTATGGCAATGTGCCTTTTAGAATTACAGGACCAGGAATCAATATTACTATTACTGTGCCTGGAGTTCCTCCTCCGCCCCCACCGCCTCCTGGCGGAGGAGGAGGCGGTGGCGCCCCTCCCCCCACATATTCAAAAGTGGTATTTGAAGGAAAGGCCTATCCAGGAGCATTAATTACTGTCCTGAGAAATGGAGCAGTGGCAGGAACTACTATAGGCCTGCCTACAGGTGATTTTTCCCTCACATTGGGCGCGGTTCAAACAGGGATTTCTACTTTTGGGATTTTTGCTGAAGACACTCAGCAAAGAAAATCGGTGACTTTGAGTTTTAGTATTAGCGTGATTGAAGGAACCACAACTACCGTAAAAGGAATCTTTATTTCACCTACAATAGAACTTTCAAAACAACTCGTCAAAAGAGGGGATTCTGTAGATGTTTTAGGCCAGGCTTATCCTCAAAGCGAAGTTCAGATTTTTGTTTCTTCCGGGACTGTGCCTTTTATAAAAAAAGCCACACCTTCTTTAAAAGGAGAATGGAAGTATTCGCTTGATACTTCTATTCTGGGAATAGGAGACCATTCTTCTAAGGCAAAGGCTGTTGCAGGCGGTGGAGAGCAAAGTCCTTTTTCATCAGAATTACCTTTTAAAGTAGTAGAGATGTGTAAGGGAGCAGACTTAAGTTTTGATGGCAAGGTAAACCTTACAGATTTTTCTATTTTGCTTTACTTTTGGAATCAAACTAAACCCAAAAACATCTGTGCTGACATAAATTTTGATGGTATTGTTAATATAGTGGACTTCTCAATCATGATGTATTACTGGACACGCTGACGAAGTCAGCGCACACTAATAAACTTTATGCAAAAAGGATTATATTTACCAATAATAAGAAACCATGGTTAAAAACTTAGTGGTACTTAGTTTAATATTAGTGGTATTTGGTGTGCTGCCATCGGTAGCAGAGGCAGCAATCTTGTATTTTCTTCCCCAATCTCAAAATATTTATGAAGGAGAGAGTTTTATTGTAAATGTACGTTTTGATACCGAAGGAAAGAATATTAATGCGGTTGAAGGACATTTGAATTTTTCTCCACAAAATCTTGAAATTCTTCAAATACTAAAAGGAGGTTCTGTTTTAACGCTTTGGCCAGAGGAATCCTCTTCTAATGAATCCGGAAAGATTAATTTTGTAGGAGGCGTTCCTTTAGGATTTCAAGGTCAGGGCGAGCTCTTTTCTATAATTTTTCTGGCAAAGACTGGTTTGATCTTGCCCCAAACAACCTCCATTGTCTTTGAAGAAGGATCAAGAGTTTTATTGAGCGATGGCAAAGGAACTTCAACTGAACTTAGTTTTTCAGGTGGAAACTATGAAATTGTTGAAAAGCCAAAAGATTTGCCACAAATTTTTTCTAAATCTCATCCTGATCAAAACAAATGGAATCCTTCAAAAACTCTACAACTTCATTGGGACTTAAAAAATGAAGCTGAATATAGTTATCTTTTAACACATGATCCTTTGGTACAGGTGGATGAAATTTCCGATAGGCCCGAAGGAAAATTGACTTGGCTGGGAGATATGGAATATGAGAATTTAGATGATGGAATTTATTACTTTCTGCTAAGGCAAAAATTACCAGGGGAAGATTGGTCAGGAAAGGTTAGTTTTAGAGCAATGATTGATAGTGTCCCTCCTGAGCCATTTGAGCTCGAGATTGGAAAAGACCCTTCAATATTTGAGGGAAAGAATTTTTTGAGTTTTGCTACCACTGATAAAACCTCAGGCATTGATTATTATGAAATCTCAGAAACAAAGGGAAATGGCCAGGAGATTTTAAAGAAAGCAAAAAGTCCTCATATTCTAGAAGATCAAAGTTTGCAAAGCGTAATTAAAGTAAAAGCAGTGGACAAGGCAGGCAATGAACAAATGGCCGAGATAATTCCTCCTGAAAAACCTATTGTTCTCTGGAAGACAATTGTAGCTTTGGCCGGATTAGGAATAGTTCTGTGGTTTATTAAAAGATATTCAAAATCCCGCAAACATGAAAAATAAGCCCAATAAAAAATTTGGCAAAAACTCCTATTTTCAAAAAGGATTAATAGTGGTCAGTATTTTATTTTTGACTCTTTGGAGTTTTCCAAAAACAGTTGAGGCAGGTGGAGTTTTTCTTTATCTTTCTCCTTCAAAAGGAACTTTTTTTATAGGAAGCACTTTCAGCGTCTCAGTTTATGTGAATACCAAGGGTAATGAAATTAATGTGGTAGAAATAGACTTGAAGTTTCCCTCGGAGATTTTACAAATCACCAGTCCTACGACAGGAGAATCCTTTGTGTCCGAGTGGCTCACTCCTCCCAGCTATTCCAATCTTGGCGGAATTATTTCTTTTAAAGGAGGAATTCCCGGAGGAATTACTACTTCAGCAGGAGTAGTTTCTACGATTACTTTTAGGGCAAAATCCTCTGGGACAGCCAAGATTGAATTTTCAAGTTCCTCAAAAGTGCTTTTAAATGACGGTAAAGGCACTCCTATTTTGGCAGATGCCCAAATAGGAGTTTATGAAATCTTAGTTCCTCCCCCGGAGGGACCTAAAATTTTTTCTCCTACGCATCCTGATTCAGATATTTGGTATAGCAACTCTAGTCCTACTTTTTCTTGGGAAACAGAAGGGGCCACGGATTTTAGTTTCAGCTTTTCTCAAAATCCCCAGGAAAATCCAGATACAGTTTCTGAAGAAAACGTTAGCCTTAAGTCTTATGACCAGGTCCCGGATGGAATTTGGTATTTCCACTTGAGGTCTAAAAAGAATGGAATCTGGGGAAAAACTAATTACTTTGCAGTAAGAATTGATACTAACCCTCCTCAAAAATTTGAACCCAGAATAGATACTCGCAATGGATTTATTTATTTTGAAACCAAAGATTTTCATTCAGGAATCGACCATTACGAAATTTCGATTTTAAATTTTACTGATTCTCCGACTCCTGCCCCCTTTTTTATTGAAGCTACCTCTCCTTTTAGAAGTCCTTCAATCAAAGCAGGAAAATGCAGTGTTATTATTCGTGCTATTGATAGAGCAGGAAATTGGCAAGAAGCAGAGACAAAATTTCAGATAATTTCGCCCTTGATTTCTTTGATTGAGGGCAGGGGAATTGAATTTAAAGGAATATTTTTACCCTGGAATATAATTTATCTTATTTTATTCTTTTTAATAGTAACGATAACCTTTTTAATTTTTTATTTTACAAGAAGACGAAAAGGATTTAAAAAAGGAATAAAAGAAATTAGGGAAGCAATTGAAGAAATTGAAAAAATTGAATCCAAAGAAAATGGAATCGAAAAGTTAAAAAAACAATTCGAAGAAGAGAAAGGAAAATTGGAAAAAAGGTTAGGAAAAGGTGAACCTGGCGCTCAAGGACCCTAAAAACAAAAAATAAAATGATTGAGATATCAAATCCTTTTAATAAAAAATTAATTGACTCAAGGAAATTAGCAGTATTCGGTTTGACATTGTTGGCATTTATGCTACCTAGAACAATTCAGGCAGCAGGTGCCTCACTTTATCTTTCTCCCAATTCCGGGACATTTTTTGTAGGGAGCACTTTTGATGTTTCAGTATTTCTTAATACTGGAGGGGAAGATATTAATGCAGTTGAGGTTAATCTGAAATTTGATCCCGCAAAACTCCAGGTTGCCAGTCCTACTTCCGGGAAATCCTTTATTGAAATTTGGATTTCTCAACCCTCGTATTCCAATATCAAAGGGGTGTTAAGTTTTATTGGAGGGATTCCCTCTCCGGGAATCAACAGTTCTTCGGGCCTGGTTTCTACTATTACTTTTCGGGCAATTGCTCCAGGAGAAACCTCGATTTTATTTTTAGATTCTTCCAAGGTGCTTCGCAATGACTCAAAAGGAACGGACACCCTGACTTCTAAGGGAAGGGGAGTTTATCTTTTACGGATTCCTCCTCCCGAGGGTCCAAAAGTTTTTTCTTCGACCCATCCCGACCAGAATAAATGGTATAAAAATAACAACCCTACTTTTTCCTGGGAAAAAGAAGAAGGAGTAACCGATTTTAGTTATAGTTTTGACCAAGACGCAACTGGCGTTCCCGACAATGTTTCAGAAGGAGACCATACTTCAATTTCCTATAGTGATGTAAAAGATGGGATGTGGTATTTTCACGTAAAAGCAAAAAAAGGAGAAGTATGGGGAGGCACAAGTCATTATTTGGTTAAAATTGACACTTCTTCTCCCGCAGCTTTTGTTCCGAAAGTTGAACCATCTGCCAGAACCTCAGAAAAGCAACCCTTGGTTTCTTTTATAACCACAGATGCTTTTTCAGGAATAGATTATTACCAGTTAAAATACATTGATATCACCGCCGAAAGAAAAGGAGAAGACACGGGTTTTTTCACAGAAGTGGTTAGTCCCAACAAGCTTCCAGCTTTGGAAGTTGGGGACTATTTAGGAATAGTAAGGGCTTATGATATTGCCGGAAACTGGAAAGAGGGGAGCGCCAAGATTCAAATTTATCCGAGAGGGATAATTTTTACCAAAAAAGGGATTCAATTTATGTGGATTATTTTCCCATGGTGGTTAATCTTTTTGGTTTTGTTGACTATAATTATCTTGGCTTTAATCATATCCCTTAAGAAACGCCGAGATTTGATGAAAGAAGAAAACGATTTGAAAAAATTAAAGCGCGCCCAAAAGAAAATCCTACATGTCAAAATAAAAGAATGAAACCAATTAAAGAAAATAAAAAAAATATTTTAGTTGAAATAGGATTGGCAATTATCCTGTGTTTTAATTTGGCGTGTTCCGTAGACGCTCAGGAAGCATCTTTTTATGTTTTGCCTTCGAAAGGAAGCTACAAAGTAGGAGAAACATTTTCTGTAAATGTGTTAATAAGTACGGAGGGATCATCAATTAATGCTACGGAGGCAACGATTCGTTTTCCTCCGGCAATCTTAAGCGTACAGGAGGTTTCAAAACAAAATTCTATTCTTTCGCTTTGGACTCAAGAACCTGTATTTTCAAATTCAAAAGGAACCATTATTTTTGGGGGAGGATTGCCGAATCCTGGATTTGCGGGAAAATCAGGTAAGATAATTACAATTTTATTTAAGGCAAAATCTTTGGGCGGAGCGCAGGTTTCTTTCGGACAAGAAAAAATCTTGGCAAATGACGCTTGGGGCACTGATATTTTTTCTGGGAGCACAGGAGGCACCTATTTTATTGGCGTTCCCGAAACCGAAATTCCAGAAATCCCAAAAGAGCCGGAGCCAGAACCAGGGGGGGAAGGAAGGGTTCCGACCGCCCCAAAAGTTAGTTCGTCTACGCATCCATTTTCAGATAAATGGTATAGCAATAATGCTCCTAAATTTGAATGGAAAAATCCGCAAGGTATTATTGGAGTAAGCACTCTTTTTGACCAAAGGCCGGTTTCAGACCCGGGAAATATTTCAGAAGGCGCATTTGGCTCAAAAACATTTGAGAATGTGGAAGATGGGGTTTGGTATTTTCATGTAAAACTTCAGAACAATATTGGTTGGAGTAAAATTTCTCATTTTAAAATTCAAATTGATACCAGTCCGCCAGAGCCTTTTGAGATAATCATTGATAACGAAGGCGATCCCACTAATCCTCATCCAATACTGTATTTTAAGGCCAAAGATCAATTCTCGGGAGTAAGCCATTATGAAATTAAAATTGGCCAAGGAGACGTTTTTAGTCTAGTTGAAGTTCAAACTAATCCTTATCAGCTTCCTTACCAGAATCCGGGTAAGTATGCTTTGGAAATTAAAGCAGTAGATATGGCCGGGAATAAAACTCCGGCTATTTCAGAAGTAAAAGTAGAATCAATTCCTGCCCCCGAGTTTACTTTTTGTCCCGAAACATTTATTTCAGGAGGAGAAGCTCTTTATATAGAAGGAACTAGTTTGCCAAATGTAAAAGTCCTAATCTTTTTTAAAAAAGATGAAAAATTAGTAAAACAATGGGAAGTGCAGGCCGATGAAAAAGGAAACTGGTTTTTAAAACAAGAAGGGTTATTTAAATCTGGATTATACAGAATTTCAGTCAGGGCAAAAGATTCAAGAGGGGCAATAAGTGATCTTTCAAAAGAGTGTATTTTCAGGGTGGCACTTGAAGGAATTAGCATTGGTTCCTGGATAATAAGTTATGCAAGTCTTTCTTGGTTGTTTTTGCTACTTTTTATTATCGGTTTAATTTTGCTTTTGTGTCTGATTTGGAAAGCCAAAAAGACCAAAGAGACCAGGGAAAGAGAAACCAAGGATCTGAAAAATAAATTCTATAAAGAATACAATGAGCTTAAGGCAGATATTGAATGTCAGATTGAGATGTTTAATGAGGCAAAAGGCAAAAGACCCTTAACTGTTTTAGAAAAACAGAGAGAAAAAGAACTTTTGCAAGACTTGTCAGATGTTGAAAGAGTATTCAGAGAAGAATTAAAAGATATTGAAGATATAAAATAATTTAATCTTGCCTTTTTTATCAAAATTTGGCATTATATAAAATATGGCAATTCCAAAAAACATAGTTAAATATCTAAATGAGAATAAAATAAAGTACGAAACCTTAGAACATAAGACTGTCTATACTGCTCAAGATAAGGCAGCCACCTTAAGAGTTTTAGCAAAAACAGTTGGAAAAACGCTTACAGTAAAATTCGACCCCACTTCGCTAAAGCTTCGAGGGGCAGGTAAAAATTATGCGATAGTTTTAATAGGAGCAGATAAACTTTTGGATAAAGCAAAGCTTAAGAAGGTAATAAATGATTGGCTGAAAAAACAAGATCAAAAATCAACAAAAACCATTGATTTTGTTAATGAGTCCTGGATGAAGAAAAATTTTAAAGGAATCCAAATAGGAGCAGTTCCTCCTTTTGGCGCAATTTGGGGGTTTCCAACATTTATTGATAAAGCCCTACTGAAAGAAAAGAAAATAATTGTGAATTCAGGAGACTATAACTCATCATTAAAAATTCTTTGTTCAGATCTTAAAAAAATAACTGGTTCCGTGTTTGATAATTTTTCAGAGAAAAAACCTGTAACTAAATCCAAGAAAAAGCCTGCAAAGAAAACAATTCAGAAGAAATCAAAACCAAAAAGAGCAAATAAGAAAGAGTCAAAAAGAAAATAGGGGCGTATAGCTCCCTCCTTCACCCTTATTGCATTCGGGCTTCCGCCTACTCCGCCAGTTTGGCGGATTCGGTGGACAAGTCGGAGGGCAAGAATACCTTTAAATAAGTAGTTTGCCCATTGAAGTTGGGTGTATAGCTCAGTTGGCTAGAGCGCGTCTCTGATAAAGACGAGGTCTGTGGTTCGAGTCCACATACACCCACAAGAACTCTATAAAACTAATGCATGGACCGTTAGCTTAGTTGGTTAGAGCGCCACATTTGCAACCTCGCACTAAAAATATGGGCCGGTAGTTTAGTGGCAGAACATCTCATTTGCAATGAGAAGATCGTGGGTTCGATTCCCACCCGGTCCACCGAGTCAAACTCGGTTTTAACCGAGTGCAGACGAAGGTGGTCGCGTCAGACGCGACACAAGATTCTATAGATTCTATTTAGAAAATATGCAGCGTCAGACGCTGCTTCAATAATGAAAATACGATTTTTCTACGTATATATTCTATTTAGCCAGCAAGACAGAAAACTGTATATCGGTTATACCGAGAATTTGAAATTAAGATTGGGAGAGCATTTTAAAGGTAACGTTACGGCAACAAAAAACAGAAGACCACTTGTTCTTATTCATTATGAAGCATTTACCAATGAGAAGGACGCCAAGGCACGAGAGAGATTTTTGAAAAGTGGCTTCGGACGCTCGCAACTTAAAAAGGCATTGCAGAATAAATTACGGGAGTCGGGATACAGATACCTGGAATAAGAAAACTAAATCCACAATAAACTACTTGCATCTACGTTAAATATGATTATGAAATTAGACAGCGCGGTATTTTATAGTAATGACATTAAGAAGGCAGTATCTTTTTATAAGGACATCCTTGGCTTTGTCGTTGAATACCAGCAGGGCGATAAATATGTCTCTTTTATCTTCCCTAATGGCGCAAAATTAGGCATCAAGAAAAAAGATAAAGAAAGAGAATCGCCAGGGGCACAAACAGTCATTATTTCTATGGAGAGTGGAATTGAAGGTTGGTATGAGTTGTTACAACAGAAAAATGTACCAATTTACAAAGAATTAGTTGTTCAGGATTGGGGTAAAAATTTCGCTATATTAGACCCTGATAAAAATAAAGTTGAGTTTGTTGAAAAGTCGTAAGAAATCCGATAATCTGGTTCCAACTGGCGCGGATGAGGGCCACTGCTTCGCCAAGGCTTCGCAGTGCAAACACTTTTTAGTGCACATCATAACGGAGGAAAAATTAAGAATCAAATTTACCCTTTGGAGTTTTTATTAATTAAAATTTTTGCTATAATATAACAATTGTAAAGGTCGAATTCATTTTTAATAACTTTTAAAATAAAACATGTTAATAAATTTACCTTTAGAATGGTGCTCAATGACATATGATGTCATGGATATGCTTTTAAAAGGAGTTTTGGCATTTATACCAAAGCTTATAGGAGCTTTGGTAGTGTTTGTAGTGGGTTGGATAGTTTCAGTTGGAATTGGGAGATTGATTACCGAAGTCCTAAATAAATTGAAATTCAACGAGATTTTTGACAAAGCAGGCTGGGGAAATGCTTTTCGGAAAGCAGAACTAAAAGTTAACGCTGCTGAATTCTTTGGAGCAGTGATCAAATGGGTTTTGGTGATTGCATTTTTATTGGTATCAGTAGAAATCTTAGGATTCCTTCAATTTGCAGTATTTTTGAGGGGAGTGCTGGCATTTCTTCCAAACGTGATAGTAGCTGCTTTAATCTTTGTGGTAGCGACAGTCTTGGCAGATGTTTCACAGAAAGTTACGGTTGCCTCAATTGAAAAAGCAGAGACAGGATATGCAAAAGTAGCAGGACTTTTTGTTAAATCGGCAATTCTGGGTTTTGCAATTATGGCTATTTTGGTGCAGTTGAGAATTGGTAGAGAATTGTTAATTATTTTATTCCAAGGAATTGTAGCTTTATTTGTGATTTCTTTTGGACTAGCCTTTGGCTTGGGGGGAAAAGATGTTGCAGCCGAAACCTTGAGAAGTTTGAAGGAAAAATTAAAGTAAATCCAATTTCTAAGATTTTATTTTCAAAAATGACTTGCCCCTCATCAAAATTGGCATGAGGGGTTGACCCCGTAGTGAAAATTTGGCTAATGTTTTGCCCTGCAAAACATTTTAAAGTGCCGAAGACGGCCAAATTTCTACTACGGGGTTGACAAGATTTTTTAATTTGATAAAATACAAAGGATATGCAGAACAAAAGAATGTTATATAAAGGAAGCGATTAACCGAATTTTTGTGTCGGAGAAAATCGCTTCCGCAAAAGCGATTTTTTATTTCTAGAAACGAAAGAAAAGAATGAAAAGTACATTAAAAATTAAATAGCAATAGTGGTCTAAAGTCTAAAATAATATAAATAGTGATAATTAATTGCTAGCCAAGGTTTTAAGGGCAGATGGTGGATGCCTTGGGTGCGGGCGGCGATGAAGGACGTGGCGTGACTGCGATAAGCCTCGGGAAGGTGTCACGCAACCTTTGATCCGAGGATTTCCGAATGGGGAAACCTGTCCGTCCAAAAGACGGACGAGCGCCGAAAGGCGCTAGCGAACCTGGGGAAGCGAAACATCCTAGTACCCAGAGGAAAAGAAAAAAATATTTTATTCCCTTAGTAGCGGCGAGTGAAAGGGGAACAGCCTAAACTCTTTATTTTACTTTTGTAAAACAAAGGGGGTTGTAGGATAATAACGGGGATTTCCCGGGAAGTTACAAAATTCTTAGTTAGTCAAAAGACTCTGGAAAGAGCTACCAAAGAAGGTAATAGTCCTGTAGACGAAAATTAAGAATCTTCCTGGTTATTATCCTGAGTACCATGAGGAAAGAACGCTTTGTGGGAAGCAGGCAATACTACTTGCCAAGGCAAAATACGTTCCGCACACCGATAGTGAACAAGTACCGCGAGGGAAAGGTGAAAAGCAGCCCGGTGAGGGCGGTGAAATAGAACCTGAAACCATCTTGCTCACAAGCAGTCGGAGCCCCACCCCAATTTTGCTCCAGATTAGTTCTAAATTAGAATTCAAGTTTAAACTTATATAGCATGTGCGGCGCTTGCCTGAAAATAAGGCAGGGCTATTTGCCCTCGCGCCGCCTAGAAATATCTGAGGCAAAATTGGAGTGGGGTGACGGCGTGCCTATTGGAAAATGAGCCAACGAGTCCTGTTCAGCTTTTGTCTAAGGGGTTTTGCCCCGGAGGCACAGCGAAAGCGAGTGTTAAAAACGCATAACATCTTTTTAAAAGATGTCAAAAAGTTGGACAGGGACCCGAAGCCAGGTGAGCTTACCATGGGCAGGGTGAAGTCTGCCGAAAGGTGGATGGAGGCCCGAACTCTTTCTTGTTGCAATAAGATGAGATGACCTGTGGTAAGGGGTAAAATGCCTATCGAACTTGGTAATAGCTGGTTCTCCCCGAAATATCTTATGGAATAGCGTCCGCTAAAGCTTTTTGGAGGTAGAGCACTGAATGGGGTAACTTAGGATTTTTCCGAGTACTCCAATCAAACTCCGAATGCCAGAAAGTGTTCGCGGGCAGTAAGGCCATGGGCGCTAAGGTCCTTGGCCAAAAGGGAAAGAACCCAGATCTCTGTCTAAGGTCCCTAAATCTGAGCTAAGTGTTAAAGGAAGTGGAATTCCTCAAACAGCTAGGAGGTTTGCTTAGTAGCAGCCATCCTTTAAAGAGTGCGTAACAGCTCACTAGTCGAGGGGTTCTGCGCCGAAAATTTATCGGGACTAAGCTCAGTACCGAAGACGAGGCTTCATCAGAAATTTTCTGATGAGGGGTAGGGGAGCGTTCCTATTGCAGCGAAGCCAAATCGTGAGGTTTGGTGGAGTAATAGGAAGTGAGAATGTTGGCATGAGTAACCACAAGCAGGGTTCAAACCCCTGCGGCCGAAAGCCTAAGGTTTCCTGGGCAACGACAATCAACCCAGGATTAGGCGGCCCTTAGCCAAACCCGAAAGGGGAAGGTGATGGACAGTCGGTTAATATTCCGACCCTCCAGCATTTTTTTGAAGGAGTGACGAAATCTAGTAGATAGAGCGAGTTATTGGATTCTCGTCGCCAATCTAAGGATTTCCAAGGATTGGCGGGAAGTCTGTCTTCGGACAGACGAACTTTATTAAGCAGGTTTCCTAGAAAAACTCCTGAGAGTTAAAGATGTTGGAACCGTACCGCAAACTGAGACAGGTAGGCGGGCGTAAGAGCGCCAAGGCTAACGAGTGAAGGCTCCTGAAGGAACTCGGCAAAAAAGCGGCCGTAACTTCGGGATAAGGCCTGCCGCCGTTGAGGCGGCTACAACTAAAGACCCCCAAGCAACTGTTTATCTAAAACACAGGTCCCTGCTAACTCGTAAGAGGATGTATAGGGGCTGATGCCTGACCAGCGCCTGAGTGTCAAGCTTGACTGTAAATGGTACTTTTGTACTATTTGCTGATTGAGTTAAGCCTCAGGCTAGCGTCGGCGCTAACTCTGAGCGTCCGAAGGTAGCGTAATCCCTTGCCGGGTAAGTTCCGGCCCGAATGAAAGGTATAATGACTTGGGGACTGTCTCCAGGAGCAGCTCGGTGAAAATGCGAGACCGGTCAAGACGCCGGTTACCTGCAGCTAGACGGAAAGACCCTAGAAGCTTTACTGTAGCTAGATATTGAATTTTAGTTTTGGATGCGTAGTATAGTGGGGAGGCGATGAAGTTTGGCTTTCGGGCCAGACAGAGCCGACAGTGAAATACCCATCTTTCAAAGCTGAAGTTCTAATCATGGAAACGTGAGACAGTGTCTGGTGGGCAGTTTGACTGGGGCAGTTACCTCCTAAAAAGTACCGGAGGTGTCCAAAGGTCGGCTAGCTCCGGATGGAAATCGGAGTGGTCCTATAAAGAGAAAAGCCGGCTTAACAGTGAGACTGATAAGTCGATCTGATGGGAAACCAGGGCTTAATGAACCGATGGTGGTTTGTAGAAACGCCAAAGATCAACAGATAAAAGCTACTCTAGGGATAACAGGCTAGTAGGGCCCGCGAGTCCATATCTACGGCCCTGTTCGGCACCTCGATGTCGGCTCATCCTATCCTGGGGGTGAAGAAGCTCCCAAGGGTTCGGCTGTTCGCCGATTAAAAGGATACGCGAGCTGGGTTCAAACCGTCGTGAGACAGGTTGGTCCTTATCTACTGCAGGCGTCGAGCCTTGAGGGGAGTCTGGGATAGTACGAGAGGACCTCCCGGAACTAACCTCTGGTATGCCAGCTGTCCCGCCCGGGGCATTGCTGGGTAGCCACGTTGGGAAAGGATAAGAGCTGAAAGCATCTAAGCTCGAAGCCAACCCCAAGATTAGGGCTCAAAAACTGGTGAGAGACTATCACCTTGATAGGGTGTAGGTGTAAGTCCCGTAAGGGATTAAGCCAAGCACTACTAATAGTTTTTACCTTGGCTAGTAATTAATAATCATTATTTTATAAAAAAGACGTTCCGGTGGCGGCTATGCTGGAGTTGTCCCACCTGTTCCCATTCCGAACACAGAAGTGAAATACTCCAAGGCCCATGATAGTGGATTTTTCCGCGAAAGTAGGTAGCTGCCACCAAAGCGTCTTTTTTTCCGCCGATGAGGCGGATTTTCTTTAGTTTTTACTTAAATTATTTTAAATTCTTAGGAATTATCTTATAATGAGTCAATGAATAAATTCTCAAAAAAGAAAGAGATTTTAGCATTAACAGGGGTGATTTTATTATTACTAGGTTTGAATTTTTTCCAGGATAAAGTAAAAAACTTTTTTTATAAGATTTCGGAACCATTTCAAGAAACATTTTTTAAGACAGGCAAAGACATTGCTGGTTTTTTTGAAACGATTTCTAATCTAAAAAATTTAGAAAAAGAAAACCAAGATTTAAAAATTGAGAATCAAGAATTAAAAAGCCAAATAGTAACTTTAAAAGAAAAAGAATTAGAAAATCAAATTTTAAAACAAGCTCTAGATCTTAATTTACAAAAAGATTTTAAATTTTTACTTTCTTATGTGGCCTCAAGAGATCTTATTCAGGAATCAGTTTTAATAAATAAAGGAAAACTTGATGGGATTTCTGAAGGAATGGCAGTAATTACTTTCCAAAAAGTGCTTGTTGGAAAGATTGAGAAGGCATATGATAATTTCTCAAGAGTTTTATTGATTACTGATAAAAACTCTTCCTTTGCTTGTAAAATTCAATCTGAAGATACCAGTGGCGTAATAAAGGGTGGAGGAAATCTTGAGATATTTTTTGACCTTATCCCCCAAAATGCTAAAATTCAAACAGGTCAGGAGGTTATAACTACAAACCGAGAAGGAGTATTCCCTAAGGGGCTTTTAGTAGGTGAAATTGAGAGTATTGAAAAATCAGATCTCCAGCCATATCAAAGGGCAAAAATAAAACCTGCTTTTGAGTTTAAAAATTTAGATGCTCTTTTTGTAATATTAGATTATTAAATTCATGTTAAAAAGGAATTTAATTTTATTTTTGAGTTTTTATATTTTGATTTTGTTTCAAACAAGTTTTTTGGCAAACTTTAAGATTTTTGGCCAAGTTCCGAATCTAATCTTGATTTTTTTGTTCTTGGCGATTTTCCTTAACCTATCTTCTTCGGAAATCCCATGGGAAGCTGTCTTTGCAGGATTTTTTATAGATATATTCTCAAGTTTTTCTCTTGGAACATCAGTGACAATTCTTTTTTTAGAATCACTTTTTGCAAAAAGAATCTTAAAGAATTTTAAGGAGCCAAGTCTTTTTATACTATTGCCTTTCTTTTTAGGTTTCCAATTAGTTTTTTACTATTCATTCTCTATTCTTTATCATTTTATTGGAAACTCACCTTTGTTGAGATTTGATAATGCTTTTTTGTTTCAGATAATCTCAAATTCTATTTTTGCAATTTTGGGCTTTTATCCATTAAAAATGCTAAAGCAAAGATTTTTTATTGAAAGACATGTTGAATCTTTTTAAAAAAAGACCCAAAAGCAAAGAAATAGAGTTTGGCTTTAAGGAAGAGATAGAGCCTCAAGAAGCTCTTTTGGATGCGCTTTCCGAAAGAGAGGATCTAACTTTTCAGAGGAGGCTTGAAGTTCCTCTCAAAAAGAAAACTCTACAAATATTCTCGCTTTTATTTTTTCTCTTAATCTTTCTATTTTTCTTTAAAAGTTTTCAGTTTCAGATAATAGGATACCAAGAGTTTTTGGCGCTTTCAAAAAAGAATTATCAAAAAACTTATACAAAGAGAGCAGATAGAGGAGTAATTTATGATAGAAATCTTACTCAACTAGTGTTCAATGACCTGAGTTTTGATTTGATATGCCAAAAAGAAGATCTTCCTAAAGACCAAAAGGCGAGGATTTTAAAACAAGTTTCAGAGATTATAAAAGAAAACCAAGAATCTTTAGAAGAAAGAATTAAAAACAGCGTGAGCTCAGAAGTTCTGATTTCAGAAAATTTAGACCATGAAACCTTAATCTTACTTGAGGCAAAAATTAACGAATTGCCTGGTTTTGTAATTGAAAAAAATATTAAAAGATTATACGAAAAAGGCCCTTTATTTTCAAATCTTATTGGATTTTTAGGAAGAGTAGAAAAAGATGAACTTACAAAATCTCCAGAATACTCAATGATAGATTATATTGGAAAATCCGGGCTTGAGAAATCTTATGAGGAGATTTTGAAAGGCGAAAAGGAGAAAATTCTTGTTGAAAAAGATGTAAGGGATCGAGAAATCTCACGTAATAAAATTTCAGAAGCAAAAAGTGGAAAAAGTTTAGTGTTATGGATGGATGCGGAGCTCCAAAAGAAAAGTGAAGAAGCCTTATTAACGTCTCTGAAGAATTCTGGTGCAAAATCGGGGGTAGTAGTGGCGATTGACCCAAAAACAGGAGGGATTTTGGCACAGGTTTCTTTGCCAAGCTTTGATAACAATCTTTTTTTCCAAAAACTTTCTGCCGAGGAATGGAGCAAAATTTTAAACGATCCCTTGAACCCTTTCTTTAATAGAGTAATTTCAGGAACTTATCCCACAGGTTCTACAATCAAACCATTAATGGCCTCCGCTGCTCTACAAGAAAAAATAATTTTGCCAACAAAACAGATTTTTTGTGAAGGCGAGATTGAAGTAAAGAATCCTTGGTTTCCAGATCAGCCCTGGATATTCCATGATTGGACGGTTCATGGCTTAACAGACATTAGAAAGGCGATAGCCGAATCCTGCAATGTTTATTTTTATACGATTGGGGGAGGGTTTGACGGAATTTCAGGGTTAGGAGAAGACAGGATAAAAAAGTATTTGGAACTTTTTGGCTGGGGTATGCTCACAGGAATTGATATTCCTGGAGAAAAACCAGGTTTAATTCCAGATAAAACTTGGAAAAAAGAGCATTTTGAAATCCAAGAACAGAAAACTTGGCTTCCTGGAGACACTTATAACCTTTCAATTGGTCAGGGATATTTATCAATTACGCCTCTTCAGGTAGTAGCTTCTTTTGTTCCTATTGCCAATGGAGGAAAGCTTCTCAAACCAAGATTAGTTCAAAAAATCATTGAAGGGTCAAAAACTTCTTTTGCCACACTCAAAGAATTTAAGCCAGAAGTTGTAAGAGAGAATTTTATAGACCAAAAGAACCTAAAAATCGTTAGAGAAGGAATGCGAGATGCAGTAATTTATGGTTCAAGTCATATTTTAAATAACTTGCCAGTAAAAGCAGCTGCAAAAACCGGAACTGCTCAAACCTCAAAAAAAGGTTATTTCCATAATTGGGTAACTGTTTTTGCTCCTTATGACGACCCTCAAATTGTAATAACCGTGCTTATTGAGAATGTTCCCGAAGAACAAGTTGCGGCTCTTCCCGTGGCAAAAGAAATTTTAAATTGGTATTTTACAAGATAATGCGATAGAATGCTAAAAAATTGCCCTCGCAGGCAATTTTTTAATTGGATTATTTAATTTTTACAATTTTATCAAGTCGTTTCAGAGAAAGTCTTGTTTGAATAGCATAAGAAATAGTGCTTGTTATAATATTAAAAGTATTGTGTGCTTCCTGGAAATAACCGGTTACCAATATCAGGTCTCCCACCGGCGTACTGCTTGTAGAAATTTTGTAAAGCACAAGCAAAATCACAGCACCCAGGCTGATACTAGATAGAGCTTGTAAGATTGTCCAGCGCCAAGAATCTATGTCAAGGGAAGATACCGTAGCATTGTATAAATCTTGTCCCTCCTGGTGAATTTTTTGGGCAAAATTATGACCATCTTCTCTTTGTCTCCACGCCTCAGGAGCTTTTCTATAAGTAGTCCCCCAGAATACCTCATCGGCTTTAAAATAACTCCTTAGCTTTCTTTTGTATAATTCAGCCATTAAACAATCAATTGCAAGGTACAATATTCCGTATATTACCAGTATTAAAAAATATGCTGTGCTTGCCTTAATTAAGATAAGCGGGATGATGATAAAACTTACAGGAAGTTGCAAGATATTATCTTTGTAAAAATCTACCAAAGAAGATATATTGTCGCTAGCTCTTTTTACTGCCTGCACGGCTTCTCCTGTTTTTCTTCCTTCTTGAACCTCTGTTTTGTGGGAGAAAAATATAGCCAGAGAGATTTTAAGATCTGCCCCAATTTTTTCCAGTCCGAACTTTGACCTTAATCTTATAAAATCTTCCATTGCCTTATTTGCAATCATAAGCATTGTCCAAAGGATTGCTTCTCTCCATCTTTCTGGATTTGCGCTTATTATATTTACAATCTTAGAAAAAGCATAAGGCCAAAAAAGCACCTGAACAAAAGCAAAGAGCCTAAAAAAAGAAGATATAATTATCTGCGCCTTATTTTCCCGGAAAAAGCTTTTGAAAAATCTTTTCATTATTTAATGATAAGTATTTCAGGATTTTATGTCAATTTTCCTTTATCTTTTCCACACCCATTACTTTTGCAATATCGTATAATTATTATATGAATATCTTAAGCCATATATCTTATCCGGTCCTGTTTTTTATGCTAATGGCGAAGATTTTCGGCATTCATTACTGTTTTTGGGACTTGATGGTTTTAATATCGTTTTCCATCTTTGCAGATTTCGATCTTCTTTTCCATTCAGTTTTTAAAAAAAGAGGCCAGAAATTTTCATTTTCAGATTTGTTGATTTTGACTTTGTTTTCTGTAGTCCCGAATTTTAATTTCATTTTCAAAAAATTGCTCAAAAGAGAACATTTTGATTCGCTTTCTCATCACGAATGGCTTACGCATTTTCCTCTTACTTATTTTCCTCTTTTGGCGATTTTATTTTTTCGTCCAAATATAGGAGTGTTTTTGGTTTGCCTTGGAATTTATTCTCACTTTATCTTAGATTCTTTTTTCGGAGGGGCCATAATGTGGTTTTATCCATTTTCAAAAAAGACTATTTCCTTTTTTCAGTGGAAATTTAAAAATCTTGAGAATTTAGATTATTTTGAGGCCTATAAAAAAACAATTATCTATAAAATAGACGTTATTGCTTTTCTATTGGTTCTGGCAAGGCTTTTTAGTTTTTGGCTAAAAATCTAGGGATTGCAGGTTCGAATCCTGCCGTGCCCATGGGCGATCATGGCGGCCAGCATCATCGGCCGCCTTTACTTTTTAAAGGATTTCAGGTATAATATAAAATTCTGTATGGGAAAAATCCTATCAAGAACAGGAAGGAGGAAGGATGTCGATATTAAAGAAACTGGATCGTAGACGGGCATTTTCGGCTTCACTACTGATTATGTTTCTCAGTTTCTTTGGCGCTGGCATCGGCTGGCTCGTTGGCCAGTTTGTTCGCCGACCGCTAACGTACGTTGGAGCCGGAATCGGCGCCGGCATTGGCTTGTTGCTTGTCGTCCTTGTGCTTAGCGACAGCAACAACTAGCCGCATTGTTCTTATATGGGGCAGCCATTGGCTGCCCTCTCTCATTCTTAGTTATTGACAGTTCAAATTATAAGTATTAAAATCAAAAGCAGAATAATATGAACAGTCTTCCTAAACAATTTTTTGGATATTTCTGGTTTTATACCCTAAAAAGAGGGAGGCTGTTACTATTTCCTAATTCCTAATATCTAATTTCTAATATCCAACACTTAACACGCCTCCCTCAAGGAGGTCTTTTGTTTTTTATAAATAATATGCAAATCCAAATAAAACAATCTTTTAACTTTTATTGGTTTTATTTCCCAAAAGTTGGGAGGTTGTTTTGTTTGATTTTTAATACAGAATAAAAATTTTCTAAAAAGATACAAAAGTCAGCCAAAATAACCTCCTAACAAGAGGTTATTTAGTTCTTTACAGCACATTAGAAAAGGAGGCAAGACAAATGAATACGAGGAGTGTGGCAGTAGGCCGTTTTGTTCAGAATCTGGACGAGAAAGACGTTGTCGTGGTTTCTTCTCTGGCAAGAAAAAAGCTAGAGGACTGTCTTTCAAAGATAAACACGACCACTCTAATTGCCAGGTTAGACATGGCGCCTTGGGAGGGTGAGGGCATACCGCCAATTTATGAGGTGGAGGTGTCGCCAGATGGCCTAATGTTTTGGGGATTGTTTGGTGCATTTCCCAAAAACAAAATTAGTCCATTGGCAGATATTGCCCTGTGCATTGACCTTCCATGGAAGGAGGCCTACCAGCTTCTTTCAGAACTTTTAGGCTGGCAAGTTGTCTACGATTGGGATGAGATTTCGCAAGGCAGCAGGGTCTATGTGTCAGCTGACCCAAACGATGTTCCTGGGGAGGCGAGGAGCAGGCTTGAGAGAGGGGAGTTCTCGTTGGTTACTGATCCTTTTTGTCCAAAAACAGAAGCGATTAAGATAACCGACGGCTTAATCCTGAGGCCTGGGGATGGGATTGCGAGCTTTGGCGAACTGGCAAAGAGATTTCCGAATGGCTTTGTCCTAAAGCCTGTTTGGGGATATGGCTCTCGTGACATTCACATGCACCCAATAGGTCCGTCCTATGGGTACTTGCGGAGCCATGGTGGTTGCAGTAGAGATACCATAAAAGAACTGCTTTGCCGTCCTCGCCAGGAAGATTGGATGCTTCAGCCATTCTTTGCGCCAGAGATCATAAGGAGCTTTGGCACTACAGAGTTTCGTATTTGGCGGATTTTTGCTGTCCGCCAGAGTCAAAGCGAGTCCTTTAAACTTCTGGGAGGCCTCTGGAATCAAAGAGCATCGCTGAAAGTGCATGGTGCCTCAAACACTACGAGCGGTCTGATTGAAATGGCCGGAAAGAACAGAAAAGCCACTCCTGTCCAAGGGACCCAGAGAAAGCCAAGAGGAGAAGAGCCTTCTTTTGGTTGGTATATGTAAGCCCTGAAAAGCAAGGAGAGGAGGTTGCCCCGCCTCCTCTCCATCTTAACTTTGTTAATAATCTCATTAATAATTTATTAAATTTAAAGTAAAATAAAAATATGAAAAGCACAAAAGAATTGGTTTTACTATACAAAGACTTATTTTGCGAAGAAAGTTTTTTAAATGGTTTGGAAGATCTGGATTTGAGCGTTTTTGGAAAAGAAAATGATTTTAGCTTTCAAGAAAAACTTGAAAATCATCTTTTATTTTATAAAGAAAATCTCTATAATCTGCCTTTTGAAAGAATTAAAAAGGCAGGCAATATTATTTTTTACCATCTTCAAAAGGAAAATGAACTGGACCAGCGCTTTTTGGAAAAGCTCCACGAATTTTTAAATATCCCACAAAGCGCTGCGTTTTCCTTAAACGAAAGTATTGCAAAAGACTTTTTAAAACCGGTTTTGAAAAATTATTCGGATTTTGACAAGAAGAACAATGAAATTTTAGCAAGGGCTTCAAAGGAAATCGTTGGCAGGGATGCGGCTAATATATTTAAAAATCCGATAGAGAATTTTAAAATATGGCAGGCAAGTATTTATGGCTTGGGCATATTGGATAAAAAAACATTATTATCAGAAGCAAGGATAGTCCAAAAAGAAATTGATAATTCCGTAGAATTTTCAGATTTTTATTACGATTTGGAATTGTTTATTAAATTCTTTATTGATTATTTCAAGAATTCTTTGAAAGAGGACTTAGGGAACACAAAAGTTATTGATACGCCTGATTATTTAAAAAGCTTAGAACCAACAGCTGCAGCATATACTTTTGATCAACTAAAAGCCAGGCCTTGCTCTATCGTGTTTGTTAATTTTAAAAAGAGCATTTCCATTGGTAGGTTAATGCCTATTTTGTTTCATGAGATTTTTGGCCACGCCTTGCATTATAGATTAATAGCAAAATACTGCAAAAGCAAACTAAAAACAATTCCTTTTCTTTGCGCCTCTCCTTTGATAGAAGGTTTTGCGCTTTTGTCAGAAGATTTTATAGTTGAAGAGTTTGGCAAAAAGAAGGTCCAAGAGGATTTTGAAAAAGCGCTAGGAGAGAGTTTTTCAGGAAATGGCACCTTTTTGGTCTTGAAGAATTTTTATCTCCAGTCCAGACTATTGAGATATTTAAGGTATGTTTTTGAAATAGAAATTTATACTGAAGGAAAATCTCCGCAGGAATCAATTGAAGAATTGAGCCGGGATTTTGAATTTGACAAGGAATCTCTAAAAGAAGATCTTTTTTCTTTTTTGACAAATCCGGGCTATGCTTCTTGCTACATTGGAGGATATAAAATTCTAAAAAATCTGGGAGACTATAAAAATTCTGATTTTAGGAAAGATCTGGCAAAAAACGGATTTGCGTTTACTGAGACATTATAGCGTTTACAAAGATAGAAAGATAAACTAGATTAAAAAGAGGAGGAATTCATATGAAAGATCTTTTTGACGAAAAATTTCAAGAGGATATGGAAAGCCAAGCTCCTTTGGCAGAAAGGATGAGACCTCAAGATTTTGAGGATTTTTATGGTCAAGAAGAATTGGTTGGTCCAAATTCACCCTTAAGAAGGGCAATAGAAACTGACAATTTAAGTTCTTTGATTTTTTGGGGGCCGCCTGGTTCTGGAAAAACTACTCTAGCCCGCATTATTGCCAGAAAAACCAAGGCATATTTTGTTAAATTCTCTGCTGCTACTTCTGGTATAAATGAGGTAAGAATTGCAATCAAAGAAGCCAAAGAAAGGCGCAAATTTCACAAAAAGCGCACAATTCTTTTTATAGATGAAATCCATAGGTTTAACAAGGCACAACAAGACGCATTTTTGCCACACGCAGAAGACGGCACCATTATCCTAATTGGTGCTACCACAGAGAATCCTTCTTTTGAAGTAATTTCTCCCTTGCTCTCACGTTCTGCAGTCTATGTTTTAAAACCCTTAAATCGGGAGGCAATGAGGAAAATTCTTCTACG
>Ga0315289_10002725_pt1 | contig 26984 bp, 41 predicted proteins | sample YL17G11_40_MG_FD_203452 | JGI IMG/M metagenome (GOLD analysis project Ga0315289, IMG submission 203452) | Sediment microbial communities from Yellowstone Lake, YNP, Wyoming, USA - YL17G11_40 | ecosystem: Environmental > Aquatic > Freshwater > Lake > Sediment | place: USA: Wyoming | collected...
CTGTCGGCGGGCGGCGACGGGGGAAACAAGTTCTACCGCTTTATGTAGCTTAATTCTTTTAATTCTTTTAGTTTCCTTAGCTATTTAAATCAAAAGTAAGAAATTCTTACCTTATTTAAACTTGATAGATGCCTCTGAGCCATGGCTAAGGAGAATAATATTACAGGCAGGGTGCTCAACTATCCCCGCCTGGCTTGAGGCCCAAGGATGAGCAATCCCTTCCCCAAGGCTTCGTGTGTGATCGGCACACAGGGGTATTTTATAATGCTCAGATTACTTTACGGGAAAGAGTATAAAAAGGAATCGGTAGGAACGAGAGATAAGATGCAACACAAGCAACCCGCCTTTGGATCAATGTTTCCTACCGACCCTGATTGAGAGTTAGAATAATCCCTTGGATATGTCAGTGAAAGAGGCTAACATTGCTACTATTGCTAGAATGATTCCTATTATGGCGATGAACACTGCCAGACCTGGGCCGACATTATCAAAGAACCCTGCCACTCCGGTTCCTAGATCTGTAAAGACATATTCCACTTTTGGTAATGAACATGAATCATCCGTCCCGCCGCCAAAGCCGTTACATTCCCATAAGTATTCAGTCGAGCTATCAGCTAGATCACTGAAGGTTCCTACTGTGCAAGCATTTAATCCTGTCCCGCAGGCTCCGTTTTGTAGGACTGTCTCGTTCCAATAGATTGCTTCCTCGTATATCTTGCCGTTACCAGCTCCAACACCAGCGTCTGGTGCAATCCATGCAGAACCGTTATAGCATCCCCAACTGGTAGCACTGTCAGTCCCGACTACTCTTAGTTGTATTGGCGTTTGGCTATAACAAGCTACGGGTATTGTGATATTTTCTGCTCCAGAATCTGCTTTCGCTTCCCATACTGCATTATGGGCGTAGGTCGGCTTTGTATAATTCATGGCTACTGTGGAGCTATTTCCAGTAGCGGCTAAAGCATAAGTCCCCCAATCTGCATCATAGGCTAATGCGCATGCATGGGAGCCGTCCCATTGTGCGTTCCCGCCACTAGAGCATGTTTGAGTAGTAGAATTCTCTTGATAGACCCATTGATAAGAAATAGCATTGGCTGAACTAATCATCAAGACCAGCATTGCCAACATAACCAGATACTGTTTCATACTGCTTAATTATAGAAGTCTATTCCTTAAAAACCTTTAGTTTGCCTAAAAGAATAGTATGCTGCTTTAATTCTTCCAAAATCTCATAGAGTAGCTCTTTTTCGGGCAGGAGCATTGATTTGTCCAGCTTTTCGACATGATTGATTCTGCACAATCCAATCATATAATTTCCTGTCTTTTTGTCATAGCCATATTCGTCAATCCTAAAAATATCGTTGAATTTAACATCTTTTGGTTCTAATGGAGTTCTACATGGCGACAAACAAATCTTAGGAATCTCGTAGAAATATATCCTATGTATGCATTTAGGTTTCTTTCTTTTCATCGTCCCAATAAAAGGTATAATATCAAAGCCGTAACAACTCCTGCGATTATTCTAGAGATTACATAGAGGGGAGAGTTCACTCTTTAGTTGCTCCTTGACAAATTCCAGGACATTGATGACCTCTTTTGTATCTGAATTGTCTTTTTTCCAGATGGTTATATCCTGCTGGCCTGTCCCGTAATCCTGCCATTCGATTATCAGTTTATGTTTCATGGCTTTGGGTATGCTTTGACGTTGCATTTTAAATTGCTGTTCCTTAAGAAGGACGCTGCTATGCCCTTGGCCCACTCGTCCAGTATCGGCTGGACATTGGCATCGCTAGTTATCACATGCCCTTTTGGAAGCTCAATTTCTATGATCACTATGTTCGTCATTGCATTGATCTATGAAAGGCTGCAACTTCTTCCAGATAGTCTTGTTCAAGTCCTGGCAGATGCTTGCTATCCGTTCCACTTCCTCCTTGCTGAATATCACTTCGTGTCCTATGGTCGAAGTCAATATGAATCTAAGGTTCCCTTGACAAGATTTTGGCATAGTAGTAAATTAGGCAGAATTGGAAGAACATTATTATCGTTGCTATGATCTGCACTCCGATAACGCTATCAATAGACCAGGTTCCGACAAGGGCTACGAAGATTAATATTATGAAGATGCTATTGCTTAAGTCCACGTTCATCTTTGCCTAGAAGAAATAGGCCGGTTAAGAAAAGGACTAATCCGACTATTGCGCTCGTTGGGATTAATCCTATGCCGATTCCCATTATCAGGAAATCAACATGCTTTATTTCCGTATTATTTATTTTCCTACTCACTAATCAGCCCCCCTTCCGTCTTTCTGGTGATTAACGCTAGTGGGTTCGATTTCGCCAGGTCGTTTGTGATTATCGCCTGGTTCCTGCCTATGTCTATTATCTGCTTTGCGTGTGAGATTTCTATCAAATCCTGATAAGCGTAATATCTTGTATCCACGACCTGCCCCTCGTCTGTCTTGTTCACACAATAGAAGTAATGGCCTATCTTGTCTATCCCAAGGCAATCTATGGTTATCATGTCCTTGGAAGTCCTTAAAGCGTCCGCCGGCACGTCTATCTCAATCGTCTTGTCCCTGTCCTTCGAGTCTGGGACTCTTTGCTTTGATTTCAATCTCAGTTTTAGTATTATTATCTTTGGGAATAATCCCAAGATTTTTAGGTTCCTGGATTTCACCATGAGCGTATAGCAGCCGTCTAGGGTTATGCAATGGCCTGCATAAGCCCCGAATCTTATCGATCTCCCAGGCTGGACATCCAGGTATTTGTCTATATTGCCGAGTTTTGAACGTTCCTCATCTGCCTGGGTATAATTCGACTTAGAATCGGTCAGGTGCGGATAGTTCAATATAACTGGAACTCCCTTGTTCCCTAGGAACAGGGGCATCCCTGGCAATATCGGCTTTATGTAATCCGGGTCTTTCTGCGCCTTGCAGAGTTCTATGGTTTTTTTGTAGTCGGAGGTGTAGATGTCTTTGTTGCTTTCCTTCTTCGAGAAGAGCCATCGGATGAGTAGGACTGCTGCCACTATGATTACCCCTATTATCACCAGCATTATGCCTAATCCTAGTATCTGGTCGAGCAGTGATGGGGCATGGGCGACTACTGGTTGAGTGGGAGTTAATCCGATTTGCGTAACCATCGGGTATATTGAGGATATGGGTATAAAAATACCTAAGGCGTGGGTAGTTTTGGTTACATATGCAGTTTTACGCATTTTTTAGCATAAACTCTCTAACTAATTATGTCAGACTGGTATCAACCTATCGTTGACGGATTCGCAGGCCTAAATTCGTTCTTCGGACAGATCACTCCAATCCTTTTACCCTTGGTATTGCTGATATTCATCGGTGCTACTGCCGTGTACGTGGTTAGGAGTGGTGTGCGGGTTGTAAGCTAGTCTTGGACAAAGGAAAAACATGACAGGAAATGTTAGTACGGTGCTAACAGACCTTGGTGCAGGATTAGGATCGTTTTTCGACAGCATAGGCCCCTCACTTGGTGGCTTTATTGCAATAATCGGAATAGTCCTCGCTATCGTCGGTCTGATAGGCGGGCTTACTTATATGATTGCTCATGGGTTTAAGGGTTAAATCCAGTAATCATGTTTGAGAGATTAGTTGGTATAACGACAAACAAAAAAAATAAGGAAAATACGAAAAATGACAATAGAAACTGTCTTAACAGATCTCGGCACAGGCCTTGGCAACTTCTTTGATAGCGTAGGCCCATCGTTAGGTGGGTTCGTCGCCATCATAGGGATTGTCATAGCCATAGTCGGGCTGATAGGTGGATTGACATACATGATCATGCATGGCATGAAGGGTTAGACCTTTAGGCTTAGAATAATCATGGCATGTGAGACCGGAATCGGATGCGGGAATAGCGGTTTGTTGCATGACCTAGGTGGCATGTTGGCAAACTTCTTGGACTCATTCGGTAACCCGGCCTTTTCTTTTCTTTTTACGATAATGATGATCGCATTTATAGTCTTTGCGATCATAATGGCTAAGAGGGCCATAACTTAAAATGCCGTTGGAAGGGGCAAGGTATAGGATCATAACCACTAAGTCGGGGAAGAAGATAAGACTGGCATTTGTTGATAATGTGGTTGTGGAGCATAAGAGGATACGATAATGGCTTTATTACCTAAAGTTGGGATGTCAGCATCTGAGTATCGAAAAAAATATCCGAGCAAGAAGCCGTCATGGTTTAGGCGGCTTGGTGCGAAGCATATCAGAGGTTAAGATCGGGCTGTTTGGCCTGATATTGGCTTCTCTTTTTCTAGGTAGTTGCTACGCTACTAGCTCATGTTCAGCCAACATTATAACTTGCACCTGCGCCGATGGGCGCATAGAAAGATTTTCGCCTGGGGATAATGATAGGTTCCAGGAAGCTAGGAACGATCCTAAAAGCTGCTGTTATTCAAAGCCTGATACGTCCCCGACCACCGGTTCAATAGCCGCTTATAACCCGATATATGCCTTTGGGGTTAAGCCTGTAATGCCCTCTGTGGCTGCGCCTAGTGTATCAGGGCAGGAGATTCCCTATGAAGTAGTGGTTGAGGCTGATAATCAGGTTATAAGCCCTACGGCAATCCCTTACGAGGCTGAAATCCCTTACGAGGCTGTGGAAGTCAAAGAGAAGCCTGGAGTTCTTACATTGGATGGATTATTGGCTATTCTCAGGATCCTTGCCAGGAATGTCTTTATCACAATTTAGTCTCTAGCCCTTCTTCGGATCCCCGTTCAAACCATTTCGAGCCATATACCCAATTTTTGAGCCTTTCCGCATCCTGGTCTGCGTGCAGGAGCTTGTCCATCAGCCATCCCGCCCATTGGTAGATCAGAAGCCCTATGATTACCGCCAGGCACAGGTAGAATAGGCATCTCATGTACCATTCAGCTTCCCAGAAAGCGTATTGGGACGTTATTATAGTATTTGGATCATTTGGATCACATACATTACTGCCACCAAGTAAGTGAGTAATCCCGCATCCGAATTGATCTGTGGCTATGGCAAATCCTCTGAATACATTTACGAGAAAGATCGCTATGCCAAGAATAATAAGAAGGACTACTGCCCATTTGATTATCTGCGCGGGGTCTATCCTTCCGGTAACTACGTTTATCGCCTGGTTGATTGACCGGCCCCCGTAGCGTTCTCCAAGGCCTTCCGCTGCCCCTGCTGCTCCAGGGGCTTTCCCAGCCTGCCGTCTAGCCAATCCCCAAAGCCTTCGCCCCGCCGATACTTTCTTTTCTTCTTCTGCCACTTAGCCCCTTATCCGTTTGATGGTTACTTTTCTGACTTTTGTTTCTTTGCTCTCATCGGCATATTTGCCGATCTTCTTTCCGCCTATCCTCTTAGCTTGCTCTTTCTTGAACGCTAGTGTTTCTTTTTCTACGGCAGTCCGTTCTCTCATCGCTCTGACATATCCTGGTTCCCCTTCTTTCTTCGGTTCTTTCCTTCTCGCCCTCGCAAGCCCTAACCCTGCGATTCCGCCACTTTTAGCCGTTTGCCTTGATCCCCAGAAGCCCATTTTATTGTCTCCTTATCCTTAGTTTTTTGATGAAGAACATGAAGCTCTTTGCCATGAAAACGAATATGAATATCAATAGCACTAATCCGGCTGCGATTATTACCAGTTTGATTATGTCAAAACCCGCTGAAAGTGTATGTCCCGTCCTTTGGATTATCTCGTTTGTGGCATCATCTGAAATCGCAAAGGCTTTCATCAGTTGATTTTCAACTTTTGCCTTAAATGTGAATGTTATCCACGCATCGTCCCCCGTGATGGTTGCATAGCATCTCATTGAATATTTTGTGGAAGCCGCTTCGGTTGTTGATAATGATGGTAATCCGCCGGAACCGCTGTTAAATTGAAAGGTGTATTTCATTGATTCTAGCATTATCCATGTTCCTTGTGCGTGCCATGATGGTTGCTCGTCTAGATATTGTAAGAATGGCGAGTCAGAACAGGTTAACTCGATTATATCCCCATCATTCGGATAATGCATATAACCGTCTAAATTCGCTGAGATCACACTCCATTCTAATTTTGATGAACGTAAATCCGAAGTGCTTCGCAAGTCTATTAATGTTTTAACTCCATCTTGCAGGAATACCGAATAATAGACGTTTATTGGAGAATCCTCAACAACTGAGGCAAAATAGTTTTGGGGCATGGCTGATACGGAGATTGGCAAGACGAGCAGGAGTAGCAACGCTAGGGATATATGCTTATTCATTTCCCTCCTCCTTCACTTTAAGCAATGATATGAAGAACTCGAACAGTATATAAGTGAATATCAGGAAGAAGATGGATAGGAACATGGAGGTCAGTATCAGCATCAGATCCATTATGTCGAACCCTGCGCTTATTATGCCTCTTGTCCCGGTTATATGAGTTGTGCCGTTGGTATCGATTGTTCTTGAACCTATTAGATTAGCCAAATCCGTATTGGGTGATGAAAAATCCCTAGTGTTAATCGTGGTTAGGGGAGTATGGTATATCTGTATTGTCGCATTATCGTTCAATACGCTAAAATCGCATTTGGACATATAAAATCCTGCTGTGGTATTTGCGGTTATATTGCCGACAATTAGGGTTCCTAGCGGTATAAAGTTGTAGGGAAGCACAATCCATGCAAATCCCTGTGCCTCCCAGGTATTTGAGAAATCGGCAATGGTTATGTTTGTTGATACATTCTGCGGTGAACATGCATATCTAAGGATTGCAGTTGCATTGCCATAATAATTTTCTGAACTTATCTTGGCATATAAATTCCTGAAAGTTGAACTCTCGCTTGACGGCCAAAGCGATGAGAATATAACGAATCTAAAATCGGAGATTGTGCCGCCTGGGATATTTGGCAGGTTTGAGCCTATGCTGACAAAATCATAATTTGCATAATCCAGATCAATTCTGTTGCCTACGCTATCATAGATAAACGCATTCCCTAGGCACATCGGCAGGAGCATCACTGCAAGAAGTCCGAGAATCAAAGCATCCTTAATATTGTCCACATGACCCACCATAATAGTGTTATTCCTAAAGCCCTAGTGATACTGGTTATGCCCGTTATAATTAGGGTTACAAAGATTAAAAACCCGACAAGGAGTAGCGGAACGAACATCGTGTCCATTATCGAGCCGAAGAAGTTGAGTTCTGCGTGGCTAATCCAGAAGTTGTCGGTGTAATCGGCCTTGCTTGGAATTACTTCCTCGCCCAATGGCAGGAACATGTTCGATTTGACGATATCCGGCGGAGAATATTCGTTCTTCCAGAGCATCACCCCGTCTAGGAAATAAAGGGAGAAATTGCCGGCCCAGGGTAGAAGGATGTCCGCCTGCCCGTTGTAGTATCTTGCTTTGAACCAGTATTTGTCGCAGCCTATATAATCGCCGATAAGGTTCACGATTGATTGTGTTCCTGCGTTTCCCATCCAGTTGCCTATGTTGACGAATTCCAGGAACTTCTGGCCAGAGCCTGTCGGCAGGTTGCAGCTATCGTTGTTAAGTCCCGGAACCGCGTGGTCTCCCGCCCTAGCTATCACATAGCCAAAATCGTTGATATAGGGCGTATTTAATTGCTTATCGTAATTCCTGACTTTTACCGCATATTGGGAAGTGTTCGCATAAATCCTATAGGTCTTCTCCTGCCAGATTTTTACGGTTAGGGTATAGCAGATATAAGCCTGGGTAGAACAGTTCTGCGTGAAGTTCGGGGCGTTTATCGTGTAGTTTACGACTTGCGATAGGGCTATCGTGAAATTGTCCCTGTAATCCTCGTAGATGGGATCATAGATCAAAGGATAAGTAGAACCTCCTACGGTTACGTTGACTGTGGCGTTATAGACTACGCTTCCGTTATCCCTATAATCGCCCCATATCGCAAAGCTCTGGTTTACGCAGGCGATTTTCGGGCAGTATGACGAGAATGTTGTGTTTGTCGCCAAGCTCCCTGCGGACAGTAGGATTACCAGCCCTATAAGAAGTGGAAGATATTTTGCATGAACCATATTGATTCCAGCATTATTACGATGAGTCCTGCCAACTGTATTGGGAAGCCGAAAAGCACCAAACCGACGAACAATAGAATTGGCAGGAGCGTTACCATCCAGATGAAGGCGGAATCCGTCCAGGAGGCCCACATGTTCAATTCCTCATGCGAGACCCAGAAATCCTCCGTCAAGTTTCTTTTGTCTGGCAGGTTGATTTCGCCCAACCGCATGAACAAGCTGGATTTTATTATCTGCGGCGGGGCAAACTGGTTTTCCCATTTCATAGTCCCGTCCACGAAGTATAGGCTGTAGTTTCCCGCCCAAGGCAAGGTCAGGTTGGCTTCCCCATTATAGTAAACGGCCCTAAACCAATATTTGTCGCATCCTGCATATTGCTTTAATGGGTTTGTGAGATTTCTTGTCAGGTTCGTTCCTAGCCAGTTCCCTATGTTCAGCAGTTGCCCTAGAGCCTGGCCTGAACCCCAAGGGACGTTGCAATATGAATATTCCCCTGTTGCGTTCTTGTCGTTGTTCCTAGCGATGATGTAGCCGAAATCGTTGATATAAGGGTCTATAAGCTGCTTGTCATAGTTCTTGTCGGTGATGATGGTATTGTTATTCTGGTAGATTGTCTGTAATTCAACCTGCTCCCATAAGCGGATTCTAAATGAGAAGCAGGTCGTTATTGTCAATGTGGAAGTTGTTGTCATAGTCGGATAGTTAATTCTGCTTGCATTAATCAAAACTGAAACTACTTGCTCTATATTTGAAGTGAAAATCCCTTCGTATCTTTGCGTTGTCGAGTTATAGGTAAGGTTGTATGTAACCCCGTTTAAAGTCGCTGTAACATTCGCGTCTGTCAGATTCCCGTATATAACCCATAAAGTAAAATTGGAATCCTTACAAGCGAATTTATGCCCCCAAGCGAATGTAAGGTTTGCCGTGCAGTTGGAAATATCTGTTGGACAAGTTATATCTATTCCATTGCAAGCCTCGGCAGGATCGCAATATTCTATGGAAGCCCTGCATATGTCGGTGGAGTTGTAAGTATTGGCGGGGCAGGTTCCAGCACCATCGCAGAGTTCTACTTTATCGCATATACCAGCTAGACCCCTGCACACGGTTGCAGCGGATTCATACTGGCAGGTGGATGAACAGCAGTCCCCATTAGCGGTATTACCATCGTCGCATTGTTCCCCTGATTCTATTATGCTGTTTCCGCAGAAAGGGATGTATCCCTCACAATAAGTTATGTTAGTCAGTCCCTGCCACGCCAAAGGTGAGTAACCACTATTGTTGCAATAATCATCCCATGGTGGGAAATACCAAGTAGTGTTTGAATAACTCATTGGTGCATTAGAAATATTATAGAAATAGTTGATTGTGGTATTTATTTCGTAGCAATCTGGCGCATCTCCAGTATAAGAACAATCTGTGGCGTTATCACCCAACTGGTCGAACCAGTAAGAATTAGTGATTGTATCATAATTAGAACCTGTAAAGCCACCGACACCAGAGGTTCCTAGAACACTACCTGTAGAATAAGAGTTAGATATAATTCCTGCCAACTGATTACTTCCCGCAAAACCACCAGTATTGTTAAATATCTCATCACTGCCACTAACATTGCCTGTTGAATAAGAATTAGAGATTATAAAGTCATTTTCTCCCGCAAAACCGCCAACTCCCGTATCCCCCGATACATTACCTGTAGCATAAGAGTTATTGATGAGATTATCATTCTGTCCAATGAAGCCACCGACACAATTGCCACCAAATACATTACTTGCAGAATAAGAACTTAATATAATACCCGCTTCATTGTAACCGACAAAGCCACCAATGGTGTTACCTGTTCCCGACACGTTGCCTGTTGAGTATGAGCTAGAGATTGTGTCAAAATTATATCCGACAAAGCCACCAACGGTGCTGGTTCCTGAGACGTTGCCTGTGGAGTATGAATTAAAGATAGTGCCAACAATATTGCCATCACCACTCTGTCCAACAAGACCACCGATATAGTTGCCTGTTGCTAAAACATCACCTGTAGCATTGGAATTCGAGATGTTGTCTCGGTTGTGTCCTACGAGACCGCCAGCATAGTCACCAGTCGCAAACACATCGCTTGTGGAATAAGAATTGTTAATCGAACCCTGAAAGCCGCCTGCGAGACCGCCAACATAACTACCCCCAGTGACAGTGCCTGTCGAATGCGAATCAGAAATGCGCAATAAGGTGTTTGACCAGTCCGTAGCTCCAAATATGCCTCCAACACCAGCAAAGGTGCCCGAGACATTCCCATCAAAGGAACAATTAGAGATTGTTATGTTTATCAGACCCGCTGAACTTCCTACTACGCCACTACCAGCAAAGTTACCCGATAGATTGCCAGTAACATGGACATTCGAAATGTTTACATCATTGCTACTGCCTTCAACCGTGCCCACAAGCCCACCCATCGAACTGCCACTCGTTGAAGCGATGTAATTGATGTCCTCCAGCCAAATATCTATCATATCAACAGACTTGGACACGCTACTGATATCCCCAAAAATGCCAATATTATCAGCCGTCGTCGAATTGATAAAAAGGTTACTTATTATATGATTGCCACCATCAAGAGAACCAGTAAACGGATTGCCAATTGAGTCGCCCATTGGAACAAAGCCATACTCATCCCAAATGGATGTGCCAGTGCTAGTGTTGATGCAATCTATGTCGTTGTCTAAAATATAATCGCCAGCGAAGTCTGAAGACATGTTTTGCAGTTCCTCACAAGTAGTTATGTGATAAGTCGTGGCTGAAGCGGAAGTCAGGAAAAGAACTGCGAGAATCCCTAAGAGATATTGTCGTGTCATAGGTCGAATAATTTCATTAATAATAGAGGGAGGATAAGTAAAAGCGTCGCACCCATGCCGAGAACCAGGCCTATCGGGAATCCGGCCATAGACAAAGCGGCTCCGGTTATAACATTGCTTATTGGGGAGATTTGTCCGGAATAAACGCAGGGTTGCCAATTATGCTCATAGAAGAAGGTATCATTGACAATACCGCAAAAATTGCTGTCATATTGGATTTGATAGCGTTCTTGCTCGTAAGTGTTGTTTGAAAGACAGTTGGTTATATTATACCAGCTAGACCAGGAAGTATTTGTCAAAGTTACGTTGTTTATATCAAAAGGGCATGTTGTGTTTATCCCATCACAATATTCAGCTATGTCGCAGACTCCTTCGCTTGGGCGGCATACGGTGGTTATCGGCTCCACCTCGTCGGCTGGGCAGTCTGGATCAGAACCAGTGCAAAGCTCCTCCACGTCGCAGATGCCGGCCATTCCTCGGCAGACGGTCTCGGAGGAATTGAACGTGCAAGCATCCTCGCAACAGATGCCGCCGTCGCATTGTTCACTGCCTTCAGTTATGTTATTGCCACAAGTGGGAACATACTGCGCGCCGATGGTCGTTCCGAGGTTGTAGAGTGCGGTGATTTCTGCCTGGCTGAGTGCCTTGTCATAAATTTGAACGTCGTCTACAATGCCGTCAAAATAAACAAAAGGGCTTGTAGTCCTATAATTCCTGCCCATATAAACACGTTCAGTAGAGGCATAAGTTGGAGCAATTATTGTATCGTCCGTTGCGTTCAAAACACCATTTACATACAGCTTTAGTGATGCCGTCCCGTTTACTACCGCGACTACGTGATACCATGTTGTCAATGAGAAACCTGTTGGATATACTCCGCCATTATCACTACCATCATTCTTTACGAGATGAAACCCTATATATGGCGTTACAGTTTGCCCCGCAAACAAATTCCATCCATAATAGCCGTTGGAGTTGGAATTTGACACTATCGAGTTATACTTCAGAGCTACAACACTTTCTATATTAACCCATGCTGATATTGTGAAAGAGGAGTATTCCCATATATTCTGCCCAACATATATCTCATCGGTATTGTCCTTCTCAAAGTCGTAAGCCTTCCAGATTTTGCCTGCCGTATTAACATCCGCACCATCATTAGTCCCGTCATTGTTACCCGTTGAATCATATGCTATCGTTCCATTCGCTTCATCAAAGCTGTAATACCCTTTTAGATTTGCTACCGCTATCGGTGTGTCAATCTGTGTCGGGTAAGTGGAGAACCACGCACACTTTGTCGGTGTGGAATCGTATGCCCCCGCTATGACCGTCGAAGAGTTATAATAGAGGTACTCCGAGCCTACCGAACAGTTACGGGCATAGACCATAGCTGCGCCATCGTTTAAATAAGTCGTGCTTGTGCCATTCACAGGCAGGATAAGGGTGGTGCTGAGGTTGTAAAGTTCCCTGCGGTAAAGGGTGTTGCCGGCGTACCAGTAAGGGTCAAGCAGGGTGCAGAATTGCGTGCCATAAGCCGCACAACTGGCCGAAGCGGTGCATTTTTCCTTTCCGCACACTAAGATGCTATATTCGTTCACATCATCGGGTACATAATAATCGCCGAAGAATGGCGGGTGGTTCATGACGAATTTGAGCTTCACAGTCCCATCCTTTGGGAGAGGTATCTTATTGCCGAGAAAATCCCAAGAGACCTTTTGCGAGGCTATCGACTTGTCTTTGATGATGCCGGCTATCGGGAAATAGTCATACTTTGTCTCGTTGCCCGTCTGCTTATAAACCCATGCCCAGCAGGACTTGTCGGCGGCTATGTAATTACAGGCGGGAACAGAACCATCATTCATCTCACATATCTTGGTTGTCCCATTCACTATGGTTATGGTCTTGCACTTCCCGATGCTCGTGTTCACGTTGCCGTAGATTGGGAACAGATAAGAGTCATAGATGTATGTGTCGCCATAATTGAGCGCACGGGTCTTGGGGTCGTCAAGGAATTGCATAGTGAGGTTGAGTGCATCGGATTTGGAGCCTGTGTCGGTGATTGTGATGTAAACCTCGTTCTGGGTTAAGCCGTAGACTGTCGTTTCCTCAACGCAGAGGCGGTTGGAGCAGGCGATGTGATTAGTGCCTGCACTAGCCAATGTAGCCAGGGAGAGTAATAAAAACACAACTACAACTTTTTTTTTTGGATCATCCCATCGCCCCCAACAGTAGATGCCGTACTACTATAAGCCCAAGCAAGAAGGTCATTATCAAGAGTATCCAAGTGAAGGGCCAGGCGAAGAAGGCGAAAGCTATTTTCAGGAACCCGTTAGTTACTTCCCCGACATCTGTTGGCGGAGTCGTGATTAACGCGTTGCTAGGCTGGTTTGTTACGTTTGTCTTGGGGTACATATATAGACTTACCTGTTTGTTGAAATCGGTGGCATTGTCAAGGGAATAAGAGATTGAATCATATCCGGTCTTTGTCAAAGTCAGGTTCAGGTCTATGTTAGGGTATAACCCGCCGAATGAGTAATACCCCTGGAAATCGGTGGTTACCGTCTGCGGCTTGTTTGTCAGGACATGTATCGAGACGTAGGGGATGGTTACTTGGGTGTCCTTGCCGTACACTAATACTTTTACCCATTTGCAGGCCGTTTGGATGGTCGTTTTTAGCCGTATGCTAGTCGCCCCGTATTCTGCATTGCCCGAATAGTCTATGTTGATATAATCCGTCCCTGAAGCCCCTGAATGATAATTGAAAGTGCAGGGATTTGTCGCTGCATTACAGGAAGAGGGTGTTACCGTTCCTGTACCCGTTACGCTCACGGTTATCGTCCCTGTCGGGTATATCGGTGTATTGGGAATTGATGGAAGTCCTGGGATTGGAATTGTACCCCATATGCTCACGCTGAACAACGCATTTGTGCTAGGACAAAATAGCCCTGATGCAAATTGTCCATCTGATGAGTATGGGATTAGAGTTGCGGTTTTTGTTCCAATATTACAATTTCCGCATGAACCGGAATTGCAGCATATTCCGCTGCCATACAATGTTTCGCAATCAGCGGTTGTTGCGCAACAGGATATTGTCTGGGTATCGATACTATCTGTTGTAAAGGAAGTGGTTGAAGGGCCGAAGGTAGCAGTTACGAGAGAACAAGTTAATTCTAATATAGCATAACTTCCTGCTCGTAGATTAAGTTGAACTCCGGAGAATGTATAAGACTTGTCGTAGCACCATTCGTTTCTAGCTGTTCCTCCATTACAATTAAGATTTTCGTCATTAATACACATTCCCGGAAATTGACTGGTTCTGACGCCGGTATAAGCAGCACCGTTGTATCCGCAAATAAATCCGTCGGGAGGAGTTCCTCCGCTCACGGTAAATATATCAACATCATCTATTGAATTAGTATCGGATGCTCGTAAGATAGAGACGGATTGCTGATAATATGCACCTACCCCATTTTTACTTATCATTATTCGTAAATTAGAATCCCCTGCATTTATGCCAGTTGTCGGGTATAGGACTATTGAATTAGAATAAATACTTCTCGCTTTGCCAGTTCCAGCATCAACACAATCCCAGAATATGTTTGTAGATATTTGTCGGAAATAACATAATTCTCCAGTAGAATTAGAATAGAATACTGCGGACATATTCTTTTGTGTAACGCTGGATTGCCTCTTGAACACGATTTGTTGATAACAGTTAAATGCTCCACTTACATTAAATCTTATTGTGTATAAATCTGAAATGCCAAAGAAGTTTCTAAAGACTGTAACATTTGGGGGAGTAGTTAAAGACACACCATTATCAAACCAATGAGTGCTTAATGAATATCCAAGAGAATCATTAGAGCAAAATTCATTTGAGTAATTCCCGCCAAAGATCGGTAACCCGCCACCCCCTACGCAATGACCGTTCACGCAGTCCATGTTATTGGCGCAGCAGGCAGAATCTATGCAACTTTCCCCCTCACCTAATTTGGGGGTTATCAATCCGACTGGCAATTCGTTAGGCGGAGACCAAGGAGAAGTCGAAGAATATGGAGCATAGAATTTTTGCAGAGAGCAGATTTCCTTATGCTGGATATCACAGAACGTTCCTGCCGGCAATCCTGGGGGACTAGTCCCTTGGTTTGTCAGACATTGTTCACATACATGGTGTATCGGGTCGCATATAAGGTTTTTTCCACCTGCAACCCCGCATTCGGCATCTCTCATACAACCTGCTCCTAATCCTCCTTTTTCCCTGCAATACCCGTTCGTACAGGCTAAAGGATAACCGGAATATTGATAAGGTGCGCAATCGTTATCAGAACCGCATACTACCGTGCCAGCACCGCCTTTTATTACAGAACAAACCCCACTTACACAAACTTGTTCTGTAGTGCTACGACAATCCAAATCTATCCGGCAAGCTTCTCCTGGATAAGCATTTGATGTGCATATTCCTCTGTTTATATCGCAAGCATAAGCCCCTATTCCCCAACAATCAGAGCCAGTAACACAGCTTATATTAGTTCCATTGCAAGCTGTAGTCCAGCCGATTATATTACATTGAGGAAGTGCAGGGCCAGTTCCTTCAATACAATAGGCTCCGGCTGAACATTGGGTATCTTTAGAGCAAGTTGTGGCAACAGCGGAGGTCAAGCCTAAGAGTGTCAGGGCCAAAAGCCCGAATAATATAAAGCTCCGTTTCATCATAGGGAAAGCCTTAATGTGAACACAACCGTTAACCGCTTTAATTTAGAGGTTTTGATAATAAAAACACTTAGGGGGGCGGATTGGTCGGGGTAAGGGTGTTCTGGCCTTCTCCCTGTATCAATGCATAGTTCTCCGCATAGATGACTTTCAACGCCGATAATATTCTGTTCCCCGAATCGGTTATCAGCGATCCCAGGTAGATGTTCGCCAATATGCTGAAGATTAACATAAAGATTATCAGGAAGAAGGTGAAGCGGGACATGAACATCGCTTCCTTGAAGAATACGTGCCTGCCGTCAGTCCCTTTTAGGTAGTTCATCTCCTGCCCGTTTTTCAGTTCCACTTTCTGTAGATCGGTCATGGTAATTCGAGGATTATCTGTTTTCTGGCGGGAACACACCGGACTTTGAAGGTGGCTTTTGCTCCGGCTTTAATCCTTTCCAGATATTCTTTAGGCAGACAAATTTGGTTCGCTCCTGAAATCTGCCGGAAATAGTGCGGAAACATGAGTATATTAGAACTATTGAGAATAAAAAGCTTTTTATTAATAAAAGTGATAACTTAAAGTATGTCCTATAAGACCAGCGAGATAATAAATCTCTGGAATAAGTTGAGAAGGGGGAAGATCACGCAAGAGCAGTTTGATAGGGAGATGAAGGGGAAATTATGATCCAGCCTATATCATATTTGGGTCTTATTTTCTATGATCTGATGAGGAATCAGCCGCCTGGCACGTTCTTTTCCACTAGCCTCTGGCTTGCCACTTCGATAGTCGAACTTGACAAATTAAAGAAAGAGGAGGAGAACGCCAATACTTCGCAGAACGACAAGTTCCTGGCAGAGTTGCGCGAGATAAAGAACAACACGCATAAAGATTTGAAGAAGTATCTTGCGGAAGTGGAAACCATTGTGGCCGCATATCCAAGAGAACGCTGGAATGATGAATATGAGGGGATGGACAATAAGGAGAACCCGATAAGGATAAATGATAGGAATGTCAGGATCATCGACTTAGCAAGGCTTTTGAAAGAATCTTATGAGACTATGGTAAGGGTGGTTGGTTTCATTATAAAGGATTATTCGATGGAATATAGGAATGTTCCAAGTATGGGCGGCAGCGATGTGCCGGTCTGGATGGGAGGGGCCAAAAGTGGATGAGGTTAAGGCCTTTACGATACTTTTGGCAATCACTATGGTTATCGGGCTTTTCCTGGCTTTTTGGATTTCCACCAATCCGCAGGAAATCCCGCAGACCTTCAACACTACCGCTAATTGCACTTGTATCCCATTGAGATGCGATTGCAAGCTTGATTTCAATGAAAGAGATATTCCCAAAGAGCTTGTTTGCCACCCCTATCACGAATAGCGAGGGCAAACCGATATGGAGATTCGAGGAGGAGCCGATCAACTCTAGGCTTCTCAAGATGGAGGCTCAGAATTCGGAGAGTCTAAGGAAAGCCCTGGCTACGGATTTGACAGGTGATTTCATAAAGAGTTTGCACCATAAAGTTACAAGAAGGCCTCCAGAGGACGTAAGAATTGAGCTAAAAGGCTGCACTAGATCCGGAAAGTCAACGGTCGGGATTTTCATAGGAAAATTGCTTTCCTATTGGTGGGGGCATGAGTTCACGGTTGACAATATCCTGCCAAACCAGGGGAGCCTGTTGGAGAAAGCGGAACATGCGAAGTTCGGGGAGACGTTCCTGGTCGATGAGCAGCATCAGGAGATATTCGGCGAAGGGGTCAATAGGGAGTTCAGCCAGCTTTCGATGATCCTGAACATCTGCGCGAAATCCTGCCTGAACATAATCTTCATCTATCCGCCGAGTTTCACTTCGCGGGGTTCGCCCTATGGGTTGGAGACCTTGGCGAAAGACACTAACTCGAAATATGTAAAATGCTTCTATCATGATTTAAGGAGAAAGCAGTTCGGGTTCGGCGGGATTTGGCCCCAGGGCTATGTCCAGCTGCCGAAGTATGTGGAAGAAAGCTATCAAAAGCTTCCTATGGATCAATGGTCTCCCGCCAGGCTGAAGAACTACCAGGAGAAACATTATGATTGGGATTCGCTTTTGGAGGAGCAGTATGAGGCCAAGAAGGACTTATGGATAAAAGCTGTCAAGGAAAGGGATTCCACTTACCGGATGAAGTCTAAGGAGGAAGTAGCTGAAAAACTGGCGATAGACGACAGGTTCATGGGCTTGAAAACTGGGGGGCAACGGGAGGCGTATATCCTCCTGATGATAAACCGGGGCGAGATATTCGACATGGCGAGGACTGAGATAAAAACCGTTGCTGATATGGCTATGGTGATAGGAGGGGAGGAGTGAGACATTATAGCATAGAGGGAAGGAAAAATTCCTTATCGGTTATTATTATTGTTATGGTGATTGCGATAATCAATGTTATGACTATCATTGCATTGTTATTACCACAACCTTTCGACTTCTTAAAGGAAGATGCAAAAGCCTCATGCACGGGAATCCGGTTTTTTTACACTGGAACTTCCTTCTACCGGGATTATGTCGGGATGAAAAAAATCCATGCTATGCTGCCGACTTTCACCGATAACAATAACATAGTTTCCCCGCCTGTTTATATGCTGATCCCGTTCAGAGGATATGATTGCGAGGATTTCGCCCATGCGGTTAGTTGCTTGGCAAAATATTACGGTCAGAAGGTTTATTTTTATAACGTCTATTGGCAGAACTTGGACACAAAGGAAAAGGGTTACCATATCGGGTTCTGCTTCTGGGCCGAGGGCAAATTGACTTGCGATAATAAAAATGGCTACTAATAGCGGGGCGGGCGAAATGGTAGGCACTCTGTTATGGCGAGGTTATTCGTTAGCCTGTTTGAACAGTTTGCCGGGGTTCTTCTTGACCCCCATTATCCACGCCATTCGCCCCGTTTATTCTAAAAATGGATACTGACCTTTTGCTAGCAGTCGGGATAATCCTGGGAATACTCGCTTTTGCCGCAGGTTGGAGGATCGCCAGCAATGTCAGGAATAAGAAGGCCGCGCAGGACTTGACGGCAATCCCTTATGTCGGGCCGATGATTGACTTCAAGAAGTGGTTGCCTACGGACAAAAGAGGCTGGAATATAATCATCAATAAAATCCTGATCTTAATCTTGGCATCTATGGCTTTTCTTATCGGTGGGGGTTATGGCCTTACCCTGGGCATTATAACGATCCTTGCCGTGCTTTACGATATTGACTGGATGGAAAGGTAAACTACCACCGATTAAAATCGGTGGCATTCCATGAACAATGACAAACCACTACAAGAGGCTTGAAATGTCGATGTCGTCATCGGAACGCGAAGATGCGTTTACGAGGCATCCGAGCATTGGAATACTGGATTACTCCGCTCCAATGCAGGTTCAACGTCAAACACGGTTTGACAGTAATTTAGAGCATCAAGCTATAAAAGGAGAAGTTCGCTTCCTCCACTGGTTAAAACCAGTGGTCTCCGCGAACAGACATTTATGATCTTAGACTGGAACATGGTTATCATCATTGCGATAATCTTCATAGTCGGCATCTTGTCAGGCACGATCTGGCTTTTCCTGAAAGGAGTTTCGTTAATCCTCAAGTTATTCTATTATATCGGCGTGGCGGCGATTTGGCTGTTTACCCTGCCGTTTAGGAGAGGCGAATAGTTTCAGGTTTAATCAATCTCACGTTGTTTTTTTCGTCAAAAATCAGCTTTTCCCCAGTTCTAATCGGAAACGCCTGTAGCCTTCTACAAACCTCTTTGTAAGCCTGGGAGCAATTACTGGCTTCCAGGACTTTCATAGCCTCCAGCAGCCCCACGCTTCGCCCTGAACGTATGTGGTAGGAGTTCTTAGAGCTTTGCCAAATCTCCAGAGGTATCTTAAACTCTCTCCGCAGCCAGGCAGCCTCCGCTTTGACCGAACTTAGGGGCTGATTGTCGTAATCCAGTGAAACCAAGTATTTCATTGTGAAAAGTCAAGGGGGGGTTCACAATGCAACAAGTGGTAAGAAGTAGGCCCCCCTTGAGCGTTATTTCGGGAATACCCCCCCGTCTACCCTATGGTGGTTTTTCCGGTTCCAATACTCCCAGGATACGTTTGCGTACTCATAAGCGGAGATCAGGGGCAATACCCGACTTGTAGAGCCGTCATAGACTTCATAGTGGCTTTGGGGATTATGCCAGCTTTCTACCTCATCCAAAGTCGAACCGCCCCTGAAAGCCTTATGGCAGGCAGAATCCAGCCAGTTCCTTACAGCACTGACATCCACTTGCTCATCGCTTTTTATCCAGTAGGTTATCTTGATCTCGCGCAGGACGTCAGGCTCCCGGTATCTGCCGTTTTTCTCACCGCCCCCCGAATACCAGGTTATCCAAGATTGGCCCTGTCGGTAATCTGCGGCTGGCGGTGCTTCCTCTTCGGCCCCTTCGACCGTGTAATAGCTTGTATCCCCTGTGAACTGCTGCTTGAATATGACTTCCCCGGCATAACTTGGAGTTTTTGGCTGGTAGACCCAATGGCCGGCTCGCCAGGCGTAATCGCCTATTCTCCTGCCGATCGCTTCGAATTTAGACCGCCAATCGACAGAACGCATCGTGCCTCCGATCCCTTCTGTCTTTGCCGTTTCTCTACTTTCCCAAAATCCCGGCATTTATAACCCCCTTAATATTTGCTGATTATTGGATAAAATCTTGTCAGTCCGTTCCAACCCGCAATGATCGCAAAATATGCTTATCATAGGCCATTCTTCAATTCCTCGTATCGTTTTGTAATCTTTTTCAACTGTTCCCTTAGATGTTTGTTCTGGTTCTTGAACTTGACCGCGCTAGCGACTTCATGTCGCGCTCAAGGAAGTGGTTGAAGAGCCACTTGCAGGACTCCAGGGTCCGCGCATCGGCTCTAACGCCGATAGCGCAAGTCTTGCTTGCCCGTTTTTGCGCAACAGGCTTTATGCCTGTGCGCGCAAGCTTCAGAGCTTGCTGTGCTTTGCCTAGCAGAGCCGACAGGTTGCGGTTGCCCTGCCGCGCATCTTCGAGTTTGGCGGTCAGGGACTGGATTTGGCGGTTAGCCTTTGTGTAGTCCTTCTGGGATGCTTCTAATTGTCCGATGACGCAATCTAGCTCGGTTTTTAATTCGGCTTTCAGCTCCTTGTAATAATCCTCTTTTGAGCATAACTTTGAGGCTTCTATGCAGTTATCCAATCTGGTCTTCAGCAACTCCTTCTCGGTTTCAAGTTGCTTTTTCTCGGCAAGTAATTTGTTTATTGCCACACCCAATGCAGTTAGTTTTTCGGTCATTGTTCGCTCCATTCAATCAAATCGTCTCGTGCATGAATCTTATCGGCAGGTATTGCCGTCTTCTTTTGTTTTTCTAATTGTTGATAAAGTTGCTCTCCACATGATTTACAGAACCAATAGTCACTTAGATTACTACTCTTTTGAACATAGATGGTATGTATATTATGCATTGAATAATCCTCTTGCCCCCAAGGTGTTATCTCTTTTCCACACCCATCACAATATGTTTTTAGTCCCATCTTTTTAAAAGCCCCTCACTTTACTTTTGGTTTTTGACCTCGCCCTGAAGCTTGAGGTGGTCTTTACTCAATTCAGCTCTCCACTCTAAACAATCTAATAATTCCCTCGCAGTCATATTCTTGTACTTCTCATCTTGGACAAATTCTTCACCCAACGCAAGCAACTCTGCCCTGCTCTCTTTCCTGATAAGTTCCTGCGACCTTGCCTGGTTGTTTAGCTTGTCCCGCAGCATGACACTCTCATCGCAGGCTTTCTGGCAGGTCTCGCGCATCTCGTCCTCCCGCTCAAGTCTGCCTACCCTTATTCCGTCCTCATATCGCTTCGCCCCATGCTTTGCTAGTTTATTCAACTGTTCTAACGATTCTGTGATTGTCTGTGTCATTGTATTTTATTCAAGAGTGCTTTGCACGCATCCCTGATGGTTATGATGCCCGATTTTCTGCTGTCCTCTCCGCAGAATATGTCCTCTGGGTAATTCTCTACAAACCATAGGCATATATCTTTCAACGATGCGGTAGTAAACAAAAACTGGTTGTTATCATCGTCCACGACATATAATTCTCGTTTCATTGTTTCTTCTCCCCGTCTTTGACCTCGCGCTTTTGCCTGTGCGAAAGTCTCTCGCTTATCATGGATATAATTGCTTTTGGAATTTTGATATTAACAGTTCTACTTCATCCTTGGTTAATCTAATGCTCCGCCTTCTGCCATCTTTTGCAATTAGAACTTCAATTCGCAAGCCTATTGGTGAATGGAAAACATTTACTTTTTGTTTTTGCGTATAGTCCATCATCATCTCGCCAGCGTCTTTTGAAAGAGGCTGTAGTTCCCTTAACTCCTTATTTTCGGTCATTTTAACAGCAAGAGTATAACGAGTATTATCAGAATAGGTGCGAAAACACACGCTATTACTATCTTAATAAATATTGGGTCTTCCCAGATACTAAAGGGCTTCCAAAGATTTGCCTTCTTTTCGTCGGTCATTGTTTTTTCCCCTTGATGAGGTCAATCGCTCCTCTGAGTATTTGATGTGGAAGTTCGTTGTTAGGAGTATATTCCATAAGTAATTCTTTCAGCCTCTTCACAATCTCGTCCCGCTCACGCCTGCCCTCGGCTTTTGCCTGTGCTACGGCTTTGTCAAACACATCAATAGGATAAATGGAACTAATCTCATCATCCATGTCTATAAGTCCTAACCGCACATCAGTTCCTCTAAATGTCTCTAAGATGAGTTCTACAGTCCGCAGTTCCTTGTTTTCGCCAGCCTTTCCCAATCTTCCCCCTTCCACTTTCAAGCGAGTGAACTCCTTTATCGCCTCCTGTCTATAGCCCTCAAGGGTCTTGTTTTCGGTCATAGTAATAGCAGTAGTTTGCCCCGTAGCTCGGCATCCTGAAGAAGTCCACGCAGTTCTTCCCGTATCCCTTGAAGTGTTTACAACCTTCGCAGATCATCTTTTGGTCTGCATCTGGTTCATTGTCCGGAACAGTTCCATAACCACTGTAACATCTTCTTGCAATATCTTCTTTCTGCGTCCGTGCCTTGCCGCCATGACAATGGCTTCTGCCAGAGCCGATGCATAGCTTTCCACTTCCAGCCGGTATTCTTCCAATGCTCCAGGGGTAACCAGCTTCGCCCCTCTGTCGGCCAGGTACTGCCTTAAAACCGTCTTAGTCAGCTTTGGCGATGCCATTTTCTTTTTTCCTCCCGAAACAATTCCACCCGCGCTCGCATGTTTCCTTGTAGCTTCTTAATGCCTTGTCGTATCCGTGTTCTTCGTCCATTTTTATTCCTTGAATGCTAACCTGGTCTTTGCCCGTTTTTCCAGTTCGGCCCATAGCTCCTGGCCGATCTCGCCCCTGAGTTTTCTTTGTCTCTGGTAGCAAGTTGTCAACCGATTTTCCAGTTCGCCGATCTCCAAGTCCAATTCTACCAGGCTGATTACCGCATCGCCTAGCAGCCCTATTATTTCATGGACTTCCAAGGCTTGATCCCTGGAAGATTCTAGGGGATCAGTTATATAATCGAAGTCTCTGGGTTTTGTGATTGTTTTGTCTTTCTTTGGAAAAGGTTGTTCAATAAATTGTTTAAGTTCCTCAAATTCTTCTTTCTCGCCAGGATAAATTTTCTTTCCAATAGTTTCATGTTCAAAACTATCCTCATCCTCCTCATTCGCCTTATGTTTGTAAGTCATTCTTTGCGTATTTCTAACTTAACTTCATGTATCGTATTCTTCTTACATTTGTCGCAATACATACGTTTTTTCCTGCTTATAGTTTTTGTTTTCATATTTTTATCTCCTTCACGGCATATATCCAGGGCCGTGCGATCTTGTCGAAAACCGCCAACGCCCACTTGTCCCTGAGTTCTCCGGCCATCCCTGGCCTTGAGTCCACTATGCTATATGCCAGTTCTATGTTCTGCCCGTAGTATGTTTTTTTATCTATTTCCATTTTAATATAAACCATGAGTTAAGATATAAAGAAATATGCAGATGATTATCCCAAAACCATATCCATACATAAATATTTCCCAATCCGTTATTTTTTTTCCTTTCACGCTTCCACCAGTTCTTTTTTAATGTAATCCAGGCTTCCGCAGTTGCACCGTTGGATCCAGTCGGCTCTTATGCCCCCGCAATTCGAGCAGACTCGCACGATCATAATAGTTTGTCCCCTAACAGTTTTGAGAGAATGAAGAAGCTTCCCCAGAAAATAAGTGAACCTATGATAAGGGGGATAACATATTCTAAATATTCCTTAATCGTTTTTCTTATATTTTTCATTGAAATTTTTAATAGTATCTGTCCCGACTTTAATTCCAGCAAAAAATCCTCTCATAAATGTCTGTTCGCGGAGACCACTGGTTTTAACCAGTGGAGGAAGCGAACCTCTCCTTTTATAGCTTGATGCTCTAAATTACTGTCAAACTGTGTTTGACGTTGAACCTGCATTGGAGCGGAGTAATCCAGTATTCCAATGCTCGGATGCCTCGTAAACGCATCTTCGCGTTCCGATGACAACATTGGCTCTTCAGCCTCTTGTAGTGGCATGTCTTTGTTCATGGAAAGCCATCCGATTTTAATCGGTGGTAGTTTACTTTCTCGCCTTGAACACCCCATCCTCAACCCTGATCTTCGGCTTTGCACCCAGGCACTTTATATACTCGGAGATCACTCTTTCGCTCAGACCCCACTTCTTCCGGATCGCATCTTTGACTGTTATTATCGGTACTTCTCCTTTTTCCATTATCAGCTTGTATAAGCCTTCAAGCCTCTGCTGCCGTTGTGTAACTGGGTTGATCATTTTTCCTTCTTTGTTATCACTAGCTTTCCATAAGCCACTTCGCCTTTGATCAGCTTCTCGCATCGGATCTCAGTTTCCGCTTTCTTTGGAAGTCTCCACATAATTAACCCTGCAAAGATTCTCAAATTAGAGGATATTGTCTTGCAGATTATAGATAATCCGGCTTCGATTCCCTCTCCGGCTTTGATTCCCAATCCGGCTTTGATTCCCTCTCCGGCTTCGATTCCCCATCCGGCTTTGATTCCCAATCCGGCTTTGATTCCCGATCCGGCTTCGATTCCCTCTCCGGCTTCGATTCCCGATCCGGCTTTGATTCCCTCTCCGGCTTCGATTCCCCATCCGGCTTTGATTCCCAATCCGGCTTTGATTCCCGATCCGGCTTTGATTCCCCATCCGGCTTTGATTCCCTCTCCGGCTTTGATATAAGTCTTTGCTTCAACCCTGCCAGTAACATAAAGGAGTTTGTCTAATTCGATTTTGATTTCTTTGTCGCTTATCAGGTCGCCGTTTAGGACATATCGCCAGCCCTCGTCTTTGAGGCCTTTATAGGTTTTAGGGGTTATAATCATTGTGTTGTGTGTTGTTATATGGTATGGGTATATAAATAAAAGGTAAGAAATTCTTACTTTAGAAACATTTAGTTCTTTTCGATCTGTTACAATCGAAGCATAGTGTTTGAAGATTTGATAGTTCATCAGTACCACCTTGGGATACAGGTAATATATGGTCAGCTTCTAAGGAGCTATCTTTTGAAGTCTTGCCACATTCAACACATGTGTAATTATCCCGGACAAAACATTCATGCCGTAAGTGTGATAATGGGTCTCGTTTTCTAGTATTATTTTTTACGCCAAAATGTTCTCTTAATTTTGTAGAAACAGAAATGCGTAGTTCTTGCCAGGCAATTTCTTTAGGTGGTAATTCATCTAAATCTTTGGCTATAACTCGTAACATAGGTATTGTAACATCTTGATATCCTAAGTCTATTGCTCTTGAAACAAAGCGAGCTGTAAAAGATTTTGCAAGTTCCTTGGCTTCTTGTCGTTGTTCTTCTATCTTCTTTTCTTTATCACCCTTTTCTTGTTCCTTTTGAAGATCATGAGCCTTGGTTACAAGTTCCTTTTGGAGATCATGGGCCTTGGTTACAATAGCATCTTGTATCTTTTGCCATCTTATCTTTTCGTCTAAGCCATATTTATCCCAATATGTAGAAGGTTCTAGACTAGGATTATAATTGGTATAATTTAAAGTATCGAATATGCGGCCTATATCAATCTTCTGCTTTGAGAAATATTCGATTATATGGGCATTTCTCCAGAGACCGTAATGATAAGTATTGTATTCGAGATTCTTCTCGATTATTATAGAAACTAGATCATCTACAATTTGTTGATCATTAAGTTTATGGAAATATATCCACATCTTCTCATTTTCAAGTTTTACTTTTTCGGTATTCTTCTCTCGCTCATTATTGTTTTTAGTATTGTCAGATAAATTAGAGTAATACTTGCTTATAGGTTCTAACAATTCGGCAATTCGTTGTAGTTGATCCATGTTATTTATATATTCTTATTGATCCTCTACATCTAGGACAACAGGCCCACCACTTACTCTTGCCTTTATAATCCCATTTATAACCACATCGTTTACAACTTAATTCCATAGTAGTTAGTTAGGTAGTAAGAGTATATAAAGACCTAGTAAGAAAGTAAGACAAAAATTAATGATGGCCTTTTTAACTCCAAACTACTATAGTGAACATCCAAATATTACTGCTGCCGGAGATCCCTTCCGTATGGTTGGGACAAGCGGCCCTGGATGCGAGCGTTGCTATGGTTTAGCTTGGTGCGGCTGGGGATGTGATCTAACATGCGAGTTCTACCCACCGTGCCTAACTTGAAGCTATCATATCTCAACGCAGCATGATAGGGATGCCGATTCCGGCCAGTTGTAGTATGCGGCGTACCGCTGCGTACAGCGGATTCTAAGATGCTAGGTGAAAATGGGCTGCACCGTCTTGGTCTAAGGACAACGCAGGCACTTCCGGCGGCAAGTGAGGCCACGAGCATTATAACGGGAGCAACTGGGAGCAAACACCCAGGATCGGTAACGGTTCAATATGAGGCATTGTTCAGCAACGCAGCTAAAACCCTAACGACTACCTATCGATATCAGTCTAGCGATAGGTTTGATTTGAATTAGGTATCAGGCAATAGACTGCCTCTTTTGGGTTAGGCTCAACCATATATATAAACCCAATATTAAAAAGGGGAGTATTAACGCTGTCTATCTCTCTCTAAGGTTAGGACAAGCCAACCGCCCATTGGTTTGGTTCGGATCGTTTCGTTGTGTTGTATACAACACCCAAAAATCCGGTTGTATGGTGCCTCAGAAAACTGAGGCGATAGCAGTCGCTCCAGTTTCAAAAAGTGAAACAGTTAAGATATATCTTGAGTGCCTCAGATATGTGAGGTCTTTATATACTGTTTCAAAATATGAAACAAGATTTAGGATAAAGATATATCTTGAGTGCCTCAAAAAGCTGAGGCACCGCCACCGCTCAAAAAAAA
>Ga0315289_10002726_pt1 | contig 26981 bp, 20 predicted proteins | sample YL17G11_40_MG_FD_203452 | JGI IMG/M metagenome (GOLD analysis project Ga0315289, IMG submission 203452) | Sediment microbial communities from Yellowstone Lake, YNP, Wyoming, USA - YL17G11_40 | ecosystem: Environmental > Aquatic > Freshwater > Lake > Sediment | place: USA: Wyoming | collected...
GAGGAGGCAGGTGAACAAGGGCTGTTCGACCATATCAAAGCGCTCCTGGAGGAGATGGACCGAGAGAGCGTCCGAGACCGTGGCCAGAGGAGCGGCTACGCCGACTTGGTGCTGGCAGCGTGGCGCTGCTACCAGAAAGGTATTCAGGCGCCTACGGCCGACGAGGTCGCTGGCCGGATGCCACACGCCAAGAGCGCAATCCAGATCGGCCGCGAGTTGACAGGAGCCCCCTGGGTGCGAAGGACACCCACCGTCCGAGGGTCGAAGCACTACGCAATAGACGAGGGCATTCTGGCGAAGGAGATGGCAGCACTGGGGATCGCCGACACTGTCGATGCCGCGCAAGCATCCACTGCCGCCGACAAGAAGCCAGCGTCGGTGGGTGAAGATGGTGGAGATAGTGAAGATGACTCGTAAGACACGCTTCAAGAAGTGCCGACGCGAACGGTCGGACTCACAACAAGTATCTGCACCATCTTCACCATCTCCACCCCCCAAACCGGAGGATGAAGAGAAGTGAGGCTCGTGCCATTGCGTCTCGAGGGGCCAGACGGAAGAGTCGAAGTCCTAGGCCAGTATCCGGCGCCTGACCCGCCCCACTTGGGCGCCGTTTGGGGTGTGGTCTGCTACCAGGGGTCGCCCGTCTACGTAGTCGAGGATCTGGACGGGACGCTCTGGTTGGTGTCCGATTTGTCAGACTGGTACAACAACGGCCATGCGGACCGCATGGTCAGAGACCTGGAGGAGGCGAATGACTAGTCAGGAGACCATCGACAACAGCGCTATCCTGCCACAGCCGCAGGTTCCCGAACAGAACGCTCCATCGAAGATGCCCAAGGGGCCGGAGACGGTCCAGGCGGAGGTCACGCTTCCGGGCCAGCCTCCGACGAAGGTGACCGTGACGGCTGTGGACAGGGCCCCCGACGGCAAGGAGGCGACTGTCAGGGTGAGAGTGTCCGAGGGCAAGCCTGCGGAGGGCGCAGAGGCGCCGAGCCTGGCGCCCCTGCTCTTCGTCGCTGCAGTGGCCGCATTGGTGCTGGTCACGTCCAAGGGCTCACCGACAGGGCCATCGCCTCAGTAGAAGCTTGCTGTGGCTCTAGCAAAGGTCGAGCCGCCTGCCGGCGGCTGGCCGTCGTCCAGGTGCAGGACACCTGGCGCATCGATGACGAATGGTGGCGAGAGCGGCCGCCGAGCCGGATGTACCACGAGGTGGGGCCGGAGGACGGGCGGGTGGTGATGGTGTACCAGGACCTGGTGAGCGGGCGATGGGCCAGGCCGGCTTGAGAATCTCTGAGGGAGCCACCTTTACGGCGCGCATATCGAGCTTGACAATGCCTCCCGAAGCTGGACAACGAACTCTTCATGTTCAGGCACGCCAATCGATTCTGCAGCTTCAAGGCTGGATGTCGCAATGCTACATCGATTCGCGTATGTCGGGTCGCCAGGATTCCCCTTAACCTCGTACAACTCAAGAAGACCAATCTCAACATGGGCAAGCCTGGCCTTTGCAGGATCAAGGCCGGCGTCTATCGCCTGCATGTATAGACTAATTGCGTCGTCATTGTTGCCCGCCTTGTCAGCCTCAAAGGCCAGGGCAAATAGCTCGTCCGCCGCCGACGGAGTCGCTCCCGGCGATGGAGTGGCAGCAGTACGAAGCGCGTCTTTGACCTCAGAGCCTCCTTCTCTAGTGACCAGTATTATAGGGACAGCTATGGTGGCGATTATAGCGGCGATAGCCAGGAATGTAGCGATTGCCCATCGTCCATGAGGACCAAGCCATTCGTACAGAGGTCGTACAGGGTTCATCGGTGAAGATCGGTCAAGCACTCAATTTCAAGGAGTATGCCACCTAGGACAAACGCCTGCAAGAAGGACCAAATGTTCACCAAATTAGCCCCGAACCTGGGGTACACCGAACTCCACCTGCGCTCCCACTGTTCCCTCCTTGAGGGGGCGTCCTCGCCGCTGGAGCTGGTGCTCGAGGCGCGGGAGCTGGGCTAGGACACCCTCGCCCTCACGGACCACCACGGCCTCTACGGGGCTATGGAGTTCGCCCAGTGCGGGCCGCGCTTGGGGCCTCCGACCCATCGCCGGTGCCGAGGTCACGCTCACGCCCAGCGCATGCCACTCAGGCGGAAGTAGAGACTGTCAATCCGCAGACTGGGCGGCGAGAGCAGTCTGAAAGACCAGAATCCGCTCTGGGAACCTGACTTTCGAGATCTTTCGAGCGGAGCGCGCAACCATCGAGGTTTGATAATCTGCAATCTCTTCCCCCGGACTTCGGACACCGACTAGAGGGGGGAGTCTCCCACCCGTAAGTCGGCGGACTGCAATATGCAAGTCTTGCACTGTCACATGGATATACACATGTCAATGTGCATGCGTAAGTTCGGAGTGCTAGATGGCGAAGGTTCGCGAAGCCAGGACTTTAAGGCCGTCAGGAAGCTGTGAGTCCGGGGCGCCAGCATCGGCGAAATAGCCAAGGCTACGGACTCCTGCCAGGAAGCAAGAGGGCGGGGTCGAAGTTCGAACCGGTCCCATTTGCGGCTGGGAGAGATAACCTCCATTGACCGTCGTCCCGAGCCACCGGCCGCCCTCGGATGCCTTGCCGCCTTCCCAGAGGAGTGTTGATCCACGCAGGCGGGCAACCGTGTGTATAATGTGTACCGCCTGGGGCCACCATTCGTCTCTTGACTGCTTCGATGCCACAGAGCGAGCACCTTCGGCTAGCGTACGAGGCCCGGGCCGCGATTGCAGCAGCTGTCACGGCCGACGATCTGCGCGAGGTTTGGAGAAGATTCTATCTCACTCTGGGCCATCGTGTTTTGGGACGTCTACTGATGGAGCAGAGCGCAGAAAAGGCGACGCACTTCGCCGAGCCTGTGAATGGGCAATTCGAGGCTCAGCATGTGGACTCCGACTCCGAGGCGCCAGGGCTCGCGTCTATCTCGAGGACCTCGGCCGGGCGGTCTCATGATGTGACGAGCACGTACTCGCCCGGTGCTCTCGTGCGCACCCGTAGGCGTGACTGGGTCGTCATGCCACCCGAGGAACGGGATGTCGTGCGGCTCCGGCCTGTCGACGGGTCGGATGAGGATGCGGTAGGCGTCTTCCTGCCCCTTGAGCGGGATTCCATCAGACCTTCGCAGTACCCGACCCCAACTCCCGCGAGTGCTGGCGACTTCACTGGCGCGTTGCTGCTCCGGGACGCCGTTCGGCTCAGCCTGCGAAGTGGCGCTGGACCGTTCCGGTCGATGGGTCGGCTCTCTGTCACGCCGCGGCCATATCAGTTCGTCCCCCTCATCATGGCATTGCGGCTGGACCCGGTACGCCTGCTCATCGCCGACGACGTTGGTGTCGGGAAGACGATTGAGGCGGCGATGATCGCGCGAGAGCTACTCGACCGCGGCGTCGCACGGCGGCTGGCGGTTGTCTGTGCGCCCCACCTGTGCGACCAGTGGGAGCAGGAACTACGAGAGAAGTTCAACATCCAAGCGGCAGTGATCCAGCCATCTCGCATGGCGCGCCTCGAGCGCAACCTCCCCCGAGCCGACATGGGCGTGTTCCAGTACTACCCGCATCTGGTCGCCAGCATCGACTTCATGAAGTCGGACAAGTACCGCCGTGCCTTCATCGACAACGCTCCCGACCTGATCATCGTCGATGAGGCACATGCCGCCGCCCGGCCACGTGGCGAGCGCGGCAGCGTGCAGCACCAGCGCCACGACTTCCTCCGCGAATTGGCGAGTTCGCCGGAGCGACACCTGATGCTCGTGACGGCCACACCGCACAGCGGCATCGAAGAAAGCTTCCGCTCGCTGCTTGGTCTGCTCGATCCGTCGTTTGACGTGCCCGAGGACGTTGATCTGCCGCGCGCTGGGGTCGTGCCGCACATCGTGCAGCGCCGGCGAAGTGACTTGGAACACTGGCTTGGCACAAAGACGCCATTCCCTCTGCGAGAGTCCATCGAACGCTCGTACAGGATGTCACCGGAGTACGTGAAGCTCTTTGATGATGTGCTGTCGTACTGCCGCGAGTCAGTGTCCTTGACCGCCGGCGCAATCGCGCAACAGCGGCAGCGTGTCCGCTACTGGGCGGCCATCGCAATCCTGCGCTGTGTGTTGTCGAGCCCTGCAGCCGCTGAGGCGGTGCTCGAGAAGAAGGCGCAAGCGAAGCGAGATGGATCAGCGCCGTCCGATGAGGGGCAGGCCGACCACGTGTACAGCGCCCAGGTGCTCGATTCAGCCGAGGAAGACGAGCCCTCCGACTACGTGCCGACGGCGCCGCTAGATGACCCCAGCGCAGCCCTCACGAGCAGCGAGCTTCGAAGGCTGGATGGCTTCCTGAAGACGGCGCGTGCGCTCAGCGGGCCGCAGCACGACGCCAAACTGGCGGAAGTCGCCCGTGCCGTCGATGAGCTGCTGCGCGAGGGGCACAGCCCTATCGTGTACTGCCGGTTCATAGCGACGGCCGACTACGTCGGGAAACAGCTCCAGTCGATGCTGCAGCGTGCCCACCCGGGCCTTCGCGTCGTCTCAGTCACCGGAGGCGACGGCGATAGCGAGCAGCGAGCTGAGATGGTAGATGACCTAGCGAAGGAGCCGGTGCGCGTCCTCGTCGCCACAGAGTGCCTGAGCGAGGGCATCAACCTCCAGGACCACTTCGACGCTGTCGTGCACTATGACTTGCCGTGGAACCCGAACCGCCTCGAGCAGCGGGAGGGACGCGTCGACCGGTACGGACAGAAGAAGCCCGCGGTCAAGACTGTCCTGATCTACGGCTCCGACAACCCGATCGACCTTGTCGTTCTCGAGGTGCTGATCCGGAAGGCGCGGACGATCCGCAACCGTCTGGGTATCTCTGTGCCGGTGCCGGTGGAGTCCGAGCAAGTGGTACAGGCCGTCGTCGACAGCGTGCTACTTCGTGGCGGTGAGCGGGGACAGCAGCTCCGGCTAGAACTCACTGACCCGAAGGTCAGTAGCTTCCACGCCGAATGGGACAAGGCCGCCGACCGCGAGGGCAAGCAGCGCGCGTACTTTGCCCAGCAAGGCATCAAGCCGGACGAGGTCGCTCGAGAACTGGAAGAGATGGAGCCGGCGCTGGGCAGCGCGAACGATATCCAGCGCTTCGTCGCCAACGGTCTGCAGCGGTTCAACGGCGATCTTCGGGAGACAAAGAGGCGCGGGGTGTTCGAGGTGCACCCCGGCGATCTCCGGGTGCAGATGGAGCTGCGCGACGAACGTCTCAAGTTCCCGCTGCTTGTGGCCTTCGACGGAGTCCCACGGGAGGGCGTGACGTTGCTGGGCCGGAATCACCCCGTCGTCGCTACGCTTGCCGATGCCGTGCTGGCACGCGCTCTCTCGGCGGGCGACGATCAATTCTCGCGGTGCGGCGCCATCTACACAGACGCCGTGCAGGTGCGCACCGCCGTCGTCGTGCTGCGGCTACGGTACCTGCTCGAGGAGGCCGTCCAGCAGTTCGCTGAGGAAGTCGTCGTGGCGGCGTTCCGGCGGGGCGATCACGGCATGGAGTGGCTGGAGCCACTGCAATCGGAGGGGCTCCGGCTCCTTGCCGAGGCCGAGCCGACGGCGAACATGCCGCAGCCGGAGCGCGAGCGGCAGGTCGAATGGGCGCTCGCGATGCTGGAGGACGACTGGTTCGATGAGGTCGTGCAGGAGCGGGTGAGTGCACTCGAGGAGTCGCACGCACGGCTGCGTGCTGTCGTGAAGTCGCGGTCGCTGAAGGTGACGCCACACACGCCGCCGGACGTCCTCGGCTGCTACGTGCTGGTACCGACGGGAGGTGGACGCTGATGGCCTACGCGTCGGTCGCCGTCGAGGGCGGACTCTTCCCGGCGGACTTGCTTGACCGCATAGCTGCAGGCCAGGCTGAGGGCCAGCACGCCGCGGACTTCCGCGTCAACGGAACGCGTCGGCTCGCTGACGAGATCCAGTCGGCCTTCTCCGACGCGCGCTCGTTCTGGGACGCGTTTCAGCGGCGTCTTCAGAGGTCGCGCGAGAGCAGAACGACTATCACGCGCGAGGCCTGGATGACGAGCTTCCTTGAGCTTCTGGGCTTCGACCGGCTCGTGGCTCAGCGCACCTCGGCCGAGGCCGGCGGTGCCACGTACTTCATATCCCACCGTGCTGGGGACGACCCTGATGCGCCGCCGGTGCATATCGTCGCGCTCGACCAGGAACTGGACCGCCGCGAAGGCGCCGCCCGTCGCAGCCCGCACGCGCTCGTGCAGGAGTACCTGAACCGCTCCGATGCCGTCTGGGGGATCGCGACCAACGGCCGCCGCCTGCGTCTCCTCCGCGACTCGGTGCGGCTGGCGAAGCCGACGTACCTGGAGTTCGACCTCGAGGGCATGATCGAGGGCAACCTCTACAGCGAGTTCGTGCTGCTGTACCGGCTGGCGCACGCCTCGCGCTTCCCGCGCGACGCTGCCAGCGCCCACGAGTGCCTGCTCGAGCACTACTACCAGCAGGGCATCGACGAGGGCGGCCGCGTGCGCGACAAGCTGCGCGACGGCGTTGAGGAGGCGCTGAGGGTGCTCGGCACTGCCTTCCTCACCCATCCGGATAGCGGCGCGCTGCGCGAGAAGCTTGCACGCGGCCAGCTCGAGGCGCCGAGGTACTACCGCCAGCTGCTTCGCTTGGTCTACCGTTTCCTTTTCCTGATGGTCGCCGAAGAGCGGCGGATGATCTTCCCGCCGGACGAGACAGACCTAGAGAGGCAGGCGGTGTACAGCAAGTACTATAGCGTCGCGCGGGTGCGCGACCGCGCCGAGCGCTACTTCGCCGGCGACCGTCACGACGACCTCTGGCTGGGCCTGCGCGAGACGTTCCGGCTCTTCCGCGACAGCGAGGCGGCCAAGCAACTGGGCCTGCGCGCGCTCGACGGCGAGCTGTTCGGCCAGGCGGCCTGCGCCGACCTCGAGGGCGCGGGCTGCACCAACGAGAAACTACTGATGGCGATCAGTTACCTCTCGAGGTTCGTGGACGAGGACACGGGACGACGGCGGAGCCGGTCGCGCGGTCAGCGGCGCCGCGTCAACTACGCCGGACTCGACGTCGAGGAGTTCGGCTCTGTCTACGAGAGCCTCCTCGACTATCACCCACAGACCACGCTAGACCCGCCGGCGTTCGACCTCGTGGCAGGCAGCGAGCGCAAGCAGACCGGCAGCTACTACACGCCGCCGGAGCTGGTGCGGGAGCTGATCCAGAGCGCCCTTGTGCCGGTGGTGGAGGAGCGGTTGGCCGGCCTGAAGACGAAGGAGGCCAAGGAGCAGGCGCTGGTCTCGCTGCGGGTATGCGACCCCGCCGCCGGCTCCGGCCACTTCCTGCTGGCAGCAGCGCGCATGATTGGCTTGGAGCTGGCGAAGGTACGCACGAGGGAGCCTGAGCCGACTCCGCTGGCCAGGCACGAGGCGACGCGCGACGTCATCCGTACCTGCATCTACGCCGTGGACAAGAACCCGCTGGCCGTGGACCTGTGCAAGGTGGCCCTCTGGATCGAGGGGCACAACGCCGGCCTGCCACTCAGCTTCCTGGACCACCACGTGAAGTGCGGCGACAGCCTGGTGGGCGTGTTCGACCTCAAGGCGCTGGAGCAGGGCATCCCGGACGACGCCTACAAGCCGGTCACCGGCGACGACAAACAGGTTGCGTCGGCCGTCCGCAATCGGAACAAGCAGGAACGCGCGGGCCAGCTTACGCTCCGGCCGGTCGACGGGAAACGAGCGCCTCAAGAGCTCGCCCCCAGGTTCGCCGACCTGGCCCGGCGCGAGGAGCGCACGCCGGACGACGTGCACGCCAAAGAGGAGTTGTACGAGCGGCTGCGCGCCAAGGGTGGGGAGTGGTGGAAGTACAAGGTGGCCTGCGACCTCTGGACCGCCGCCTTCTTCACGCCCCTCGCGGCTGAGCGGTGGAGAACGGAGGGCCGTATCCCCACCACGGGTGTAGTCCGAAAACAGCTTGGCCTCATTCCCGACGACATTCGCGAGGACGTCAAGGCCGAAGCCATCGCTTTCTCCCAGCGACACCCCTTCTTCCACTGGCCGCTGGAGTTCCCAGACGCGTTCGCTGTCGGTGGGTTCGACGTGGTGTTGGGGAACCCCCCATGGGAGCGGATCAAGCTGCAGGAGCAGGAGTTCTTCGCGGGGCGTGACCCTGAGATCGGTCGGGCGCCCAACAAGGCCGCCCGCGAAGTGATGATACGGGCGCTACCTGAGACCAATCCTGCGCTGGCGGCCGAATTCGGGCGGGAGAAGTACGCGCACGAGGCGCAAAGCCGATTCGTACGTGCCAGTGGTCGCTTCCCGCTTACCGCCGTCGGCGACGTCAATACCTACCCACTCTTTGCTGAGCTGGACGATGCTCTGCACAAGGATCGTGGCCGCGCAGGGGTGATAGTCCCCACCGGTATCGCCACGGACGACACCTGCAAGCAGTTCTTCTCCGACCTCAACGAGCGCCGCGGGCTGGTTAGCCTCTATGACTTCGAAAACCGTACCAAGAAGCTGTTCCCGTCCATTGACAGCCGGATGAAGTTCTCCCTTCTGACCATGACCGGCCAGGGACCCTCTGTTGATGCCGCCCAATTCGCCTTCTTCCTCCTCGCTCCGGAGGAGTTGCGGGACCCCGATCGGCGGTTCGTGCTAACCCCAAATGACCTCGCGCTTCTCAACCCGAACACGCGCACCTGCCCGGTGTTCCGTACTCGTCGGGACGCGGACACGACCCGGGCCATCTACAGTCGCGTGCCGGTGCTCATCAAGGACGGGCCGCCCAAGGAGAACCCGTGGGGTATCCGGCTGATGACGATGTTTCACATGTCTAATGACAGTCACCTATTCCGCACCCGGGAGCAGCTCCAGGAGCGGGGCTGGCGGCTCGAGGACAACGTCTTCGTCCATGGTGAGGACCGCTACTTCCCGCTCTATGAGGGTAGGTTAGGGCACCAATTCAACCATCGTTTCGCAACGCAGCCATTGGGCGTGTTGACGGAGGTTGGCGACCCGGATCTGATCGATCCATGTTTCCAGACTGAACCGGAATACTGGGTCCCGAAGCCAGAGGTGGATGCCCGCCTCTCGGGTCGAGATGTGGGTTGCGAGTCTGCCCTTCTTGGCTTCAGGCGCGTCACCAATAGCACGAACGAGAGAACGGTCATAGCCTGTGTTTTCCCTTGGGGTGCCGCCTCCTACGGCTGGATCTTGTGCCTTGGTCCAATAGCAGAGAAGTTGCTGGACCTCAGCGCCATGTTCAATTCGCTCGTCTTTGACTACGTCGCTCGTAACTCGTTGAGCCAGCCAAGTATGCCCCAGTCGACTTTCGAGCAGTTGGCTTCGTTGCCTCCATCAACGTTCACTTCGACTGCGCCTTGGCTTAGAGACGTCGAGCTTTCTTCGTGGCTAAGGCCGCGGTCACTTGAACTCACGTATACCGCCTGGGACCTGCGCCTCTTCGCCGGGGACTTCGGTCATTATGGGCCCCCGTTTCGCTGGGACCAGCAGCGCCGCTTCCTCCTCCGCTGTGAGCTGGACGCCGCCTTCTTCCACCTCTACAGCATCGAGCGGGAGGACGTGGACTACATCATGGACACCTTCCCCATCGTCCGCCGCAAGGACGAGCAGCGCTGGGGGGAGTACCGCACCAAGCGCGTCATCCTGGAGGTCTACGACGAGATGGCCCGCGCCATGCGCACCTGCCTGCCGGACAGGCAGGCCGGCGAGCCGTACCAGACACGCCTGGACCCGCCGCCGGCCGACCCACGCGTGGCGCACGCGGACACGAGGAAAGTGGTATGATGTACAAGACGATGTATAGAGGGGCAGGGCCATGAGCAGGATGGTGCGCAAACAGGTCTACGTCGGCCGGGAACATGAGGAACTGCTGAAGCGGCGTGCCAGGGAACTGGACGTCGCCGAGTCAGAGCTCATCCGGCGGGGCATCGAGCAGATCGGTCGGTCGGCCACCGCCGGGCCGCTGGACCGGCGGGCCTGGCAGGAGGAGCTGGACTTCATCCGTCGGCGGGCCAGCATCCCAGCGTCCGGCCGCGGGCGGAAGTGGACGCGGGAGGACCTCTATGACCAGCGGCTCCAGCGCCTTCCTCGTTGACACCAATGTCCTGGTCTACGCCTACGATCCGGCTGACGCGGCCAAGCGGGCGCGGGCCATCGACGTTCTGGAGAGGCTGGCGGACGGCCACTCCGGTGTGCTCACCGCACAGGTCCTGGGAGAGTTCTTCGTCACAGCGACGCGCCGGATCCAGCCGCCGCTGACCCTCGCCGAGGCGGAGCGCAGCCTCACCAACTACACCCGGTCGTGGCCGGTGCACGACGTCACCTGGATCGCCGTGCTGGAGGCCGTCCGCGGCGTGCGGCGTCACCGGCTGCAATACTGGGACAGCCTCATCTGGGCGACAGCGAAACTGAACGGCGTGCCCAACGTCCTCAGCGAAGACTTCAGCGACGGGGCGCTCGTGGAGGGCGTGCGCTTTCTCAACCCCTTCGTCGAGAGCTTTGATCTAGCTGCGCTTACGCCGGTGCGCTGAGGACACCGCCGGCGGGTAAGAGGAGGGCGGCATGGATGTCTTCAAGCTGCGCGAAGCCGTCGTCAAGGAGTACCGCGACTACGTCGAGAGCTTCGTCCGCGTGCTCGATCCGCGAATCGATGAATTCGTGCGGCAGCAGCTCGAGGCCGGCGAGCTGTGGCCGGATGCCGTCCTCCAGCTCAACCCTGCCTTCGTGCAGCACCACACGCTCGGCGAACTGGCGGCCGCCGGCACCATCACGCGCGACACGGCGCGCTTCTTCGGCGAGCACATCCTTCTGTACCAGCACCAGGAGGAGGCGCTGGCGGTGGCACAGCGGGGCGAGCCGTACGTCGTCACGACCGGAACCGGCTCGGGCAAGACCCTAACGTTCCTAGTGCCGATCTACGACGCCATCGTCCGTGACGACCCGCAGCGCATCGGCGGCGTCCGCGCGATCATCGTCTACCCCATGAACGCGCTAATCAACAGCCAGTTGGAGGCGCTGAAGCAGTACGCGGCCCGTTTCCCGGAGTCGCCAGTCCGGTTCGACTCCTTCACCGGCCAGACCAAGGATGAGGACCGCGACCGAATTCGGGAGAATCCGCCGCACATCCTCCTCACCAACTACGTGATGCTCGAGTACCTGCTCGTGCGACCGGCAGAGCGCTCGCTGCTCGCCACCGCGACGCGCGACCTTCGCTTCCTCGTCATGGATGAGCTGCACTTCTACCGCGGCCGCCAGGGCGCCGACGTCGCGATGCTGCTGCGTCGCGTGCAACAGAGGGCCGGGCATGACCTGCAGATCATAGGCACAAGCGCCACGATGGTGACGGGAGGAACACGCGACGAACGCCGCGAGACAATCGCCGAGGTGGCGTCGAAGCTCTTCGGTGTGACGGTGCCCCCGGCGAACGTCATCGACGAGACTCTGCGACGTGTCGCGAAGGTACCCGTGCCGGCCACACGTGCGGAGCTTCGGGCGGCGGTCGAAGCGGCGCCACCGGCTCCCGATGTTGATGCTGTCGTCAACCATCCGCTCGCCGCGTGGACCGAGGAAGCGTTTGGCCTCTCAACGGAAGACGGCCGGCTGGTGCGCCGGTCCCCCGAGACCTTCGCTGGAGCCTTGCGACGCCTTGTCGAAGAAACGGGGCTGGATGCATCGCTCTGCGATGAGCGCCTGCGCGCCGTGCTGGAAGCCGGCAACGAAGCGCGCTTCAACCCTGATGAGCCGGTGTTCGCGTTCCGTCTACATCAGTTCCTCTCGTCGGGCAGCAGCGTCTATGCGACGCTTGAGCCGCCAGAGACGCGCGAGCTGACGATGGAAGGGCAGTACATGGCCGACGAGCAGCGCGTGCTGTTCCCGCTCGCGTTCTGCCGCGAGTGCGGCCAGGAGTACTACCTCGTCTCGCGGGTCGAGGAGGAGGGCACCGAGAAGCTGATCCCTCGCTCGCCGATGGTCGGAGCGCCGGAGGAGGACACGCCGGGCGAGGGCGGCTTCTTCGCTATCGAGGACGGGATGCTGTGGGCCGGTGACGACGAAGAGCTACCGGATTTCTGGTTCGACCAGTTGAAGAGTGGCCCTCGCGTCAAGCAGCGTTATGCGATGCACAAGCCACGCGAGTACACTGCCGCCCCGGACGGGTCACTCAGCGCCGCGTCCGGAAGTGGTGTCCGCGGGTGGTTCCAGGCACGCCCCTTGATGCTGTGTCTGCGCTGCCGCGCGGCGTATGACCTGCGCGAGCGCGACTACCGCAAGCTGTCATCGCTGAGCCAAACCGGCCGGTCCACCGCGACCACGATCGTCGTGAACGCCGCGGTGGCAGGCATGGCGGAGCAGGGCGTCGGGCGCGAAGAGTGCAAGGCGTTGAGCTTTACTGACAACCGGCAGGACGCGTCACTACAGGCAGGACATTTCAACGACTTCGTGCAGGTCGCACAGCTCCGCGCGGCCATCGTGGCAGCCATTGAACAGAGCGGCGGACTGACGTTCGACGAGCTGGGACCAGCGATATTCGAGGCACTAGAACTGCGGCCACGGGACTTCCTGAAGGAACCGGTCGAGGCCGGTCCAGGCTACGAACAGGGCCGCAGGGCGATGATCGACCTGCTCGAGTACCGGGCGCTCGAAGACCTGAGCCGCGGCTGGCGTGTGGCCCAGCCCAACCTTGAGCAGGCGGGCCTGCTGCGCATCGAGTACGAGGGGCTGCGCGAGCTGGCGGCCGACGGCTCTCGTTGGCAGGGATTGCCCGCCATTGCCGATGCGCCGCCCGCACGTCGTGAGGATGTCCTACGTGCGGTGCTTGATCATCTACGCATGCAGCTGGCGATTGACACCGATGCCCTCACAGAGCTGTCGACGCGGAGGACCGCCAAGAACGCAAGCCAATGGCTGCGCGACCCGTGGGCGCTTGATGAGCGTGACCGGCTGACGACGCAGAGTCTCGCATTGCTCCCCGGCATTCAGCCTGACGAGCGTGAGACGCGACGCCGCGTACTCCGCCTCGGAGCCCGCTCGGCGGCCGCGCGCTATGTGCGCTCGAGGCGGACGTGGGACATCGAGCACGACCTCTCCGCTTCAGATGCGGAGCGGCTCATCAACGGCATCGTCGAGCAGCTGCGAGGCCACATTCTGACGGTCGTGGCCAACAGCAGGAGGGAGGACCGCGGGGTCCGTGTCCTGGCAGCGGCGCTGCGGTGGACGGCGAGCGATGGCAGCATGGTGGGGCCAGATCCTGTGCGCGCACGCTCGCTCTACTTGCGAAGGGAGGTGGGTACGAGGGAGCCAAACCGGTATTTCACCGCCCTGTATCGGCAGGGCGCCCGGCACCTACGCGGCATGCTGGGCCGCGAGCACACCGGACAGGTCGACGCCGAGTTTCGTATCGAGCGTGAGGAGTTGTTCCGAAGCGGCGACCTTCCCGCGCTGTTCTGCTCTCCAACCATGGAGTTGGGCGTAGACATCCGGGACCTGAATGCGGTCCACATGCGGAACGTACCGCCGACGCCGGCCAACTACGCGCAGCGCAGCGGACGCGCAGGTCGAGGTGGGCGGCCCGCGCTGATCGCCACGTTCGCAGCGCAGGGCAACGCGCACGACCAGTACTTCTTCCGGCGGAGCAACCAGATGGTGGCTGGCGCCGTGGCGCCGGCGCGCATGGATCTCCGGAACCGCGAACTAGTCGAGGCGCATCTGCACTCCACGTGGCTTGCGATGGTCGGTCTGGCGCTCGGCAGCGGGATGGTCGATATCCTTGACCTAGGCGATCCTGACTTCCCACTACTGAGCGACAAGCGCGCTCATTTCGAGGGCGACCAGCGCGCGCGGTTCGAGCAGGAAGCAATCGCCGCCGCCCGCCAAATCATCGGGCGCGTGCCGGAGATGCGGGACACGTGGTGGTTCAGCGATGCCTGGCTCGAGGGCACGATAAGCAACGCGCCCCGAGCGTTTGACAGCGCGTTCAACCGCTGGCGTGAACTCTATCGCGCAGCCGTCGCGATGCGCGACGAAGCGCACAAGGTCGCAGATGCGCCACGCTCCAGCCGCGCCGAGAGGGAAGAAGCCCAGCAACGAGAGCGGGAGGCTAGGCGGGAGATCGATCTCTTGCTCAACCGAACGCGGCGGTATGAGGAAGCAGATTTCTACCCATACCGATACCTTGCGTCGGAGGGCTTCCTGCCAGGCTACAACTTCCCACGGCTGCCGGTGCGGGCGTTGGTCACCGTGCGCGACGCTTCTCAGTCGATCAATCGGCCTCGGTTCCTCGGGCTGACAGAATTCGGGCCGGGGAACGTCGTGTACCATGAGGGACGGAAGCATCGTGTGGAGGCGGCCGTGCTGCCGCCAGCGGGCATCGAGGAGAGGCTGAAGCGCGCGCGCCTGTGCAGCCTGTGCGGCTACGCTCACGACGATGAGGCGGTAACCGTCGACCTGTGCGAACACTGTCGGAGCCGGCTCGACGCTGCGACATCGGAGTTCCCGCAACACCTCTTCGACCAGCCGACGATGCGCACGCGTTCAGTGGAGCGGATCTCCTCAGACGAAGAGAACCGCGTCCGAAGCGGCTACGAGACCACCACACATTTCCGCTTCGCACCTGGATCTCAGCCGCGCCGTGCACAGGTGATCGACGGGAATGGCACGCCAATCCTTGACGCCCTGTATGCACCTGCAGCGAGGATCTGGCGCATCAACCACGGATGGAGGCAGGGTGACCACAACGGGTTCCAGATTGATCCACAGACGGGTCGCTGGCAGAAGCGGGAGATTGACCGGGCCGGCGGCGAAGAGGAAGACCCGGACATCCCACATCCATTGACCGGCGTCAAGCTCTTCGTGACCGACGACCGCAACCTCCTGCTCCTTCGCCCGCTTGGCCAGGCTGTGACGGAGGAGTTTCTCACGACGCTGCTTTACGCCATCAAGCGCGGTATCCAGTTCGTCCATCAAGTGGAAGAACAGGAAGTGGCTGCGGAGCTCATTGGCAAGGACGACAACAGACGGTTGCTTCTATGGGAAGCTGCGGAAGGTGGGACGGGCGTTTGGGAACGCCTCATCGAGGAACCTGGGGCATTTGCCGCGGTTGCCCGAGAAGGGCTGCGCGTATGCCACTTCGATGCGGGCACCGGCGAGGAGGAGCAGGGTCACGACCGACGGAAGTGTACGGTTGCCTGCTACGAGTGCCTACTCAGCTATGCGAACCAGCTCGAGCATCGTCTCCTCGACCGGAGGCTTGTGCGGGAGTTCCTGCTTCAGCTAAGCAGGGGGTCCGTCATGCAGGAGCGGGAGGGCAGAAGTCGCGAGGGACAGTACCGCTGGCTCCGGGGCATCACTGACCCCCGGTCAGGCTTCGAAAGGCGGTTCCTCGATTACTTGTACGAGGCTGGCTACCGCCTCCCCGATACGGCACAGAATCGCCCTGATCCTGAAGTCGCTACCCAGCCGGACTTCTACTACGAACGAGGTGCTGTTCCTGGAGTCTGCATCTTCGTAGATGGAAGTGATCACGACGATCCCGTTCGGATGGAACGCGACAAGGCGGCGCGTGCGGCGCTTCAGGATAGGGGCTACCGCGTGATCAGCATCCGATTTGACCAGGAACTCGAGCCCCAGGTCTCGGCGCATTCGGACGTGTTTGGGCCGCAGTGAAGTAGGCAACAGGCACTCTAGGAGAACACCTTGGCATTTCAGACACCGATCACAGTCGACACCGCGCTGAAACGGATTCAGAAGCACGACTATGTGCTCCCCGCCATCCAGCGGGAGTTCGTCTGGTCCACAGACCAGATCTGTGCCCTCTTCGACAGCCTCATGCGCAGCTACCCGGTCGGGTCCTTCCTCTTCTGGAAGGTCGAGAGCGATCATAGCCAGGACTTCGTTATCTACGACTTCATTCGTGACTATCACGAGCGGAACGCGCCGCACTGTCCGCGGCTCGACCTCCCCTCAGGCCAGCCGTTCACGGCCATCCTCGACGGCCAGCAGCGCCTGACGGCCCTCAACATCGGACTGAGAGGAAGTCACGCCGAGAAGCTCCCTCGGAAGCGGCGCAGCAACATCGACGCGTATCCGAAGAGACATCTCTTCCTCAACCTGCTGTCGCGGGCACCCGAGAACGAGCTCGAAATGGAGTACGATTTCCGCTTCCTGTCGGAGGACGAGCTACGAACAGATGGCGGGGCGACTGTCCACTGGTTCCCAGTGAGCAAGATCCTCGATCTGGGAGAGGGCCCAGACATGCTTGAGTACCTACAGCAAGTCGGTCTCGCCCAGCATCCTACCGCCTTTCGCACGCTGTGGCAGCTACGGAACGTTGTTTGCCAAGACCTGGCCATCAACTACTACGAGGAAGAAGTACAGGACCTCGATCGGGTTCTCAACATCTTCATTCGGGCCAACCGTGCCGGGACGGTCTTGTCATACTCAGACCTCCTACTAAGCATCGCCACCGCGCAATGGCAAGAGCTCGACGCCAAAGAGGCGATCCACGGTCTGGTGGACGAGCTCAACAAGACCGGCCAAGGATTCATTATCAGCAAGGATCTCGTTCTTAAGTCCGGGCTGGTGCTCACCGACATCGGCGACATCCGTTTCAAGGTGACGAACTTCAAGGCGGTCAACATGCGCCGCCTGGAGGAGAACTGGGAGAGTGTCGCAGGTGCACTTCGCCTAGCCGTTCAGCTTCTGGACGACTTCGGGTTCTCGGAACGAAACCTCAAAGCCTACAGTGTTCTTGTTCCGATCGCGTACTATCTAAGGCACCGGGAGCTAGGCGCCACGTATCTGACGGCCGCCCAGTACAAAGAAGATCGAGACCTCATTCGTCTTTGGGTAATCCGCTCGCTTCTCAAGGCTGGTGTGTGGGGCAGTGGCCTTGACACTCTTCTTTCCGCCCTACGTGCTGCGATACGCGAGGGCTCTGTGGATGGCTTTCCAGTCGCTCTGATCGAGACTGCCATGACTCGGCTCGGCAAGTCACTGCGGTTTGACAAGGACGAGGTGGAGGACTTGGCTGAGACGCAGTATGGCAGTAGGAACGTCTTCCCCGTGCTTACCCTCCTCTATCCGGGAGTAGGTGTTCGTTCGGAGTTCCACGAAGACCATGTGTTCCCTAGGAAATGGTTTACACGTGCTGGACTGCGGCACGCTGGCATCGGCGAAGACCTGGTGGAGGAGTTTCGCAACTGCCTGAATGGACTCCCCAATCTGCAGCTCCTTGAGGGTCCAGTGAACACGCAGAAGGCCGACCAGCTCCCGGCAGAGTGGGCGCGTGCTTACTACCCGGACGAACAGGCCCGCAACATGTACCTGACGGCGCATGACATGCACGACCTTCCTGAGCAGGTCAGAGACTTTCTCGACTTCTACAACAGCCGCCGCGACCGGATGGCTGCCAGACTGCGCAAGCTTCTGGGAGTCAGCGGGGGTGATTGAGCTTGGGCCAAGACAGGCGTGGTATCCTGCCCTTGCTCGTAGGCAGGGGAGCGCACGTGAGCCGTACCACCTCGGCGATCTGCCGAGGCTCCCCATAGGGAAGTGAGGGGCCAATGGAAACTCCGCCAGAACAACACGATCTGCTCAAGTCTCTCGCGTCCTTGTTCATGGGTGACGAAGGCGTAGCGCGGTACTCGGACCTGCCCCACGCGATATAGGTGCTCAAGCAGGCCGGGCTATCCGGGCAGCACGATAGCATCGTGGCCCTCGGCCGCCAGCTGTGACTGCGAGCCCACACATGAATCGCACCACGATCCGTCCTCTCACCAAGACGCGCTTCGGAGCCGGTCTGCAGTGCCACAAGCGACTCTATCTGGACAGCTACTCGCCGAAGTTGGCGGATCCTTTAGATGCGGCTCAGAAGGCGCTCTTCGAGACAGGCACAGCCATCGGGCGGCTGGCCCAGGAACGCTTTCCGGGCGGCCACCTGATAAGCGACCCCCCCTTCCGGCACGCTCAAGCCGTGGCGGCGACCCAGAGAACGCTGGGGGACGGATCTGTGCAGGCTGTCTACGAAGGGGCGTTCACCTTCGACGACGTGAGGATCAGGGTAGACATCCTCAGCCGGGCCGATGGTGGTTCGTTCGATCTCGTAGAAGTCAAGTCGAGCACCAGTGTCAAGGCCGAGCACGTTCCGGACGTGGCTATCCAGCTGTACGTGCTGCAGGGGTGCGGCATCCGCGTTCGTGATGTGTTCCTGATGCATATCGACAACAACTATGTGTATGAGGGCGGCCCTTACGACCTAGGTCGCCTTTTCCGGCTTGAGAGCACCACTCGTGAGGCAAGGGAGTTCGTGCGCTCGAGTGTGCGCGAGGCATTGGCTGAAATGCGTGGCGTGCTACGGCGACATGATGCTCCCGAGGTCGAGATCGGCCGCCAGTGCACGAGCCCGCACCGGTGCGCATTCCATGGATACTGCCGCCAGGGGGGTCCCGAGCATCATATCGAGCAGATTCCGTGGGCTAGGGCTCCTCTGCTGGAGAGCCTGACGCGGGCCGGAATTCGGGACATCCGTGACATTCCGGCGGGCTTCCAGGGCCTGTCTGTGGTACAGCAAAGAGTCCGCGACTCGGTTGTGACCGGGCAGCCCTGGCGCAACCCCGAGATCGGTCGTGTACTCCGCAGGGCAGCGCAACCCCTGCACTTCCTGGACTTCGAGACGTTCAATCCTGCGTTGCCCCTCTATCCGGGAACCCGTCCCTATCAGGTCATCCCTTTCGAGTGGTCACTTCATGTTCGGGATTCGGCTGGGAACCTTCGGCATCACCTGTTCCTGCACGACGGCGACGGCGATCCGCGGGAGCCTTTCTCCGCCAGTCTGCTTGAGCACATGGGACCGGAGGGCAGTATCGTCGTCTACTCTGGATATGAACGGAGGATCTTGACGGAGCTGGCATCCGAATTGCCTCAGTTCTCCGACCGCCTTCCGCCCCTCTGCGACCGCATGCTGGATCTCTTGCAGGTGCTCAGAGAGTTCTACTACCACCCGCAGTTCCACGGGAGCTACTCGATGAAGTCCGTCCTGCCCGTCCTGGCCTCGGACCTGGGCTACGATGACCTAGAGATCCAGGACGGCACTCAGGCATCGGTGGCGTTTGCGAAGATGATCTTGGACGAAACTCCACACTGGCAGAGACAGCGGCTGCGAAAGGCACTGCATGCCTACTGCGGGCGGGACACTGAAGCGATGGTGCGGGTCTTCGATGCGCTTGGATGAGGGCGACCGCTGCTCGCCTTGCGACTCCAGCGCGGCCAGAATCGGGCTGACAAGGGCTACGTCGCCCGTTCTCAACGACGAACCTCTGGCGAGGGACGACGGCTAACCCACCGGCTGTCGACTCAAGGGCCAGTCGGCGAAAGCGACTCCATGTAACGTGCTGCCTCCAATCTTCGATATCTGCCCTTGGTGGTCAGGGCCAGGTTCGCGGTGGGGCAGCGGACAGCATCCCCGCCCATTCTGCGTTTCTCTTGATGGTCGTGGGCCAACCGAGCCCTGAACGAAGAGAACATACGCAAGTCCAGAGGCGCCCTCTTTGTCGCCATCGTCAAGCGAGCGTGCGCTGACCTGAGGGTTGTCCGAGGACTAGCTGCTGGCAACGAGCGGGGGTAGCTCGGTCTGGTAGAGCTCCTGAATGGGGTCTGTCGGGGATTCTGCAAGCTAGTCCTCACAAGCCCTCGGTTCTTGTTTTTGGTCCTCATTTGTGGTAGCATAACAGGAACCAAGGGGTTGTGAAAGGAGTTGGGGAGATGACAAGCGAAACTAGGGTTTTCGTGGAGCCGGTACCGCTGGCAGGGCGCCTTCATGTAATGGGCGTTGAACAGAACGTTCTTCGCGATGCCGTGGAGTTCGGAATGCGGCACGCGTTCGATTGCACGCGTCATGAGCCGCCGAACCTCCCTGGGATACTCGCTTGGGGTAAGACGGTGCGCTCCCTGCGGGACAGCTTGGTGCCGCAGGGCTGGAAGGCAAGCAACGCCCGCAACTATGCCACGGTCATTCACCCAGGCGGAACCTACGCCATCGCTGTGGCCGCTGGAAACTCAAACACAGGAGTATCAGACCAGACGCCATCGACCCGTGCAGAGAAGGGTCCAGCGACCAGGGATGCGGTGCACCTCAACCAGCTAACATTCTGGGACATCAGTGAGTCATTTCCGCGACCGGAGCTGGTGCCAGGAACCCAGACTTGGCTTCTTCTCCACTACGCCGATGAGGAGACGGAAGAAATCAGACTTGAACTGTCGCTCCCTGCCGGCATGACAAGCGACGGTCACGTTACAGTTTGGCAGGAACGGCTTATTCTTTCCCCGGTGCCCTTCTTCACCCGGCCTTCGGTATCCACAGAGCAGAGCGAAGGTGAAGATGTTCAGGTTGACGTGCAGCGACGAGTGAGTTGATACGTGGCAATCTCCCTCTTCAACCCAGGGCGTCTTGACCTTGCGCGGAGGCGACGCGGGTTGACTAAAGCAGCGCTGGCGGAGGCCGTGGGGGTTTCTACTCGCATGGTGACTGCATACGAGCGCGGTGAAAAGGAGCCCAGCCAGCGCACTATCGCCAAGTTGTCTCAGGTACTTCGCTTTCCTGTCGAGTTCTTCAGTGGTCCTGGCTTGGACGAACCGCCGATGGACGGTGCCAGTTTCCGTGCACTCAGCAATCTCACCGCCAGACAGCGAGATCAAGCGCTCGGATCAGGCGCTCTTGCGCTCGCCTTTTCCGATTGGATCGAGGCTCGATTCAGACTGCCGGAGCCAGATGTGCCGCAACATCAAGGGATCGATCCAGAGACGGCTGCCATGGCTGTTCGCAGCGAGTGGGGCCTAGGCGAGCGGCCGATCCGCAACATGGTTCACCTGCTGGAAGCTCATGGCGTCCGTGTCTTCTCGCTAACAACGGACTCGGCCGCCATGGACGCCTTCTCATTCAGGCGCGGGAACCTTCTCTATGTGTTCTTGGATACGATGAAGTCTGCCGAGCGAAGTCGAATGGATGCGGCTCACGAGCTCGGCCACCTAGTGCTTCATTGGAAGGGAGGCGCACGCGGCAGGGATTGTGAACGAGAAGCGGACTTGTTTGGTTCGGCTTTCTTGATGCCACGGGGCAGCGTGCTGGCCGAAGCACCACGGGGCGGCCGACTCGATCAAATCATCAAAGCAAAACGTCATTGGAAAGTGTCAGTAGCCAACTTGACCTATCGGATGCATGGGCTCGGCCTACTCAGCGATTGGCAATACCGAACCCTGTTTATTGAGATCAGTCAGAAGGGCTATCGAACTCATGAACCCGATGGCACGCAGCGAGAGACATCACAGATGCTAGCTAAGGTCTTTCAGATGCTCCGTGATGAGGGGGTCACAATGGGGCAAATCGCCTACGAACTCCGTGTCCTCCCTGACGAACTGAGCAATATGATATTTGGGCTCATCCTCACACCGATAGACGGCTCAGGGAACTCCCCACAGGACAGGGGGAGCGAGGATAGACCAAAACTCCACCTAATCTAGTGGCCTGCTGACCACCGAGCCAGGGCCGCCTTGCGTGCGATCTCTTGCCGCTGCTCCGGCGTCAACTTCTTGGCGCGAGCCTTCCCGCCCTTGTGCCCGCCGAGCCGTCCTAGGGCGACGGCAGACTGGACCCCGGCCTTCCAAGCAGGTTGTCGATCCCATCCCCCGGCGAATTCGTACTTCCCTCGTCCAGGCATAGCCGCGTTAGCTGCCGACGGCCTATGCCAAGACTGTCAGGAGCCGCTCGCGAAGGCCGCCCCTGCTCCTTGCCCGTGCGATTATCGGCACGGGGTGCCGCCAGCTCTAGCGTCCCTGGCAAGATCATTTTGATCAACAAACTGATCAAAACACGCGCACTGCAGCGACTCCAACGAACATAATAGCGGTTATGTTAGATTCGATTCTGGGCGTTGCTTTTTTTGATCGCTTTTTTGATCAATTTTTTTGAATTCAAAAACGCCCACAACACTGTTAAACACTGATCAACCGCCGACCCCAGTGTTCTGAGTCGACTTCAGCTCCGAGACGGCTCCCAGCGCCATTCTGGGCCGTTCTGCACGGCTTCCCCATGCGCTGCGACCGCAGCAAAGCCGCCAAGCCATTAACGAAGTAAGATTCCGGCATAAACTTTCTCGTAAACTGGTCTCTGAAGCTCTTGACAGAATGTACGGCTAGGCATATCCTGTATACAGGTAGAGCGGCAACGGGCCGTTTTCAGTTAGACAGCAGGCCCCTCACTAGGCAATAAGCCTCAGGCCTGGTCCGCTCTACCGAACGGCCGCCAGCCTGGGGCTTGTTGTGTTAGGGAGCCATCACATGATGACCGAAGAGTACGCAAAGATAGACGGGAAGACGTACAAAGCGGGGCGCATGTGCGACGGCTGCGGTGGGAACTGGTTACTCAGGCGGTATCGCGGGTGGTGGCTCTGTGTGAACAGCAAAGAGCATTGCTGGCGAAACCGTCGTAACATCTGGCGGTATGCGCGGGCGAAGGCGAGAGATGGGGGCCAAGCCCGCAACGGAGATCGCCCCACTATCCGGCGTTCAGACATGGGCGTGAGAGTGGCTGCCTCACCAAAGCGGCGTTCACAGGATCGGCAAGGTTAGTTCAACTCCGTAGGGTAGGCCCGGAGTCTAAATGTAGGCCGCGTCTGGGGGTGTAGTCCGGCTGAGCCGGATGAGGTTAAGTCGGCGGTAGGCCCTGAGCCGGAAGGCGAAGGCCCCAGATACCTTAAAAACCGATAGCATTCTCGGCGTGTCGGTCTCGCCGCGTGACTCCTCGGAGCACTGGCCTCCAACCGGCTCAAACGCCGAGCGTAGCTATGGCTGAGGCTCCGGCCTTAGCCCATAGGCCCAAAGGCCGCTAGGAGCGTGAGGTAGGCGAGGGTTGGAGGCGCCGAACGCCCTTGGACGAAGAGAACGCGAGGCAGTTGGGCCTACGGGCCAGAGCCGGAACAGGACTGGCCAAGTGACTCAGATCATTCAGGTAGTCTAGCGGGCGCTCCGGTCCGGCTTAGCCGGAAAGGGGGAAGCGGTCCTGAGCCGTTTGACAGCCGCCGATGGCTATTAGACTCGACCAGCTACCGAGGGACACTCAGCAACAGATCCTCGCCAGACTAGGCGAGCAGGGCCTGCTGCAGCGCGAGCAGCCGAGGCCGTATGTCAGGCAGGAGCCTGCCAGCGACCAGCCCTCGGGGCTGCGCACGGCCATGCTCATGATGGGCTATGTTGCGGTGGTCCTGGGCGCAGCCATCCTGGCTCTGCTGCAAGCGTCAGGCGCGGACGCGTCCAGCAGCTATCCTGTCTTCTTCGCTAGAGTCTTCGTCTACGTGGTGAGGGAGTCGTGGGCTATCGTCAAGGACAACGCCGTGCCTTTGAGCGGGAACCTGCTGATAGCCATCATCTTCGTGCTCGGCGTCTTCAAAGCGCTAGAACTGGCTCTCTGGATCGTCCGCAAGCTTTGGCCGGTTCTCGTCGCTCTCGCCGGAGTCGGCGTCGCTCTGATTGTGCTCAAGCTTCAGTCAGCGTGACCTCTTGACAAGAGCGGGGTTCCTGCTATCCTCCTGGGGCTTGGGCGAGTGGCTACACTCACGAACTTGTAGCAAGTCGCTGCAGCTCTCGAATCTGGGAGCAAGTCGCCAAGCGGTGGTGGCCTTTTAATCCGGGTGTCCTGGGTTCGAGCCCCAGAGGGCCCACCAAAACCGCCATTTTGAATCTGATTTCGGGGAAGGAGCGCATCGTAAGCGCTCCTTTTCGGCTTTCGAGACAACGGGATTTTTTCGCTCGTGTCGGAAAGGCAAGACCAATCTTCCCGACTCCTTGCCCGGCAAGCCAAGACGCCGGAAGGAGGCATACCCCATCATGGTCAAGAGAACGCGCTGGACCGACATGGACAAGAGCGACACCCCGTTCAACAAGCTCCGCGCCGCCTACGTGGTCTTCAACAAGACCACCGGCAAGTCGCCCCACACCATCCGCTGGTACGAGGAGCGGCTCGAGCTGTTCGAGCGCTTCGTCGGGCCCGACGCCACCCTGGCCGACGTGACGATACCCAGCGTCCGGGACTTCATCGCCCACCTGCAGGAGCGGACGACCAGGCACCCCAATAACCCCCTCGTGGTGAACAAGGACGGCGGCCTGTCCAGCTCCTACATCCAGGGCTTCGCCCGCGCCCTTCGCGCCTTCTCCACCTGGCTATATGAGGACGGCTACACCGATGCCAACATACTGAAGCCGTTGAAGCCGCCACGCATCCAGCAGAAGGTTGTCGAGATCCTGACCGACGACGAGATCAAGCGCCTCCTCGCCACCTTCGACCAGGACGAGCCCTTCGGGGCCCGCAACTTCGCCATAGTCTGGACGTTCCTGGACTGTGGGCTCCGGGCCTCAGAGCTGTGCAACCTGACGACTGAGGACGCCCATCTCGCCCAGGGATACCTGAAGGTGCTGGGCAAGGGCAACAAGGAGCGCCTGGTGCCCATCGGCCACCGCTGCCAGGAGGCCCTGCTACGGTGGCGAGACCGCTTCCGGCCTCTGCTCGAGGCCTCGGAGAGCCCCTACCTGTTCCTGACCAGCCGCGGCCGCCCCCTGACCGTCGTCCCCCTCGAGGAGATGGTCAGACGCGCAGGTAGGCGTGCCGGCGTGCCGCGCGTCCACTGTCACCTGCTGAGGCACACCTTTGCCACGAACTACCTGGTGAGGGAGGTGGGCGACCCGCTGCGGCTCCAGCAGATCCTGGGACACACGTCCCTGCAGATGGTCAGGCACTACGTCTCGATGGCCAACGTGCAGCGCAGCCTCATTGAGCGCCGCAGCTCGCCGATGGACCTCATCGCTGGCTGTCACCAAACTCTCCAAGAACTCACGACGCCTCCAGCCAAAGAGGGGGAGGAAATTGAGGGTTGTGAGGTAGGAGGATCTCCGAAGGACGATGCCCCGCGGCTAAGGAGGTCTAGTAGCAGACACCAGGACGCGTCCCGCCAGGCTACTCGATTACTCGAATCAGGTCTGCCTCTGTGACCTCAAGGGGCTTGAGGGGACCCTGCTTGGAAGCAGTCTTTTCGTGCGGATAAATGTCCACGACGACCAAGAAAATCGTCTTGTTGTTGTGGGTCAAGAAGGGCGTGCCAGCAGTCTGCTCGGTTAGCGCCAGCCGAAGGTCGTCTGGACAGGTCTTGTAGATGATCAAGTATGCGAAAGACTCGTTGTAGTCGACCGCATACGTGTATATTTGCTTGACGCCGCTGGCCAGATACTCCTTACCCTTTCCCTTCTCCGGATTGAAGATCTTGGCGTCGGCGAGCAGCGGCTCTTCCGAAGCCTGGGCAGAAATGATGTCAATTTCGCCGGATGCCGACGTCGGTTCAATGTAGAAGTCTATACCTTGGTCATGCAGATACTCATAGAGGTGAAGCGCCAGCGTCTTCTCGCCTTTGCTGGTATCAGCCTGCCACATCTTGTACAGGGTGTCCCGCTGAAACCACTCGCACTTGTGCTTGTATCGCCGCAGGAGCGCCAGCACCGCCCGCTGGTCATCCAGTTGCTCGTCGATATGCTCGTAGACAGGCTCAATGAAGTAGCTCTTGAAGAACTCCAAAGCCTCGTCCAACTTATGATGCCCGTACGCGGCACCGATCTGAATCTCCACTCGTTCATCCGTCCCCGTCAGCTCCGCGCACTTCTTGAAGACGAAAAAGCCAATGCCAACCGACTCCGCCTCTTCGTCGAATAGTAGGCCTTTCTTCTCACCGAAGATCTCCGACGCCGCTCCCTCATGACAGGCATAGCGCCTTTCAACGTCTTCCACGATTCCACGCAGCACTGCCTGGCCATGAAGATAGCCCCAGAACTGCTTCAGTGCGTAGTGGAACACCTCTGGCCCACTCGAGTTGAGGCGCCGGAACCGCTTCTGTAATTTGTAGCGCAGATTCTGAGTGTAATCGGCATCCACGACTGTTTCCGCCCTCAAATCCTTATCCTGATGGTTCCAGTCAAAGACTTCAAGGACTCTTGAAGCTCTTGCATCGCCCGCCGCACGGCTGTGCGCGCTTTACGACACGTGTTCAACTGATCGTCCAGCTGGATGTTGCCATGACACCCACGACAAATAATCACGTCACGCAGGCGAGCCTGGCGGAATTTGAAGTCGTTCACAAACCCACACCGTGGACAAGTCAACTCGAGTTCGATGACATCTAAGTCAATCATCTCGCTTCACACGAGCCCACCCCGCGACCCATCCTCCACTGGGTGCACTGCGTACGGTCAGTAAGGGAAGGCGGGCCGGCCAGCCTTCCGCGTGCTGCTACCGCAGGCTCGCTGGAAGGACTAGCGGCTTGTAGTCCGCCGCCATCAGCAGTTCGTCGACTTCCTCTACCGGAAGCTCTAGCCCGAAGGCACCCAAAAGGATCAGAGCGTCCCGGCTCGGGTGGTCTCGCTCCCCGGAGAGGAGCCTGGAGACGTAGCTCTCGTCGAGCCAGGCATCCCGGGCCACCTGCGCCTGGATCTTCCCCTTTTGGCGCTGGACCCGGTCCCAGTACTTCTGGAGGAGCGCCGTTAGGCTCCCGTCGTCAACCCGCTGAACGCGGACAGGATCGAGTACTCTCATCGGTCAGACCTCCAATCTCACTCGCAGAAGGCTGACCCTTTCGACCCTGCGGACTACACCCATCCCTCCCTTCACGCGGCATTCTGCTCCTAACCTGTCGGCGCGTCAATGACCGCTAGTCAGGTGCCGCGCCGTCAGGGACAGGCCTGCCAGCAGCGAAGTACACTCCACGTGCTGCGAGGAGCTGGCGGTCGGGCGAGGAGGCGGGACACCACACTACAGACGGCGGCGGTGGTGCGCTGGGTAAGGACGGCGGCAGCCAGAAGGCGGCTACAGTCATCCACCAGGGTGAGCTGGTAGCGTCCTTCGGGCAGGTACATGAGGTCCATCTGGCCC
>Ga0315289_10002727_pt1 | contig 26980 bp, 50 predicted proteins | sample YL17G11_40_MG_FD_203452 | JGI IMG/M metagenome (GOLD analysis project Ga0315289, IMG submission 203452) | Sediment microbial communities from Yellowstone Lake, YNP, Wyoming, USA - YL17G11_40 | ecosystem: Environmental > Aquatic > Freshwater > Lake > Sediment | place: USA: Wyoming | collected...
CACTATCCCGAGTACGATCAGCATGATTGCTGTGTTCGGCCGGAATGGGTTCATCCAAGGAGGCAAATACAGTGAGGATGGGTGGATCTATGTAAATGGGAAGCCTGTAAAGAAATGGTTCCGGAATGTCGAAAATATTTCTATCTGGTTCCCAATTCTTGAGGATGTTCATACCCTCCAGAAGCGTTACGATGTTGCCAGAAAAAGATATAAGGATTATGCAGATAAAGTATGGCGGCCGGCCTTTGATAAAGTAATGAAAGTCGGTAGAGCTCATGCTCGAGTCACACATAAATTTGAAGGCGAAGGAATTGATCCCTGGTGGCTTTATGAGGCGAATAAATACTCAAGTCAGAAAGGGATCTGTTGGGATTGGGTAAAAAAGCCTGTGAAGCCTATCAACATCAGGATCGGGAATGCCTATTACAGGGCATCTCAAAGGTTGGAAGACCTTGGTGGTCGCTCCTATAAATTCAGGATTGTTCTTGAGCATGCCATATCCATGAAAGTGGGTGTGATTGAGGGGGCAGAGGGCCAGATTCTCCAGTACAAAGTTGGGGATAGAAGTTACTGGTATCAAAAAGGTCAGTTCAGATGGGAAAAATTAGCTTTCCCGGATGATAATGCTTTGGTGAGAGAGGCCTAAATATGGGAGAGATAGCTGAAGCCATGTTGGACGGCACCCTCTGCCAGTACTGTGGTGTCTACCTTGAGAATAGTCATGGGCCTTTCCCACAGTCTTGCCCGGATTGTGCAGAGCAGGAAAAAGAGGCACGTAAACAGCAAAAAAAATCTCGGAAATGATGGCGCTTTTGGATGCTTGATTTATATTTTTGGGCATGATAAAAAAATTTGAAAAACCAATCGACAGTAGATTAGACCAAATAATACGGGAAGCAGAAGACCGGCTACATTATTTTTATAAGACCTATGGTGAATGGGATGGAAAAGGTAAAAAGTCCACAAAGAAAAAGAAGTCTATTGATCGTGAAGATGACACATTAGATCAAGATCTTTTTCTGGAGAACTCTCTTCCGGATAGAACCCCCAATAAGACTCTTGGTAGAACCATAGTCCCCAGCAAGACCAAAAAAATCAATCGACCCTACGTACTTGAAGTTGTGCCTGAAGTTATACCCCCAATAGCTGTAGACCTTCCTAAGAATAATGAAGTCAGTTTTGAAGGCCTGAGCTCTCGGGAAATTATAGAAAAAGTCAAAACTATAACAGGGGTGGCTATAACAGTTTGTGTAAAAAGTAAAATTAATGTTATAAGGCACGCTGTAATTATTCTAAAAGAAAAAGGTTTTGATGTTAAGATGTAATACCTATACGGCTATTTTTCCCGGCCTTTGGCTTTGCGCCTGGAAAGCACTTCTCGGCCGCCTTTGCGGATAATTTTAGAACTTTTAGAGGTTTAAGATGATACCTCATTTTATAATATTAAATTTGGATGCTACTGATCGTGTTCATTATGTATCAGATCTGATTAAGAAGCATTCGGATATAAATTTCAATGTTATAAATGCTGTGGTTCCCCAAACCATAAAAAGTTTTTTAAAGTTAAATGAGATAGTAATTGACAAAGGATTTTATTTAGCCAGAAAATTAGCCTGCTATTTATCTCACTATAAAGCCTATAAAATAGTGTCCGATTTAGATCTTCCTATAGCAATAATTCTTGAAGATGATTTTAAATTATGTGAAAATTATTGCGAGGAAATAAATACTGTTGTTAATGAAATTCCCTCTGACTGTGATGTTGTAAGACTTTATCATTTTAATCAAATTCTCCCTATCGAAGGATTAGAATACATGGGAAAAAATGACGCCTGGGGAGATGTGGCAAATCTCGTGACACGTAAAGGCACGAAACTTTTAAGTAGTTATTTTAAAACAGTAAAATACGAGGTTGGATTCGCAGGAGTAAAGCCTGGAGATATTTTATTAACTGATCTGTGTAGAGAAAATAAATTGAAAATGTTTAACGCTATAAAGCAAATAGTTGATACGGAGGGAGACACCTCCACTGACATAATGGAATGTTTTAGATCAGGACATAAAAAACTTGGGTCAACAATAAATAATTACAATGAAATGATCGAGATCATATAGACACCGTGAGTTTTGCCCGGCCTTTGGCCCTGCGCCGGGAAAGAACTTCGCGTCCACTTTTAGTAGCCATGCGGGTACGGAATCCATGAGTATTGGCACGTTTACGCTTCGAGGGTTGATTCGTTCTTTTCATTTTTTTTCTCCAGTTCTGATAGTTCAAATGTGGCCTTTTCCATGCGATCGGCCATTAGTTTGATGTATTCTGTTTTTGTGTCGATCAAAACTACATTACGGCCAAGCCCTAATGCCGCAACTCCTGTAGACCCGGATCCACCGAAAGGATCCAGCACAAAATCATTTTCCTTTGTGAAAAGCTTTATAAAAAATTCTGGAAGGCCTACCGGGTAAACCGCGGGGTGCCCCATATTCCGGCCAACATTCCCCAATTTCAGAACATTACTGGGCAATACAGTATCCTTACCAAGCCATTTCCGCAGGTCCCGGCTGAACCCTGAGTTGGTCCTGCTGTTATGTCTTTCCAGGTCTGTACCTTTTAAATTAGGCATTCTTTTATGAGCCCATTTTCCAATAGGCTGCTTAACAGCGTCCTGATACATGACAACCCTTTTACTTTTTGTCAGATGGAAACAGTATTCCCAGCCATCTCTTAGACGGTTGGGCCAGTACCCGGGCATTCCATTTTTGACCCATATATAATCGTCCTGGCAAAGCCAACCTTTGTCAGACAAGGCCATAATAGTTTTCCAAACATACCTATCCCTTTGCCCATTAACGATTTTATCTTTTAAATTAAGGATAAAAGAGCCATTATCGTCCAGCACCCGCCAAAATTCATCATGAAAACTGATCATGAATTCCGGGTAATCTTCTGGTTTAATGCTGTCGTAGTGGCCTTTGCGGGCGTCTGCGTAGGGCGGGGAACAACATATCAAGCCAAAATGTCCATCTTTAAAGGACTTAAGAACCTGTCGGGAATCACCATGGATAATGGTGTATGTTTTTTTATTCTTCATTTTTACTTTATCTTTTCCTGAAACGACCCGTATAATATAACTGATGCTGATGTTTTATTATAGGCCGAATCAAAAGTTTTATAAACATGAAAATAACAGGCACACTTAACCACCATAAAGGAGTTGTTGTATGAGTAGTATCTGGAAAGTCGTCGGCATAGTTGCCGGGAGTATCGTTGGAAGTGTTGCATGTGTTGTTGCCGCACCTGTAATCTTACCAGCCCTTGGGGCTGCAGGATTACTGGGAGCCGCGGGAACGGGAACAGCTATTGCGTCCCTTAGTGGGGCAGCTTTAGCTTCAGCATCCTGTGCTGCTGTAACAGGGACAATTGCTGGGACGACGGCAGCTGTTGCTGTTGGTGGTGCAGTGGTTGGTGGTGTTGGCGGAAAGATCATTGCCGATAAAGCAACCAAGTAATTGCAGACGAGGCGGACTAATTAACCGCAAACTTCAGGCATGTCGTAATACCCGGACCGAAAGGGATGAAGGGGTACGGCAGGCAGGTCAACTTGAAGCTTCCAGGGCATGCCGAGGCCTTGGATTCCTTTAAAATTCATAATGGAGTATAATGTTAAGATACCCTGGTGGAAAGCTTCGATTACAAAAAAGAATAAATCCTTTAATTAAAATAGCTTATCCGGAATCTTATCAATCTGAATGGGTAGTTTCAGAGCCTTTTACAGGTGGTGGCGGTTCTTTGATTAACATGGCTGAAGATTTCCCCTTATGGAAGTTTCATCTTAATGATTCCAATCCTGAAATTGCATCCCTATGGACATTTTTCAGTCAGGCAACGGACTCGGACTTTAATCTCCTATATGATAGGATTCGCAGTCAAGAAGTTACTGTGAAAACCTATAAAGAGATTTTTGACAGTCAGCCGACCGATCATATTGGGATGGCTTTTAAGATAATTTTTTTAAATAAAACTTCTTATAGTGGTATTGTTACACTGGCGAGGCCCATTGGTGGCTGGGGACAAAAATCTAAATGGCCTGTGGATATTTACTGGACTCCAGAAAATATTGTAAAAAAAATAAAACGGGCAAGGAATGCACTGGCCGGCAGGATTTTAAGTGTTTCTGTAGAAGACTTTGAAACCTTTCTAACCAGGGTACCATATGACTTTTCTTACTGTGATCCGCCTTACATTGCATTTGGAAAGATTTGGTATAGTTGTAAATTTGGAATGCATGATTTAGGAAGGCTTAAAAGAACTTTACAAAGTAGATGGTGCCTGTCAATAGATCGAATTCCAGAGACAGAACTTCTCTTTAATGACTGCAATCTAATGGGTATTGATGTAAAGCATACATCTAAAAGTAGCTATAAAAGTAAAAGGGAGGATCGGTCAATACTATCCGCAAATGAAATGGTGGTTTTCCCCGCTGGAACATCATTAAAATTATGCAAGGATCTATTAAACGAGCCTCTCGTTTTTTCTGATTAAAATTTAGTTGTTGACAAATTTAAATTTTTGGTTTATACTTTAAAAATCCCGTTGGATGGTATTTCTTGTCCTTCTTTTCTTGGCCAAGTGATTAATCCGACAAATAAAACTTAGCTCAAGTGCCTAAGGGCTCTTGTGAAAGGATCCAGCCTTATGTCCTCCGTAGCTATTGGTATGTCCAGTTCCGCAGTTGCAGAAACCATTGATCGTAATTTTCTTGGGTGTGACGTTTTTCAATGGGTACGAGAAGTACTCGTTAATTCTATTGAAGGTCATGCAAAAAATATCGAGTTCGGCGTCGAGTGGGAAGGCGTTGAAAAGTTGGGGGTACACCGCCGTATGATAAGTGATGATGGCGACGGCATGTCCAGCAATCAATTATTTGAATATTTTCAGGGACTCGGTGTTTCTTCAGAAAAAAAGATACGGATGGATAACCATCTTGATACTGCAATCCATTCAAACTTCGGTATGGGCTGCCGTATATCCCTCCTCCCTCTCAACAAAGCTGGGTTGGTCTATATCTCCTATCAAAAGGGGAAGGGCTCCATGATTGAGATGCAATACGATCGTGAGAGCGGGTCGTATGTTCTTCATGAGTTTGATACCGTTGATGAAAACGGTGAAGATACCAAGACCCTGGTAGTTGATCTGGATTCTGTTGAGGACTGGGGCAAGGGTGAAATCAATTGGGGCAAAGTTGCTCCGGCATGGGTGCGGGATCATGGTACCTGTATCGTTTTGAAGGGCAATGAAGATGATGAGCACACATTCATACGATTGGGTAAAGACAATCCACTATCCAATCGATCTTTGATGAAGTATATCAACAGCCGTTTTTTTGACCTATCTAAAATCGATGTTCGAGTGGTGGAGTATAACATGAGTTCCGACGGAACTCAATGGCCTAAAAGCCGAAATGACTTTCATAAGAGGCAGCCAGGAAAAACCAATACTTCTCTTGGCACCGTTCGTAATGCTTACGGTGCTTTGCATTATCTCAAAGAAAAAACTAAGACTGGCCAGCTTAAGGACCAGGGCGTAGTACTTCTTGAAGAAGGGCGTTTGAAAGTTCATTGGTTCCTGTGGGATAAAAAAATTGATGAAAAAAGTGAAGCTGATGAGGATGAAAAAAATGACCGCGACGGGCGTAAGAGTTATTCAATCGAGAAAGGGTTTATTGCCGTAAAATATGGTAATGAACTCTTCAGAGTAACTACTAAAGCACAGGCTTTTCGTGCCTTCGGTATTTCTGATGCAGCAGTTACGGTAGTCACGACCTTCATACTTGAACCAAAATTATTCATGCAGAATAGTCAATGGGGGGTCTTCCCGGACCAAACTCGGAATAATCTTGTGTTTTCCGGGTACGGGACGCGTAACACTGATCTTCCCGTCGGTGACTGGGGCAGTATGTTCATTGATTATCTTCCTGAGCCCATTTTGGAGCTCATGAAGAAAATTCATAAAAAGAATAATCTGGAGAATCTTGACTCTGATGAAATTATGAAAAAAATCATGCAAAGAATCAATTCTCGGTGGAAGAGTATGATGGTTCTGGTAGACCCAAAGAAGAAGTCAAAAGAGATGGGAAAATTGGATGTCCGAGACAAAACACTGGTTCCTATTGAGGACATTATTAAGGGGAAGGTTATTCCAGTTCAGGAGGGGGAAAAATCAGAAGATGTAAAACCAATTGATACCGGGATTCTCACAGATAAAGATCTTGACACTGATCCGGAGCAATCAGAACTTGTAAAAGTTCTACAAGTTCCTATGTACGGACCTGTAGAAAAAGGACGGAACAAAGTCAAAATCACTATTAACACTAAAAAAGCAAGAGTGAGTGCGGATGGAAAAACCTCTATCATTGAGGTGAAAGTAAAGTCTGATATACCGAGAATTCAATTTCGAGGTAAGGATGATTTTACGAAGCCCTTTCATATTTGCGCCTACTTGGAAAATACACCCTTTGATGATGGTACCAAAGGTCCCGCGGTGTTAATCAATACTGAATGTGAGATGATTCAGGAATCCATTACGTATCATCAGGCATCCCATCACCCATCCCATGGAGAAAAAATTAAAAGGGATGTTCTCGCTTCTTATGGAACAATAGCTTGTGCTAAAGTAATACATATCCTGAAATTCAGAAAAGATGTTTCCATAGAAGTCCTTAAAGATAAATATCTCACTGAGGAAGCTCTTACTACGTCACTCTTGGGCTTTCTGGGTGAGGATGCTTTTATAGCCCCCAGGCTGGGCAAATACGGAGCTAAAGCAGACAAAAGTGAGTTTGAGCCTGAATAACTTTAGGCTAACAGCGGGGCCAGCCAGGCCCCGCTTAATTTTTTTCTTGCAATAAACGCTAACCAGAAACGTATTTTATGTACAAGGAGTCAATAACATGCTGTAGATCTCACGTTGTAAATCCCCTTTCTTGTAGATTCGTCCCTTCAAGCCACCATAATTATTACTACCTGTTGATATCCGTATTTATTTCTATCAACCATTTACAAACAGGAGTAATCTATTATGGAAACAGCAATAAAGAATTACCTGACTTTAAAAGCAGAACTCAAACAGTTGGCGGCAGAACTTCATGCCGATAAAGCAGACATCAAAGCCACCCAAAAGGAAAGTGGTTCCGGGGCGGCCTGTACCCAGCAGTACCAGATCCTTAAAAAGAAAAAGGAATACAGGCATAAGCATATCGCTTATAGTCTGATGCGTGGGAGAACCTATGAACAGATTGAGTCAAAGTGCCGGGAAGATAATAAACCTGATCAGGACCTTATTCGGAGGATCATCGATGAATACAGCACCACGAATGTATGTGCTGGTCAGGCGTGATCTCGAATCCACTTATCGGGTCGTTCAGGGTAGCCATGCTATTGTAGAATACTCCTTCCTGGGCGACCCTAAAGCCCAGGAAGCCTACATGGCTTGGAGGAACGGCACTGTGGTATTCCTCGGGGTACGTAATGAGCAGGCTTTGGATCTGTGGGCCTTGAAATTGAAGGATAAAGATAAAACCTTCGCCACTTGGTTCGAGCCTGATCTCAAGCATCAGTTGACGGCCATAGCCTGTATTGATACAGGTGAGGTCTTCAAAAACTTAAATATCGTTTGATATTATGACTCCATAGTTCAGTGGTTAGAACAGAGGCTTCTAATACCTCGTGTCGCGGGTTCAAATCCTGCTGGAGTCATTTTACTTTATTATTTTGTTGGATGAGACTATAATATCATTGTGGGAATGAATTATTTTACAAGGTTATTAAAATGAGAATTAAAATGATCCTAACCCTGTTTATCCTTTTCTGCGCCTGTAAGGATCCGTCAAATCCGCCGAATATTGGAAATTATGATTATGACCCATCCGAATGGTCCTGGTATGCCGAAGATAGTAATAGATATTTAAAGCATAATACTATTGATAGCTGTTTTGTCAGTACAGGTATTGAGCCCATAGGGTATGAAGAAGATAATTGGGAAATAAAAACAACACATAAAATTATTGGGAAGACTCGTTATAATGTAATCCGAGTCTATTATAATGGGGAGTTCTGGTGCCTTTCTTACATTAACCAGGACAATTTTGATAAGTTGGATGTGTACATGTCTGAAGATTGTATAGAATGCCAGAAGGCTGCCGAAAAGATAATCAAGAGAAAAAATGTAGGCCAGTAGATGTATAAGTTAGTTTCACTTTTTTCAAGGAGTAGTTGTGAAGAAACTGTATGTTGGAAATCTTTCGTGGGGTACAACGGAAGATCAGTTGAAGGACATGTTTGCCGGCCAGGGTTCAGTTGAGGATGTTAAAATCATCACAGACCGCGAGACCGGAAAGTCCCGGGGATTCGGGTTTGTGACCATGGCTTCGGACGATGAGGCAGCAAAAGCCATTACTGAGTTCCATGGCAAAGAAGTTGGCGGCCGGGCACTCATGGTTAATGAAGCCAGGGAGCGCGAAGGCGGTGCCGGCGGCGGCCGGAGCGGGGGCGGTGGTGGTTATCAAGGTGGTTATTCCCAAGGCGGCGGTAATCGGAATAACGGCGGCAGCCGCGGTGGTCGAGATCGTAATTATAATTGAACCTATAAAGTCGGTGCCGTTGTAAAACTGGTGAGACGTTGGCAAGTATCTGTCACTCCGAAAGGGGTGTGGATTGAAACCGATAACTTGTGTGCTTTGGGGCACTACATCAATAATCTGGGGCGGCACTGGCCTTTTAAGAAAATATGAAAAAAGAAAAGATAACAGATACGGTCTTTCTTGGTAGTTCTGAGATATACCAGGGTAAGAAACACAAGAAGGCTCCTATGTACGAACAGGTCTCAATTGGTAAGAGACCTGACAGCAGGAAATATCCTGTCATATATATGGTGTCATCCCTCAATGAGAGAAAATATCTCTGTTGGAACCTCAAAAGAAAACCAACCAAAGAGGAAATAGCAATAGTGGGCAGGGCTCCGGATTCCCGCACCTGGGGATGGGTACCCACTTTTGCCGAGGCCGAAGAAGCAGTAAAGGGAAATGCGGGGGACATGGCAGAATGCTGCTACTATACACATGTCCTTATTGAAAAAGTCATGTGCGGAATTCCTTTCTTTGGTATGGATGAAAAAAATGAAACCTGGTATAAATGGCATGTGGATCCAAAAGATCCCCATAAGTTTCGTGGTAAATGGAAAAAATGTGCTAAGCCAGACTGGTCCAAAAGTATTTGCAGTTGGAGTGTGGGTTAATCATGATAAGTAAAAAAGATCTGTTCGACCTTTTCGAGTCCCAGGAACGAAAGCACTACAAAAAGCGGGGTCGCTTTTTATCACGCCTGGCAGTTCAGGGAGAAACTATTCTAACCATTGTTGATGGTAAGTTAGAGACCCTGAAGGTTGCAACCAAAGAAGACGTAATTCTTAGAAATATCGAAATTGGTAGCTCCGCTGAGACCTATATCATTTCAAAAAAGAAGTTTGAAGAACGATATGACGATGCGTTTGAACATCATACCATTGATGGCCAGCCTTGGTTTGTAGTCATTGCAAAGGGCGAGATAGAGGCCTTCTGTTTTGGCCATAATATAACCGGTACCGCGGCTTTGCCTGAACCTATTCAGTTTATGGCACCCTGGGGTGAACAAATGCTCTGTAATCCCGGGGATTTCCTGGCCAGGCCACTCCCCGGGGATGAATTTGACATCTATCGTATAGAGAAGAAGACCTTTGACTTAACTTATAGTCTGAAGGAATGATATGGTTGATATTTTAAAGCAGGTTATGCCGAAAGGAAAGCTGCACCGTTTAACTACTGTAGAGATTTGTCAGGCCTATCCTGAGCAAGCAGCTGATGCATTGGATAAACAACAGAAGCTTATAAATGCAGCCAATAAATTAATTCTGGATGTTGCGTTTCGAATACAAACAAAAGAAATTAAAATGGGTTGTTTGCATGGACTCGAACATGACGTTCTAACCTGGGCAGCGAAACACCCCAAGGCCAAGACAGGGTTTGTAAAATTCAAAGGCAATAAAATCGATAAGTCAGGTGCAAATGATCTTTAAAGATGCAACAGAAATCAGTTTGTCCGGATTGAAATTAAATCCCTTCAGTATTGCCTGGTTATTCCCGCATGCTGATCTTGCCCGGGATCCATCTAATAGGCTTCGCCGGTATCAAATTAGCCGGCATTTAAGTGGCATGCCCGGGCTGGTTACTCGATGTGAGAATTTTTTCTTCTATGACAAAAAAGAATACCTTCGAGAAAATCTTCTCAAATTCGATATCGTCGTTATTTTTAATATCAATGAGTATGATCTGGATCTTATTAAATTCCTACGGGAAAAAGGGAAGATAGTCATATTTGACCATTCTGAAAATATTTTTGGGTTGGGATGTGAAGATGCAGTCCTGGAGAATGTTTCCGCTATTACCTGTTGCTCTACAGCCCTTGCTGAGAATACTCAAAGGTATTTAAAACTGAGAAATATAGAGAAGCCGATCTTTGTAATCCGGGACCCTCTGGATGATGATATTTTTATGTCCAATCGACCCTATCCTAATGGTTATAATACTGCATTGATAATGGGCATGGGCGCTAACGTCCAATATGTTCTACCCGTTTTGGAAAAATATTGTAGGGATACTGGCTATAAAATAATAATTCTTACTGAAGCTGGTTTTTCTTTCCCTGGGCACCGGGTAGAATTCTGGACACCCTATAATTGGATTGAACATGCTTTGGGATGTTCTGTTGCACTCTGTTATCACTCTACAGCTCAATTTCCGGCCAAGGGTAATGTGAAGGTCACGACCCCCATGTCAATAGGCCTTCCTGTGATTGCCGTGCCTATACAGGCCTATACAGAAGCAATTCAGACTGGCTATAATGGTTTTGTAGCTTTTGGTGAAACTGAATGGGTGGCTGCATTAAATCAACTCAAAGATCCGGGGCTTCGAAATTTGATAGGCCTTCGGGGTAGGCAGTCTGCTAGATCGAATTATAGTACATCAAAAATAACTTTAGATTATCTGTCAATGATCAGTTATTTAATCACTAACAAGGGGTCCTAATGAGTAAAGCTGAAGAAAAGAAAGCGGAAGAGAAAAAAGCTGAGAAATCAAAATTCAAAGTTCGTCTTCGAATCAATTCAGACGGGTCATCTACTATTTTTCGTGGGGAAGGACTTCCCTATATTGACGACAAAACTGAAAAGGCTGTACAGTGGCTGTCGGATAAAGGGTATAAGGCCGAGGAGGTTGAAATTATCGGGGAGAAACCTAAAATTTGGGAAACAGTTTATCCATCAATAAAAGCAGCTGAGCCCGTAGCTGTAGAGCCCCCTCAGATTGTAACACTATAACAAAAGAAAGGAATATCATGAGACGTATTTTTGGCTTCATTCTCATAATCTTATCCATACCGATGGCCCTTTATGTAGGTGTCTGGTTCTGTTTTATTGGGGGCATAGTTGACATAATTAATGCCATTAAGATCACCCCGGTACCCGCTTTGGAAATCGCTATAGGAATTACAAAAGTTTTTGGTTCCAGTATTGCGGGTGTAGTCAGTTTCTGGTTAATGCTTATTCCAGGGTGGGGCTTACTCTCTGGGGATAAAATCAGAATAAAAACAACTCGAAAATTCTTATGACCAATTTGATTGGTTAATTTAATGGAACCTCAGAAGCTGAAACACCTCCAGGTGCGGAAGTCCCAGCTTGAAATAGAGTTAAAAGAGTTACGCGATAGATCTAAGGAGCTTGATAAAAAGATAACAGATATAAATACCAGCCTGAATAGGGTCAATAAAGAAATGAATGACCTTCACGAGCAACAGCCTACCATATCAGAACACGCTATTTTGCGTTACGCCGAAAGAGTGCTTGGAATTGATATTGACAAAATTAAAAAAGATCTTTTAACGGATGAAAATGTCAAGATTATCAATCAGTTACGAAATTGTAAACTCCCCATTGGCAATAAATACAAGGTAGTGGTCAGGAATAAAGTGATCATTACTGTTGAAGATTGTTAAAAAAGCCCGAAGTTTCTCCAATTCGACCAGTATAATATTACAATGCCCTTAAATGAATAGGTAAAAAAATGCTCAATATTGAAGAAACCGAAAAATTCCTTCAGCAAAACCCTTTGGAAGAAGTTGTCCTTTATATTCTACAGAGAAAAATGAAAGGGTTAGTGCCTTTCGAAAAAGAAAAATACGAACAGCTGAACCTCGATGATCTGGTTCTTTTCACTATGGTGTCTCTGGAAAAATTAGGCTATGAATTGACCTTCGAACATATTATGGTTGCGACTTTCATCTTCTTCCGGGAAAAATTCTGTATTCTTGGTTTTGACTTTCTGACAGATGGATCACGCCTGGCCTGGAGCTTTTGGAGGTTGAAAAAAAGGGCTTTGCTGGTTGGAAATAACTCCCGTGGATTTGCTCTTACCGATAAAGGAAGAAAATACACACAGACTGAAACTTCTGTAAAATTGGAGATGAAGGCACAAGATTCCAAACCTCTGTCCCATAGACGGCTGCGAAGAATGGACGGCTTAATTAAGGAAACTATTGAAGCACCGGCTTATCTCAAATTTTTCTCCGATAAAAAGGATAGTATTACTACATCTGATGTTTGTTACGTTCTTCAAGGTACTTTAAATTCTCCGCGACATCTTTTAAAAAGCAATTTAGAGAGCTTGAAGGATATTGCTGGAGAAATGGAAGATGAGAAGGTTCTGGAGTTTTTACTGTGGGTTGAAAAGAGATTTTCCCCGTATTTAACACCAAAAAAGAAAACATAATACCGCATAAACCAAACAAACCGGGAGGTTTTCATGGAAGAAGGAATCGTTAAGGTTGATTCAAGGCTTGTCGCCAGGCATATTAGAAATGCCATCCAGGGTAATCCGATCAGGGCTCTTGTGGAATTGATAACAAATTCCGATGACTCCTATAAAATCATCGAGCAAGAGGGCGCAACCGCAGACGGCCGTATCGAAGTCGGATATGACACCACTGACGGTTTCTTTTTTGTCCGGGATTATGCTCAGGGTATGAATATTAAAAAGGTACGGGAGAGTTTCGAAAATTACAGTAAACTTACCAGCGGCATTGATAAAGATAAAAATGTCCGCGGGTTCTTCGGTACCGGAGCCAAAGATGCTCTCGCCGGCATGAGTGAGGGCATTCTACATACCTTCCATGAAGATGAATACGTTCAGTGCAAAATGTGGCTTGATGAAGTCAATCAGCTGCATTATCAATTCAATGAAGGCTATACAAAGGCTGAATGCCTTCCCAATGGTGCTTTAAAGGCAACCGCAAAGATACGGAAGTTATACGGCATCCCCGGGAATGGTACTTACGCCTGCTTCAAGTGCGTTGATCAGAAACCACGCTTTAATACCGTCCATGAAGGCATCCAGGGCAATTTCAATTTCCGGAAAATTATCACAAATAAAGCCCGGAAAATTACCCTCATGGATATTGATGCTGATAGAGTTCGCAGGTGCCGGTTCGATCTTCCTACTGGTGATGAAATCCTTAATGATGATTTTATCATCCCTTATGGGACTTTCGGGGACATCCCGATTCACATGTCCGTCTCACGATCAAAAAATGAATTAATCCAGAATGGGGAAGGCCGTACCGGAGGATTAATTATACTTGATGAAAAGGGTACCGTCCTGGACCTGACCCTCTTCAAATTCGACAATGAGCCCTTGGCCATGCATTATTTCGGTGAAGTTATCATTGGTAAATTCCGGCCGATACTTCTGAGTGAACAGGCCGTACTCAGTATCGCCCGTGATGGTCTTACCCGGAGACATGCTTTTAACATACTCCTGATCAAGGAAGTTGAAGCCAGGATCAGTAAATTGATTCAGGAAGACAAATCCCTACAGAAGAAAATAGTCTTGAAATCCCCTCCTGAAGAGGCTCGGAGAATTCGCCGGAGTCTTGATATCCTTAATGAGATCATGTTGAAAGAAACCGATGAGGTTATCAATCTCGGGCAGACCATGACCGATAAAATGGTTCCCCCTCCAGGAGGAATCGCATTCTCCCCCAATGCCATTAACTGTACCGTGGGGAAAGTTTATTCCTTGGAATTGCGGTGGGATACGAAAGTTATCCATCATGGGGGTACCATTCAGCTCTCATGTTCCAACTCCAAAATCGAGTTTACTCCGAGTCATATCTATCTTGATAATGATTCCGGTGTCGGTATTGTCAGACACTCAATTACTGTCACCTCTGCCGTTGCTGGTGAAACCGGCATACTCAGTGCTATCACAACTGAGAAGGTTTATACCGAGGTCAAAGTCAACATCGTTCCGGAAGAGTCCCATGGAGAAGAACTGAAACAGTTTGGATTGGTTTTTACTCCGGCACACATCACGGTAAAATCCGGTAGTACCAGGAATATTGAACTGGAAGCATATACCAAACGTATCCCGGACGGTACCATAATCCGCCTCAAGCCCAGCAGTGACAGCATCGAACTGTCTCATAAAAGATTTGTGTTTGACAGTTCCACGGCCAAGAGAAATGTTGTCAAACTTGAGTTCCAGGTTACTGCCTGGGGGGATGGGGAGTCTGCCATTGTTGAAGCCTTTGCCGAGGATTGCCCCGGCGTTGAACGTATTTTGTCAGTTGAGATTGACAATACCATCGTCTCCAGGCAGAAGAAGCTTCGGAATGGGGCTTTCAGCGAGGTTGAGTTCAACGATGAAGAGAATCCGAACGAAGACGTGGCCTATAGTTCAGAGGAAGGTCAAATCGTAATTTACACCAACTTTCCTTCGAATAAGTTCTTTCTTGGAGAAAACTGCATCAGCAGAGCGGCTCTGGCTGGCAAAATAAGGATTGGGGACCTGTGCTATAAATGTGCTTTCCGGGAGATTGCTAAAAGAAGGATCGATAAAACCGTTGTCTTAACTCCTGAGGCCTTGCTGGAAAAAATCGAAAGGGAGTCTCTGAAGCTTCAGAAAAAGTACGGTTTGCGATATCTTCAGGCTGCAATAGGCAATTTTGACGAAGTTTAACATAAAGGGGGTTTTATGGATGATGGCATTTACGATATTCCCCGCAGTAATGGGGAGTATCCTCAGGAGATACCAAATCCTGAGTTTATGACAGAGGAAGAGTTGGCTGACATCATGAGAGACCCGGACGAGGGTGGTTTTGTTGATCATGTACATTACTCCGACCCAGACGAGATTATGGATCCGGGTGATCAAGAGGCAGTTGAAGGGGAATCCCCTGAAGATGTTTTCCCGATATAGGACAACATAGTTTTGAAGGAAAATACATGCCAATAACTACGTTTTTGAGTCAAAATGATTATACGCAGGCCACGAGTAACTCAGAACTCAATGAGCTACTCGCAAGAGTTCGCAAAAATACGCGTAAGGATTGGAGAATCAGTGAACATAAGTTTACTGAAATCACTGGTATTTGGCCCTTTCTTAGACGTAAGAAGCGCATTCTTTTTAGCGTGTACGTTGCTGTAATGGCTCCCGAATTTCAGATCATAAACTTTTATCGGGAAGATACTGGCACGAGTATCAATGAATCAAATGAGGCTGGCTTCGTCGCTGCTTATTTCTACGGAATTCTAGCAAACAATTAGGTGAAATAAATGACACTTCTCTTCGCTACTTTGCTCTGCCACCGGGATGTGGAGATTTTCAAGTTCAATTGGTTCGTCAGCCGCATGCTGTTGGATCACGGATTTGACCAATCCCATCTCATTCTTAATGACGGAAGCCTCACGGAAGCCGATAAAGCCTCTCTACAGGCTCTCCAGGGCGTTATAATCGATCCCCAGCCTATCACCATCCATCCTATACCAAACCCGATCCTGACCGCTAAAATACAGCTTTTTGAGCGAGGATTTAACTGGTGTAAGGCAGACCGGGTCGTAATATTCGACCCAGATGTTTTTATCTACAAACCCTGGGACCTGGTTCTCAATAAAATTCTCATGTCCAAAGCTATCTGTCTCCGGGACTGGGGGAGCAGTTTAGGACCCAACCAAGACAAATATTTCGAGATTTTTGGAGTGCGGGAAGATAGTAAAACTCCCAATTGCAATACAGGGGTCTACTCCATACCCAGTGAAATGTATTATCGAATTCCTCCGGTCATGGAAAAGCATATCAACGAACCTATCCAAATCATGGAGGACCAAGGGATTTTCTTTGCGGCCTTCTATGGGGATATTAGTTACATCAACGAGATCAAATGCCTGGTAAATGGTATCGAAGAGCTGGATTATGCCTGGGTACAGACACTGAATAATAACATTGGGGCTCACTTACAAGGGATGCGGGTGAGGCCTAAAGCCCTCCGTTCCTTGGTAAATCACACTATAAATAGCTGTCCTAAAAAGCTCCATCTCAGCCAAATTACTCCTTATTCCAAGGTTGTTAGCGTAGTCAACCCTCCGGGATCGTTACAACCGGTCTTTGGCTCTTATGACTTCACCAAGCCTTTCCAGGCTTACCCTTCCCAATGGGAAAATAAATACATCCTGGATGGCATGCATATGCTTGGGGGCAGTTGGGTTGAGTGGAAAGTACCACCTCAGTGTACCCATTTTGAGACCCAATTTGTATGCCTGCATACCGGGAATGCCGCAGCCTGCCGGCCGTGTCGAATAAATGGTCAGGAATTCAGGATAGGGGATAAGATTTCTGTGGATCTTCATGGTAGTCTCAAAATTGAGACTGATTATACTGAAGGTGCCCATTTATGCTTTCTTAGTCCTACCTTAAAAATAAAAATTGATCCTCCAAGTTTATCTTTTTGAAAAACTCGACTATAATAGTTTGGAGGGTAAGTCATGTACGATCCAAGCTTAAAGTGGTATAGAAAAGGTTAAGGAACACGCAATGGCAGAACCAAGACAATGGACAGCTGATGAAATCCAAGATAAATTCGTTAGGTATCTGAAAGATATTGCTTCTTATTGGGCCAACCTGGATGCAGATAAAACGATATTGGAAAGAGTTGAAGGAGCAATATTTTCGACTCTTGTGACACTTGACGGAGAGTCCGCAGGGTTACCGGGCTTCATTGTGGCACCGCTCGGGGACAAATCAGATATTTCTTTCTATAAAGAGCGTGATGAAAACTGGTATCCTGTGAATGATGGATCAAAAATCAAAGGTGATATAGGGGGCAGTTTACACGAAGCGTTCTGCAAGTTGAGGGATAATGGCTAAAGAACTTGATGGAATGATGAAAAAGTTGATGGCCAAAAGCAAACGCGAATGGGAGGCCAAAGGCTTACCCGAAGTCAATAAAAGATTGGCCGACGGAGTCAAGGCTGAAAAAGAAAGAAGAAAAGCCGAAGAGGAACGCTGTGCCGGGCAGTGCATGGCTGGGTCGGATTGTGACGGATGTGGACAATATAAAGTCACAATGACCGATGAGCAGATTGAAAATTGGCGTAGAGTACTTTGTAAAATATTAGGGCCTTACGCTGTGATAATGTCCAAAGAAGATATTCAGAAGTTTAAAGATAAAATGCAGGTTGATGTTTATGCTCTTGACAAAAAATTGAAGGAAGAAGATGAAAAAAGCTAAACTCTCCCTTAATATTCAGTATTGTGATCGGTGTGCGGCAACGCGGTGGTGATCAAGGAGTGGCAATGTTCCTGAGTGAAGATTCCTGTTATGTCTGTAAAAAGGTGACTACCCACCACAATGGTGGTTGTGTTATTTGCTTAGAAAAAGCAGAGAAAAAAAGAATTAAGGCATGGGAAGCCAAAAGTACGAAAGCCAAGCTTTCCGATCTGAGAAGACGTGTTGAGAAACTTGAAGCGGGACCAGCAAGGTATTAGGTTCAATGAATCAGAGTGCTTATAACATAGATAAATATAAATTTCTTAAAGAGAATTCTGATCTTATCCCTAAATTGCCGGAGATGGAAAAGACCATTGTTGACTTGTTTTTCCATGATGTAAAGCAAAAAGACATCGGAAAAATATTAGGGATTACCCAGGGGGCTGTAGCCAGTAGGATCAGTAAACTAATGAGCAGGCTGGCCTATTTGAAGGAATTAAAGGGCATCGATTTCAATATATTTTTTCAGGACATTGAGAAAATATGTACTCCTTTAGAACTGGAAATAATTAAAGTAATTTTGGAAACATCCTGTCAAACGCAAACTGCCTGGGTAATTAATGGCAAATTGGGACTAAAAGGTCCTAAAAAATTGAACCAAATAAAAGTTCGTCATAAATTTGAGTCCGTTATGGAACTTCTTAAAGAAATCGGGGAACATAGTAACAGATATAGAAGGCATTATAAAACATTACAAAAAATAAAAGAGAATTTATATGTATTGCATGAAGTAAAATTGCCCCACTTTGATAGGAAAGCAGTATGAAGTCTTTAATAGGAATTTTTCCAACAGGATTCAATATGAATTCTTTTATTAAAAAATTGAAACTTTTTTGTAAAAGAAATAAAACCATAGGTGTCCCAATTTGGGAATTGCATAGCAATTTCATTTTAAAGAATAAATTGTCGGGAATTGTTTCTCAATATCAGTTTGAAAAAGCCCTGGAAGAATTGGATAAGGAAGTTATAAAAAATCTGAAAGAAAAATGTTTGTCATTCGTACAGACTGATTATCCAGCCACCCATAAAGCCTTTATTAAAAGATATGAATTTATAACCCCGGATTTCTGGAATGAAATAATAAAAGATACGAAACAAAAACTTCCTGATGGGTATTTAGATTTACCCTGGGCAGCAAAAATTGACTTTGTATATAAGCAGAAGGACCCTAAATTTATTTCTTATCTTCTTTCTATTGAAACAAAAAAACCTCTCTGTGACATTATAAAGAAAAGACTCGATTTTTGTTTAAGAGGTCAAGTAGAATTAGACTCTATTATTCTAAAAGAAAGAGAAAAACAACGAGCCTTTGATGCAGAAAATGAAGATAAAATTAATTATTCTGAGATACCAAAAGAAACGGAAGAACTTAAAAAAATTAAAGTTCCAGAAAAAGAAATTATGAAACAAAAACCTAAAAGTCATAAAGAATGCATGCCCATTGATTGGAATGATATGTCTTTTAGTTTGAGACTGGATTTTTACAGAAATATCACGGATAAAAGCTTTAAAGATTACGTAGGAGCGAAAGACCCAAAACTTAAAGAATATGAAATTAAATCCCAGAAGTCCTCAAAAAGCGCATTCAAGCTTTATGTAACTCTCTATGCGTTCCCGGCAGATAAATCTTCCAATGAAACAAAAGACCGGATAAAGGATTTGATAGATGCTTTGAATAGCCTGGGTAGAGGCCGGCTCCAGTATGTTGAAACAATAAATCCCCCACTTATTGAAATAAGAGAGGTGCGTTCATGAAATTTTCAAAAGAGATCATGGATTTTGTACATGCCCTACGTCAATATTACGGTGAGGGCAGTACAAAAAATGACTATGTAGAAGTCGCTTATCCAGTAATTGAAATCAAAAAAATGTTTAAAGAACGGGAACTCTCAGTTAAACTGATTTACGATAGTATTGATAAAACTTTCGAAATCCAGTCCCCAACATATCAATTTTTTTCAAAAATATCACATTATGATTATAATCGACCTGAAAGTCGATGGACCCGGGATAAAGATTTTCTCTTTAGTTTGATTAGAAATTTAAAACTCTGTGGCCTTTGGGAATTGATTTCCAATAAGGATTTCCTGGTGGTCAATAGTTTCAATAAAAGAACAGATGTTAAAAAACTTTGGAAAGCTTTAAAGGAAATCGAAGAAATATGACTTTGAGTAAAACAGAAATATTGACCATCCTGGTATCGATTATTGGAACACTCCTTATTATTTGGTTGGTATCGGGGTTGATAACGGCCTGCAGTATTCAGGAAGTCCGAATCCCTATCCAAGTAAAATTGGATACCAGGAAATATGAGATTTTAAAGGAGAAAAGATTACCGGCTATTATGTTGGAAAATGGGGATAGTCTGCCCATAAAGCAGGTCCTTTATCGAATACGTTAAAGGGCCTGCTTTTAACTTAAAGGAGAGATATGAAACAGGTAAAATTAACATTTGATTCCTCTGACGCTTACAAGCGATTTTTTAACGCTATGATGGGTATGACTAATGGTAAAGGCATCACAATGGATAACCATTGTGAGGAAGAACCCCTAAAAACTGCCGGCCTCGATCCAGAAGAGCAGGCACTTGCCGTAATCAAAGACCAGCCCTGTGACTGTGAAACAAAAATCACAGGGGTAACAAACATGTATTTATTGTTCGTTAGACGGAATTGCCCTGTTCACGGTAAACTCTGGAAAGTCTGCTGAAATGAGTATCTGTGGAAGCTGTGAAAACATGAAAGATTGGCCTAAATGTATTGATGACGTCGTTACTGAAATCATTCATGGTGAGCCAGAAATAATTGAGTGTAATAAATATAGCCCTGTTGATTACAGCGAGAATAAAGTTACATGGAACGATCGATAAACAAACCAGCCACCCGTAGAGCCGAGGCCTTCCGGCCGGGCTTGTTCATTTTGGACTTCTCCCAAAACTTTTTCTTCTTGGAATGGTTCTTGGCATGGGTATTGTGGTCGGTGAGCTCGAGATTAGAAAGGGCATTATTCTTGGGATTTTCGTCCTTGTGGTGGACTTCCTCACCCTTTTCCAAGTATCGACCCAATGAGAGCTCCATAACGGCGACATGGTATGGGACATACGTCTTTTTATGGTCTTTCATCTTCTTGCCGGCTCCGCGGGGCGGATGGTCGGGAGTAGTGGTCACGTACATGTGACCATCGCCGGAGCCTTTGACTTCGGAATCGGGGTCGATTTTAAATAGTGGTTTGGCCATGATGTATAATCAAAAATATCAATAGAGAATTAAAGGATACTATAAATGACTGAAAATAAAGGTTTATGCTACCGGTGTGAGTATCGAGCCCAGTTCCATGAGACTGGTCATGCCCCCAGGTGCCAATGCAAAAGTGCAGCTGCAGTAGTCAGCTGTTATATGTACCGGCCTGTTACTCCGCTTCTTCTACTTAAAGATAAAGAAGACGGCAGACCTCAGTTTGGTGGGGCTTTGTTTTCTTCAAGAAGCCACTCAGGAGGCCTTGCAGACTGCCGGATGGACTTGGAGCAATCCAAGGAGGGGTCTACCATCTTTTGTACCCCTAAGAGCCTGGATGACCTCCATATTAAAGCCAGGGACATGATATGGTTCCTGGAAAGCCACCCAGCTCTCGGTGGCGATATCCATGGCTTATTTTCTTTGTTACAGGTACAAATTGAAAAAGTCGATAAAAGAGGGCGCATAGAGCCTCATAAAGGCTTGGAAGATATCTATTGGACCCGAGAGATCTATAAAAAGTTCAAAACTGAGTTTGATGCAGTATTCAAGGATTGTGCCCCGGATGAATTAAAAAGAAAGCCTTTAATTTCTATTCAGGTTCCCTATGAGAGGGTTTACGGGGGAAAATGGGCCTTCGACCACATTGAATATTGGGGGGAGTTGAGCATAACTGCCTTTATGGGGAAGGATTTTAAACACGGCCATGATATGAAGAATTGGCAGTATTTAGCCGGGATAGAAACCGGGGGGCGATCTTTCCAAGAAATGATAGTTAATATTGGCACCCAATTTAAAAAGGTGCATGGAGACTTCTCTGGCCAGGATTTCTTAACCCCTCAGGAGATGAAAAATAATAAAAATGAGGAGATATTCTTTTTTAAAGATATTCCGAATACCAATCATGGAGAAATGATCAGAAATCCGAAATATATTCATGTAAGTTCTGCAGAATTGAATCGGCGTTGGTGGAAATGGTTCTCTAAAACACCCCAGTGTAAAAAACAATGGGGCGATACAGCGAAGATGATTATTTCAGGCAAGGAGCACCTCTAATGCCTGAACAGTTAGTACCTATGATCTGTCAAAAATGTGAAAGTGGTCGAATTCTTTCGATGATTTCTATCTGTTACAAAGAATTTTTTGTAGATATAAACGGTCATAAATATGAAGGGCACGTTTTGGATGGTATTGGTATTGGGGGCGGGGATTACGTCCGCTTTGATTATTGCCTGGAATGCGGACAAATACAAGGGAAGTTTCCTTTAGCAAAAACAGACTTTGAAGAGGGAAAATTACCTGGGCCGAATGGAGTTCTTCCTCCAGCCCCTGCTTTGGATTCAAATTTCTTAAAATCTTTAATAGGATAAAATATGCCAAAAAAGACCAATCTTAAAAAGTGGATTACTGTAAATCTTCCCTTGGGTCCAATTTATGATTATTCAAATGAAGATTCAGTGATAGAAAAAAAGTCAATGCATGGTATTTTGAGACCCGGCATGTTACTTGAATTAAAAAATAAAAAAGTAATCTTAGTCGGAGATATAAACAGAAATGGGGGTGTTTGTGATGACTGCCATTATGGTCGAGAAACTATTGTAAAAAGATATAAACAACTCGATATAAAAGATTTAATCTAAAGGTTAAAAATGAACGAAAACATTGACAACGAGCTGGACCTGTTCATCCTGTTTCATGAACTGGACAGGTTATCATATCTTCTGGAATCCCGGCTTTCCGCGGGTATTATCCCGGAAGTATCTACCAAGCATATCCAGTCCGTTCTGAAAGAACTATGGAAAAAGAGGGACTGGGCATTCAATGAACTCCCCAAGTATGGGGTAAACCCCTTTAAAACAACTGGAAAGACCATAACTGAGGATTATCGAGCATGGTATCAGTGGTGGAAAGGGTATTTGGTCAACCTTCCTGAGGAGCTCCGTTTAAGGCTCCTGGAAGAGGTTAGGGGCTCTTTAAAGCTCTCCGAGGCCGAGAAGGTGGCTCTGACACCCCCCGGCTCCTGGAAAGACCTGGTGGGCAAATGCTGATGTTTAGGAGAAAATTATGACTTTAAGAGAAAAATTTAAAATAGAAACCGGAAAATTCTGTGCCATAAATAGAACACGAGAATGTTCTGATGAAAGGGTTTTCCGTCCTGAATATGTTGAATGGCTTGAGAAAATACTACAATCTACCGAATGCGAAATACCCGAAGGTGCCGGAGATAAGTGTAAAAATTATGGCCTAGAGTTTTGTCCAACTTGTACGCACAATATGAACTATGAAGACCATTTTAAGGCATGAATCACCAAGAACTGATCGAGGCCCTTCACCAGGACGGCCTTCTTTTGGCACAGGCAATAAAGAAGGTTGAGGCCGGAGAACTGGATGGAATGGAAGAAGTCGAGAAATGGCTTGAGTCGGTTGGATATAACAAAAAGCGTTCCGATGACAATCAAATTAGGGCTTTGCATATAGCCGATCAGATTGAAACTGAAAATTTAAAAAGGAGCAGGTAAAATGCGAATAAAATTTCTTGGTACCGGATCGGCTTTTACGTTAAAAAATTTTCAGACAAATCTTGCTATTGAACAGAACGGAAAATGGCTCCTTCTGGATGCCGGTGGGGACATTCGTTTTTCTTTAAAAGAAGCAGGACTTAGCTATAAAGATATTGATGCCGTTTATGTCAGTCATCTGCATGCCGACCATGCTGGCGGAATAGAAACACTGGCCTTTTGTAGTTATTTCGACCCTTCCATGAAAGACAAAAAGATCAAACTCTTCGGCAGTGGGGAACTTCTTCGCCGTGGTTGGGAAGACAGTTGGAAGGGTGGTCTTGAGTCCGTTCAGGGTAAGTTGCTGGGCCTGGAAGACTTTTTTGATGTAACACCTATCAGGCCCAATGGGGCTTTTACCTGGCAGGGTATTCAGTTCAACCCTGTTCAGAGTGTACATATTGTTAATGGGTATTGTATAGTTCCTTGTTATGGACTGATGATCAAAACTCAGGCAATGTCCTCAAAGACTATTTTTTGGACTTCGGATACGCAATTTTGTCCTCATTCAATCATGGATTTTTATAAACAGGCCGATCTCATCATCCAAGATTGTGAAACTTCAAATTTTAAATCCGGAGTTCATTCAAATTTCACGGACCTGGCTACTCTTCCTGATGAAATAAAAAAGAAAATGATTCTTATCCATTATCAGGATAATGTTATTGATGAAAAAGGAGAGATTGTTCAGGAATGGTCCAATAAAGAAACAGATGCCGGGTTTGATTTAGGATTTGCTGTAAAGGGGCAGGAACTCGATATTGATAAATTATTTTCATAGAGGATATCATGGATAAAATAACGCACACTTTGTTCGCGTCTGACTTGAAACTTACTGCGAAAGATAAGCTTAATCCTTCTTTGGCGGATACCAAGTTGACCAAAGATCAGGTTGCAGCAGCCTGGTTGATACTCTACGTAAGACCCGATGGAAAACGGTTTTACTTAAAGAGTAGTGAGCCTACGAAGAAGGTCTATAATCGTTTTGATCTGCTGAAGAAAGATAGTGATAATTTAACCAGGGAGTTTGTATGAAATCCATACTGGAATTGAACAAAGAAATCGTCAATGACGATAAAAAAATACAGGCCCTAACGGAAAAAATAACTGAGTTCTCTGACCTCCTGACTTCATCCAAATTTCAGTTGGAAAAATCGGAACGGGAGATAGCCAAGAAGAAAGTCAATCTCTGTCATATAAAAGAGATATACAGACTGGCTAAATATCAATTTTCCCGTCTGAGGAATTCCCCGGAAATGGAACTCTCGTCCTTTGATATTGCAGAGCTCGATAAATGGATCGGCCGAGTGGACTCTGAAGAAGGTCTGATGAATATAAGGCAGGCCCTTGCAGAGTTGGATAAATACGCACCATCGGAAATCAAGACCAATCTATATGCCCTGGTGCAGAAGATCATTATCGGGGGCGCTTTTAGTCAGACAAAATCCAAATAAGGAATGAATCTATGTCAGACCGTACCAAATGTCTTATTGTAGTCCTTGATAAGGACTACCGGATTGAGGATGATGCCCAGCCTATCATCAATGCCATCAAGATGGTGAAAGGTGTTGTGGATGTGACCCCGAATATATCGAGCTCAGAAACATATTTGGCGTATGCTTCTGCTCGACATGATTTGGAACAAAGATTGTGGGATGCTTTGAACAATGAAAAAATAGGAGAAAAACATGTTTAATACAGCCCGAGTACTGACAGCCATTGCAGCAATTTATGGGATCTACTTGGTAAAAATCCATAACATGAGCATACCCTCACAGATCGTTGTTTTTACGCTGTTATTTGCTATTGTACTTTTTGAGTTCGGTATCTCAAGAAAGGCTTAATATGTCTGCCTGGGCTTATAAAAATTGTACGTGTGGGGAACGCATCCATATTAATTTCATCTGTGACAAATGTGGCGGTGATCCTTGGAAAATCCGGGATGAAGCCTTCCTCCAAGCCCTTGAAGATATAGATGAGCTTAAAACCGATTTAACTCATATGATTAAAAGGCTTGAGCGAATTGAAAATACCATTAAATATAAACTTAAGCCTTTTAAAGTTCAGCCAGGAAATCCGACAAAGGAGAAGGCATGAAAGTTTACAAAGTAGAACTACTTGTTATTGACTTTGATGGGCTTGGGGCGGACGGCATAAAAACGGAAATTGAGAATTGCAATTATCCAAATGATTGCATCAGTCCGAGAGTACAAGCTATAACAGAACGAGATATAGGGGAGTGGAATGATGACAACCCTTTGAATAGCAGCATCACACGTGATGCTGAATACAAACGACTTTTTGAAAAGTGAGGATTGTTGAAATGACTTATGATTATGAGTGTACTGATTGTGGCCATATTCAGGAAGAGATTCATAAATCGGACGAGAATCCGGAAATCAAATGTGAGCGTTGCCGATGCCACATGGAAAAGCTTATCACTGGAGGAACAGGATTTTCATTGAAGGGAAAGGACTGGTCCTCTTCCGGAGTGGCAAATCGGATTAAGAGACAGGGAAAAAAATGAAAATAGCCAGGAAAGAAGATTGGTGGATACTTCTCTGGCTCTTTATTGGGTTTTTACTAATAAAACTAATAGAGTAAAAAAATGAATACCGTAAAACAACACTTACCTACATTTGTTGACACCGACGAAAAACCAGTCGTTGCAGAGTTTGATTCTACGGAAGATCTCCTGAATCTGGATTTTGTAAAATATTACGCTGAACTTCCTGACTTTTATAGATTCTCGATTGGCGGAGACCTGCTCATGGCAGAGTATAAGGATGGTTCTTCATGGTGGGTTATTGGGTCCATAACCGGAAGTACAACTTTGCCGGCCTGGATACCTAACTATGGAACACTCCTGGACACTAAAAAATTTAAACCCCAAGATTTGGGATTACAATGAAATCTATCAACAGACAAAAGTTAGTCGTTGGCATATCAAAAAAGACAGCCTACACCCAAGCTGTTATTGATGAAATAGTCGAAGCCCTGTTTGAGCAGATAAAGAAAGAATACAGGGCCGGGAACCGCATAGAAATAAGGGAGTTCGGCTCTTTTGCTCCTTATGTTAGGAAATCAAAAAAGTACCAGAATCCCAAGACTATGGAAAAGAGTGTCATGCCAACGAGAACTATGCTGAAGTTCAAATGTTCCAAGCAGCTGTATTACTGACCTATGGTAATAAGAGATTTTGAACAGGGTGGTTTCCCAATAAATAAACGCTGCCCGGTGCTGTGCTTTACAGAACAGGGTAAATTATACGTAGCATACGACCGACTTTCTTTGAAAATGGTGATAGACAGCGCACCTCTTAAAAAGTGCGTAGGGGTCTGGCCAGGAAAGCATAATACGGATTGCTTCCCTCTGAACCCTGAATATTACCGGATAGCCCCGCCCGAGGAACACCGATCCATAGACAATGCTGTGTCCATTAGGGTGTTTTACGGCCAGGGTCAAATCTATAAGTACATGGAATATATGGTGGAAAATAATAAC
>Ga0315289_10002728_pt1 | contig 26977 bp, 28 predicted proteins | sample YL17G11_40_MG_FD_203452 | JGI IMG/M metagenome (GOLD analysis project Ga0315289, IMG submission 203452) | Sediment microbial communities from Yellowstone Lake, YNP, Wyoming, USA - YL17G11_40 | ecosystem: Environmental > Aquatic > Freshwater > Lake > Sediment | place: USA: Wyoming | collected...
CCCGGATTTTGCGGAGAACAATAAAATCATTGTCGATTTTATGGATGACCAGAAACGTATCATTGCTCAGAACGCATTGCGACGCAAAGGCGTTGCCGCCGTTGAGCAGATTGGATTGCGCGGAACCAGTGGCCCCGAAAAGCGCCGCGAACCCGCCGCTCAGAAAGGACGCGAAATAGCCGGATTTGCCCCGGTCGGCATGCAGGTAGGTGATTCCCGAATCGATATTGGCGGCAAAGGTCGCGGCCGCAAGGCGGTTGGCGTCAAACGTCCGGAGGACGACATCACGCCGGTAGATATGCTGGAAATTGGCGCTGGTCACGCTTGATTCGGCCCAGAAAAACCGGACGGTGTCCCTGCCGGCGATGGTCACGCCTGGCGCGCAGGAGCGCCCGTGGTTGTCGTTGAGGATGGAATCGCCGAAAAGCTTGACAAGAACGGATTTCTGTATGGAAAGATAGACGCTGTCGAGCGCGTTGGCGCGGCCGGTAATGCCGGCGCCGGTAAAGTCCGACAGCGATCGCGTTGAACCGGCCGCCCATGCGGCCAGAACGGCCAGAACAAGCGCCCACATTCGCGCGCGTGGTTCAGGCCGGCGCCGCCGCTGCCCGGCGCGCGCGCACGAACTGCTGCTGCGAGATGTCGTCGGTGAATTTCTGATCGTTGGCATTATATTCTTTCCGCCACTGTGCCTGGCGTTTTTCCCTGAGCAGTTCCACCGCCCGCGTCTTCTGCTTTGCAACGACCAGCGCCCGGCGGATCTCCTCCGCCTCATTGCGCAGGCCGTCAATCTGGCCGTTTTTGGCGGCGATATCGGCCTTCAGGCGATGGCGATAGACCACGGCCTGGCGCAGCGCAAGCGCCTGCAGGGCCTTCGTTCGCGATTCCCGGTCCGCCTTCTGCGCCCGCTCCATCTCCGCGTGCAGTCCGCCCAGCTCCTCCTGCGCCTTGATAATATGGGAATTCTTGGCCGCCAGCCGCAGCTTGATCTCCTCTTCCCTGCGGCGGCGCATCTGCAGGAGCGTTTCGAGTCTGAATCGGAAGCGGCGCATGGGTGTATTCCGTTGTGTCCGTCCGCCGCGGGCCAAACGCATCCGGCGTCCGCGCCTGGAAATTACGGTTTCTTTTTCACGTCAACCGAGCCGAGGATCTGCCGGATGCGTTCGACCCCTTCGGCGAAATTGCATTTTTCCTCGCGTGTCTGCCGCAAAAACGCCTGCATCGGCGTATAGATGCGGATCGCCTTGTCCACGCGTTCGCTGGATCCGGCCGCGTACGCGCCGATCTGGATCAGGTCTTCGCTCTCGCGATAGGCGGCCAGGTAATCCTTGATGCGGCCGGCGGCATCAAGATGTTCGCGGGTGATCACGTCGGGCATGCACCGCGAGATGCTTCCTAAAACGTCAATGGCGGGGTAATGGTTGCGTTGCGCTAATTGACGGGAAAGAACGATGTGGCCGTCCAGGATGCTGCGCGCCGCGTCGGCGATGGGCTCGTCCATGTCGTCGGCGTCCACCAGCACCGTAAACATGCCGGTGATGGTGCCGGCGTCCGAGGTGCCGGCGCGTTCCAGAAGCCTGGGCAGCATGGCAAAAACCGACGGCGTATATCCCTTGGTGGCCGGCGGTTCGCCGATGGCAAGACCGATCTCCCGCTGGGCCGTTGCCAGGCGCGTCACCGAATCGATGAGGAACAGCACGTCTTTGCCCTGGTCCCGGAAATATTCGGCGATGGTCGCGGCGATCATGGCGCCTTTGATGCGGATCAAGGCCGGCTGATCGGATGTCGCGACGATGACGACCGAGCGGCGCAAGCCCTCATCGCCCAGGTCGCGCTCCAAAAATTCGCGCACCTCTCTGCCGCGTTCGCCGATGAGCGCGATGACGTTGATATCCGAGCGGCAATTGCGCGCCATCATGCCCAGGAGAACGCTTTTGCCGACGCCTGAGCCCGAAAAGATGCCGATGCGCTGCCCCCTGCCGATGGTAAGAAAGCCGTCGATGGCCTTGATGCCGGTTTCAAATGCCCGGTTGATGCGCGTGCGCTTGAGCGGATTGGGGACCGTGGCAAAGACCGGCCGCTGGGACTCGCCCGCCGGTAATGGCTTTCCGTCAAGCGGCTGACCAAGCCCGTTGAGGACCCGTCCCAGAAGCCTGGGGCCCACATCCACCGTGAGCGGCTGTTTTGTGCCCACAACGGAAAGGCCGGGATGGATGCCTTCGATGGCGCCCAGGGGCATGAGAAGCGTGCGGCCCGTGCGGAAGCCCACCACTTCGGCGCGGCCGATCGTCCGGCCGTTCTTTTCAAGAAGGCAGACGTCACCGACCGACGCAGCCGGCCCGGTTGACTCAATAAGAAGGCCGATCACTTCCACGACCTTGCCGTGCACGCGTACCGGTTCGGAGGAACCCACCAGGTCCAGTATCGGCGCAAAATCGGTTTGGAGGTCCAGGGATGTCATACGGTCATTCCGAAGCGGCCGGCGCGGGACCAGGGGTGTCGGGTCCTGTCGCTCCGGGGCCGCCGGACGGCGCCGGTTCATCGGCGCTCAGGGAGCGCCATGCTTTTTCCACCAGCTCCGCCAGCTCTTCGAACTGCACGCCCAGGCGCGCATCGGCGTTCCCGGTATTGGATTCGATGACGCAACCGCCCGGTTGGATGAGCGGATCTTCCACGATCGCGATATCGCGCACGCGTTCGCCGGCGGGCAGCCAGAGGTTTTGCCGTTCCTTGACAATGTTTATTTCCTGCGGCGCAACGCGTATGATCAATCGGTCATAGTCGGCAATGAACGAAAGCGCCTTTTTAACGACGCCGGCAACGATTTCGCGATTGAGCGAAAGCTCGGTGTTGATGATCTTGCGCGCGATTTCTATTGCCAGCTTGAGGACCAGATGCTCGGAATTACGAAACACGTCGCGCTTCCACTGCTCCAATGCCGCACAGGTATCGGCGATCTGTTGTTCAAGCTCGGCAAGTTTTGGCGCGCATTCCGCATGCCCGCGTTCGTGGCCCGCGGCGTCACCTTCGGCCTTTCCCGCCGCAATGCCCCGGGCAAACGCCGCCTGCAGCGCCTGCTCGGCCTTGATGCGCTGCACGGCAAGTTCGTTTTGCAGACGGAGCACCTTGCGCTCGAGGTCCACAATGGAGCGTTCATTATCGTCAAGGACGGGGCTTGATTTCCCTTCCACGTAAAATTCTTCGTATCCCGGCGCGCGAAGGGGAAATCCGCCGGCTTTCTCTTTTTTGCGTTTGAGAATACGGCGAAGGCCCACCACTGACGGGTCCTTGCTTTCGATCAGGCGATCGACAAGGTTGGAAATCTCATCGGGAGTAAAAGTATGCGACTCCATGGCCAACGCCTCTGGTTATACGATGATCTCTTCTTCGCCGCCGCGGCCCGAGATGATGATCTCGCCGTCTTCTTCCAGACGCCGGACCACGTCCACGATGCGCTGCTGCACGTCCTCCACGTCTTTGAGGCGCACCGGGCCCATGTAGTCCATTTCCTCCTTGATCATTTCCGATGCGCGCGACGACATATTGCGGAAGAACTTTTCCTGCAGCTCCTGCGATGCGCCCTTGAGCGCCATGGAGAGTTCCTTGGTGTCGATTTCCTTGAGCACCCGCTGCATGGAACGGTCGTCGAGAAGCATGACGTCTTCGAACACGAACATGAGGTTTTTGATTTCGGTGGCCAGTTCGGGGTTTTCGCGTTCCAGGTTTCCCAGGATGTTCTTTTCCGCGCCACGGTCCACATTGTTCAGCATTTCCGCCACGGCCTTGACGCCGCCCACGCGCGACACATCGCCGCCGAACAGCGACCGCATCTGGCCCGACAGGACCTCTTCCACCTGGCCGAGAGTATCGGGGGAGATGCTTTCCATAGTGGCAATGCGGGTCGCCACGTCCACCTGGAGTTCCTGGGGCAGGGCCGAAACGATGGCCGCGGCGTTCTGCGCCGCCATATGCGCCAGGAGCAGGGCAATGGTCTGCGGGTGCTCTTTCTGGATAAAGTTGACAAGCTGCTTGGGGTCGACGTTTTCGAGGAGGTTAAAACCCGTGGTGCGGATCGACTGGGCGATTTTATCGAGAATTTCCTTGGCTTTGCGGGGACCAAGCGCCTGCTCGAGGATTTCCCGCGCGTAATCGATGCCGCCCTGCGAAATATATTGCTGGGCCAGCGCCAGGTTATGGAATTCCTCGAGTACCGATTCGCGCTCTTCGTTGGAGATATTATCGAGCCGGGCGATTTCGGTGGAGAGCTGCTCTACTTCGTGCTCGTCAAGGTTCTTGAAAATCTGCGACGACGCTTCGCTGCCCAGCGCCACCATGACGATGGCGGCCTTTTTGGGGCCCGACATCCTGGCCGCAAGGGCCGGCGAAGCCTGGGCGGTCTGTTCCTTCTTTTCGTCTTCTTTATATTTGTCTTTGTAAAACCCCTGTGCCATGCATGACCTTCCCGGTGATCGTGTGTGCCGTGGCGCCGTTGTGCGGCCGCTGTCCGCCGCCGTGCTTCCCCGCACCGCGGCCGCCCGCATTCCTGCTTGACCGGACGGCTATCCGTTCCGTCCGCTCATCCCCCTCGATTATACCCTCGCGATCCGGCGTTTTCAAGCACGTCGCAGTCCGCCCGCGGCGCGCGCGCTATTTGCCTTTTGCCTTTGCCTGCACCACGCCCGGCTCGCGCAGCCACTGCCGGATGATCGACGCGATGTTGACCGGCGATTCGCGCGTGAGCATCTCCACGCGTTCCAGAATTTCGGAGCTCTTCTTCATCTCCTCGGGAATTTCCCGAGGCACATCCTCGGGCACGCCCAGAATTTCGACTTTCGGCACAGGCGGGTTCATCGCGTCCGCAACGGTCCTGGCCAGATATCTCAGGAACAGGATGAAGAAGAAGGCGATGAATGCTACGAGAACGTATTTACCGATGGTAAAATATAGCTCCATCTGTTCCTGGCGGCGCATGGCATCCTGCTGTTCGCGCAGAAATTCATTGTCGAACTGAAGGTTGGTGACCACGATCTGGTCCCCGCGCGCCACGTCGTATCCCGCGGCGCTTTTCACCAGGTCTTCGATGCTCTGCAGCTCTTCCGGCGCGCGCGCGGAATACGTCTCTTTGCCGTCCTTTCCTTTGGTGTATTTGCCGTCCACCGCAACGGAGATCGTCATGCGCTTGATATTGCCCACTTCGCGCACCAGATGCTCCACGGTTTTGTCAATTTCATAATTGGTGACCGACCGTTCCTTCTGCGCGTCGCCGTCCGGGGCGTTCTTGACGTTTTCGTCGCTGCGCTCCTCGGAACGCACCACTTTGCTTTCGGGGTCGAATTTCTCGAGCGTCCGCTCGATCTGGTCAAAATCGAGGTCTACCGAAGCCTTCGCTTTGGCTTTTTCCGGCCCGAGTACGCCGGTGAGTATCTGGTCGGTCTTGTTCTCGATATACTTTTCCACCTGCTGCTGCAGTTCGAGATTGCGGGACGACGCCATGGCGGTTTGATCGGCGCCAAAAGGGCTGGAGAGCAGCCTGCCGGAATAATCGATGATGGAGATATTATCGGGCTTCAGGCCCTGGACGCTTGACGATATAAGAAACATGATTCCGCGCACCTGGTCTTTGGCAAGCTCCCGGCCCGGCACCATCTTGACCACCACCGAAGCCTTGGGGTCCTGCTGCTTTTCAAGAAAGATGGAAGGTTCGGGCACCACGATATGCACGCGTGCGTTTTTCACCTCCTCGAGTCCTTCAATGGTGCGCTGCAGCTCGCCTTCCAGCGCCCGCTGCGCATTGATCTTCTGCACAAAGTCAGTCATGGCCAGATTGGTCTTGTCAAAGAGCTCGTAGCCCACGCCGTGCGTTTTGGGCAGGCCGCTGCGCGCCAGCGCCATGCGGACTTCATAGACCTTCTTCCCTTCCACCAGGATCGTGCGGCCGTCATTGTCGATTTTGTATTTGTATTTTCCTTCATCCAGCTTCTGCGTTATCTGGCCGGCCTCCTGCATGTCAAGATCTGAGTACAGGGTCTTATAGCCCGACACCGCGGGCGTCCCGCGTCCCCAGGAAAGGAGCGCAATCATGCCGAAGAGCGTGAACGCCACAAGCGCCGTTGTGATGATTTTCTGCTGCAGCGACAGGCGCTGCCAGATGGCCACCAGCTGGGCGAGCAGTTGTTTAAAAAACTCCGACATGGGTTTCTCCTTTTCTCATAAAAAGCGCCCCTGGGCTGCAAGGGCGCGCGGCAATCCGGATACTCGATGAAACACTACAAGCGGATGCGCATGACTTCCTGATACGCGTCCATTACCTTGTTGCGGATCTCCATCATCAGATTGAAGGCCACATTCGCCTCTTCCGCGGCCATCATAACCTGGTGCACATCGGTTACTTCGCCGGCCGCCATACGTTCGATCGATTCGCTCGCTTTGTTCTGCATCTCATTGACGTCTTTAAGAAACCCGTTGAGCGTCTCCTTGAACGAGGGAACATCCTTGGCGTTCGGCTGGACATTGACGGTTTTTCCCGTTGCCTGCGGCTGGCCTATTGGGCCGATTGGATTGATCTGGTTCATAGGGTGCTCCTTCACATTCCGGCGTTTTTATGCATATGCATCAAATCGTGTTCCCAGGATCCTAGTATACTGTATCGGTTGCGGATTGTCAGCCATTGAAACGGGATGCATGGCGGCCGGGGCGGTATTGGTTCCCGCGGGATGCGCAAATGCCGGCTTCCGCGCAAGTCCGGCTTCCGGCGTCCTGTGCAGCACGGGGTTGCGGCTGCGGGCCGTCTGGGCGAGTTTCATGAACTCCGCCAGGGCATTGCTATTTTGTAATGGGCCGACACTCATGGTTCACCTTTTCACTTACAGGCCCGAAGCCTGCTGGAGCATGGCTTTGGTGGCGTTAAACGCCGTCACGTTAGCTTCATACGCGCGCGTGGCCGCGATCATATCGGTCATTTCCTCGATTACATTGACATTAGGCATTGCGACGTAGCCGTTCGAGTCGGCGTCCGGATGGCTGGGGTTGTAGACCATGCGCGGCGGCCGCGAATCCTGCCGTATCTCCGCCACGTCCACGCCGTTGCCGAAAAACCGTTCGTCGCGCGGAAAACGCTCCGGCGGAATGGGCATATGCTGCCGGTTGGTGGCCGTGCCGCTCAAGCCGGGCTGTTCGTTGATAAGGCGAACATCGTGCTTGTCCGATGCCGCGGAAAAAACCACGAACTGGCGGCGATACGGGCCGCCTTCCTGCGTGCGCGATGTCTCAACATTCGCAAGGTTCGAAGAAATGCAATTCTGCCGCACGCGCTGCGCGCGCATGCCCGATGCGCTGATGGAAAGACCCGAATAGACTCCTTCAAGCGGCATATATCATCCTTTATTGCAGTTGCACGCTTCTGGCCTGGATCGCCGAATTGATTTTGTTCAATACGCCCTTAGCAAGCCGGGCGCTGAAATTATAGGCGATCTGCGCCTCGGCCAGCTTGGCCATTTCGGTATCGATATCAACGTTATTGACGCCGCTGGGCAGCGTGGGATCGGAAGGCCGCACGGTTTCGGGATTGACTTTGGAAATATCTTTGCGGCCGATGGACATATGGTTTTCATTCGTCTCAACGCCCTTAAGCTTTATGCGGTCAAGCGCGTCGCGAAGATGGTTTTCAAACGATACATCCAGTCGGCGAAATCCCGGCGTATTGACATTGGCAATGTTATTGGCGATGACCCGGGAACGGAGCATGTTCGCATCCAGCGATTTCATCAGGGTCGGCAGCGCTGTTTTGCGGAAAACGATCTCTCCAAGCATGGATTTTCCCTTTGAAGGCAGTATTTGCCCTTTAAGTCCAGCCTACTATCAAGCAATCCAAGTGCCAGCAGAACAGAAAAAGCAGGGAAAATCCGTCGTCAGATGGAGGGATGCCACAACGCTCGATATTTCAATCGGTTACGGGAATCCAGGATACGGCCATAGGAAATTCCAGCATTTCCGGATTAAAGTCCGGGGCCATTTCTGCCGATATGCGCGTGAACCTATTTGCCGGGAGGGGGAAGAAAATGCTTTATGCCTTCCTGCTGTGCCGCGCAATCACGATCCCCCCGAATATGATCAGATTGGAAAATATCTGCAGCCAGAACAGGAGCAACACCGCGCCGGCAAGCACCCCGTACATCATTTCGCGCTGGCCCGATTGGACGATCAGCTCTTTTCCCGCATAGCCGAAGAGCTTCCAGAGCAGCGACAGCGAAAAACAGACGCCAAGCGCCACCGGCTTGTTCAATGTCTGCCGATAGACAAGACGATAGAGCCCATATAAAATAGCGCCGAGCACCACGACCGCTACGCCCTTGAATGTCACTTCGGATAGAAGAGACGGAACATGCAATGCGCGCAGCGTTTCTGTGAGAAGCAGGTCCCCCAGCGCGGCCGCGACAAAAAACGTCACGGAAAGCAGCGTAAGCAACAGGGTAAAAAGCTGGTGCCGGATGGTCGACCGCCGTCGCGTCATGTCCATGACCCACGACAGGCCCGATTCCAGGTCGTCGAACATACCGCGCGCCGTATAGAGCATGATGGCAAGACCGATCAATCCCAGACCGGCCCAATCCCGGGCAACGCCTTCGATGCGCGCGATCAGCAGATTGCCTATGGAGGACGGCATGAATACTTCGATGCGCGCATGCACCGCTTCCTGCATCGACGGGAGCAGATTGTAGATAGCGCTTGACACTGCAATAGTAATGAAAATGATCGGCAGGGAGCCTATCAGAAGCGAATAGCTGATGCCCCTGGCCAGCAGCGGCCCTCGTTTGGACCAGTAGGTTTCGAGGATTTCCCGCAGGTATTTCAGGATCGGCTTCATGGAATGAAAGGCCCTCCTTTTGCGTGCATTTCCTGCAAAATACACGGCGGCACACGGGATGCGCAGCGCTGTTGTTTTCCGGCTGCACAAGGGGGATCGTATATTGTATTTTCCGATCATCACCGTACAACCGGGGGAAACCCATGATCGTCACCACCGTCAGCGTGCAGGTCAGGACCGAAAGCCGGGAGGCTTTCATTCGCGCCACGATCGCGAACCATGAATCGTCGGTCCGGGAACCCGGCAATCGGAGGTTTGATGTATTGCAGAGCAAGGAGGATCCGGACCGTTTCCTGCTCTACGAAGCCTACAATTCCGATGAAGCGGCCGCAGCGCATAAAAAAACCGCTCATTATCTCATCTGGCGTTCAACCGTGGAACCCATGATGGCGCAACCTCGTTCGGCCGCTCACTATACGGCCGTGAGGCCGTGACCATGGAACTGCGGTCATTTACCTTCGCGCGCGCGCCGCACATTCTGTTCGGCGCTGGCTCCTTCGACAGGATCGGCGATCTGCTCTGCCGCTACGGCCGCACAGTGGCCATTGTCACGGGCGAAACCGCCCTGCGCAAAAGCGGCCGATGGATACCCCTGGTCAAACAATTGGCCGCCAAGGCACTCTCCTTTTCGCAACTTACCATCAGTGGCGAGCCGTCGCCGCAGGCCGTGGATGCCGCCGTGGCCCAGTGCCGGATGAAGGGCGTGTGCGCCGTGTGCGCCATCGGCGGCGGCAGTGTGATCGATGCGGGCAAGGCCATTGCGGCCATGCTTCCCGGCGGGGAACCCGTGCGCGAATTTCTGGAAGGGGTCGGCACGCGGCAACACGATGGCGCGACCGTGCCGCTCATTGCGGTCCCCACCACCGCCGGCACCGGGTCCGAAGCCACGAAAAACGCGGTGATTTCGGAGATCGGTCCCCGGGGATTTAAAAAATCGTTGCGCCATGATAATTTTGTGCCCGCCTATGCCGTGATTGATCCGGAATTGTCTCGCTCCTGCCCGCCGGGGGTGACCGCGGCATGCGGCATGGACGCCTTCACCCAATTGCTCGAGGCCTATTGCTCCCCGGCGGCATCCGCTATGACCGATGCGCTGGCCTATACTGGATTGCAGCATGTCAAGGATAACCTTCTACGTGCTGCTACTCAAGGCGTTGATGACATCGCCGCGCGCAGCGGCATGGCCTATGCCGCGCTCATGTCGGGCATCTGCCTTGCCAATGCGGGGCTGGGTATTGTCCATGGACTGGCCGCCCCCATCGGCGCGCGGTATGTCATTCCGCACGGGGTGGTATGCGGCACGCTGGTTTCTGCCGCCACGCGCGCGAATATCGAGGCACTGCGCCGGCAATCGCCAAACCATCCGCTCCTTTCAAAATTCGCCTGCGCGGGCATGCTGCTGTCTGGCGATTACGCGGCATCCATGGATGCCGCTTGTGATACGCTGGTCGCGGCCATCGAATCGTGGACGCAGGAGCTGAATATCCCGCGATTGGGGGATTTCGGCATTACCGAATCGGAGGTTCCGAAGATCGTCGATGACGTCGTATGCAAAACGAACGCCGTTGAGCTTTCCAAAAGCGAGATGACGGAGATCGTGAAATCGCGGCTGTAGCCGGCGCCGGCACAGAGAGGAACGCCCCATGACCACCCCATCACGCACGATCATCATCACCGGCGCGGGCCAGGGAATCGGCCGCGCGATCGCCCATGCCTGCGTCAAAGCGGGGATGAACGCAATCATCGCCGAGATCGACGAGGACGCCGGCCGCGAAGCGGAACGCGAGTTGGCCGGCGGCAGCGGGACCGCCGCCTTCATCCCGACCGATGTGGCGGATGAAGCCTCCGTCGCGTCAATGGTCGCGGCAACCGTCTCCCGGTTCGGAGCCGTCCACGCGCTTGTCAACAACGCCGCAATCAGCGCGGGCAAGCCGGTGTCCGCCCTGACGCTTGACGAGTGGGACCGCGTCATAGGCGTCAACCTCACCGGGCCCTTCCTGTGCGCAAAGCATTGCGCGCCGCATCTCAGGAAGGCCCGGGGATCTATCGTCAACATCGCTTCCACGCGCGCGCTCATGTCCGAGGCCGATACCGAGGCCTACTCCGCGTCCAAGGGCGGGATCGTGGCATTGACGCATGCGCTTTCGGTCAGTCTTGGGCCGGAGGTTCGGGTAAACTGCATCAGCCCCGGATGGATCGAAACGCGAGACTGGCGGAAGCAATCGAAACGCGAGGCGCCGGTCCACTCAGACCGCGACAGGCTCCAGCATCCCGCCGGCCGGGTGGGTGTGCCGGACGACATCGCGAACATGGTGTTGTACCTGCTGTCGCCGGAGAACGGGTTCATCACCGGACAGAACTTCGTGGTTGACGGAGGGATGACGAAGAAGATGATCTATGCATAGCGCATGAGGCGCTGTTGGAAGCATCGAATATCTATCAAAGTCGGAAACTCTGCTCTTCAGCCTTTTTCCTTCCTTCCACAAGGCTTGCATACCTCATTCCCCCATGTCGCACGATATATCCTTCCGTCATATACAGCACATCTTCCGCGATGTTCGTGGTATGATCGGCGATCCGCTCGAGATGGCGCGATATTGACAGCAGATGGATCAGGTATTCCGCGTTTTCCGGACGCGTCTTGAGGGCCGCGATCGTTTTTGTGAACATGCCCCGGTTCATGGCGTCAATCTCATCGTCGGAGGCGCACACGCTCTGTGCCAGGACAGGATCGAGATTGATCAGCGAATCAAGGCTTTTTTTCAGCATCAGGCGCACCTTGTCGACCATAGCGTGCCAATCGAAAAAGGCCACCTCCTGGGTGTCCTGCAGGCACAATTCCTCCGCCCGTTCGGCGATATTCACGGCCATGTCGCCGATGCGTTCGAGGTCGCTGTTGATTTTCAGGACCGCCACGATGAACCGTAGATCGGCCGCCACCGGCTGGTTGAGCGCCAGGGTCTTGAGGCAGGCGTCCTCGATGACGATTTCCTGTTTGTCTATATCCGCATCGAGTTCGATTGTTTTTGCGGCCAGAACCGCATCGCGCGTTTCGGCGGCCTTGACGGCGCGCGCGACATTTTCCTCAACAAGCGTGCTGAGCGCAATGATCTTCTTTTTAATGTCCTCGATGTCCCGCTGGAGATGGACCGGCATGGGCTTTCCTTTCTTATCCAAAACGACCCGTGATGTAATCCTCGGTCTGTTTTTCACGCGGTTTGGTAAAGATGACGGACGTGGTATCGTATTCGATGATCCGGCCTTCATAAAAGAAGGCGGTATAATCGGACACGCGCGACGCCTGCTGCATATTGTGCGTCACGATGACGATCGTATAATTCAAGCGCAGCTCCTGGATCAGGTCTTCGATGCGCGCGGTGGCGCGCGGGTCCAATGCCGACGCCGGTTCGTCCATCAGCAGGATCTCCGGGTCAACGGCCAGGGCGCGGGCGATGCACAGCCGCTGCTGCTGACCGCCCGAAAGGCCGAAAGCGTTTTTGTCAAGACGGTCCTTGACTTCATTCCACAGACCGGCCCGGTTCAGGCTTTTTTCCACGATCTCAGCGAGCCTCGAGCGGTCGCGCTCGCCGTGGATCCTGGGACCGAACGCGACATTCTCGAAAATCGACTTGGGAAACGGGTTGGATTTCTGGAACACCATGCCCACGCGCTTTCGCAGCATCACGACGTCGGTTCCCGGCTGGTAAATCTGCTGATCGTCGATTAAAACCGTGCCGCTCAGCCGCGTCCCTTCGATGGTGTCATTCATCCGGTTGAGCGTGCGGAGGAATGTCGATTTTCCGCAGCCGGACGGTCCGATGAAGGCGGTCACGCTGTTGGAACGGATATCGAGCGTGATGCCGAAGAGCGCCTGCGCCTGGCCGTAATAGAAATTCAGGTCGATGGCGCGGATTTTTGGCTGCGTGGACGCCGTCCCGCTCGTTGAGTGCGAATTCATGAAACGGAGTTCTCCTTGCCTTTGGGAAGATGCAGCGTAAAGGTGCTGCCTTCGCCGAGTGTGCTCTCCACCGAAACCGTGCCTCCATGCGCCCGCATGATATGTTTGACAATAGATAAGCCGAGCCCAGTGCCGCCCATTTTCCGGCTGCGCGCCTTATCAACCCGGTAAAACCGCTCGAATAGGCGCGCCAGATGTTCGGAAGCAATGCCCATGCCGTGATCGGACACGGAGATTTCGATCGCCTTTTCTCCGGCGGCCGCGGAGATCTCAATGGCGCCGCCATCATCCGAGTATTTTACTGCATTGTCTATCAGATTGATCAGGGCCTGCTCGATAAGCGAAGGATTGACGTCCGCCCGCATGCCGGCGTCGCATCGGACGGAAACGCTCATTTTTTTTGCGTCGATCATCCGCGCGCAGGCCGTTACCGCCGATTGCATGATGCCGGCAATGTGCGCGCTTTCCAGGAACAGGTCCTGCTGTTCCGCGCTCTGTTCGATGCGCGACAGGTTCAGCAGATCGTCCACAATCGCATTAAGCCGGTCGATCTGGGTTTTGGCGATATCGAGGAACCGCTGCGTTTCACCGCGGTCATTGATCGCCCCGTCAAGAATGGTCTCCACGAACCCTTTGATGGAGGTCAAGGGCGTCTTCAATTCATGGGATACGCTGGCCACGAAATCGCGGCGGATATTTTCAAGCTTCTTGAGCCGTGTCACATCATTGAGCACGGCGAGCGCCCCGAACGGTTTGTTCTGTGCATCGCGCAATGATACGCCATGGGCCTGCAGATAGAGATCATCGCCGCCGGCGCCGGGAAGAACAATGTCCCGCTCCAACGGCCGGTCGCTTTCGACAGCGTCGGCAATGAACCGGCAGATATCGGAGCTGCGGATGGCCTCGTTGACCCATTTTCCGGCGATGCCGCAGGTCCGCAGGTCAAGAATACGGGCCGCCGCATCGTTGACGGAAAGGATTTTGCCGTCTCGGTCAACCGCGATAACACCTTCGATCATGCTGGAGAGTATGGCCTGCTGCTCGTTGCGCTGCCGGGTGATTGTTTCTATGCGGTCATGCAACTGCGAGGCCATGTCGTTCATGGCCGACGACAATTCGCCGATTTCGCCGCTTCCAAGCGCGGGAAGCCGGGATTGCAGATCGCCAGCGGCGAATTTCCGCGCACCATCTTTCAGTTGAAGGATCGGCCCGCTGATACTCCGCGATGTCCAATAGCTGGCAATGGCCGCGATCACCGCCACCAGCAGGCCCATGAGCGCAATCGTACCGTACAAACGCGACAACGCTTTTGAAACTGCGGTCAGAGGCACTGCCGCCCGGATCACCGCAACGGGAGTCCCGCTCCGGACATGTAGAACCGCAACGTACATCATTCGTTCCCGAAGGGTTGAGCTGAAACGGATGGACTGACCATTTCTGCCGCTAAAAGCCGCGCGCACCTCCTGCCGGTCGGCATGGTTTTCCATGGAATCGGGATTTCTTTCCGAATCGCCGATGACCTTGCCGGACGACAGGATCACCGTAAATCGGGTGGCAGTCTTCCGGTAAAGCTGTTTACAAAGCGAATCGATGACCGGTTGGTCATCGGCGTTCAATAGCGGAGGCAAAAGCTCTTCCATGACATACGCTTTGCTGCGTAATTCGGATTCCTGGTGTTGGAAATAAAAAGTGGTAAACGCATGCGAGGAATACCAGATCACCGCGCCGACGAAAGCCAGCGTTATCGCAAGAAATGAGGCATAGAGCTGCCCGAATAATCGTTGCCTGGGCATGTGATCACTCCTCTTCCCTGAAGCGATAGCCCACGCCGCGCACGGTCTCGATATACTCGCCGCAAACGCCCATCTTTTTGCGCAGCCCCACGATGATCACGTCAACCGACCGGTCGGTGACCGGATAATTATCGCCGCGCACGTTATCGACGATTTGCGCGCGCGTAAACACCCAGCCCGGACGGGATGCAAGGAAATGCAGGATCCTGAATTCCATGTTCGTCAACTGCACTTTCCTTCCCTGCGCCAGCAGCTCATGCCTGCCGGGATGGATCGACATATCGCGAAAGGCTATGCTCGCGTCGTCATCGGCGACGGCCTTCGATTTTCTGCGCATGACCGCGCGCACGCGCGCGACCAGTACCCGCGGACTGAACGGCTTGACGATGTAATCATCCGCGCCGATTTCAAGCCCGGCCACGATATCGGTCTCTTCGCCCTTCGCGGTGACCATGATGACGGGAATGTTTTGCGTAGCGGTATCGTTCTTGAGAGCGCGGCACAGGTCAAGGCCGTCCACGCCGGGCAGCATGAGATCGAGGAGAATCAGCCCCGGCTGCTCCCGATGAATGATCCGCCTGCCTTCTTCGCCGCTTGCCGCGATGAGCACGCGATAACCATCTTTAGTCAAGTTATACGAGATAAGCTCGGCGATGTTTTCTTCGTCTTCGATGATGAGGATCGTCGGTTTGGGCATTGGATTCTCCGGTTCCTTTTTCCGATCCGCGCGCGCCGGATGGTGCGGCGTCATGATTAAATATACGCGCCGTCCGGATTGCGTGCCATCAATTTCATGCGATCGCCGGCGCCGTTGCCTTGTCCGCAGCCATCACATCGCTTTGCGCATGGTGCTTGACAATCTGGCCCTGCAGGCAGAATATCGCCTCCTCGGCGATGTTGGTCGACAAATCGGCGACCCGCTCCAGGTTCCGGCTGATGCGCACCAGCTCAAGCGCGGATTCGAAATGCTCGTCGCCGGCCAGCACTTTTTCCTTGACCGATGCCAGTACGGCGGCGTTCAAAGCGTCAATCGCATCATCCCGTTCAAGGATTTCCTGCGCGCGTCCGGCATCACCGGCAAAAAAGCATTCGGTCACGTCATGATACATGGCATTGGTCAACTTTGCCATCTCCGGAAGCGCATAAAACGATTTCGGGTCCGGCGAGGACGAGAGCATAATAACTGATTCCGCGATATTCACCGCGTGATCGCCAATACGCTCAAGGCATATATTGATTTTCTGGATTGATAGAAGCAGCCGCAGGTCGTTTTCATTCGGCCGTTCCAGCGCAAGGCGGCGATAGACGGCCGCGTCGATATCGATTTCAAAGGAGTTAATCGCCTTGTCATCGTCGATCACGCGCTGCGCCATCACCGGATCGGGCCCGAACAGCGAATCGAGCGACCGTCCCAGCGAAAGTCCCGAGAGGTCCGCCATGCATTGAAGCATGTTTTTTATCTGATCGATATTATACTGAAGATGACTGACCATGGTGTTCTCCTTATCGGTTGAGCGCCATCCGATTTCGCATGCGATACCGCAGAAACAGCGCCGAAAAATTAAGCGCGAACGTCAGCGCTAAAAGTACGAAGGTCGTGGCATACTGGATCCCTTTTGTCTCATCCACATTGGTCGATTGCGTTGACATAATGTAAACATGATAGCCCAGTTCCATGAACTGGTCGGTGAGAGACGAAGGCAATTGCGGCAGGAAATACGCCGCCCCCGTAAAGAGGATCGGCGCCACCTCCCCCGCCCCGCGGCTCACGGCAAGGATGCCGCCGGTCATGATCCCGGTCATCGAATGCGGGATCACGATGCGCCAGATGGTCTCCCACTTCGTGGCCCCCAGGGCCAGGCTTGCGTCCCGCAATTCGCGGGGAACGGTCTTGATGGCCTCTTCCACCGACACGATCACCACCGGCAGGGTTAAAAGCGCCATGGTCATGCTCGCCCATAAAATGTTCGGCTGGCCCCACTTGAGCTGGCCGGGCCCTAAGAATGCCTGGTCCACGCCGCGCCCTACGAACTGGATGAAAAAGCCAAGACCGAACAATCCGAATACGATCGAGGGGATCCCCGCCAGCGTGTTGACCGCGAACCGTATGATGCGCGGAAGCACCGATCGCTGGCTCACGTATTCCGTCAGATAAATGGCGGTGATGGTCCCCACGGGAATGACGGCGATTGACATTAATAGAACCAGAAGAAACGTCCCGAAAATTGCGGGAAAAATGCCGCCCGCAGTCATTCCCTCGGTCGGTGATCCCGTAATGAATTTCCACGACAGCATATGCCATCCGCCGGCGGTGATGTTGACCAGAATAAGAACGACGATCAGGATGACGAGGAACGCCGAGGTCCCCGCAAGTCCGGTAATTCCTGCGCCGAAAATCCGCTTTGACGATTTCACTTACATTCCCTTGAAACGTTTCATCAAACGGTCCCGAATGAAAAGCTCCGCGATTGCATTGATCCCAAAGGAAAACAGAAACAGAACAACGCCGATGAAATAGAGCACGGAGTAATGCGCATCACCAAACACCACTTCGGCCATTTCCGCCCCGATGGTCGCCGACATCGTTCGCACCGGCTCAAAGATATTCAGGCTCATGAGCGCCGCATTGCCGGTTGCCATGAGCACGATCATGGTTTCGCCGAACGCCCGGCCGATTCCCAGGAGAATCGCCGCGAGCACGCCGGGAGTCGCGGCGGGAAGGACTACCAGCAATCCGGTCTCCCATTTCTGCGCTCCAAGCGAGAATGCGGCCTCTGTCAATGACTTGGGCACGGCGGTCAAGGCATCCTCGGTGATCGTGAAGATGATCGGGATCACCGCCAGCGACAGAGCGATGCCGCCGACGAACGCATTCAGCCGGTATTGCAGCCCGAATGTTTTCTGTACGACCGTCGCCAGAACGATCAGCCCGAAAAATCCGATGACCACCGATGGAAATCCGGCAAGGATTTCGATGGCGGGCTTAATGATTTCCCGCGCCCATTTTGGGGCGAATACCGCCGTGTATAGAGCCGACAAGATAGCAGCCGGCGCAGCGATGCCGACGGCAATGAATGCCATTTTCAGGCTGCCGAGAATCAGCGGCGCGATTCCGTAGGCGGGAAAATTGGAGACCGGCATCCAGGATGCTGTCTTGAACAGATCAAGAATCGACACCGTGCCGACATCATCAACCGCTTTGCCCATAACCAGGGGAAACGCCTCTCGAAAAACGAATATGAATATAAGGACAATGAAGGCCAGTGACATCAGCGCCACGAGTGCAATGGATTTTTCAATGGCGAACTCGCCGATACGAAACCGGGCCTGCGGCCTTTTTGCGGTTTCTGTATTGAAGGACGAATTCATGGCTACTATTTCCCCTCATGTTCATCGGACAAAAAGCGATACGATCCAATAGCAGACCGCGGCGCAGCCCGCCGTCAACGGGATCGTCAACAGCCACGCCCAGATGATTTTGCGCGCCGTTACCCAGCGCACGCTGCCGCTGTGTTCAATGGCACCCACGCCCATGATCGATCCCGCGATCACATGGGTCGTACTCACCGGGATGCCGAAATGAGCAGTCCCGAGCAGCACGAGCGACGACGCCGTTTCCGCGCAGAACCCCTCCATGCTGCGGATTTTTGTGATCTGGGTCCCCATGGTCTTGACAATGCGCCATCCACCGAAAGCCGTCCCCAGGGCGATGGCCGCATAGCAGGATAAAACCACCCATCCATCAAGTTGAAATGACTTTATTATCCCTCCGGTATATAAGGCCAGCGCGATGATGCCCATGGTTTTTTGCGCGTCATTGGTGCCATGACCGATACTGTATATCGATGAAGAAACAAGCTGCAATCGCTTGAATATCTTAGCGGCGGTCGCCGGCCGCGATTTCCTGAAAAGCCATAAAATCAGCGTTGTAAAAATGCCGGCGCTTATCATGCCGATGACGGGGGCAACTGCGATGAACATGACAATTTTCAATACACCCCCGAGGATCACCACCTTCGGCCCTGCTGCGGCAACGCCGCTGCCTATCAATCCGCCGATAAGCGCATGGCTGCTCGATGTCGGCAACCCCAGCAGCCAGGTCGCGATATTCCAGACAATAGCGCCAAGCAAAGCAGCGAGAACGATCGGGAGGGTCACATGATCGATATGGATGATCCCTTTGCCAATCGTTTTCGCGATTGCCACGCCAAAGGTGAAATACCCGATGAAATTGGCCGCGCCGGCAAGCAGTACCGCTTGTCCCGGGGTCAATGTCCTGGTCACGACGACCGTGGCAATGGCATTCGCGGAATCGTGGAAACCGTTGAGAAAATCGAATAGCAATGCCATTGCTATGACAATGACCACCATTACCAGGGATGCTTCCATGTGCTATCCTTTTTCTATCGGGATGCAGGCCGGTTCCGCCGTCGGAACCGGCCCATGTTCAGTTGACCGGGAAATAGCCGACTTTAGTGACGATATCCTGACCCTCCGCGCTCAGGATCCAATCGATGTACTTCTGCACATCGCCCATGGGCTTGCTGCGCAGATACATATACAGATAGCGCGTGATCGGATAGGTCCCGTCTTTGACGCTCTGCGCATTGGGCTCATACGCCGGCGAGCCGGCGTCTTTCTTGACGCCGCAGAATTTGATGCCCTTCGCGTACGCCGCACCGCCGTAGCCTATTCCGTACTGGTCTTTTAAGACGGCATTGACCACCGCTGCCGTGCCGGGAAGCGTCTGCACCGACGGCGAGTAGTCTTTTCCGGAAAGCACAAAATCGCGGAAGTACACATAGGTCCCCGAGCTGTTCTCGCGGCCGTACATGATGATTTTGGCATCGGCCCCGCCGACATCTTTCCAATTGGTGATGTCACCCGTATAGATCGCCTTGATCTGGGCAAGGGTGAGTTCCTTGACCGGATTGGCTTCGTTGAGATACAACGTGACACCGTCTTTTGCGCATTTAACCTCGTATCCCAGCGTGTTGAACCGCTGCTTGAGCTTGTCCCGTTCGCTGTTCTTCATGGGCCGCGACGCGTCGCAGATGTCGGTGGTGCCGTTGATAAGCGCGGAAATACCCACGCCCGAGCCGCCGCCGGTCACCTGGACGGTGACGTCCGGGTTCTTCGACATGTAAATTTCCGCCCACCGCTGGGCCAGGATGACCATGGTGTCGGAACCCTTGACGGTGATGATTTTCCTGGCGCCGGCGTAGGCGAGCATGCCGCAGACCAGAAGGCCGCCGGCAATCAAGAGCGCTTTGTTTTGTTTCATGATTTTTCTCCCTTATTGATAGGTTTATTGAAAATCCGTCCGCGCATGCGGCTGCTAGAATTTGTACTGGATCCGAAGCGTAAACACATTGTCGTTCACATCCTTATTAAACGGAGCGGCAACGCCGGTCTTTTCCTCATTTTTAACCTGGTCATAATAGGCGATGAGTTTGACGTTTTCGTCCCAATGGTATATCAGGCCGCCGCCAAGGGTGGCATACGACATTTCGGTTGTGCTCTTGACATCCGCGCCAGTAACATCGGTATTGGGATCATATGCGTCATATTTGCCCACCAGCTGACAATTGATCGGATCGATGTTCAGAACAGCCATTGCATAGTAGCCCGAAAAATTGCGAAGGTAAACGGCACTGCTGGTTGTCAGGTCGGACTTGTTGGACTGGCTGCTGCTTTTCCCGGCCGGCTGCTGCCCCTGGATGTATTCACCGCGCACGGTAATTCCTCCCAAAACCGGGATATTTCCGTAGTAAAGCTGCACATCGCCACCCATATATTGGCGATCGATGTCTTTCCATTTATTGCCGGCTTCACCGGTCCATACTTTGTTTTTAATTGAATAAAGGCTGTCGCTCCGGTCACGGACCGCGCCAAAATAGCCCGATGCGCCTCCGTCAATCGCAAGGTTGATGTCGTTCAAAGGCACCGAGAAGCCAAGTCTGCCGATAAAATCCCGGACATCATCGAATTCGATATTGATTCCATTGCCGGCGAATAAGCCGCCTTTGAAATTGAGATAGCCGGCCCACGAAGGCAGATTATCTCCGGCGAGATATTCGAGCGACACGCCAAGATCGCGTTCTCCGGGAAAAAGCGTCTGGAAAAGACGGGATCGTTCAGGCGATTCGCGCGAGCTTGAAGAATAGGAAATTTCGAAACCGAAAGGACGATCGAAAACGCCGGCTTTCAGGGCGATGCTTCTAAGCCAAGGCTCCGAGAACCGCAGAAACGCATCCTTAATCGACACGCCGCCGCCGGAGAGCATGGCCTTATTATTTGCGCTGTTTTTAACCACGATATGGCGCACGCCGAGAGTATCATATATTGTATCCGGAGTGAATTTCTCAATCACATTAGCAGTAGTAAACGGCAGGCAGTCGAGTTGAACTACCATCTGCGTCAGCGGCGTCTCATACATCGTTTTTATGCGCGCGCGCCGGACCTGAAAAACGCTCTGAGTAGCCGCGGGCAGATTTCCGCCCTGAAATTCGCCAATGTTATAAATATTCGAGTAATCGGATTTAAGCGACCCGGTAGTATCGGTCGCATATCTAAACTGTGCCTGCAGATATCCCGAAACCTTAATCTTCGCCAGCTTATCAACCGTGCTCTTCGTCGCCAGATAATCCTCATTGATCCCGTCGGCCTGTCCTTTTACATTGGCTATCTGTTCCTGTAGCGCCGCAAGCTTAGCGGAATCCCCCGATGTCATGGCAGGGGCTGGGGCGGAATCCTGCGCGCTGCTTTTGGCGGATAGAAGCAAGCAAGCCGCGAAGAATAGCATTGCTGATCTCATAGTGTTCCTCATAATCACTCCTAAAAATGGGTGTAAATTGTTAGTGCTTTGCAAGCCGATTGTTAGGATTGCGTTAGATTTACGTTCATTTCAGGATTTTCAGTTATTGGATTTTAAGCATTGGGTTTTTCCTCCTTTCCGGGTGGCCGCGTTCCTGCTGAACGGATTTCCGGGATCTGAAAATTCACGGATGGATAAAATCCCCAATGCCTGTTATGGTTTCGTTGGCTGAGCATTAGGTTTCTGTTTGCCGAAGATAAGAGCTATTTTATGGATTAGCGCCCATGAAAACCTGGTCCCGCCGAAAATTCGCCCTTTCACTCGCTGCATTTTCCGGCTTGATAAAAAGCCATGCGCAGGAATTGGCGTCTCAAGCCCGGCGCTCGTTGACGGGGTTTGTCTATGATGAACGCTATCTGCGGCACGATGTCGCGCGCCTGCATCCGGAATCACCGCGGCGGCTTGAGGCCATCCTGCGCGAGATGGACCGAACCGGGCTTTCGGCACGGGTTTCCCGCCTTCCGATAGACCTTGATCCCATGCCATGGATCGGCGAAATCCATACGCCAGACCATATCGCCGCGATCCGCACAATCCCCGTCACGGGCGACGTGGCCGCGCTGGCGGTCGCGGGCGCGCTATCGGGTGTCAAGGCAGTGTGCGAGGGCACGATGCGCAACGCCTTCTGCGCGATCAGACCGCCGGGGCATCATGCGCGCAATACCCGGCAGGAGGAGGGGTTCTGCTATTACAACAACATCGCGATCGCCGCGCGCTATGCGCAGAAGCGATTCGGCCTCAAGCGCGTGCTGATCATCGACTGGGATTATCATCACGGCAATGGGACCGAAGAGGCGTTTTATGAGGACCCGTCTGTGCTGTATTTCTCAATGCATAACTGGCATGCCTACCCGTTTACCGGGGACCCCCGGAGGACCGGCAAAGGAGCAAAGGCCGGCCTGAACATCAACGTTCATCTCCGATGCGGCGCGAATGAATACGCGATGTTCGCTGCGTGGAACGACCGGCTGATGCCGGCGGTGGAAAAATTCAAGCCTGAACTGGTGCTGATCTCCGCCGGCTTCGATGCGCGCAAAGACGATCCGCTGGGTTGCTTTGCCGTGAGTGATATCGGTTTCGGGGAGTTGACAGAGCGGGCAATGTCAATCGCGCGGACCCATGCCAACGGCAGGCTGATCTCCATACTCGAGGGGGGATATGACTGTGAAGGCCTTGGAAAAGCCGTGTGCGCGCACGTCACGGCGTTGCTGTCGTCCGGATGATCACCGTCTGCCCAGCACCATGGCCAGGATGATCAGCATTCCCTCACCCATCATGAAGATATACGTGAAATAGAGTCCCATCTTCGGCGATGGCCGCATCACGAACCATACCGCGCATAGCATGCCGAGAGTGATGAAGGCATAATCCAGATACAGGTAGATCCGCGTGAATTCACCCGTGAGCCAGGCGGCATAGCTCAGGCAAAACGCAATCACTAGATTGACGAACGTGAACCAGGCCGCGCCGCGCATACCGAGCAGCATGGGAAGGGTCCGGACGCGGGTGGCCTTGTCCTGGGCGAAATCGCGAATATCGGTGACCCCGCGGCCGCCGAACATGGCGAAGAAAAACATGCCCGATATGATCCACAAAGCCGGTGTGAGCCGCGTGGCGGATCCGCCCATGAGCACATACAGCATTTGCAGCAGACCGAGGGTCAATGCGCGCGCGATCGGTGATTCGAAAAGATGGAGCGCCAGGCCGCCGAGGACTATCAGGATGATCAGCCATAGAAGCAGCGATCGCGGAGAAACGATGGCCAGTGCTATGAAGCTGAGGCCTATGAATGCGAGGGAAAAAAGGAGTCCGATGCGCGGCGCGATCGTCCCGTCCGCAAGGGGGTTCAGTCGGTGGAACGCCCGCGGGCCCTGCGCATCCAGATCGCGGTCGGCGAAAAAATCGAGCGAAAATCCGCCGACCGCCAATAGCCATCCGACAAGCGTCATGAGCAGCGCGCGGGAAGCCGGAGCGCCGCCCACCCACGCGCCCGCGCCGGTGATGAGAGCGACCATGATGGTGCGGTTTGGGCGAAAAAGCCGAAGGATAGGCATGTTTGTTCGCATGAGCTATGCATAAAATAGCATGTTCCCGCAACCTGCTTCCGATTGTATTTTGCTTCGGTCTCCAAAACCCGCGAACCATCCAGGGAGTGCGGCATGAAATACAGCCAGGCCCGCCAGGGCCGCATCTTTATCATCCGTCTGGAAGACGGCGACCTTGTCCACGAGTGCATCGAAGATCTCGCGCGCGCCAAATCCGTTTCCGCGGCCATGTGCATCATCCTCGGCGGCGCCGACAAGGGCAGCCGGCTGGTTGTGGGCCCGGAAGACGGCCGCGCAACGCCCGTGAATCCCATGGAGCTGGTGCTTGATAATGTGCACGAAGTCGCGGGCGTGGGCACCATTTTCCCGGATGAAAATGACCGGCCCGTTTTACATATGCATATTGCCGGCGGCAGAAATGATACGGCGGTGGCCGGATGCGTGCGCAAAGGGGTGAAAACCTGGCAGATACTGGAGGCGGTGATGATAGAGCTGGTTGATACGAAGGCCCGGCGCGTTGCGGACACTGCAACCGGGTTCAGCCTGCTTAAGCCCTGATATCGCAGCCGGTGAGAATGTGCGCTACCGGGTCAGATTGATCCGCCGGGATTCGGCGAACCCTTCACCCTTTAAATTGATCGCCATGATCCCGCTGCCGAACCGCTTGGCGGGGAGCGAAAAGACATAGGTGCCCGCCGCAAAGAAGCGGCGCGTGGAGAGATTGACGCCGCGTTTGCCGTCCAGGAGATATGCCTCGATGGAGACGTTCTGGGCCTTGTCGAATCGGAAGTAGAGCATCCGCTCGCGCGGATCGTAGGAGATCCGGTCCGACGCAACGCGCATCGACGGCGCGCCGGAGCGCTCCGCGCGCACCTGCTGATTTCCGTTGACGGCAAATTGCGTGACCGTGTCGCCCGTTGCGCTATCGATGACGATATAGGTCCCGGCAGCGAGTCTGCCGAATTCAAAGCGCGGGCCATACTGCGTTACGGCGTCGCCGCACATACGCCCCATCAGCGGATTCGGGGGAATCTCGGTATACATCAAACGAATGATGTTCTGTTGCGGACATGGCGCTTTAAAGCATTCAACCTGTTGGCCTGTGATGATCCTGAAGGCATCGTTGAAGGTGGGGGTGCAGGTGGTCGGATACGCGCCCACAACCAGCCAGAGCGATACTGCATCGCCCGTGCCCGGCTGCGCAGGAGTCAGCCGGGGCTGGGGATAGCCGATGCGCATGGGCGACTGGCTTGAGGATTCGGCAACAAGCGCGGCCATCCATACCAGCGCGCCTATAAGAACCAGCAGGGGACCCCGCATTTCATCCTCCGAGGACATTGCACATTCATGGGTGCAACGACCGGTTCGCGACTGCCATTTATCAAATTATATCACGCTCATCGGCCGATGTAAAGAGCGCCGCTTTGTATGGAGCCATTGCCGCCTGAAATCCGAAATACATAACTTCCCTGCGACACGCCGGCAATCGCGACCGTCTGGTGCTGCGGAACCGTTGCTTGCGTGATGAACCGTCCGGAAGCATTGAAAAGCCGGATGATAATTTCCGAGGCCAGCGGATTTCCCGCCGTCACCAGTCCGCCGTCCGATACGAAGACCGCGGGCTGTACGCGCGCTGCCGCTATGATCCGTGACAGCGCGGCTGTATTGCTGCATGAATACCCATAGCCGTTGGGAAAATCGCCCGTTGCCGAAATTCCGGCCCCCGGACCGGCCGCGCACCCTTCATTCAACTGAACGGAAACGAGCTGCAGCGGAGCCGATAGAATGCGCGGCTGAAATTTGACCGTCACGGTGGCAAGGTCGGCGTCCGAAAGACTTCCCGCGTCGCTGGTCATGATGGCAATGCTGTACCGTTTCTGGCCCGGATTACCGGCCGTGGCCACGATGGCGCCCGGCAGGCTGCTGCGCACTTCACGCACGCTGTAAATGACTGCCGTATCATAAACAAAGGTGATTTCCGCCGCAATCAATCCCTGGACGAACCTGCCCCGGATGGTATACCGGTAGATCCCCTGGGCCACGAATTCCGGGGCGCTTACCCAGATGCGCGCAGCGGCAAGCGCGGCAAGCGGAACGGCCTGCAGGCGCCAGGCGAAGTTCGGCATCAGGCCATAGCTGTACCGCAGTACCAGGGCCGCATCGAATGCCGTGACCATGGCATTGGCGCTGAGGTCCGCAACTTCGGCCGTTGCCAGCGTACAAGCGTCGGCTATCGCAAGCTGCGCACGCTGATTGGCCGCGCATTTCAGGATCAGACCCGCATCTTCCGCATCGACCTTGCCGTCGCGATTGATATCGCCTTTAAATTGCGCGGGACCTTCGATGATCGTCACTTCCGATTGCACGGTATCGATGGCGATAATACCGCTTTCCGTTGAAACGGCCGCGTTGATCAGGCTGATGACAGCGACCGAACCGGGCGCAGCCCCGGGCTGTACCTTGAAAACGAGCTGCGCGATCGAAGCGTCGGAATAATGGACCGGACCGCCCATGGTGGAAAGCGTGCACGCCATGGTCCCGTTGAGGTTGATTTTCTGGCTGCCGATCCAGTTGCGCTCCGGAATGAGCCGGCTGAATGCGAGGGATACGCTTTTGTCAAGCACTATGGTGAACCGGCACGCGCTTATCGAAAGGCCGGAATGGTTGGAAAGGAACACCGGGACCGCCACCGTGTCGCCGGCGCGGGCAAAGACCTGCTTCATGCCCAGGCTGATGTTCCAGTCGATTGTACCCGGCTGGGCTGCAACTAACCCGCACGCGAAAGCCAGCAACGCGACGACGTTCAAGATCCGGTTTATCATATTTAAGGAGATTTTCATAATTCTCCCTTTCCCTTTAAAATTAGCATCTGCGTTTCATTTTGACAATAGTATAGCAAGCAAGTGGAGTGCCATCAGGCGATCGCGAAAAGTTCCGGTCCGCGATACCGCCGATGCCCCTATCTCCTTTAACATCAGCATGTTAGGATTTTTGGGAATTCAAGAGGATGTTCCGGATAGCCCGGCGGGATGGCCGTGCCGTCCCGATCATGAGATCAACCGTCCCGTTTCATGGACGATTTCTTGACGCAATCGGAATATCCGGCCGGTCGCTTCGGAATCTATTTTAATGAAGTTTGGTGACCGGTTGTCCCAGTCCCCAATGAAGAAACAATCGCCTATGTCAGCCTGCCTTTCCGTACAAGATTTGCATGTTTCATTCACCGTCGATGCCGGTATGGCGCCGGCGGTGCGCGGCGTTTCTTTCGATGTCCAGACGGAGCAGACCCTGGGCCTGGTGGGCGAATCGGGCTGCGGCAAAAGCGTATCGGCGCTGGCGATCATGCGTTTGATCCCCCGGCCCCCAGGCCATGTTGAAGCGCGCGCCGTCATGCTGGGCGATCGCGACCTTATGAAGCTTGACGAAGCTTCAATGCAGTCG
>Ga0315289_10002729_pt1 | contig 26976 bp, 18 predicted proteins | sample YL17G11_40_MG_FD_203452 | JGI IMG/M metagenome (GOLD analysis project Ga0315289, IMG submission 203452) | Sediment microbial communities from Yellowstone Lake, YNP, Wyoming, USA - YL17G11_40 | ecosystem: Environmental > Aquatic > Freshwater > Lake > Sediment | place: USA: Wyoming | collected...
CTCCCCCTCCCACGCTCCCGGCGGACGACAGTCCGCCGCCCCCCTGTCGCCACTCTTCCCTTTTTTCTGCATTACAGGTATACTAGGCCTATGGCTCAGACCATCCTGGTTGTTGACGACGAGCCGCAGATCGTGCGACTGGTGCGGGCCTACCTGGAGGAGGCCGGCTTCCGCGTGGCAATCGCCTCCGACGGCGAACAGGCCCTGTACGTCGCCCGCCAGGAGATGCCCGACCTGGTGGTGCTGGACATCTTGATGCCCCACGTGGATGGGCTCGAGTTCACCCGTCGCATCCGCCGCGAGCGAAACGTCCCGATCGTCATGCTCACCGCCCGGGCCGAGGAAACCGACCGCATCGTGGGCCTGGAACTGGGGGCCGACGACTACGTCACCAAGCCTTTCAGCCCCCGCGAACTGGTCGCCCGTATCCGCGCCGTTCTGCGACGCGCCCAGGCCCCACCTGAACTCCCCTCGACCCTCCGCGCCGGCCCCCTCACCCTGGACAGAGCCACCCACGCGGTGACGGTAGCGGGGCAGCCGGTAGACCTGACCCTCACCGAGTTCCGATTCCTGGAAACGTTGATGACGACTCCCGGCAGGGCCTTCACCCGGGCCGAACTCCTGGAGGCGGTGCAGGGAGTCGCATTCGAAGCCTACGAGCGGACAGTGGACGTCCACGTCAAGAACCTGCGCCGCAAGATTGAGCCGGACCCTGTCCACCCGCGTTACATCTTCACCGTGCGGGGAGTAGGGTATCGCTTGAACTCAGAATTGGAGGCCCCGTAGCCTCCGCCGTTCGGAACCCGGCGTACTCGCCGGCTTCGCCGATTCGCTATGCGCAGTCTCTTCTGGAAAGGGATGCTGGCCTTCCTGGCGATTATCCTGGTCGCCGTCGGGACCGTAGCCCTCATGGCCGGACGGGTCACCGAGAGCGAGTTCCGCCGTTACACCGTCGCCCACGGAGGGGCATGGAACCGGCAGGTGGTCGAACTGGCTGCCTACTATACGAGCCACGCCTCGTGGGAAGGCATCCAGGAGGCCTTGCCAACTCTCATAGCGGCGATGGGACCCTACGGTCGGGGGATGGGCCCTCCACGACTCGACTTCCGCCTGGCCGATGTGCAGGGGCGGATCGTGGGCGATACTACGGGCTTCCCCGCCGGCACCGCCTCGCGGGCAGAACTGGAAAATGGCATTCCCGTCACCATAGACAACCGGGCCGTCGGCTACCTGCTGCCCGCCTCCCAGGCTTCGACCGCCGTGGGGCTGGACGCGCCTCAGGCTCAGTTCCTGGCCCGCGTCCGCACGTCCCTCTGGGCCGCCGCGCTGGCTGCGCTGGCCGCTGCGCTCATCATCGGCCTGCTCCTATTTCGCTCCATCATCGCCCCCTTGCGCCGCCTCACCACCGCCAGCCGGGCCATCGCCGAGGGGGACCTGTCGGCCCGCGCACCGGTTCAGGGCCAGGACGAGGTGGCCCAACTGGCAGATGCCTTCAACCACATGGCGGAGAGCCTGTCCCGCGCCGAGGAGGCCCGCCGGAGCCAGACCGCTGACGTCGCTCACGAACTGCGCACGCCCCTCACCGTCCTACAAGGGACGCTCGAGGCCATGGTGGACGGCGTGTTCCCCACCGACCAGGAGAGCTTGCTGGTGGCGCTGGGCCAGGTACAGACGCTCATCCGCCTGGTGGAGGACTTGCGCGTACTGGCTCTGGCGGACGCCGGGCAACTCCACCTCCACACCGCCGCGCTCGACCTGGAACCGTTCGTGCGAGAGATCGTGGAAGCCCACCGGCCTCAGGCCCAGGAAAGGATGATCAGCCTGACGTTGGAAACGCCTCCCGACCTGCCCCAGGTCCTGGCAGACCGGGACCGGCTGGCCCAGGTGCTGGGGAACCTGCTAAGCAACGCCCTCCGGTACGTGCCGCAGGGTGGCCACATCGTCGTCCGAGTGAAAGATCAGGGACAGGAGGTGGCCGTCAGCGTGGCCGACGACGGGCCGGGGGTGCGGCCCGCAGACCTACCTCGCTTATTTGAGCGGTTCTGGCGAGGAGACCCGGCCCGACAGCGGGCCACGGGCGGTAGCGGGTTGGGCCTGGCGATCGCCCGCCACATCGTGGGAGCCCACGGCGGCCGGATCTGGGCCGCCCCCACCCCCGCTGGCGGCCTGACCGTCACTTTCACCATTCCCCCGCTGCAGGCACGTATGCCGGCCGTAGGGTTTTCGTAGGGTTAGCGTATGGCAGGCGTCAAGTCTGGGCTGGCAAGATATGGTATGATACAGGGTGAGTCAGGGGCGGTTTCTCTTCTTCTCCTCCTTTTGGGGAGGGCCGAGGTGCGGTACCTCGGCCCTCCGCGTTTTTACGGCCGGTGAGCACATCCCGTCGGCCCGGCGTATCCCGTCACCCCGGCGTACCCCATCGGCCCGGCGTATCCCGTCACCCCGGCGTATCCCGTCACCCCGGCGTACCCGCGCCCGGCGTACTCGCCGACTTTGCCTTGTGGGGGCGGGTGAGTACACTGCGGGTGAGTACACCCGTACGTATGTTGACTTCCTGCCCATTCCCGAGTAAGATACAGATGTGCCCGGCGTACCCGCCGGCATCGTACGACGCACTTCGGCGGGAGGACAGACGTGGCGTATCGAAAAGGTGGTCGCGCATCATCCGCATACGAAGAGTCCACGGAGGCCGCCCCTATTGCCTTGCGCCTGGTGGCCGTCATCTCTTGCGTGGCAGCCATCGCGGCCATGACACACGGCCTGTGGGGGGCACACTCGCCCATTGAAACCACGACAGGGCCCACCCCATCTCCCGTCCTATCTGCTGCCCTCCCCTCCACCCCGAGCGAGCCCGTAGTGGCGACTTCGCGGATGAGTACATCCGAAGTCGCTTCCTCCGCCATGCCCTCCACAGACACGAATCTATTGCCATCACCCAGCGTCCCAACCATCGGCCTCGTGGCCGGCCATTGGGGCAACGACACAGGGGCCGTCTGTCCCGACGGCCTCACCGAGGTCGAGCTCAACCTCGACGTCGCCCAACGCGTCGCCCGCATCCTGCAGGCGCTGGGCTATCAGGCCATGCTGTTCGAAGAATTCGACCTGCGCCTGAGCGGTTTCCGGGCCACTGCGCTCGTCTCCATCCACTCCGACTCCTGCGAAGCCTTTCCCAACGCCGACCCCCCTGCCAGCGGGTTCAAGGTCGCCAGCGTCGAGGACAGCCTGGCGCCGGAGGCAGAGAAGCGGCTGGTGGCCTGCCTGGCCCAGTGCTACGCTGCCCGTACCGGGATGTACTTTCACGCCAATAGCATCACGTACGACATGACCCGTTACCACAACTTTTACGAGGTTGACGGGCGGACGCCCGCGGCCATCATCGAAATCGGCTTCATGCGCAACGATCGCCACGTCCTCACGCAGCAGGCCGACGTCGTGGCCCAGGGCATTGCAGACGGCGTCGTCTGCTTCATTGAGGACGAACAGCCATAGGGTTGGATGTTGGAGGGCGGCCTGTCATTGCGGGTGAGTACACCCGGAGCGAAGCGAAGAATCTCGTTGGATGCTGAAAACGGGAGGTGAACGATGCCTTATGCTAAAGCCGGACTACTGGTCGGGAACGGTCCCGTCACCCCGGCCGATCTCGACGTCATCCGCCAGGCCGGACTGGAGGCCCTCAAACTGCGGGCCTTCGTCAACCCGGCCTCTGACCTGTCCGCCTATCGAGACGTCGGGATCCACACCTTCCTGGTCCAACTTCTCAGCCCGCAGCCGGGCGAGCATCCCACCTCCCCGCAGGAATTCGTGGACTACTTTGCGCCCGCAGTGGAGCCCTTCGTGCAGGCCGGCGTACGCGACCTGGAGGTGCACGGCGAGCCCAACCTGCCGGCGCGCGGATACGGCATTTCGTGGGACAGCCCGGCCGCCTTCGGGGCCTGGTTCGTCTCGGTCGCCGGGAGGCTCAAGACGGCCTTTGGCCCGCAGGTACGGGTGGGCTTCCCCGGCCTCACTCCGCCACCTCCCTGCCAGCCGGGGGCCGCGCCTGCGGTGGCCCAGGGCGACTTTCTGGAAGCCTGCACCGAGGTGATCCAGGAGGCCGACTTGGTATGCTGCCACGTCTATTGGGACAGCGCCGAGAGATTGCGCGCCTTCGACGGTGGCATGAGTTTCATCCGTCAGTACCTGGAACGCTTCCCGACCATCCCGTTGGTCATCTCCGAATTTGCCAACGTCAACCCCAATGCCAACGGCGCCATCAAGGGGGACCAATACGCCGAGTTCTACTTCACGTGCGCCCAGTACGACGAGTGCCGCTACGACTTCCCCTGGCAACAATCGTTCTGGCCGCGCATCCAGGCCGCCTATGCGTTTCTCCTCAGGTCACCCGACCCTGCCTACGCCTCGCAGGTGTGGCTTGAACCCAATGGCCAGCCCCGTCCGGTCGTCGCCCGGGTGGCAGCGCGCCCCCGCATGCCTTCTCCCGCCGCACTGCGCTTCACCTGGCCCACCGAGTTCCGCCACTATACCCAGTTCTACGGCGAGAACCAACAAGACTACTTTGACACGTCGTTCGCTCACTCGCTGCACGGAGGCCACAACGGAGTGGACCTGCACGTCAGGCACGACGACCCGCCTAGTTCCCCCATCCGCGCCTGCCTGGACGGCGTCGTCACGAAGAAGGAAATGCTCAATACCGGCTACGGCCACCACCTCATCGTCGGAAGCCAGATAGCAGGGGTTGGCCGGGTGACACTCCTCTACGCGCACATGAGCCACGTACTGGTGGAGGAGGGACAGGCAGTACAGACCGGCCAGGAGATCGGCGCCGCCGGCATGACGGGAGCGACCAAAGGCCCACACCTGCACCTTTCGCTCAAGATCGAGGGGCTGAGGCTACCGGCCAACGCGGATTACGTCAACCCGCGTCCCTACCTCGATCCCTTGCCACGCCCTCGCGGCCGCCCCCGCATACCCTACGCCCGCACCTACGTACTCCTCCCGCCAGGGGCCAACGCGACCTGGGCTCAGGCCGTGGTGAGCGCCACCTGGGAGCCGCACCGCTTCACCATCGGCGGCAGTGCCGACGACGCGGGCATCGGCGACCTGGATTTTCGCCGCGTCGTCGCCGTCAACCCCGCTGTGTGGGGCGCAGACCTGCGCACCTTCTTCGCCACTCATTACCCCGGCGTCGTCTACGTGCCCATAGAAGCCGAAAGCCCGGAATCGCTGGCCACCAGTTTGCAGACCCTGCCCGCCATGCCGGCCCAACCGCCCGCACAGCCGGGGCCACCGCGGGGGCTCCCCCGCGTACCCTACGCCCGCACCTACGTACTGTTGCCGCCGGACGCCGGTGCCGCCTGGGCCAGCGCCGCCGTCGAGGGGGCGTGGGAGGCACGCCGCTTCACCATCGGCGGCAGCGCCGACGACGCGGGCATCGGCGATCTGGACTTTCGTCGCGTCATCGCCGTCAACCCCGCCGGCTGGGGCGCAGACCTGCTGGCCTTTTTCGAGACCCACTATCCGGGCGTCCTATACGTCCCGCTCACAGCGGACACGCCATGGGAACTGGCGGAGCGATTGAGAGAGTTTTGAGCCGACGCGAAAGCGAGGAAAGGGGGCGGGGGGGGGGGAAGATAGCAAGTTGCTGAAGAGGCAAGCAGAGAGGCATGTAGACGAGCGGGTGGCGGCCCTGGTGCGGGAAGGCCAGGCTGCAGCCAGGACCGGCCAGAAAGCCCGCGCGCGGCACCAGTTTCGCACTGTGCTAACGCTCGACCCGGCCAACGTGAGTGCGCTGCTGTGGCTGGCGTGGCTCAGCGACGATCTCCGCGCCAGCCTGGCCTACGTCGCCCGCGCGCTGGAAAGCGACCCCGAAAACCCTCACGCTCGCGCGGCGCTGCAATGGGCACGCCGGCGCGCACCCTCTCCCCCACTCCAGGAACGGCCATCCCCCTCCCCATCTGAGAGCATACCTGAGGATTCAGCGGAGGCGGCTTCCACGCCGCCGAGTGGACCGGGCGTAGGAGCCCGGCCCGCTACTTCTCAGACAGGCTCTGACGCACCGGCATCCGGCCGCCGGTGGCGCCGCCCCGGCCCCGGCGTACTCGCCGGCCTCGCCATGCTGGGCTTGCTGATCATCCTCGTGAGCAGTACCTTGGTCTGGTTCATGCCGGACGGTCTGTCCGCGTGGGCGGCCCTGGCCCCTACTCCATCTTCGACCCCGATCGCCACGGCCAGCCCCACCCCCACTCAGGTCGCTACACCCACGTCCACTCTCACGCCCACTCCCTCACCCACCAGCAGCCCCACTCCCACACCGTCTCCGACCGGGACGCCGAGCCCGGCCCCCACGCCGACCGTCACTCCCACCGCCGCGCCGCCACCCGCCTTACCCACCGCGCTTCCTCTCCCGCCGACGGCGACGATGGCCCCGCCCTCTATCCCCAGCAACATCCGCTGGATAGACGTAGACCTGACCGCCCAGAGCCTCACCGCCTACGAGGGACTGACGCCGGTGCGCACGACGCTCGTCTCGACCGGGCTGCCGTACACCCCCACGCCCATCGGCCAGTATTATATCGAGGTCAGACTGCGCTACGACGACATGAGCGGCCCCGGCTACTACCTGCCCAACGTGCCCTACGTCATGTACTTTTATAGAGGCTTCGGCCTGCACGGCACCTACTGGCACGCCAACTTCGGCCACCCGATGAGCCACGGCTGTATCAATCTGCCCACGCCGGAGGCGGAATGGCTCTACGACTGGGCCGCAGTGGGCACGTTGGTCAACATCCATTACTGAATCCCCATGAGCCCACTACCCGCTGTGGAGTGCATGAGTTTGGCAAAATCATTCACCTGGGATATAATGCAGATGAGACAAGATCCTCGCTACTCCACACGGAACTAGGTCGAACGACCGGCCCCATGGTGATGGCTATGTCAAGACAGGGCGACCTCCCGACCCAGTCGGAACTCGCTGCGGCCCTGCGCAACTTTTTGCCCTCGTCCCTCGAGCGACAATGCCTCCTCGGTGACGAGATCAGGGATCCTGGCCTCTGCGCGCGCCATCTTGCCGCATTGTTGCGTACGATTTCCACCTACCTCCCCCATCAGGTCGTCGCCCCGCTGCTGGCCAACCCGGAGCCAGGCAAAACAGAGGGTGGCTTTACCTACGGCACCGTGATGTTCGCCGACGTTTCCGGCTTCACGAACATGTCGGAACGGCTCTCCCAATTGGGCAAGGCGGGTGCTGAAGAGATCACGGCCATCATCAACCGCTTCTTCGCGGCGTTGCTGGAAGTGACCGACCGCTACGGCGGCGACCTGCTCAAATTCGGCGGCGACGCGCTGCTCGTCTTCTTCGGCGGCGAAGACCACGCCCTCCGCGCCTGCCTGGCCGCGCTCCAGATGCAGGAGCGCATGTCCCGCTTCTCCGAAACTCCCACTTCCCAGGGCGTATTCCAACTGCGCATGACGATCGGCCTGGGCACAGGTCCCCTTTTCATGGCCCACCTGGGCTCAGAAGACGGCATGGAGTTTGCCGTCATGGGCCGCGCGATGGCCCACATGGCCCAGGCAGAAGACCGGGCCTCAGCGGGAGAAATCTTCCTGGATACAGAGACAACCCAGGCAGTCGCCGGCCAGGCCGCAGTCGCCGGCCAGGCCGCAGTCGCCGGCCAGGCCGCAGTCGCCGGCCAGGCCGCAGTCGCCGGCCAGGCCCTCACCAACACAACTGAAGACGACTTCTATCAACTGGTCGGCCTGCGGGAAGGCCCCCCCGGCCTGAGGGGGGTGGTGCGCAATCCCCTGGCCGCGGTGTCTCTCCCTCCCGTGGGAGATGACGTATTCCCCTGGATCGCAGACACGCTGCGGCGCATTCGGGCCCTGGGGCTTTTCCTGCCGCCTGCACTGATGGACAAGATCAAACTGGAGCCAGAGCGAATCGCCATCGGCGGCGAATATCGGCCGGTCACGGTTCTCTTTGCCAATTTCTACGGCATTGACGAACTGATTGAGGCGCTGGGAGAAACCCGCAGCGCCGAGATCACCGCCATCCTCAACACCCATTTTAAGACGATGAGGCACATCGTCGCCGGGTACGGCGGCGTGGTCAACAAGGTGGATAGCTACGCCGTGGGCCACCGCATCATGACTCTCTTCGGCGCGCCCCGCGCCCACATAGACGACCCGGAACGGGCGGTGCGAGCGGCGCTGGAGATGCAAGAGGCGATGGGCGCGTTTGCCCAACTGGACACTTCCTGTGGCTCCTTCTGCCTCAAACAGCGCATCGGCGTCAACACCGGCCTGGTCTTCGCCGGTAACGTCGGCTCGCTCGTCCGCCAGGAATACTCATGTATGGGGGACGAGGTGAACCTCACCGCCCGCCTGATGGCCCTGGCCAGCGAGGGCCAGGTCCTCATCAGCCAGAGCACCGCCCGCCAGTCGGGTGGCGCTTTCTTGCTCCGCGAGCAGGAGCCAGCGCGAGTCAAGGGCAAGGCGCTGCCTGTCCATAACTATGAGGTGCTGGGCCTCCAGGAACGCCGCATCCGCGAACAGCGCCCGCTGGTCGGCCGGGACGCAGAATGGCAGGCCATCCACGCGCTGGCCGACCGGGCGCTGGCCGGCGAGGCGCAGGTGCTCACCATTACCGGCGAGGTAGGGCTCGGCAAGTCGCGCCTTCTCGACGAGGTGACCGCCCACTGGAGCGAGCGGCACCATGCCCTGAGCATCAGCGCCACCTGCCCGTCCTTCGGCAGCCATACCCCCTACCTGCCCTGGCTGGACATTTTACGCGCGCTGTTTGGCCTGAGCCCCGCCGACTCCGATCCGGTCAAACTGGAAAAGATCGAGACACTCCTACGGGAGATAGACCCCACCTGGCGCGACTGGAAGACGCTGATCGGCCGCCTGTTGGGCCTCGACGTCGAAGAGACCAACCTGGTGCGCGCCCTCGACGCGCAGACCCGCCAGCGGACGATCTTGCGCGTCGTGACCGGCCTGGTGGGCCGCGTCGCCCGCGAGCAGTCCCTGCTGCTGGCCATAGACGACCTGCAATGGGCCGACGACACCTCCATCGAACTGGTCAACCAGGTAGCGCGCCTGGTGACCGGGCGACCATTCCTATTGGTGCTGGCCAACCGGCCGGAGGAATCTACGGCCTCCATTCTTAAGGTCGCCGACCTGCCTCACCACACCGGCCTGTGTCTGAAGGAACTATCCGACGAGGCCAGCCTGCGCCTGCTGGACACCCTGCTGCCGACCACCCCCCAGATGCCAGACCATCTCAAGCGGCTGATCCTGGACAGAGCGCGGGGCAATCCCCTGTTCATTGAGGAGGTCGCCCACTCGCTGATCGAAAACTATCTGACGCTCGACGAAGCGACCGGCACGTATCACGCCCGGCCTGACCTGGAGCAGATCGAGGTGCCCGATTCGGTCAACCGGGTGATCATGAGCCGCATAGACCGGCTGGACGAGAGCAGCCGCAACGTGCTGCGGGTCGCCTCGGTCATCGGCCAGGAGTTCGAGCATTGGCTGCTCAGCGCCATCTACCCGTACCGCCAGGCAGCAGGAGAACTGCGCGAACGATTGGATGAACTATCGCAGCGGGAGATCCTGGAGGGCCGTTATCCTGACCTGATGTACCTCTTCCGCCACGTGTTGACCCGCGAGGTGGCCTACGAAAGCCTGCTCTACGCCGACCGCCGCCACTTGCACCGCTCCATCGGCGAATCCATCGAGGCCCAACAGGCCGGCCGGCTGGCCGAGTATTGCGAGGTGCTGGCCCATCACTTCGGCCTGGCCGAAGAATGGGATCATGCCCTGCACTATCACCTGCAGGCCGGCCTCAAGGCCCAGAGCATCTACGCCAACGAGGACGCCATCCACCACTTCCGCCAGGCGCTCAAAGCGGCCGAGCGGGTGCCCGCCAGTGCCGATGCGGGTGAGGCGGACGAGCACACCCGGCGCCAACTGGCCGCCCACGAGGGGCTGCACGAAGTGCTGGACACGCTGGGCAACTATGACGAGGCTTTGGCCCACCTGCAACGGGCACAAGACCTGGTGATGGCGATGGACTGTGCGGGTGAGTACACCGCGGGTGAGTACACCCGTTGGCCGGAGGAAAAGGCCCGTCGCCTGGCCGACCTGTCCCGCAAGACCGCTGCCATCTACGAGAAAAAGAGCGACTATGACGCCGCCTTCGAGTGGCTACAGGATGGCTTGAGCACACTGGGAGGGCTGGAGACCATCGAGGCGGCGCAGATTTACCTGCTGGGAGGTGGCATCTACCAGCGCCAGGGCAGGCACGAGGAGGCCATCGCCTGGTGCCAGAAGAGCCTCGCCGTGGCTGCTCGCGTTCAGACTCGCGCAAGCCGGCTTGTCTTGGGCCGGGCGTACTATAACCTGGGTGGGATTCACATTCGGCGCGGCGATCTGGAACGCGCGGTACAGTTCTGCCGCCAGAGTGTGCAGGTCTATGAACAGATTGATGACATCGTCGGCCAATCGCAAGCCCACATCAACCTGGCCAACGCCTACTTCGAGCAAGGGGCCTGGTCCCAGGCCACCGACCACTACCTGCAGGCGCTGGAGATCAAGCGCAAAATCGGCGACGTCTACTACCAGGCCATGATCACACTCAACCTGGGAGGCGTATACCTGAACCAGGGGAACCTCGACCAGGCCAGCACTTATTATCAGCAGAGCCTGGAGATGTGGCAAGACCTGAGTTCTACCTACGCCATCGCCCTGCTGCACAACAACATGGGCACGGTGGCACTGCGACGGGGTGACCCCGGCGAGGCGCTGACCCTCTTGCAGAAAAGCCTGGCCTTGTTCCAGCACATCGGTTCCGGGGACTTTCTGGCCGAGGTATACCGGCACCTGGCCGAGGCCCACCTGGGCCGGGCGGAACTGGAGCAGGCGCTGGACGATGCCCGGCAATCGCTGGACCAGGCCCAGGCGCAGGAGATGCGCCTGGAAGAAGGAGCGACCCGCCGGGTGCTGGGGCGAATCTACCTGGCCCGCCGCGAACTGGCCCAGGCGACCCAGGAATTGCGGGAGAGCCTGCACATCCTGGATGCATTGAACAGCCGTTACGAAGTGGGCCAGACCCTGCTTCAACTGGCTCGCCTGTACCGGGTACAGGAAGACCAGGCACAGATGCGCGAAAACCTGGAGCGGGCCAGGGCCATCTTTGAAGAACTGGGGGCCTGCCTCGACCTGGCCCAGGCCCAGGAATTGGCGGCCGAGTAAGAGAGTATCGTGGGCCGGCAGGTCGTGCGGCCCAATGCAGGTGAGTACATCCGAGGAGGAATCGCATGAACCGCGAAAAGTGTGGACTTGGGATCACTCTTGCCCTGCTCTTGGCGCTGCTCATCCCCGCCTCCGCCCAGGGGCTGGGAGAGGCACACCCAGTGGGACCCGAGGGCACTCCGGTGCCGCAAGTGCCCTCAGGAGCCCCTCCTCTTGACGAGCCCCGCTTTGTGTTGGCCAGCGCCCAAACGACCGAGCAGGTGTCCAACGCTGTGACTCAAGAGGCCAGTAGTCCCGAAAACTTCGGCTACTGGTGGGACGACTACGTGGCTTACAACTGGATTGACGCGACCAACGGCACCGATACCGGCCTGGGGGGTAGCACCGAAGTCGCAGGGCCGATCTCCTTGCCCTTCTCTTTCAAGTTCTACGAGAATACGTACAACCGGATTTACGTCTCCAAGTACGGATACCTGGGGTTCACCAACGTCAACCTGACGCGCCAGCAAAGCCGCATTCCTTTCCCAAACACCCCCAACAACGTCATTGCCCCCTACTGGGCCCCATTCTTGCTGCGGGAGAGCGGCTACGCAGGTGAAGTCTCGTACATCAGCGGCGGCACGGCTCCCAACCGCTACTTTGTCGTCGAGTGGTACCAGGTTCGAGACCCCGACCAGCCAGCGGCAGTCGTGTTCACCTTCGAGGTGGTTCTGCACGAAAACGGCGACGTCCGCTTTCAGTACAACATGATGACGTACGGGAACGATTGGTACTGCGGCCAGGCTGGCATCGAGGATCGCGAGGGGTTCGATGGGCTGGCCTATGGTTCGTTCTGCCAGGAATACACCTCCAACAAGGCGGTTCACTTCTACCGCCCCGAGCCCGCCGCCCGGCTGAAGATTACGCCTCTCTACCAGGGCCGCTTCGTGCGCGCGGGGGAGACGGCCGCCTTCCAGGTGCCCATTCGCAACACCGGCGAACTGGGCAGCGACGCCTATAACCTGTTCGCCATGACAGCGGAGGGATGGGGGATGAGCCTCTCCGCTGCCGCAGGCCTCCCTCGCCTCACCGACAGCGACGGTGACTATGCGCCAGACACCGGTCCCCTGCCCCAGGGCGGTACGTTCACCGTCACCGTCATGGTAACCGCGCCCGCCTGGGCCGCCCTGGGCGATGCCAGGGACAACCCGTTCATCGTGTGCTCCTCGCTCAATCCAGACGAGTGCAAGACTGTCACTTTGCAGACCGCCATCCCCGCTCCCTTCGCGCAGGTCCTGCGCGACGACGCCGACGGAGCCATGAGCCTCTACCTGGTTCAGCCCGGTGTCCAGGCCCTGAAGAAGACGACGACCGACCAGTATAACGGCTACGACCTGGCGGTGGCCGAGATGCCCAGCAGTTTCGCCTACTTCTGGACCCGGAGCCGCCTCGTGGGGAGCCTATACGTCCGCGAGATCGAGTACACCTTGCTGGATCGCTACGGCAACCCGAAGAGGGGAGTCAGCAGGCTGGCCGACCACTCGGGAGCGACGATGCACACCTACGACTACGCCCCCGCCGTGGCCGTGGCTCCGGACGGCCGCGTCGGCGTGCTGTGGTACCGCTATCTATGGAACAGCAACACCTCCCAGTTCAACTACAACGTGTACCTGGCGATCCTGAACAGTGCGGGCGACCTGGCCTACGGTCCCGTAAACCTGACCAACAACACCGCCTGGGGCCCGTGGGGAGGGCTGAACCTGCCCCACTTCCTGTGGGCCCACATCGCGGCCACCGACGACAATCGCTTCGTCTTGACCTGGTTGCGGCAGCACCAGGGAAGCAATGGCGAGGTAGATGACGTTTATTACGCGGTGCGCAGTAGCAGCGGGGCCGTGGTCAGGAACGTCACCCGCCTCACCAACGACACCGAAGGGACAAATGATGGTTTCCATGGGCCGAACGTCGCACGCATGTCTGGGAACCGCGCCCTGCTCGTCTTCCAACGCGCAGGAGGCTATGGAGACATATACTATGCTGTGCTGGACAGTAGCGGCGCTTTGTTCAAGCCGGTGACGGAACTGACCAACGATGGGGGCACCTTGGGGGACTGGGGCTGGCCCGATGCCGCTCAACTGAGCGATGGCCGCATTGTCGTGGCCTGGACGATGGACGAGGATCCAACCGCTGGGATAACCCCTCGACTGCGTTATGCCGTGTTGGGCAACAGTGCCGACAACTACAACCGCCTCGCCGGCCCCTTTGCGCTGAGCGCACCGGCCGCCTTCACGGGCGACGATCAGGTGTCTATCGCCACGGACAATGCCGGGCACGCGATCCTGACCTGGAGAGATTACGACAACGACTATCGCCGCAACCTGTACTATACGCTGGTAGACGGCAGCGGCGCGCAACTCACGCCAGCGATGGTTTTCTACACCAGCCAGGCCTCCCAACCAACCATTGACACCAGCGACAGGGGCTACGGCAACACCTCCTACGCGCCTGGCCCCCACGAGCCGAACGACACCTGGCAGGAGGCTTATAGCATCAGCCCCAGGCTGACCTACCAGAGCACCATCGGCCACGGAAAGGACCTGGACTGGTTCAAGTTGAACGTCAGCACGGCTCAGGCCATCACCGTCAGCCTGACCAACCTGCCCGCCGACTACGACCTGGTGCTCTTTACCAACCTGATCACGCCGACCCAGGAGAGCACCGTCGTCGGCGACCTGCAGGACTCCTCGGACGTAGACGCCACCGGGCAGATGAACGCCATCGGGCAAATGAACGCCATCGGCCAGATGAACGCCATTGGCCAGATGAATGCCATCGGCCAGATGAACGCCATCGGCCAGATGAACGCCATCTCGGCCAGGGCGGGCCTGGAAAACGAGCAGGCGGTGGCCCGCATGCGCACCCCTGGCACGCTCTACATCCTGGTGCTCTCCAGCAACGGGGAGTCCAGCCCGGCACCGTACTCGCTGTCCACCCAAACCGGGCCGCTGCCAGCAGCGCCTTCCTGCGACAACCTATTCACCTACTCCCCTGGTCCGGCTGCTTCCGTCTACACCGGCGCCAGCGTCATCACCTCCCCGGCCACCCTCATCCTGGTCAACAAACTGCGCCTGGACCGCGCCTATGACACCGCCGCCACCGCCAGCCTGATGGCCGCGCTGGAAAGCCTGGCGGACGAATCGGACGTCCAGGGAGTGGTCGTGCCGGTGGAGAACACGCCCGCCGTAGCCGACGCCTACGACACCTGGGACACCGGCAACGCCTGCAACCCCCAGGTCGCCAACGTGGTCGCGGGAGAGATCAAGCAAGTAGTGAGCGAGTACCTGGCCGCGTATCCGGACGTGCGCTACCTGGTGATCGTCGGCGACGACCTGATGATGCCCTTCTATCGCGTGCCGGATGACGGCGCCATCGCCAACGAGTCGGCCTACACCGCCCGCTCGGCCGTGGACCCGGACACCCCTACCCACGCCGCGCTCGAGCAGGGCTACGTCCCGACCGACGATTTCTACGCCGACCACACGCCGCTCCAATGGCGCAGCCGCGAACTGTTCATCCCTGACCTGGCCGTCGGCCGCCTGGTGGAGACGCCCGCCGAGATCGAAGCGCTGGTCCAGGCCTTCCTGGCCCACGACCTGGCCAAGCCCACCACCGGCTTCGTGAGTGGCTACGACTTTCTGATAGACAGCGCCCAGGCCATCAGCGAGACGCTGGGCCACGCCAGCCTGACCGTCACGCCCCTCATCCGCGATGACTGGTCCGCCGGCGACCTGCGGGACTATTGGCTGAACAGTCCCAGAGACCTGGCCTCGATCAACGCCCACTTCGACCACTGGCAGGCCATCCCGGCCAAGGGGACAGAGACGGTGGACACGGCCGACGTCATAGCGGCCACGGCCAGCATGAGCGGCACAGTCAACTTTTCCATGGGCTGCCATTCCGGCTTCAGCGTCCACGACGCTCACGCCACCTCGGGCTACCCGCTCGACTTTGCCCAGGCGCTGGCCCGCAAAGGGGCCTGGTGGATCGGCAACACGGGCTTCGGCTACGGCATGGATGACGCCATCGCCTTCACCGAGCGGCTGATGCACCTCTTCGCGCAACGGCTCACCAGCGGCGACGAGGTGCCGGTAGGCCAGGCGCTGCGCTGGGCCAAGCGGACCTACCTGGGCCGCGTGCCCTCTGGCGGCTTCGGCACCTACGACGAAAAGGCCCTGATCGAGGCGACGTTGTATGGCCTGCCCATGTACCGCATCTATACGCCCGCCGGCACCAGGGGACTGGAGATGGCATTCCCAGCGGCACCGCTCAGCGCCAATGCCCTGCCGACCCACACCATCTCCCTCAACCTCTCGTCCTCGTTCCAGTTGCAGACCACCACCGCCGGCCACTACTACGCCATCGGCGGCGAGGTGCAGGCCAGCCCCGGCCGCCCACTCCAGCCCCGCACCAGTGCCGTGCTCCCAGAAAAGGAGGGGCAGATACCCCACGGCGCCGTGCTGGTCAGCGCCACCGCAGTCTACACCAACGGCTTCAACCCGCTCATCTCCCACCCTGTGACGGATACAGCGCCCAGCGAGCCCCCCTTCGAGGCAGAAGCCTGGTTCCCGGCGCTCCCCTGGGCCATCAACCGGTTGGGCGACGAGGCACGCCTGGTCGTGGTGCCCGCCCAGTTCCAGGGCAACCAGGACAGCGGTACACTGCGGCGCTTCACGGCGCTCCAGTTCCAGGTCTACTATGCCGACTCATTTAACACCGACTTCTCAGCGCCAGTCGTCTGGATGGTGACGGGCGTGGCCGTGGGAAACCAGGCGGACTTGCGGGTCACCGCCCAGGATAGTTCCGGCGTCGAGCGGGTGCTGATAGTCTACACCCAGACTGGTACCAATTGGGTGAGCCGTGACTTGGCGTACAACCCCACCCTGGATCGCTGGGAGACGCACTTGACGGGGTTGGCCGGCCCGTTCTTCTACTTCGTCCAGGCCGTGGACGGCGCGGGCAACGTGACGGTCACGTCGAACAAGGGGCTGTTCTTCGAGCCGATCCGTCACAACGTCTACCTGCCGCTCGTCGTGCGAGAACACTAACGGGTGTACTCACCCGCCATACAAGGACTGGTAATCCGGGCGCTCCCGCAAGGAGACGAGATCGGTGTCTTGCTTCGACCACTCCGTGAGGTCTGGGGCGAGCCGGAGCGCTTCACGCAATGCATCCATCGCCTTCTCGGCCTGGCCCGCAAGTGCATAGCAGCAGGCGAGGTTGTAGCGCACGACGCCGCGCCAGTCGGGGCTATCGTCCAGTTGCGCCAGCCTGTCCGCCGCCTCTTCCGAGAGTTCGGTGCCACGGCGGACTTGGCATGCTCCGCGTAATACTGCTTGCTATCCTCTATCCTTGTCCGTCGCCTCCTGCTCCAGAAAATCTTTGAGCGAGGCGAAGGCAGCCGCCACCGCCTCGAGGCGAATGGCATATCCTTTCACTTCCGTACCTTCTCCCAGTGTCAGTTGTACCAGCCCTGCCATGCGCAGTGTCTTGAGGTGATGCGTCACCGTCGGGGCGCGCAGCCGCAGGCGGCGGGACAACTCGGCTGGAGAGAACGGTTCCTGGGCCAGGTAATGCAGAATACGCAGCCGCGTTGAGTCGGACAACGCGTTGAGCACTCGCAACACCGCATCCGGCACCATCTCTCCCGGCACCAGTGAGGCATCCGCCGGCCGCGCCCCAAACAGGCAGATGGCCCGCTCGGCGCTCACTCTGCCGAAGAACATGAGCGGCGTGCCCCAGTACGAGGGGGCCAGCACCAACTCGCTCCCCTCCGGCAGCACGTCAAATCGCAACCCCTGGGAGACTTCCTCCAACAAATCCGGCAACGCCAGCCGCTCCGCCCGTTCCTGCGCCCGCGACAGCGCTCCCTGCAAGGCCGGGCGGATGCGCCTTTCCTCCTCGGCGAAAAAGGCCTTCTGGTAGGCGCGCAGCCCCTCCAGGTAGCGTTCTCCAAACTCCTCGGAATGGGACCACCAGTGCAGAATAGTGACCAGCTCTTGGGGAGAAAGGGGCAACTTGTCCTCTTTCCCACACGGCTGGAACGTCCGGATGACCTCCTGATCCTGCTCGTCCCAGGTCCCACGCGCGGCCACGCGTCCCAACGCTTCCGCCACGTCGGCAGAAGGCCCATCCGGGGTCAGGGCCAGGGCAGGCAAGCGCTCCGCCGGTGGAATCTGCCCCAGGGTCCACAGGACGGCAGCCCCATCCTTGGGCTTGGGCAGAGTGTAGAGCCAGTGCAGGGGCAGGCGGAGCAGCAACTGAGCCTGTTCCAACACCTCCCGCTCGGCAGCGGAAAGCCGCGCGCGCACGCCCGCCGCCCACGCACCGCGCACGCTGAAATCCACCGGATGGTGCAAGACATCCAGGCTGACGAACAGGTCGTAGGCCGTTCCCCAATCCCAAAGCAGCCGTGGCAGTGGCATCTTATTCGTCAATTACAGGCTTCGTGACAGGGCCGCGTCGCTGGCTTGTAGCGCGCATGCAGCCGCTGGCCGGTAGAGATCAAGATGTCACCCGCGCGCAAGAACAGCCGTTCCTGAAGGCGCGCTCGCGCATGCCGGCTACGCTCCGGCATCCTACCCCTTCTTGCCTCTCGCCGCACGTGATCCTGATGGGCACTCACCACCATGCGTGTCATCGTGGGATTCACCATACCATCCTCCACATTCGGTTGTTAGATCATTGTGTATGTTAGATAATGATCTAACTTAGATTATAACTGAATTCCTCCTTCTTGTCAAGTGGCATCAGGTCACTACTCCTCGATCTCGTAGGTATACGATCCGATCTCCGTCGTCACCGGGGCCAGGCCAGAGACAGCGATCACCGCCCGCTCGGTGCGGCCGTCCAGCGCGATGGTCCACTCGCCCGCCTGGCTCTCGTCCAGTTCCAGCCGCTGCACCGTCGTCTCAGGGCCAAAGAGCACCAGTTGTACCAGCCAGCGCTGTGGCAACACGTTGGCGTGCCGGATGAAGCCGGCCGGCTCCCAGCCGTCCCCGTCTTCCTCCAGGTCGCTGGCATAGCCGATTTCGGGGATGGCGACGTCGTCCACCACGAAGCCGGGGCGGTTGACCGCGTCGTCGGTGATATATTCGAAACGGAGCAGCACCTCCTGCCCGGCGTACGGGGCAAGGTCTACCTGCTCCTGGATCCACTGCGCCGTCTCTCCGCCGCCGCTCCTGCCGGTGTAGGCCCAGCCGAAAGAGTTGCCGTTAGGATTGGTGCTGGTGCCGGAGGGGGTGGTGAGGATCGTCCAGGTCTCCCCGTCATCGGCGCTGACCTCCACGTAGGCATAGTCCCAGTCCTCCTCCAGGTCGTACCAGGTCCAGAACTCCAGCGTCGCCGCGCTGACGCCCGACAGGTCAAAGGCCCGCGTGAGCATCATGTCCGAATCGTCGCCGCGGTTCGACCACCAGACGTAACGCCCGCTGTGGGCAGTCGTGTCCACCAGGCCAATCTGCGTGGAGCCGGTGAAACGCAACGTCAGGGGCCGCTCACCGCGCAGTTCGACGTAGTCGGTACCGTACTGGTGGACCGTATCGCCGCCGGAAACAGGATAATCGCCCGCGGCATAGTTGGTTTCGACGTCGAAAGAGGCCGGGTCAATCTCCTCGTAGCCGTAGCGCCCATCGCCGATGTCCGGAGCGTCTAGCACGTTGGCGACGACCCAATCGGCAAACAAGTCCACGTGCTTCATCCTGGACCCCAGTTCCACCAGCACCGCCTCCACGCTGGCGAAACCGTTCTCTTGGTGGGCGACCAGCGCCTGAGTGGCCTCCGAACCGAAGCGGTCGAGGAAGTAGGACGTGAAGAGGTAACCGGCACCATAGTTGGCCCCCGCTGCCCCCGGCCCCTCGGGCCAGGAATTGAGCTGCGTGTCCGGTTCGTTAGCGAACTCCCAGTCGGAGCCGCCGGTATCGTAGCCATTCAGTTCCATCGCCAACTCGGCGAAACCCTCGTTCAGCCAGGTCTCCTCGTTGCGGTCGTTGTGCCAATGGATCATGTGCTGGAACTCGTGGGCCAACACGCCGTTGTAAAAGTCGTCGTTGATGGTCACGTTCTCGCTGTTGATGTAAAACATCTCCATCTCGTTGGAATCGTCCCGCACGGTGGAGACGAACTCATCGGCGCTGGAGTAATAGCCCGCCACGGAATCACCCAGGTTGCTGGCGTGGAGGACCGAAAGGTGAGGATCATTGTCCACCCCAGGGGTCCACTCTGAGCCGAAGAAGGCGCGGTTGGTGGAGTACGTGCGCTCCTCGAACAGGTCGGCGGCCGCCTCGAGTTCGTCCAGGTCCACGCTCTCCCCTTCTTCAACCCACATATATACGTGGTCGGTCTTGTACTCGAGCGTAGCGTACACGTCGAACTGCTCGTCGGTGTCTACGTTGGAGGCGTGGAACAGCCGCCGGGTGCCCAGCGCGTAATCGGGGGAACCTCCTGGATTGACGGTGCGCGGAGTGTCGGCCGGCAGACCGCGCAGGCGGATCGCCAGGTCGTGCAGATCACGCTCGGGCACGTCGGTCGTCTCCAACAGCTTCTCCGTCTCGGCCCCCAGTTCACCGGCAGGCTCGCGGGTGATGATGGGGGTCACTTGCGGAACAGGTGTCTCCTCCTTCACCGGTGACAAGGGCGTGATTTGGACGAACTTGTCCCAATCGAACCCACTACCACAACAGCAACAACTGACGGCCGCCAACACGGTGACCGCCGTGACCAATGTAGCGAATGTCCGGTTCATTGTTTTCTCCTAAGTCTCACTATCTGGGAAGGTATAATGGGCCACCAGCCCCCACTCGTCCGGCGGCCAGTAGCAGAGCCAGGCCTTCCCGACGATGTTCCGCTCCGGGAGCACCCCCCAGTTGTGAGAATCGCTAGAGTTATTGCGGTTGTCCCCCAGGACAAAGTACTCCCCTTCTCCCAGGCTCCACGCGCCGGCATACGACCCGGCGTCGGCGATGTAGGGCTCCACCAGCCGCGCACCGTTCACCCAGATCGCCCCATCCCGGATCTCAACTTGCTCTCCCGGCAGCCCCACGACGCGCTTGATATAGTCGTCGGTAGGATGGTTGGGCGGCTCGAACACGATGATATCCCCCCGCGCCGGTGGATGAATCCAGTAGGTCGCCTTGCTGATGACCAGATATTGTCCATCGCGCAACGTCGGCTCCATGCTGGAGCCACGCACCTGGAAACGTCCCGTGCCAGTGTTCAGGACCACGAAGATGATGACGGTTAAGAGTATGGTCTCCAGCAGTTCGCGCAGCAGCGACTGGCCGCCAAACGCGCGGGCCAGCGAGACCCCTTCGCCAGCCGGGGGACGGTGGCGTTCTACCTCGGTTTCAGGGAACGGCTCAGTCTGTGGGGTTTCAGATTGGGGCTCCGCCAATGGGTTTCCTCCACGGTTGGGTATGATGCGTGCATTATAGTACAGGTGTGGATGGGAGGCAAGGCCACCCGCAAGCCTGGAACGGGTGTCGGGTGTACTCACCCGCACTCACCCGCACTCACCCGCGATATTCTAGTCCAAGTCTCACCTTCCCTTAACTCGATGTGAACAGAAATGTGATACGATGAGGTTGCGGCCCAATTGGGCGAGGACGCTCAGCCGGTGTCGCTTCAGACCCGGTCACGTTTCCGTAACCCAATTGAAACGCAACGACATCACACCCTGCTGTATACTGAGTCATTGGGCCAAACCAGGCCAGGTCAGTGTTGGGCCACTGGGGCAGGTAAGGGTGGGGAACCAGGGCTTACATGTTATCGGCGGCCATGTTGAGAGTGACATCGCCTATGCAGGTACTTCAGTATCTCAGCATCGGCGAATCCATTCAGGACACACGAGTCACGGGTTTACTGGACCTCGACCCGCTGGTCGTGAGCCGCTGGCTATGCGGCGAAGACATGCGCGGCATCTACCAGCCCGTCGTCCTGCGCCACTGCATTCTGGACGGGCTCGATCTGGAGGGGCGCACGTGCTACGAAATGGTCGAGTTGGTAGATTGCACGGTCTCCACGGCCCATTTCAAGCAGGCCTATTTTTATTCCAGTTTGCTGATCGAAGCCTGTATCTTCGGAGGGGACTTTGAGGGTCGAGGGATCCAGAGCGATGGCCGGGTGGTTGTCCACAACACCATCTTCAACGGCTGGGCGGATTTCAGTGGTATCCATCTGCGCGGCCGGGCCGACCTGGTGAACGTCTCCTTCTCCGGCGGCACCAACCTGCTGCACGTACTGGCCAATGGCTCGCACAAGTCGCTGGGGCGCGATGTCCAATTCAGCGGCTGCCGGTTTCGTGCTGCCGACGTCCCGGCCGGCCTAGACGTGGCACGTCTGGGCATTACGCCACTTGGCCAGGGCGATCTGAGTGGCCTGGAAGGCTAAGGGCGGCAGTGCGCCAGGCAGGAAAAAGGCCACCTGGTCCACGTCGTCGGCGGCTTGCAGTTCGCCGCCCACCCAGCGGGCGCAGTAGACGACGACGATGTCAGCCCCTCGTTCGTGTTCCCGCCCGGCAATGACGTCCAGCAATTGCGTGACCTCGACCTGCAGCCCGGTCTCCTCCCGGCACTCGCGCACCGCCGCGGCGGCCGGCTCCTCGTCGGATTCGACGAAGCCGGCGGGGAAGGTCCATAGCCCCTGGCGTGGGTCCATGCGCCGGCGCACCAGGAGCACCCGGCCCTCGTGCTCGACCAGCACGCCCGCCGCCACCTTGTGTTCGCGGAAGACGACGGCCTGGCAGGCCGGACAGAAACGCCGCACGCGCCCAAAGGCCTCCCGGTCCTCGAGCGCGTGACCGCAGTTGGGGCAATAGTTCAGGGCGAGGGCGCGCGACAAGCCAGGTCCTCCCCCTACCGGCGGCAGGCACGCCAGGCCCGCACGGTCGCCAGCGCCAGCCCCAGGGCGGCCAACCCCAGGACGACTTCCAGGATGCGGGGCAGTGAGAGCACCGCGCGTCCGGCCACCTCGTGTTCCGGCGCGCCCCGGACCTCTTCCGTGGCACGCAACGCTTCCTCTTCGCCTCCCACGGGCGGTACTTGGGCAACCTCACCCGGGGTAGGTCCCACGTCGCGCATTTCTGCCTCCTGCGCGGCCGTCGCTGCTGCGGCAGCAGTGGGGGCCGGCGTAGCCTCCATCGGCATGGCTGGAACCCGCGTGGCTTCCATCGCCAGGGACGGGCCGGCGGTGGGGGCTTGGGCAGCGACTTCTCCCGGCGGAGGCGGGCTGGGGGTCGGCGCTGGCGCAGGGGGAATCTCACGCTCAGCCTCGCCAGCAGGTGACGCCGTCGGCAACATCCCTTCTGCGGCCCGCGTCACGTACTCCTGTGCCTCGATGGTGGCAGCCGGGGCAGCGGCCAGGGGGGCCTCGGTCGGCGCCAGCGCACCCGTCTCGACGACGGCCTTTTCGACTTCGACGACGACCGTCACCTCGACCTCGGCAGCAGATGACGTGGCTTCCAGCGCCACCTGGGGGGCCTCCAGCGGCGCGGCCGCCGGTGCGCCCGGTGCAAAGGCCACTCCCCCCATGTTCGAAAGCAGCAGGTCACCGGCCAGGACGGCGACGCAGGCCAGGCTGACGACGGCGGTCGCTGCCGTCAGCAACGGGGCAGCCCAGGCCTGGCGAGGGCGCACGGAGCGCGCATGCTGCGGGCGGGTCGCCGCTGCCCGCGGCAGGATAAAGTTGCGCGGGACAGGCACAGGCGGCAGACTGTGCACCAGAGCCACGGTGCGGCGCAACCCCTCCAGTTCACCCCGCAGCGCCGGGTCGGCCGCCAGTCGCGCCTCCAGGCCTACCCGCTCCCTGGCACCCAGTTGCCCATCCAGATATGCCGAAAGCAGTTCATCCCGCTGCTCCCGTTCCTTGCGCATCTTGAACGATCCCGCCATCGTCATTTCCCCGAACTTTGCTGTCTTGCCCGTTAACCCCAAATGCCTCTGCCCGTTCCCTACTCCCTGCTCCCTGTCTCCTTGTCTCCTTGTCTCCCTGTCTTCCTACTCAAGACGATACCGCGCAGGCAAAAGTTCCCCCTGGGTCTGGAGGTAATCGCGCAGTTTGCCCCGCGCCCGCGCCAGGCGCGACTTGACCGTCCCCAGCGACACGTGCATCATCTCGGCGATCTCCTGATAACTCAACCCCTGCACGTCGGAGAGGGCCAGCGTGACACGCTGGTCCGAGGAGAGTATCTGGATGCCCGCCTGGATTGCACGGGCCATCTCCTTCCGCTCGGCAATTTCATCCGGCCGCTCGTGCCCGTTGATCAGCAGAGGATTCGCCTCCTCGTCCATTTCGGCGAACTCTTCGAACGACGTGGCCGGGCGTCGCTTGCGACGGCGCAGTTCGTCGTAGCAACCGTTGGAGACGATACGCAGGAGGTAGGACTTGAAGGAGCCGCCACGAAAGCGGGCCAGGTTCTGGTAGGCAGAGATAAAGGCGTCCTGCGCAGCGTCGGCGGCCGCAGCAGGTTCACCCAGGATGCGGTAGGCGAGGTTATAGACCTGCTGCTGGTAGGCCAGCACCAGTTCGTTGAAGGCATTCACGTTGCCCTGCTGGGCTGTGGCGATCAGGTTCGTTTCGTCCATAGAAACGTCAAATGCCGTCGTCGTCGACTGTATGATACACTACCTCTACCAGGAATGCAAGACGCCGTACCTGATCCAGCCACAACTCTGGATGCGGCACCAGGGCACCATTCACGAGGGCTGGACACCCGGCTTGAGCCAGGAAGACCCCGCTAAAGCGGGGCGTCCGGCTGGCTTGAGCTGCTCTCACATGATTTGTGACCGGATCTCAGGCCTGGATGCCTTGACAAAACATCAGGTTACACATATTATACACGTTACAAACATAGAGCATGTCTATCGCCGAGGAACCGAGGCCCAATGCGTCGCCCGCAACCTGCTGAAGAGTACGTTACCATCGTGGACAACAAAGGCCGTGAGCGCATCCAACGCGTCGAGTATGCCGTCACCGACGTGCGCGGCGAAACAGTCTATGTTACTGCAGACGGCCTGGCTTACGCCCGGGATTCACTGACGCGCAAGGCACATTACTACCTGGTCAAGGGCTACCGTGAACCCGTACCACCCAGCGCGTGGTACATCGCCCCAGGCAGGGAGCGGCGGGACTTTGGATTGTGAGATGACACTATGACCAGGAGACAGTTGCGTTTTCTTTTTCAGGAACCCGGTATGTTAGAGGCCATTGCCTCAGACCCGACACAAGAGCGGACTGACGAGAGTATCCTCAGCCGAGGGTATGGCGACACGTCCATCCCGGACTTGATGGTGGATTACCGTCCCGGTGAGGACCGCCCTTTTGCCTGGATCTGCTACAACTTCGACAGGGCCTACCCTGCGGTGATCTGGGGGCTACGCCTTTTGATGGGCGACGAGAGATTCGATGTGCCCCAGGCAGGCCTGGCCGACGTGCCGCTGCACGAGGCCTTCAGTTGGGCCTATGCCCACTTTGTCCTCGAAGATACACTCGAAGGCAAGGCCTCCCAGCCTGTACACACCGACGAGCAAACCAGCCTGACTCGCCGCGTCCTGCAACATGCGCTGGCGAACGTGTAAGGACGGGGGTGCGATGCGACACCGCCCCACTCTGCAGTTACTCCTTCTTCTCCTTTGCTTCGCCAGCAGCACGCAGCCGGGCCAGTTCGGCCTGTAACTGCTCGACCTCGGCCTCGGCTTGACGACGGGCCTCAGTCTCTTGGGTTACCAGGGCTTCGGCTCGACGGCGGGCCTCTTGTGATTCCAGCGACGTCAGCAACTTGTCCCCCGTCGCCGGGTCAACCAGCCGCAACATCTCCCCTTCCACCCGCAACTCTAACCCCAACACCTGGCTCACCAGCGGCTCGTCTGCTATGCGCCGGTAGCCCCACTCTGCCAACCGGAACCCGACCAGCCGGGGCTCCAGGTACTCCCCTAGCGGGTCGAAGATGAAATACTCCTGCACCTTCAGCATCTCATAGGTGCCCTTCTTTGGCCCCAGGTCTTCCTGCTGCGTGCCCCGCGAGGTCAACTCGAAGACCACGTCCGGCGCTTTCCCCTCTTTCCACACCTGGTAGATGCGGCGGTTGCGCTTGGGTACTCCCTTGACGACGAATGTGTCAGGTGCGACGACCCGGGTAGGATCACCCTCCCGGTAGTAGACAAAGAGGTTGCCGGCGACGTAGACGTCTGTGTCGCCGCGGAAATAGTCCTCCAGGGCATCAAGCAGATACGTCATCTGCTTGCGGTGTGTGTCGGTCTCAGCCATGGGTTCTCCATCTGACTCGGGGTAGTAGACAGGCAGCCGCGAGGCAACGTGAGGTCGCGCCTGATATTCGACCGTGGCTACTTCTCTAGTCTTGGCCATAAAGCCTCTCCTTTCACCCTCGGCTATTCTATCCCACTCGGTCATCCCGCGCAAGTCGCAGGTTCCTCCGTTTTGCCTTTGTCTGGCTCCGCTTGTATAATGCTCTTCTGACCGCAACCCCAAGGCTTGAGGAGGAACGCGCTGATGATCAGAGTCGGTCTTCTCGGAGTTGGATTCATTGGAGCCACGCATGCGGCCTGTTACAAGAACATCGCAGGAGCCAGGCTGGTAGCGGTGGCCGACGTGAATCGAGAGGCGGCTGACAGAGTGGCCGCCGAACATGGCGCAAGAGCCTACTACGCCGTGGAGCCACTGCTGGAGGACAAGGAAGTGGACGCAGTAGACATCTGCCTGCCAACTTTTCTCCACGAACAGACGGTGGTCAGTGCAGCGGAGGCGGGCAAGCATATCCTGTGCGAGAAACCGATCGCCCGCCATCTCGGCGAAGTGGACCACATGCTTGGGGTGAATTCCCATCCGGTGAGTTTCGCCAGTTACAGCAGGCAGTTCGTCGAAGGGTTCCTGGACATGGCTACGGGGCGGGGCGTGCCGATCGTGACGGGTGAGGAGTGGTTGGACTCGACGCTGGCCCGCTACGAGATGGAGTTCGAGAGCATCGCATGGCAAGACTCGACGCTGCGCTTTGTATTGAGGGCCGGAGCACGGCCAGGGGAGGTGACGGTGATGGTACCGCTCGGCCAACGCAAGATCGGCCGGGTCACGATAGATGGTGCCGAGGGAAATGTGACGATGGCGCGGCTGTGGGGGCGTGAATACGCGCTTTTGCACCTGGCAGAGCCGCAGCCCACGGTTCACGTGCAGGTGGATTTTATCCCTTGAAAGGAGCAAGTATGCGACCGTTAAGCCAAGTTGCCCCAGCATGGTGGGACTATACCACACTCGACCGGGAGATTCTGGATGACGCCGCGCGCCTCCGAGCAGACGACCTGCTGGGGCTCAGCCGCCCAGGGTTCACGGTGAGGTTTTACGACACCGTCCAAGAGTTCTACCTGGCAGAGGCACTGGAATATATCACAGCGTGGCAGCAGGCCACGCAGAAAGAGCCGGCCGGCGTGTGTGGTCCCATCGGCCCGACCGAGCAACTGCCCCTGGTGGCACGCCTGGTCAACGAACTGGGCATCTCACTCAGGTACTGCCACTTCTGGGGCATGGACGAGTGGGTCGTGGATGGCAAGGAGGCGGGCCTGGACTTCCCCCTGGGCTTCGCCCGGGCCGACATGGACCTATGTTTCAACCGCATCCGGCCCGAGTTGCGCATGCCGCAGGAGAACATCCACTTCCCGGCCGTGGACGCGACCGAGTACATCA